>Ga0307277_10000488_pt1 | contig 14690 bp, 14 predicted proteins | sample ER_DNA_116_FD_194473 | JGI IMG/M metagenome (GOLD analysis project Ga0307277, IMG submission 194473) | Bulk soil microbial communities from the East River watershed near Crested Butte, Colorado, United States - ER_DNA_116 | ecosystem: Environmental > Terrestrial > Soil > Floodplain | place...
TACCACCACCACCTCCTTCCCACGCGCGACGAACTGCGTTCGCCCGGGGCGCTCCATCAGAGTGCGCGCCAGCAGGCGCACACCGGTGACGAGCGCGAGGAGGAGCAAGAGGTCACTGACGAAGACCGATCGCGGGAGACGGACGTTCTCGACCGGCTCGACGAGGTAGATGACCACGAAGACGAGGATCGACGCGACGACGACCCCGCGCACGATGCTCCACATGTCCCGGACGGAGACGTAGCGCCACCAGTGGTTGTAGAAGCCCGAGACGACGAAGACCGCGATCTTCAGCCCGACGACGATCAGGATGGTCTTCCCGAGCAGATCGACGTAGCGGGCGGGGATCTCGAAGTCGAAGCGAAGAGCGAACGCGAGGTACCAGGCGAGTGCGATCAGACAGGCGTCCACCACCAGGTGAAAGACGCGCCGGCGGTTGAACCAACTCACGACGCTGCCCTCAGGGCGAGAGCGGAGCGGACGCACTCCACGACCTCGGCCTGCTCCTCGGCGCTGATCGCCGGCCAGAGAGGAAGCGCGAGCGTCTCCCGAGAGGCGCGCTCGGTTTCCGGCAAGCTCGTGCTCTCGAGCGAGGCGAAGGCAGGCTGCAGGTGCAGGGGGGTCGAGTAATAGGTCGCGCAGCCGATGTCCCGCGAGCGCAGCGCGGTCACGACGCGGTCGCGCTCGCGCGTCCGTACGCAGTAGACGTGGTAGACGTGTCCGAGATCGTCGCCGGGAAGCTCGCAGACTTCCCCGAGGCCGAGCTCGCCGTAGCGCGCGGCAGCCGCGCGACGGGACCCGTTCCACTCGTCCACGTGCGAGAGGAACACTCGCAGGACGGCGGCCTGGAGCTCGTCGAGGCGCGAGTTGTACCCGACCGCGTCGAAGCGCTCCTTGTCACGCGAGCCATGGAAGCGGAGCAGGCGGACGCGGTCGGCCAGCTCGGAATCCCGCGTGGTGACGAGGCCTCCGTCGCCGAAGCCGAAGAGGTTCTTGGTCGGATAGAAGCTGAAGGTCCCCGCCTGCCCGAGCGCCCCCACGCGCCTGCCTGCAAGGCTCGCGCCGAAGGCCTGGGCCGCATCCTCGAGGATCGGGATCCCCTCGGGAAGCTCGTCGAGCGGCGCGGGACGCCCATACAGGTGAACAGCCAGAATCGCCTTCGTCCGGCGCGTGACCCGGTGCGCAACGTCAGCCGGGTCGAGGTTGAGGGTCGCCGGGTTGATGTCCGCGAACACGGGCGTCGCGCCTCGGCGCGCGATCGACTCGGCCGTCGCGTAGAACGTGAATGAGGGGCAGATGACCTCGTCCCCGGGGCCGACCCCGAGCGCGTCGAGGACGAGGACGAGCGCATCCGTCCCGTTCGCGACCCCAATCGCGTCGCCAGCTTCGACGAAAGCGGCAGCCTCCTCCTCGAAGGCGCGGACTTCGGGCCCGAGGATGAACTGGCCCCGCTCGAGGACGGCGTCGACCGCTTTCCGCACCTCGTCGAGCAACGGCTGGTACTGCGCCTTGATGTCTGTGAACGGGATGGGCACGGCGGGCCAGTCTAACCTTCGGCCGAGCGCTCCAGAGAGCGCTTGCGGGCTCGTTTCTGCACGGTTCGCACGAGGATCGCAAGCGCCGCGACCGCCACGAGAGCGACCACCAGATAGTCGGCGTAGCGCCACTGTTCGTGGAATCGCTCCCAGCTGGATCCGAGTGCCAACCCGACCCCGGCGAGCCCGAAGCACCAGGGGATCGTCCCGAGGAAGGAGAGCACGGTGAAGCGCCCGAGAGGCATTCCGACCACACCGGAGGGGATAGAGATGAAGGAACGGACGACGGGCACCATGCGTGAGAGAAGGACCGCCGCGTCTCCGTAGCGATCGAACCACGCCTCCGCTCGGCCGAGGCGTTCGGGGGTGACGTGCACCCAGCGTCCGTGGCGTTCGAGGAAGGGACGGCCTCCCACCTTCCCGATTGTCCAGCCGATCACCGACCCGAGCGTGTAGCCGAGCACCCCCGCCATCGCGATCGCGATGTAGGCCCAGCCCGTCGACTCGATCTCCGTCCCGAAGAGCGTGACGGTCTGACCGGCGATCGCCCCGGCGGCCAGCGCTCCGGCGTAGACCATGACGAGCTCGCTGGCCGCAGGCAGCACGGCGTCGATGAGCATGAGAAGGAAGACGGCGTAGAGGCCGTAGTCGCCGATCGCGGAGGTGATCGAACCGGAGATGCCGTGCATCCGGCGAGTGTAGTTGGGCCGCGCGGAGAGCCGGCTAGAGGAGGGTTTGGCGAAATATTGGCCATGCCTCCGGAGGCGCGCTGGATCGCCCCGAGGCAGTAGCCGCCGCTCGCCCCCGTATCTAGAGTCGATACGAGGGCGCCCTGCGTCCGCAGCCTCGGAACGACCAGCGCGTCCCGGCGACGAGCAACATTTCCGCCAACCCTCCTAGGACACTCGCCGCACGCGGAAGCGCTTCGGCTGGGCGATCTGCCCGAGTGTGTTGCTCGCGTGAACGGTGACGACGAACTTTCCGCCGCGGACGACCGAGCCCGCCTTGTTGCGCCCGTTCCAGATGACCGCATAGCCGCCGCGGGCGAGATCCTTGCGGTCGACCAACGTCCGGACCACATGGCCGTGCAAGCGTGAGATCGTGACCGTCACCTTGGCGGCGTGAGCCAGCCGGAAGCCGACGCGTTGGCGCCCACCCCTGTGCCGGCGAACGGGCATGACGCTCTTCGAGACCGTCACGTACCCCAGCGTCTTGTTCACGTGGAAGCGCCGCTCCATTCGGCTCGAGCGCCCCTGCGAGTCGACCGCGTTGGCGATCCACCGCCAGGTCCCCTCCACGAGACCCGGGTTCGAGAGGTACTTCTTCAGCGTTCCCGGCGAGCGCGAGCCCACGAGGCTCCAGCCCACCACGCCGTTCGGCTTGTAGAGCTTGATGTCAACGGTCGAGGGGCGAACGAGCTTGGCGTAGAGCGTCTGGCGGTCTCGGAAGCCGTCGCCGTTGGGAGAAAAGGTCTTCCAGCGCGGCCGGCGGGTGTAGACGCCGATGTACGTCACCTGCAGCGAGTCGGCCAGCGGACGCTCGATCCCGTCCGAGGGGTGATTCAACACATGCGCGTTGAACGCCATCTCCGTCGAGCCGCCCGAATCGAAGGCCATCGCCTTGACCGCGCCGTAGTGGACCATCGCACGGGCCATCTGGGCATTCGTCAGTCCCGCGCTCGCTCGACTCCGGCCATCGGCCGCGACCAGAACGAGGCGCCCGCTCGCGAGCTGGCCGATCGCCGTGCGCGGGGCCCGGGGAGCAAGCTGCGTGCTCGTGAACCACTCGTTGGACTGGAGCACCGGCTGGCCATTGCGCACGAGGCGGGGCCCACCCCCGACCGCGTCGTCGACGCCGTCCCACCAATCCGAGAGGCCGAGCCGAAACGTGAGCCCGCGACCCGCGGCTGCCTGGGTCTTGAGGATCGCCCGCGCCTTGCCGCGAGCCTGCAGGACGGCCCCACCCGTGGGAATGGCATGCCCAGAGCCTCGCACGACCCTGAGGACGGTCGCCGTGCGATCGACGTTCGGGAACGTTCGGTGCACGTTGGTGAGGATCGCCTCCGTCGTGTAGCTCCGATGCAGAGTGTGGGTCCCCCACCTCGACGAGAAGAGGGTGAAACCATCGTCGGCCCAGGTCGGGCGGTTGTACTCCCTCAGGCGGTGGCCGCCGAACCCGTCGAGCTGAAATGTCCCCGCGTAGTCGATACGCGCGATGCGCAGGAGCCCGTCGAGGCCGATACCGACGGCGGAGCGGCCGCTGAGCGGACGGCTTTGCAGCACCCCACCCTGGACGAGCAGCCCGTTCGGGTGTCCGGTCGCGAACGTGAAGAAGTCGGCGTTGACGCCGACAACGTTCGCCTTCGGGAGCATGTGACGCTGCATCGCGCTCAGCGACGCGCGGCCGCTGACAGTGTTGTTCGAAAGCACGGGCCGCAGGCCGTAGACGCCGCCCGGCTTGGGGGCAAAGACGACGTGGAAGACAACGCGCTGCCCGCCGATGAGCCGCGTCTCGTTGATGTAGCGGACTCGCGGCATGATCAGCTCCGACGTCCGGCTGCTGAACGCAGCCTGCGGAAGGACGACAGCCGCGAGCGCGGCGAGAACGACGGCCTTCCTCAGCACCCCGAGAACACGTAAACAGAGTCCGACCCTCTTTACAACAGGTAATACGCCCGTCCTACACAGACCTAGCCCGCCAGCTTGGCAGCCAGGTCCCGCAACGTGTCCCCGCGGACGACCTCGATTCGCCCGAGCGTGTAGGGCTCGTGGGGCCCGGCGAAATGAGGATTCGTGGTGACGGCACCCAGGTAGTCCGCTTTCCGGACTGCCGCGACGACCCGGGCGTCGTACTCCCCGGACGGATACGCGAAGAAGTTCACCGGGACGTGGAACGTCCTCCGCATGAATCGCCGCGAGCCTGCAACCTCGTCCCGGAGCACTCGACGACTGAGCCCCCGCAGCGCAGCGTGCGTCTTCGTGTGGCTGTCGAGCTCCCAGCAGCCCCGAATGAGGGCGCCGACCGTGCGGCGGTTCAGTCCCCGGCGCCCGTGCTCGTAGTGGCTGAGCGCGAGGTTCAGCGTGCCCGCCCAGCCGTGGGCGACAAGGATCGGGAGCGCGCGCGAATAGTCCGTGTCGAAGCCGTCGTCGAACGAGAGCACGACAGGCTTCCTGGGCAGAGGGCCGCCGTGCCAGTAGTCGTAGACGGCCTGGAGGCTGACGACAATGTAGCCTCGCCGATCGAGGTAGGCCAACTGCTCCTTGAGCGTCTGCGGCGAGATCCAGAGGCCGCTGTTGGGAGTTCCGGGCTTCGGGGTGCCGATCACGTGGTAGACGAGGATCGGCACGCTTCGTCCATGCGAGCGAATGAGCGGGTGCGTGCAACGGGTTCGGCTGTCTCCCGGATCGACGAGACAGAGATCGGTGCCGCCGCCCCCGTCGAGGGATTCGTACGGATGCTGGTCTCGCGCGTCGAGCACATCCGCGCGGGAGGATCCGACTGCACGCTCGAAGCCGATGAGCACGTCACGCCCGTCGCCGCGAGCGCGCGAGGCCAGGCGAAGGTGGACAGGTCCAGGCGCGGTCGCGAATGAGACCGTGTCCTTGCCGGCTCCGCCGTCGAGGACGTCGTCCCCGCCGCCTCCCGAGATCACATCGTCGCCGCCGAGCCCGCAGATCACATCGTCCCCCGACGTCCCGACGAGCACGTCCGCTTCCTGGGTCCCGACGATCGTGCACGCGCGCTGCGCTCCCGTTTGATCACGGCTGGACTCGGTCGGAGCGGTCTGCGTCGCCGGCGCCGGAGCCGTGTCCGGCGCTTCCGCTCCGGAACCCCCGCCCAGACATGCGGCCAGGCCGAGCACGAGCGCAACTGCGAACGGCGCCCGGGCGAGGGCCTCGCGCAAGGGTCAGTTCCAGGTGCGGACGTCGCGATACAGCGTGTCTCGCTGCACAGCGGTCTTGCCTAGAGCCTTGATCGCCCGCACGAAGTCGTCGGCGGTGGCGCGGTGAGTCGTCCCGGCCGCCGAGACGACGTTCTCCTCGATCATCACGGAGCCCATGTCGTCGGCTCCGAACGACAGGGCGACCTGGCCCACCTTCATCCCCTGGGTCACCCAGCTGGACTGGATGTGTTCGACGTTGTCGAGGTAGATGCGGCTGACGGCCTGTGTGAGCAGGTAATCGAAGGAGGTAGGGCGCATCTCCTCGGTGACCACGTCCCCGAGCCTGTTGCCGTCGCGCTGGAACGTCCACGAGATGAAGGCGCGGAAGCCCCGTGTGTCGTCCTGGAGGTCCCTGATCCGCCGCATGTGCTCGACGCGCTCCTCCAGCGTCTCGACGTGGCCGTACATCATGGTCGCCGTCGTCGACATGCCGATCCGCTGCGCGTCGCGCATGATCCCGAGCCACTCGGCGGAAGTCGTCTTCTTGGGGGAGATGATGTCGCGCACCCGGTCGACGAGGATCTCGGCGCCGCCACCGGGGAGCGAGTCGAGGCCGGCGTCACGGAGCCGCGTCAGGGCCTCCGGAATCGTGACCTTCGACCGCCGCGCGGCGTGCTGGATCTCGGAAGGCGAGAGCGCATGCAGGTGAATCGGATACCGCGCCTTGATCGAGCTGAAGAGGTCCTCGTAGTACTCGACGCCGAGGTCCGGGTGATGGCCGCCCTGCATGAGCAGCGCCGTCCCGCCCAGCTCCAGCGTCTCCTCGATCTTCTTGAAGATGATCGCCTTGGGGAGCAGGTAGCCCTCGCGCGTGTCTCCGGGCCGACGGTAGAAGGCGCAGAAGTCGCAGTCGGTGTAGCAGAGGTTCGTGTAGTTGACGTTTCGGTCGACGATGAAGGTCACACGGCGCTTGTCGATCTTGCGGTTGCGGAGCTCGTCCGCCACGCGGCCGACGGCGACCAGGTCGCGCGCTCGCAGGAGCGTGACGGCCTCGTCTTCGCTGATCCTCTCGCCGTCGAGGGCTTTCTCGAGGATGGCTTTCGACCCGTTCAGGCTCACGCGCCCACCGCCTCCGTCGCGAGAAAACGAAGCTCGGGCACGCGCTCGAGCTCGCCCGCATCCACGGCCAGCTCGAAGAAGGACAGGAGCCCTGCACGCTCCCTCGGCCCGAAGCGGTAGCGAAGCTTCTCGAAATAGCGGGCCAGGAATCCGGGTGGATAGCCGTAGCGATCGCTCGCCTCGCGTGCGAGCCGCTCCGGCTCGGCTCTGTTGGCCCTGAGGGCCGCGAGGAAGCACCCTTCGAGCTCCGGGACCTCGTCGGCGGGCGGATCGGAGCAGGCGAAGACCGCATAGACCATCGGCAGGCCGGTTTGCTCGAGCCAGAGCCGCCCGAGGTCGAAGTGCGGGGTCGGGTCCTCGAACATGCTCTTCAGCGCCGCGTCTCCGATCAGCAGCTTCGCGTCGGCGTCCTCACCCAGGGGCACCTGCTCAGCGTCGGGCAGGAGGACGCGCACGAGCACGGCGGACGTGGCGCTCTCCGGGGTGACCGCCACCGAGGTCACGCTCTCGAGCGGGGCGCGCGAGACGAGCTGGATTGAGTCGACCGCGCCCTCCGACGAGACGCAGAGGCGCGGGAGGATGCGCAGGCGATTGGAGTGACGGCCGTACTCGATGGACGAGATGGGCGCGAGATCGATTTCGCCCGCGAGCAGTCGCTCGTTCAACTCGGTCGGGACTCCGGAAATTTCCTCGACCTCGGCCTCGAGGCCGAAGAAGATCGGGGCCATGTTCACGTAGCTGATGCGGCCGAGGCGGATCATCGCTCGAAGAAGGTCAAGAGGTTCCCGTCGAGGTCGGTGATCGCGAACTCTCGCGCGCCCCAGGGCTTCTCCTCCAGCGGAGCACGGGGATGGACGATGCCCTCCGAGCGCAGAGATCGTAGAGCTCGTCGATGCCCTCGACGCGAATCCGGAACATGGTCGTCGACTCCTCGGGGGCGATCCCACTCGGCCCCCAGAAGTGGACCCCGACCTCGTCGCGCTCGACGATCCCGTACTCGGATTCGACGTGGACGACGTCGAAGCCCAGGGTGTCGCGGTACCACGAGGTGCTCGTGTCCACGTCACGCGCCGGGATGATCGGCACGGCCATCGTCATCCGTCCCACCGGCGCACCTCGTTGTAGAGAGTGTCGCGCTGCACGGGCACGCGGCCCGCTGCCCGGACCACGCGCACGAGCTCGTCGATCTTCTGCTCCGTCTCGGTCTGCGCACCAGCGGCGTGGAAGATCTCCTCCCGCACAACCGTCCCCTGGACGTCGTCCGCCCCGAAGTGGAGCGCGACCTGGGCCAGCGGGAGGCCCATCATGATCCAGTAGGCCTTCACGTGGTCGATGTTGTCCAGGAGCAGGCGCGAGACCGCGATCAGCTTGAGGTCGTCCGAGCCCGGCGTGAACGTCCAGCCGCGGCGCTCGAATACCGTGTTCTCCGGGTGGAACGCCAGCGGGATGAACGCGAGAAAACCGCCGGTCTCATCCTGCAGAGCGCGAAGGCGAAGCAGGTGATCGACCCGCTCTTCGTAGGTCTCGACGTGCCCGTAAAGCATTGTGCAATGCGTCGGGATTCCGAGACCGTGCGCCGTTCGGTGCGTGTGGATCCAGAAATCGGAATGCTCCTTGCCCGGGGCGACGAGCCGGCGAACGCGGTCGGCGAAGACCTCCGCGCCTCCTCCGGGCAGCGACCCGAGCCCGGCATCGCGTAGCTCACGCAGCACCTCTTCGTGACTGAGCCCCGAGAGCTTCGTCATGTGGTGGATCTCGCTCGCGGTGAAGCACTTCAGGTGCACGTCGGGCATCGCCTCGTTGAGCTTCCGGATGATCTCGACGTAGTAGTCGAAGTCCACATGAGGGCTCTCGCCGCCCACCATGTGGATCTCTGTGAACCCGGTCAGCTCGCGCTGCCGCAGCGCGTCCTCGACCAGCTCGTCGCCGGTGTAGGTGTAGGCGCCGGCCTGCTTCTGCGTTACCGCGAAGGCACAGAACTTGCATTTCACGCGGCAGACGTTCGTCTGGTTCAAGTAGAGGTTCTGGACGAAGTAGACGTCTTGATTGCCGCCACGGCGCATTCGCGCCGTGTCGGCAAGAGCACCGAGCTCCAAGAGATCGTCTGATTCCATCAACAAGAGACCGTCTTCAAAGTCGAGCCGTTCGTTCGCCTCGACCTTTTCCCAGATCCCTTCGAGCCCGGTCTTTGCGAGAACGGCCATCGGCTCTCAATGCTCCCGGTTGACGACGGCGTGGGTCAATGCTTCGAGCGAGGCCCGGTCTGGCTCACCGTCGAGCGCCGCGCGGGCCCGGGTGGCGTACTCCTCGGCGAGTGCGCGGGCACTCTCGAGGGCGCCGGTCGCGGCGACACGGTCGAGAGCATCTGGGACCTCGGCCCCGGCGAGCGCCCGTCGCACCTCAGCGTCCTTGCGCGCCGCGAGGATGAGTGGAAGCGTGGGCGTCCCGTCACGGAGATCGACACCCGGGGCCTTGCCGGTCGTGTCGAAGTCCCCCGTGCAATCGAGGATGTCGTCCGCGATCTGGAAGGCCACGCCGAGCGCGAGCCCGAACCGACCGAGGCTGCGGCCGTTGCCGCCGAGAACGCAGGCGGCCTCGAAGAGCTTGCCGGTCTTGAGCGAGCAGCGAGCCAGGTAGTCGTCGACCGAGGTCTCGGGACGGAACGCCTGGCGGCGCTGCAGCGCCTCTCCGCGGGCCAGGGCGAGGGCGGCCTCTGCCAGCACGGCGACGGAGTCGTGGTCGCCGGTGTGCGCAAGCTGCGCGAACGCCCGCGCGAAGAGGTAGTCGCCGGCCGCCTTGGCGGCGCCCTCCCCGTGCTCAGCCCAGACGGTCGGACGGCCCCGCCGCAGGTCGGCGCCGTCGAGAAGGTCGTCGTGGACGAGAGTCGCCATGTGCACGAGCTCGACGGCCGTCCCGCCTGCAACCGCACGCTCGCTGTCGCGCTCGTCTCGCGGCGTCGCCAGGAAGACGAGCAGAGGACGCAGGCGCTTGCCTCCCGCAGCGAGGGTCTCCGCCGAAATGCCGCCGAGGCGGCCGGGGTACGCGCCGACCGTGGCCTCCAGGCGCTCCTCGAGCAGCTCCAGATAGCGCTCGAGCCCGGGTGCTTCCCGGACGGCTGCGAGCGCGGTCGCGGACATTAGACGCGCCTCCCCACGTGGAGCGCCACGATACCGCCACCCAGGAGGCGCCAGCCCACGCCCGCGAAGCCGGCCCGCCGCATGGCCTCGGCGAGATCCTCCGGGCCGGGAAACCGCCGGACGCTGGCGGGAAGGTAGGAGTAGGCCGCGCCGCCCGGGAGCACCTTCCCGGCCAACGGAACGAGCCCGTCGAACCAGAGGCGGAAGAAGGGGCGCAACACACCGCGCGGCCTCGTGATCTCCAGGCAACCGAGCCGCCCGCCCGGAACGAGGACCCGCGCGAGCTCGCGCAACCCCGCCTCGAGGTCGGCGAGGTTGCGAATCCCGAAGCCGACGGTCACCGTCTCGAAGCTTCCATCGGGGAAGGGCAGCGCAGCCGCGTCCGCCTGCACCCAGTCGAACTCCGGCGCTTTGCGCTCGGCGCGGGCGAGCATCTCCGCGGAAAAGTCGACACCTGTGACCCGGCCACCGGCGCGGGCGGCCGCGAGCGCCAGGTCGCCGGTGCCGCAGCAGGCGTCGAGCACCCGGTCCCCGGGCCGCACGACAGCCTCTGCGGTGAGGCGACGCCACTTGCGGTCGAGCCCGAGGGTCATCGCGCGGTTCATGCCGTCGTAGACGGGTGCGATGCGGTCGAACATCGACCGCACCTGCTCCGGCGCCAGGGTGCCGCTCGTCATTGGCCCCACCGCTGCGTCAGCCTGTTCTCGATCCCCAGTTGGTCGAGGCATCTCCCCACGATGAATTCGATCAGATCGTCGATGGTTTGAGGAGAGTTGTAGAAACCGGGAGCCGCGAAGAGGATCGTCGCGCCGGCGTTCCGCAGCCGCAGGAGGTTCTCGAGATGGATCGTCGAGAGCGGCGTCTCACGCGGGACGAGGACGAGCTTGCGCTCCTCTTTCAGCGCGACCGACGCCGCCCGGTGCACGAGGTTCGCCATCGCACCGGCGGCAATCGTCCCCGCCGTGGCCATCGAGCAGGGGCAGATCACGTATCCGTCCACCTTGGCCGATCCGCTGGCGTAGGGGGAGCTGTAGTCCCGCTCGGAGTACAGCGAAACGCCTTCCCTCCCCTCGAGGAAGCGCTCCAGGACCTGCTCCCGCGAGAGCGTGTCGTCGCCGTAGAGCTCCGTTGCGATCACCTTGAGGCCCGACTCCGAGGCGCAGACGCCCACCTCGGCCCCTGCGTCGCAGAGCGCCGAGAGAAGCCGTGCCGCATAGGGAGCGCCCGAGGCGCCCGTGATGCCCAGAAACACGTTCATGGCAGCCCGCCGGGCGGGCTAGCCCCCGCCTTTGGGACCCTTCGAGCCTTCCAGGAACGCCGCGAGCTGCTGGTACTGCTCGTCCGTGAAGTTCTTGAAGGGCGGCATCGGCGAGCCGGGATTGACGCAGCTCGGGCACATGAGGTGGTCGATCTGGAACTGGACACCGCGATTCTTCGAGCCATCCGCGCTCAGGTCGGGCGCGCCGAGGTTCGGCGTTCCGGACCCGAGATACGTGTGACAGCCAAGACAACCCGCCTGGGCGAAGATCTTCGCGCCCTCCTCCGCCTGGGCGTTGAGGTTCTGCTGCTCGACCCACTTGGGAACGGCTGCGACGTTCTCGGAGGCGAGGGACTCCTTGGCAGTTGCTCCCTTGTACGTGAGCACGCCCATCGAGGCGATGACGAGGAGGGCGGCCACTACGGCGACCGGCCGGCGTACGAGGCGTCGTTCGCGCCTGCGGTCGAGGAAGGGAACCATGATCAGGAGGATGAGGGCGATCGTCGGGATCCCGACCGTCCCGAGGATCACCGACTCCGGCCACTTGAAGATCCGGAGCAGGTAGAACAGAAAGTAGAAGTACCAGTCGGGGCGCGGCACGAAAGAGGTCGTGCCCGGGTCCGCCTCTTCCGCATACCGCGGCCCCAGGACGCCCGAGTCCCCGGGCTGCTCTCCGGACGTGAAGTACCAGAGGCAGGCGAGCCCCGCGATCACGCAGACGACGACGAAGCTCATGATCGTGTCGTGGAACATCGCGTAGGGGAAGAAGGGCTTGCCCCGCGTGCCGACGCTCTTCTTGTAGAGCTCGAACTGGCGCTTTTGGTCTTTGCTGCCCATGGCTAGGCCTCGATCTCCGAGCGCACGGGCGTCCCGATCGAGCCGTTCCCACGCGGTCGCGGCTCGACGAGGCCCCGGCGAACGGGCCCGCGGCCGTCCTCGACGAACTCGTAGCCGGCCGCGGCGCGCGTCCAGGGAGGCTCGGTCACCCCCAACCTGATCACCAGGTAGAGGTGCAGCCCAATCAGGGCGAATAACCCGCCGGGTATGACGAGCATGTGCAGCGAGTAGAAGCGGGCTAAGGTCTCCGACCCGATCTCCGCGCCTCCGCGCAGGAAGTCCGCCAGGAAAGGCCCCAGGATCGGAGCGTTGCCGTTGATGTTGATCGCCACCACCGTGGCCCAGTAGGCGGTTTCGTCCCAGGGGAGAAGGTAGCCCGTGAGACCCTCCCCGAGAGCCATGGTCAGGAGGATCACGCCGATCAGCCAGTTCAGCTCGCGCGGGTACTTGTAGGCGCCGAAGAGGAACACGCGCCCCATGTGCAGGAAGAGCAGGATGATGAAGACGCTCGCGCCCCAGCGGTGCATGCCGCGGACGAGCCAGCCGAGCGTGAGGTCGTTGGTGATCTTCTGGATCGAGGCGTAGGCCTCCTCGGGGGCAGGCTTGTAGTACATGGCGAGGATCACGCCGGTCACGGCCTGCACGAGGAAGGCGGTCAGCGTCGCGGAGCCGATGGTGTGGAACCAGTTCGTCTCCGCAGGAACCTTGCGGAAGAGGAAGTACTTGGTCGCCCCGACGAGGCCGGAACGTTCCTCCAGCCAGTTGAGCGGTGCGAGGAGCAGGGCTTCGAGCCGCTGACGACGGGCGGATTTGCGGCTGGTTGCCATCAGCTCGCCGTCACGGGATGTAGGGGTAGAAGTACTGCTCGGGGCCGTCCACGTGCTGGCCCGGATCGGCGAGCTTGTACGCATGGATGACAGCATCCGCCCCGGTGCCCGTCACCTTGGAGACGCTGTAGGACGTCGTCAGGACGAGATTCCCGTTGTTGATCAGGAACTGGTAACGGTCGAGGGCTCGCACGGGGGGGCCTGCCGTGCGGTTCCCCTCGTCGTCGTATGCCCCGCCATGACACGGGCACTGAAAGCCCGAGACGCTCGCGACGGGAGTGATCGCCACGGGCCTCTTGGCCGCCACGATCTTCTTCTCCTCGCCCGGTAGTCCCTGTGGCTGCGTCGGGCAGCCGAGGTGGGCGCAGCGGTTGGAGATGATCGTGAAGCTCGGGACATCGTTCTTCATCCCGTTGTTGCGGACGAACGCAGTGCGGCGTCCCACCGAGGCCTGGTCCTTCTTCGAGTAGAACGTCGCGACCACGTATTGGGCCTCGGGGAAATTTTCGAGCGGACCGAGATCGACCTCGTCATAGCCCTGGTCGACGAACGCGGGAGCGATCATGAAGCCGAGCGCCGGCAGAGTCACGATGCCGCCGATCAGCGCGCCCACGCCGAGCGTCGACATCTCCAGGAAGACCGAGCGCGGATACCGCTCGGGCTCCTCCTCGTCCTCCGCCACGGCCAGCTCCGAGACGGGCTCGGGAGGAGGCGCCTCCACAGGACGCCGCCGGACCTCTCGTGTGGCCTCGCGGATCCAGAGGAAGCCGAAGATGAGCGCGATCGCGCCACCGACGGCGGCGAGGAAGAGGTTGATGATGAGGCCGACGAGGAGGAGCGCGACCCCCGCGGCGAAGGCGAAGGGCCAGATCGTGGGAGACGGAAAGTGAGGCTCGGCCTCGTGCTCTACAGGCTCCTCACCGGGCCGCTCTAGCTCGTCGGCCACCCAGCTCCCTTCCTCACGCGGGCAGTGTTACAAGCAGCAGCATTGTTTGTGCGGTGCCCCGCTCCTGTCAACGACGTAGCGTTTGCCTCAATACCCTGGAAATTCCGCCGTTCTGCGCCCCCGATGGCTCGAGCCCGTACTCGCTCCAGCGCGCGTCGACCAAGTCACGAACTTCGGCGCTCATCTCGATCCTCTCCGGCCACGGACGCGCGCCTTCCGAATCGAGCTTGTGCGTGGCGTCGATCCCCAGCTTGCCGCCGTAGCAGTACATCGCCGCCGCGTGATCGAGCTGGTCGAGAGGCCCTTCGGAGAGCATCACGTCACGGCCCGGGTCGACGTTCGCGCAAGCGTGGAAGAAGACCTGCTCATAGTCGTGCACGTCCACGAAATCGTCCACGACGACCACCGTCTTCGTCAGCGAGAGCATTCCCAGGCCCCAGATGGCGTGCATGACCTTCTTCGCGTGGCCCGGGAACGCCTTCCGGATCGAGACGATGACGCAATTGTGGAAGGCGCCGGCCACCGGTAGGTCGTAGTCGACGATCTCCGGCACGGTCATCTTGATCGCGGGGAGAAAGATCCGCTCGGTCGCCTTCCCCAGCCAGGCGTCCTCGGCCGGAGGGACGCCGACCACGATCGAGGGATAGATCGCATCCCGCCGCATGGTCATCTGCGTGAGGTGGAAGACCGGGAACGGCTCCGCGGGCGAGTAGTAGCCGGTGTGGTCGCCGAAGGGGCCTTCGACTGCCAGCTCGCCCTTCTCGATGTAGCCCTCGAGGACCATCTCGGCCTCGGCAGGGACCTCGAGGTCGACCGTCTTGCACTTGACCAGCTCGACGGCCTCGCCGCGCAGGAATCCGGCCAGCATGAACTCGTCGATGTGCTTCGGGAGCGGCGCGCTCGCCGAGTAGGTCGTGACCGGGTCGCAGCCGAGCGCGACCGCGACCTCGAGGCGTTCCCCCATCCCGCGCCAGTCGGCGGCGCCGTCCTTGTGGATCTGCCAGTGCATGAAGGTCGTCTTAGAGTCGATCTTCTGCATCCGGTACATGCCGACGTTGCGGGTCCCCGTGCGCGGGTCCCGCGTGATCACGGCCGGGAGCGTGATGAACGGAGCCGGATCTCCCGGCCAGCAATGCTGGATCGGGAGT
>Ga0307277_10000489_pt1 | contig 14685 bp, 14 predicted proteins | sample ER_DNA_116_FD_194473 | JGI IMG/M metagenome (GOLD analysis project Ga0307277, IMG submission 194473) | Bulk soil microbial communities from the East River watershed near Crested Butte, Colorado, United States - ER_DNA_116 | ecosystem: Environmental > Terrestrial > Soil > Floodplain | place...
TCTCGACGTCGTCGAACGCGACGACGCCCGCGCCCGGCTCGACGCCCGTTGAGCGCCGAATCACCGCACGAACGCGGGCCGCGAGCTCGTCGGGGTGGAAGGGCTTGGCGATGTAGTCGTCCGCTCCGAGGTCGAGGCCCTTGGCCTTGTCGGCCGTCGCGCCCTTCGCCGTGAGGAGGATGACCGGCACGGGGCGTTGCTCGCGGAGCTGGCGCATGACCTCGATGCCATCGAGGTCCGGCATGACGATGTCGAGGAGGACGATGTCGGGGCGGATCTCCTCGGCTTTCGCGAGGGCGTCCTCCCCGCCCGTCGCGGTCACGACCCGGAAGCCCTCCTCGCTGAGCGCGATGGACACAAGCTTCGTGATTCGGGGCTCGTCATCCGCGACGAGGACCAGGGGTTGAGTTCCCACGCGACACCTCCGGGGGTCTGGATACTACTTCTGACAGTGACGCCTGGACGAGTCGACCGGTTCGACCAAGGAGCCGGTCGACTCGTTTGGGCAAGGGCGGTGAGATCAGGATGAGGCGGGCACTGCCGGCAGGCTCTGGGCGGGAACGGTTCCGCCGCCGCCGTTGTTGTTCGTCGTGTTGTTGTTCGTCGTCGATCCGGTGCCCGGTCCGAGGGCGAAGAACCAGATCGCGGCGAGCAGGACGATGATCGCGATCACTCCGAGCATCGCACCCATGCCGCTGCCGCCGGACTCATCCACGACGACCGTGTCGTGATCATGTTCGTGTGTCATGAGTGGTCTCTCCACGGAAGGTCTGGGCTCGTAGTGGGCGGTTTGTCCGCCCATCCGCGGCCGGTCGAGCCGGCCCTGGCCGCCACTGTCGTCCACCCGTCGTCGCGGCCGTCCGGGCAGGACATTGCAGATCCCTTGCATGGGCATAACAACTCGGAGCCGATTCACGCTCGACGGCCCGGTTGCGCGCCGCCGCTCGCCCGATCGGATACGCTGCGGAACGATGAGCTTTGCGACTGACGATCTCGCGCGGCTCGACCGCGCCCAGGAGATCGACATCGAGACCCAGGCCCCCGACGGGCCCGTCCACCGGACGACGATCTGGATCGTCGTGGATGGCGACGAGGCGTTCGTCCGCTCCGTTCGGGGCAAGAACGGACGCTGGTACAAGGAGGCGACGGCCAACCCGGCGGTCGCGATCCACGTCGACGGGCGACGCCTGCCGGCCACCGCGATCCCCGCGACGGATCCGGACTCGATCGAGCGAACGACGAATGCCCTTCGGCGGAAGTACGCCCGCGTGTCTGGCTTCCGCCCGATGGTCAAGCCGGAGGTCTTCGACACGACGCTCCGGCTCGAGCCGACCTGACCGACGCCCACCGTCACGACGACATCCCCGAGGCATCGATGTACTTCGACGAATTCAAGCATCAGCTCCCGGACATCGATCCGGCCGAGACCCAGGAGTGGCTGGAGTCGTTCGATCAGCTCGTGGCGCAGGAGGGCGAGAGCCGGGCACGCTTCCTCGTCTACAAGCTGCTCAAGCGGGCCCGGCAGCTGCACGTCGGGCTGCCGCCACTGACCCAGACGCGGTACATCAACACGATCAGCCCCGAGCAGGAGCCGTTCTTCCCGGGCGACGAGCAGATCGAACTCCGGATCCGCCGGATCATCCGCTGGAACGCGGTTGCGATGGTCCTCCGAGCGAACAACCGCTTCGCCGGGATCGGCGGCCATCTGGCCACGTACGCCTCGGCGGCATCCCTGTACGAGGTCGGGTTCAACCACTTCTTCCGGGGCAAGGATGGCGACCAGTCCGGCGACCAGGTGTTCTACCAGGGCCACGCGGCACCGGGGATCTATGCCCGCGCATTCCTCGAGGGCCGCCTGACCGAGGATCAGCTCGACCATTTCCGGCGCGAGACGGTGCCCGGTCAGGGCCTGTCGTCGTATCCGCACCCGCGGCTGATGCCGGACTTCTGGGAGTTCCCGACGGTCTCGATGGGACTCGGCCCGATCAGTGCGATCTACCAGGCCCGCTACAACCGATACCTCCAGAACCGCGGCTTGCTCGATACGACCGGCTCACGGGTCTGGGCGTTCGTCGGCGACGGGGAGACCGACGAGCCCGAGTCGCTGGGCGCCCTGCACCTCGCCGCCCGCGAGGGTCTCGACAACCTCACGTTCGTCGTCAACTGCAACCTCCAGCGGCTCGACGGCCCGGTCCGGGGCAACGGCAAGATCATCCAGGAGCTGGAGTCCGCCTTCCGCGGCGCCGGCTGGAACGTGATCAAGGTGATCTGGGCCCGCGAGTGGGACGAGCTCCTTGCCCGCGACGTCGACGGCGTCCTCGTCGAGCAGATGAACAACACTCTCGACGGCGAGTTCCAGAAGTTCTCGGTCGCCGGTGGGGCGTACATCCGGGAGCACTTCTTCGGGCCGGACCCGCGCCTCCGAAAGCTCGTCGAGCACCTCTCCGACGACGATCTCGCGAAGCTCCGCCGGGGCGGCCACGACTATCGCAAGGTGTACGCCGCGTACAAGGCGGCCACTGAGTCGAAGGGCTCGCCGACGGTGATCCTCGCGCACACCGTGAAGGGCTGGACACTCGGACCGGGGGTCGAGGCCCGGAACATCACGCATCAGGCGAAGAAGCTGTCCGAGGCGGAGCTGAAGATCTTCCGCGACCGGATCGAGCTTCCGATCCCCGACGCGAAGCTGAAGGACGCGCCCTACTACCACCCAGGGCCCGATTCCGAGGAGGTCCAATACCTCAAGGAACGGCGACGCGCCCTGGGCGGCGAGGTGCCGAAGCGGATCGTTCGCTCAGCCGCCCTGCCGAAGCCGTCGGACGCATTCGACAAGGAGTTCGCGTCCGGTTCGGACACCGCTGTATCGACGACGATGGTCTTCAGCCGGATTCTCCGCAACCTGCTCCGCGACAAGGAGCTGGGCCCACGGATTGTGCCCATCATCCCCGACGAGGCACGAACGTTCGGGATGGACCCGCTGTTCAAGGAGGTCGGCATCTACGCCGCCCTGGGCCAGCGGTACGACCCGGTCGATTCGGATCTCCTCCTCTCCTACCGCGAGGCCGTCGATGGCCAGGTTCTCGAGGAGGGCATCACCGAGGCAGGCTCGATGGCCAGCCTCCAGGCGGCCGCAACCTCGTATGCATCGCACGGCTACCCGATGATCCCGTTCTACATCTTCTACTCGATGTTCGGCTTCCAGCGGACCGGGGACCAGATGTGGGCCCTCGGAGATGCCCGTGGTCGCGGGTTCCTGATGGGCGCGACGGCCGGCCGGACCACGCTCACCGGGGAGGGCCTCCAGCACGACGACGGGCACTCCCACGTCCTTGCATCGACGATCCCGAACCTGCGGGCCTACGACCCCGCCTTCGCCTACGAGCTCGCCGCGGTGGTCCGCAACGGGATCGAGCGGATGTACCACGACGGCGAGGACGTCTTCTACTACGTCACGATCTACAACGAGAACTACGCGCAGCCAAAGAAGCCCGAGGGCGTCGACGACGGCATCATCCGCGGCCTGTACCGGTTCGCCGAGGCGCCGGACCTGGGACGGAAGGCCCAGGTGGCGCGGCTCGTCGGGTCGGGCTCGATCCTCCAGCAGGTGATCGCTGCCCAGCAGCTGCTCGCCGAGAAGACGGGGATCGCCGCCGAGGTCTACTCGGCGCCGTCGTTCCCGCTCCTCCGTCGCGATGCCCTCGAGACGGAGCGCTGGAACCGGCTGAACCCGACCGAGACGCCGCACGTCCCGTACGTGTCGACCGTGCTCGGCCCGGACGGCGGCCCGATCGTCGCCGCAAGCGACTGGATGAAGGCGCTGCCGGACATGGTCGCCCGGTGGCTTCCGCCCTACTACGTCTCGCTCGGGACCGACGGGTTCGGCCGATCCGACACACGCGAGGCCCTCCGGACGCTGTTCGAGATCGACCCACCGCACATCGCCGCCGCTGCGGTGACCGAGCTCGGCCGGTGTGGCGCCCTGCCGGCTGCGAAGGTCGCCCGCACGGTCGCCGATCTCGGGGTGGACCCGAAGAAGCTCGACCCGCTCGCGGTGTAGCCGCACCTCCTGTCGCCCGCCCGTTCTGCCCCCGTTGCGGGCAGAACGGCTCGTCACGTCGCTGATATGGACCACCGGTCGCGGGCATGCGCGCCCGCCCCGGGGGCCTGCGTACCTTCGGACGAGTCGAGCCGATCGTAGGCCCAGACCGATCGGAGACCCACATCAGGAGAACGACGATGGCCCATCACGATCAGAACGACCCGAACCGTCCGTACGATCCGGATCGCCGCGTCGATGACGACGGCACGGCGCCCGAGAACGAGGAATCCGGCAAGGAGGCCATGGGCGCCGGTGCCGGCGCGCTCGCAGGCGCGGGCGCGGGCATGGCCGTTGGTGGCCCTCCGGGTGCGGTCGTCGGTGGCGCCATCGGCGCGACCGGGGGCGCTCTCGCCGGCGAGGCGGCCGAAGGTGACGACGAGGCGGGTGCCGGTGCCGGCGGGCTCGCCGGCGGCCTCGGTGGCGCCGCCGTCGGTGGCGCGATCGCCGGACCACCTGGCGCGGTCGTCGGTGGCGCCGTCGGCGCGGCCGGTGGGGCCGGTGCTGGCGACCAGGCCGAGGAAGAGGCCGAGGAATCGAACCCGAAGACTCCGTCCGAAGAGCCTCGCTACTAGTCCATTCCCTCGCTCGCCAGGGCCTGGGTCGGCCGCGATCCCGTCTCGGGATCGCGGCCTCTTCACATCCGAGGGATGATTACGCCCATGATTCGCCAACTCCGCATCGCCCAGGTCGCGCCGCCGATGGAAAGCGTTCCTCCCGAGGCCTACGGCGGCACCGAACGCATCGTGTATGAGCTCGTCGGCGAGCTGACCCGCCGCGGTCACGACGTCACGACCTTCGCGCCCGGTGACTCGATCGTCCCAGGCGAGCTCGTCCCGACCGTTCCACGGGCCCTCCGCCCCGTCGGCCACGGCGGCGACATCGGCGGCTACCTCGTCGCGACGATGCTCAAAGTGCTCGACCGCCAGGCCGATTTCGACGTCATCCACAGCCATCTCGACTGGTTCGGCCTCATCATTCGACGGGCCTCGAAAACCCCGGTGGTGTCAACGTTCCACGGCCGCCTGGACATGCCGTGGTCGCACGACGTCTTCGCCGACAGGCCGGGCGACCTCGTGGCGATCAGCGAGTCGCAGGCGTCGGTCCATCCCGACGTGCCGTGGACGATCGTCCACAACGGGCTGACGCTCGACGACGCGCCCTTCGAGCGCCGACGGAGCAACGCCCTCGTGTTCGTCGGCCGCGTGACGCCGGAGAAGGGGATCGTCGATGCGATCCGCATCGCGCAGCTCGCCAACCGGCCCCTGATGATCGCCGCGAAGGTCGGCCCGACACCCGGCGAGCAGGAATTCAATGAGCGGGTGTTCCAGCCGGCCCTCAAGGCCGCCGGCAAGGACGTCGAGTTCCTCGGCGAGCTGTCGACCGCCGACCGCGACGCCCTGTTCGCCCGGAGCTACGCGGTGCTGATGCCGGGGTCGTGGCCCGAGCCGTTCGGGCTCGTCGCCATCGAGGCCCTTGCCTGCGGAGCGCCTGTGATCGCCCGTCGGGTCGGCGGCCTCGACGAGATCATCCGTGACGGCGTCGACGGCTTCTTCGGGGCTGACGTGACCGAGATGACATTCATGGTCGACCGCGTCGCCACCCTCGACCGCGACGCGATCCGGACCTCGGTCATCGACCGGTTCTCGGCGAAGCGAATGGCCGACAGTTACGAGGCGCTCTACCGGCGGCTGCTCGGCATCGATGATGCAGGCGATGCGGATGACCCGGCCCGACGGATCGTCGAGATCCCGGCCCGGCGGCGCGAGTCGACACCGGCCTGACAGGTCCCTGGAAGAGCGGCCAACGACCGGCGCCCCGCCGGTCCCCCGGCTGACCCCGGTTCATTCGCGCCCGGCTCAGGCGCGGGCGATCACCCGTCGCAGGAGGAGCCAGGCGCTGCCGATGTACACGGCCGAGAGTCCGGCGAGCAGCCAGAGCTGCCAGACGGCGACCGTCCCGCCCCGGAACATGAAGTCCCCGAGGAGCCGGATCCCGTTGGCGACGGGCAGCGCGTAGATCAGCGATCGAACCGGCTCGCTGAACTCGTCGATGGCGAGCACGAACCCGGAGAAGAAAACCGACGCCAGCAGCAGCAGCAGCGACAGCTGGACGGCCTGTGGCTCGGAATCGGACAGCGCGGCGACCAGCAGGCCGAGCCCGAGCGACGCCCCGATCAACAGGAAGAGGACGAGCGCGAGCCAGCCGGGATCGCCCAGCAACGGCGCCCGGAAGGCGGTGACCAGCACCCCGATCGTCACCAGGCCCACCGCGCCACTGAAGAGGCCGAACGCGATCAGCTTGCCGGTGACGAGCTCCGCCGTCGTGATCGGAGAGATCCGGAAGAGCTCGACGAGGCCGGTCGTCCGTTCACGCACGAGCGAGATCGCGATCAGCGTGATCGCCATGTGCTGGATGATCAGGGCGAGGACCGCAGGTCCGAAGTACTGGACCACGGTCGGCTTCGACTGGGCGACGTTGTCGAGCCTTGCCTCCGTGGGCGCGGCGATCACGTCCGGTGGGATCTTCGCTGCATCGGTCGCCCCCTGGCCGACGGCATAGCCCTCGCCTTGCTGAACCGCCTGCTCGATGATGCTGCGGTTGATCGCCGCCTCGAGCCCGCGGGCGAGGAACACGGCATAACTCTCCTCGACCGGATCTGTCAGGTTGACCCGGACGTCGATCGGCGTCCGCTGGCCCGCTGCGAATCTCGATTGCGCGTCGCCGGGCACGACGAGCACGACGTCGACCTCCTCGCGTTCGAGGCGGTCCATCGCGGATGCCTCGTCGGGGACCACCGAGACCACCTTCAGCCCCTCGCCTCCGACCTTGGCATACGTGTCCGCGTCGGTCGGCAGCCCCGATTGCGGCGGAACGACGACGATCGTGTTCAGCGGCCGTCGATAGCCGCTGTAGCCGAAGCCGAAGAGGGCCATGATCAGGAACGGTCCGATGACGAGGCTCATGAGCGCGCCAGGCCGCCGGATGATCGTCACGAGCTCCTTGCCGACGATCGCCAGGATCCGGGTCAGCGACTTGAAGAGCGTCATGCGGCGGCCGACCTGCGCCCGTCGTCCCGACGCACGCCCGCGTCATCCGATGCCTCGTCCGACCCGTTCGCCGTGATCTGCGCGTGATGGCGCTCGACGAGGATGGCGAAGATCTCGTCGAACGACAGGCGCACCTCGCGGGCCGATTCGACCTCGGTCCCCGTCGATCTGATCTTGTCGACCACGACCGGCAAGGCCGTCCCCGCATCGTCGACGGCGACCCGCAGATTGCGCGGGGCCGCCTGGACGACGTCGACGACGCCCGGCGTCCCGGTTAGGGACGCGCCATCGAACATCGTGCCGGTGACGATGTCGAGCAGATCGCCGTTGGTCGCCATCCGGCGGAGCTGATCGGGCGCGGCGAGGGCGATGATCCGGCCGCCGACGATCAAGGCGACGGCGTCGCACTCCTCGGCCTCGCTGATGTGCTGCGTCGTGACAAGGAGCGTCCGGCCCGCCTCGCGGAGGCGGTGGAGCTCGTCCCAGATCGATCCCCGAAGGAGCGGATCGATGCCGGCGGTCGGCTCATCGAGGATGATCAGCTCCGGCTCGTGGACCAGGGCACAGGCGAGCTCGAGGCGGCGCTGCATGCCGCCCGACAGCCGGCCCGCTCGCTGCTTCCGCGCGTCCCACAGGCCGACGACGCGGAGGGCATCCCGGACCCTCTGCCGCCGTCGCCGCCACAACATCCCGAAGAGGCTCGCGACGAAGTCGACGTTCTCGCCCGCCGTCAGGTCCTCGTACAGCGTGAACTGCTGGGGCATGTAGCCGATCCGCTCGCGATCGCTGCGCCGGAACCGTCTCGGTTCCACGCCCAGCACCCGGACGTCACCGTCGGTCGGGCGGAGCGCGCCGGTCAGCATCCGGATCGTCGTGGTCTTGCCCGCGCCGGAGGGCCCGATGATCCCGAGGATCGTGCCGCGCGGGACCGTCAGGTCGATCTCCTCGACAACGCGGCGATGGTCGAACGAGCGGGAGACGCCCTGCATGACGACGACCAAATCCGCCGCGGGGGCGGCCCGATTCCCTCGGGCGGCCTGAGAGGCGCGGGGGTCCGGATCGTCCGGGGCGGCCGGTCGCGCGTCGTGAGCGGTGTCATGGGCCGTGTCGTGAGCCATGCGTTCTCCTGGATCGTCGACAGAGCCGGGTGGGCGACCGCAGTGTGCCGAGGCGACCATCCCGCGCACCCGTGCGGTGCCCATCGGGACGCTTGCGATCTCGTGTCGGACGCCACGAGGCCGCACGCATGCCGCGCCAACGGCACCTCGCTGCAACGTGGCTGGCATCGCGGTGGCGGCCGGCCACTGCCCATCGAGACGCACGAGCCGCGACCCTGCGACCGAGATGGAGGATGCTCGATGACCGACGCCGCGCCCGCTGTTGGCCTGCGCCATTGCGCGGACGACCGGCCGGGGATCACCCGGCGGCGGTCCGGGCGCGGCTTCGCCTATCGCACTCCGGACGGCCGGCCGATCCGCGACGAGGAGACCCTCGCCCGGATACGGGCGATCGTGATCCCGCCCGCCTGGACGGAGGTCTGGATCTGCCCGTGGCCCAATGGCCATCTTCAGGCCACCGGACGCGATGCACGCGGCCGAAAGGTCTATCGATACCATCCGCGGTACCGTCGCCGGCGCGACAACGCCAAGTTTGCCCGGCTGATCGCATTCGCCAGGGCCCTGCCTGCGATCCGCCGGAGGGTCGACGACGACCTTGCCCGCCCGGGCCTGCCCCGCGAGAAAGTGCTCGCTGCGGTCGTCCGCCTCCTCGAGCTGACGCTGATCCGCGTCGGCAACGATGAATACGCGCGACTCAACCGGTCCTTCGGGCTGACCACGCTCCGCGACCGCCATGCCGTGGTCGACGGCACGGAGGTCCGGTTCCGGTTCCGCGGCAAGTCCGGCCAGCAGCAGGAGGTCGGGCTCCGCGACCGGCGGCTCGCCGCCGTCGTCCGGGGCTGTCGCGACCTCCCCGGCCAGGAGCTGTTCCAGTACGTCGGCTCGGATGGCGAGCCCCACGACGTCGCGTCGGACGACGTCAACCGCTATCTCGAGGACATCGTGGCGGGCATCACGGCAAAGGACTTCCGGACCTGGGCCGGGACCGTCCTCGCCTTCCGGGCCCTGGCAGCCCTCGGCGATGGGGATACCGATCGGGAACGGCAGCGGAACGTCGCCGCTGCGATCCGCGAGACTGCGACGAGCCTCGGCAACACGGCGGCTGTCGCGCGCCAGGCGTACGTCCACCCCGCCGTCGTCGACGCCTATCTCGACGGCCGGATCCGGACGGCCCTCGTCCGAGCCGCCGAGGACGCGGACCAGCCGCCCGGCGCGACGGAGCCCGACGAGGAGCGCGCGGTCATCGCCCTCCTCCGGGCCCGGCTCGGGGAGGACGCCGCGCGCGTCCGGCGGTCACCATCTCGAGCGCGGGCGACGGCCACGACCACGTCGCGCTCCAATCGGCCGGCTCCGAAGCGGCGCTCGCGGCGATCGTCCCGCCGCCGGACGGCGGCCTGAGCCGTCCGTCTCTGAGCGGCGGCGCAGTGCTTCAGTGAGAAGGTTCCGGAGGCCGTACTGGCGGCCGCGGCCTCAGCCTTGATCGACCGGGAGGGCAAACCCGCGTTCGATGCCACCCTCGATCCGGTTCCGCGCCCAGACCCGGCCGCCCATCGCCTCGACGAGATGCCGGGCGACGTACGGTCCGACCCCGTTTCCGGCAACCCGCCCTCCACCTGCCGTGTCCGTCGGCAGGTCGAAGGCGTGGTTCCGCTCGTGCGGACCCAGCGCCGGCCCCGTATCGAGGACGCGGAAAGTGACTTCCGCGGAGCCCTCGGCATGGTCGACTTGCAGGGTGACCGGTCGATCCGGTCCGCCGAAGCGCGACGCGGCGAGGGCGAGATCGCGGGCGGCCTGCTCGACGTAGGTTGAGTCGCCGCGGACCGGCGGGGGATCGGTCGCCCCATCGCGGATGAACACGACATCGGGAGCCCGGCTGGCGACGATCCGAGCCGTCACGTCGGCGATGCGCTGCAGGAGCACGGGCTCATCGAGCGGATCGAGGGCATTTCGCTCGAGGCGGGCGATCACGATCAGGTCCTCGACGAGGTCGTACAGGCGGGCGGCCTCGGCGCTGATATCGAGGGCGAGGGTCTGGGATGCGGGCGGCGACAATCGGGCGCCGTGGGCCAGTACCGACGAGCCGGCGTAGATCGTCGTAATCGGCGTCCGGAGCTCATGCGACATGATCGCGAGGAAGGCGTCCGCATCAGGTCGATCGTCGGGATCGGTCATTCCCTCGCGAAGGACGTACACCGATCCCTGGCCGCCGGCAGTGGTCCGCATGGGATCCTGGCGCTCGAGCGGGAACGATTCGATGGAGAACCGGCGGGCGGGTTCGTGACGGAGGCGGAAGACGACCGGCTCGTCGTTGTATCGAGGAGCCTGATCTCGGCCGATCGTGTCGACGTCGGGGGAGCGGTTCGAGCGATCCGGGAGCGCCTCGAACCGCGACAGGAGGTCGTCGCGGCTCCGGACTGGATGATCCGCGAACAGCGCGTCTGCCGAGGGATTCGTCAGCTGGATCCGATCGGCTTCGTCCGTCAGGAGGACCGGCTCGGGGAGGCGCTCGATGATCGATCGGATGTCGGAGAGACCCCGTGCAGCCCCATCACGGCCCCGCGGGTATCGATCCGCGACGGCCGCGGACCGCGGAAGCCCGGAGGGCGTCGTTTTTTCCGCGCCGCCGCGACGACCGATTACACGCGGCTCCGGTAGATCACGATTGAGCATGATGAAGTCAAGGATCGAAGGACGAAGAGGTCGAAAGGACGCCCGTCGGCCCATGTCGCCTTGCGGACATATCGCAGGCTGAGCCGCCGTGATCGTCTTGGCCGCGCCTGCGCCCGGATGGGACGCGGATCCGGAATCACCATCGCGGACGGAGGGCGTCCTGCTCGCGAATGCGAGGCGATTGTCAGCGCTCGCCTCGACGACATCGTGCGGGCGCGACCATGGCACTGGTTCGATGACCGCGTCGATCGCCGGCCTCGGGGACGGCGGCCGAGGGAGATCGAAGCGCCATGGACGCCATCCTCAAGCCCATCGCTGAAGCGATCGGCGCGTTGTTCGCCGATCCGACCGTTGGGCTGGTCTTGCGTGTCCTCGCCGCGTACTGGGTCGTCGTCTGGCTGGCGACGGCCCTCTGGGCGTTTGTCGACCTTCGCCGCCGGAGCGCGAATTCGATCCTGCCGTATGCCTCGGCCGCGGCGATCGTGCTCGCGTCGCCCGTCCTGTTCCCGCTCGCGGTTCTCGTCCACCGGATCGTCCGGCCCGCGGCGACCGTCGCCGATCGGCGGCTAGCTGACCTGCGCGATGCGGCGCTCGCCATGGAAGTCGAGTTCGTCCGCTGCCCGGGCTGTGGACTTGTCGCCGAAATGGACTGGCTCGTCTGTCCCAATTGCCGGCGAACGCTCAGCCATCGCTGCGATGAGTGCGGCCGGACCGCCGGCATCGACTGGGACGTCTGCGCCTGGTGCGAATCGCCGCTCACCGGAAATCAGCTCACCACCATCGTCCGGAGCTGAGGGCATGAGAACGCCGCCCGCCGGGACGGCGGGCGGCGTCGATCCGGCGCGAATGCCCGGATCGCGTCCACGGGTCAGATCGGGCGGTCCTCGACGTCGCGCTCGCTCTCCTCGCGGGCATCCTCGGCGCCCCGACGGAACTCGTCGCCGGCATTGCCGAGCGTGTCGCGCACGTCATCGCCGGCATTGGCGACCTTGTCCGACATGCTCTCTTCGCCGTCGGCCTTGCGCCACGTCTCCTTGGCCTTGTTGTCGACGTTGCGCCACGTCTCCTTGACGTCTGCCTTCACATCCTCGGTACCCATGAGTCGAAACCTCGCACTTTCGGCGGCCGATCTCGGCCCCCACTGCCGACGACCGTAGCGAGGCCGGCCTTGCGGCCGTCTCCGAGCGCACCGGGGCGGGTGACAGCGCGCTTGCAGTCACTGCTGTCACGTCCCTGCAAGCGGCCGGCGTGGCTGATGCGGCTGAGCGCTCGGCCGTTCGACGTACGGTCGTGGTGCAACTCGAACCAAGGCCAAACGGAGGTTGAGGACCCATGACGACTGTCAACCAGACCGCAAGCGGCACGCGATCCGTCGACGATCGCGATCTCGCCGATACCGCCAAGGGAATCGCCGGTGAGGTCGCGGATCGCGCCGCCGCCGTGGCGTCGCGTCTGCCCGAGGCCGCCAACGTGACGGGCGCATCCCTGGAGCGGGCGGGACAGGCGATCCGAAGCGAGTCCGACGAGGTTCTCGCGGTGGGAACCTCCCTGTCCCTCGGCCTCGCGATGGGCCTGCTCCTCGGCGGCGCCAACCGGATCCTCGTGATCCTGGCGCTGATCCCGGCAACGGCGATGGGCTTCACGCTCTTCGACCGTCACGGCGGGACGGGCACCCGACCCCGGATCTGACCCTAGGGCGGGCGGTGCCCGCCTCGTTCGCATCGAAGCCGGTCGGCGATGCGCCGACCGGCTTCTTCGTGCGCCCTCGGTTCGGTGGGCCACCTGTCCGAATGCACCCCATGGCGCCTCTGGCCCCGGGGTCCCATCGGATTCTCGCCCGGTGACCGTTGCGTGCCCGTTGCGCCGAAGCGTCGCCAGATTCTCACCCGGCGATCGTTCGGCATCCTGGGAACAGATTTCGGCTCGAGAGCTCCTGCCGGCAAGCGTGGCACTGTCCGTCCCGCGAAAATCGGCCTGTATCGCGGCGTCTGGGATGGCCGAACGATCACCCGGGAAGAATCTGGCAACGAAACGAAGCCAGACCGCGGCTAACGATCATCCCACGAGAAATCGTGGACCTGCGCTTCAGGCCACGAACTCTCAGGGCGGGCTCCCTCGGGCTCGCTCCTGACCCATCCGGTCCCGGACAGGCGGAACGCCCGGAGGAGGGGGCTCCGGGCGTCCGCGGGATCGGGGTAGAGGCGCCCCGTCACAAGCGCCCCCACGCGGGGTTATTCGAATTCAGTCGGCTCCTTCGATCGAGGAACTGAACGAAAGAGTAGGGATCGCTGCCCGCCGTCGATCTCTCGACCGGCCGGTCGGACATTGCAACCGCATAACGACCGTGCGTGAATCCGCCTCGCTTCGGCTGGAGTGTCGTCCGGAATTCGGCCGGAGTGTCGTCCGGAAAACGGCGAGCCCGGAGCGACCCTGGCGGGATCGCTCCGGGCGGGGAGGAGAGCTGCGGACTCCCGGACCCCCAGTGGTCGAGAGCCCGCCTGAACAGTGTCCGCGTCGGCCGCTGTCGGCCGCCTCTCGTCGCCCGGTCGCAGGATTGCATCGATCTCTTGGTCGGCTCCGCAAGCCGCGATTCTTAACATCCTCGTCACAGGCCCAGCCGACCAGTTCTCAGTCCATCGCCTGGCGAGCCAGGATCTCGAGGACGGCCGATGCGACGTCGCGAGCGGTGAGGTCGCAGCGGGTCGGCCGCGGGCTGTCGTCCCGCGGTCCGATCAGCAGCGTCGAGAGGCCCGCCCGGCGGTCGCCGCAGGTCGTCGGGTCGGCGGTCACGAACCAGGAGCCCCGCGGCGGATCCTTGGGCAGCTCGCCCAGACGACTGGGCCACGTCGTGACCGTCCCGGCTCGGTGATCGAGGGGGGCGACGAGGACGAGATCGAGGCCGGCCTCCGTGAGATAGGTCAGACGGCCCGGTGCATCCGGCAGGACGGCGGCCGAGCTGTCGATGTAGATCGTGGTCATCGCCAGACGCTACGGCACGAGCCCGGCGCATCGATCATGCCGTCACGGTTGCGCCGTTGCAGGCGGGCATCAATCGCCCGGACCCACCCGAGGACTCGGCCGGCCGACCGAATTGCCGGGCGGGCAAGGCAACTGGATTCGCCGGGCCGGTCGGCCTGCGCAGGCGACCGTTCAGTCCGCAGACGCGAGGAGCCGAAGCGGGCCGAGCGGCCGGCGTTCACTCCCCCTGGCCGGCCGGCCGCATTTGACGAGTGGCTGGCCGGCCTTGCCATCCGGTCAGTGCGGCTGGCCGATCTCGCCGCGCCAGGCGCCCGTCTCGTGTCCGCGCGACTCGATGAACTCCTTGAACCGCTCCATGTCGCCCTTGACCCGGCTCTTGACGACGCCGACGACATCCCCAGCCCTCTCGAGCGCGCCGTCGGGCTCGACATCGAGCTGGAGCGTCACCCGGCTCTTGTCGTCGGCGAGGCGATGAAACGTGACGACGCCGGCGTTGCGGGCACCCTCCGTCGCGGTCCAGGCGATACGCCGGTCCGGCTCCTGCTCCGTGATGCGGGCCTTCCAGCGCTTCTCGCGCCCTGCGACCTCGGCCACCCACTCGAGGGTCCGGTCGTCGAGCTGACGGACCTGCTTCACGCCCTCCATGAAAGTCGGGAACGTCTCGAACTGGGTCCACTGGTCGTATGCGGTCCTGACGGGCACATTGACCTCGACCGATTCCATGATCTCCGACATCAGATCTCCTTTCGCTGCTGCTACGGGAATCGGAACG
>Ga0307277_10000490_pt1 | contig 14682 bp, 13 predicted proteins | sample ER_DNA_116_FD_194473 | JGI IMG/M metagenome (GOLD analysis project Ga0307277, IMG submission 194473) | Bulk soil microbial communities from the East River watershed near Crested Butte, Colorado, United States - ER_DNA_116 | ecosystem: Environmental > Terrestrial > Soil > Floodplain | place...
CCGATCGGAAGGAGAAAGTCGATGCCGGCGTCGTCTGCCATGCGCGCAAGCTTGAGGTTGTCCGGCCAACTCCCGGACCAGCGCTCCGGCACCAGCGTGACGGCGCGTCCCGACGAGCAGTTCGCCCCGAACAGGCCGATCTTGAGCTTGTTCGCATTGTGCATCGCCATGCGGTCTTGTCGGGATGGAGCGGGAGCGAGCACGGTTTCTCCTCGACCTTCGTTCGATCTGGCAGACGGCAGGCGAAGCTAGCTCAAGGCGGGCGCGTTTTGAATGGGAGGCCGGGCTAGTGTGGCGGTTCAGAAGTCCGCATCTTTCTTGCAGCGAGTCCGAAATGCGGACTTCTGAACCAAAGCCACACTAGATCAATAAGTTGCTAGTGTCCTTCGATTCCGAAGTTCGCAAACGAGGCTGCGGCACAATGATGCGAACTTCGGAATCGGGACACTAGAAGTCCGTTGCCATGGACGCGCGGTGCGGTGAGAATTGCGAAACAAAATCCCCGGGCATCCAGCTCTATTGAGAAAGGGACGCCATGACTCCTCGTCGGATCGTGCTTGCAGTCTCCACGTCCCTGGCCGTGGCGGCGAGCGCTGGCGCGCAAGAACGACCGGATGCATTCCCCAGCCGGTCGATCAAGATCGTCGTGCCGTTCCCCGCTGGTGGCCCCTCTGACGTGCTCGCGCGCATGATCGGCCAAAGGATGAGCGAGGATTGGGGTCAGCCGGTTCTGGTCGAGAACCGTCCCGGCGCCAATACGGTGCTGGGTGCCCAACAGGTCGCCAAGGCAGCGCCCGACGGCTACAGCTTGCTCATGGCCATCGACTCGACGCTGACCATGAACCAGTATCTCTATCGCACTCCGCCTTATGATCCCTTCAACGATTTTGCCCCGATAACGCTGACCGCGAAGACGATGCAGCTGCTCATCGTCAATGCGACAAGCGACGTGAAGACCGTCAAGGAGTTGATCGCCAAGGCGAAGCAACACCCTGGCAAACTCAACTACGGCGCCGGCACGATTACCACCAAGCTTACCGGTCATCTCCTCAACAAAGCAGCGGGGACCGACACGGTGCTCGTCCCCTACAACGGCAGCGCCGAAGTGGCGCAAGCCGTGCTCACCAAGAGTGTGGATTTTTCCTTTGACGGGCCGTCCGCCTCGCTCTCGCTCATCCAGAGCGGGGCGTTCCGCGTGCTGGCCAAGTTTGATCCGCGCCCGTTCCCGCCGGTGCCTAATCTGCCGATCATCACCGCCGAGGTGCCGAACATGGACGAGATCACGGTCTGGCTCGGTCTTGTTGCGCCCAAGGGCACGCCTCCGGCCATCATCGACAAGCTGCAGGCGGAAGTGGCTAAGATCCTGGCCGACCCCGTCATCAAGGCGAAGGCAGATGCCTCGGGCCTTTTCCCGGCCTCCAGCACGCCCGCAGAATTTTCAGCCTTCATTCGCAAGGAGGCACAGCGCTGGTCCGTGGTCGTGAAGGAAACCGGAATGAAGTACGATTGATCGGCGTCGATGGATTCCGAGCTAGTCGTGTCGCGGTTTACCGTCCGCTTCGTTGGTTGCTTCGGCGCCCTGTTTGCCGCGGCGCTCATCGGCGTGCTCGCGACCGCCGGCGCTATCGCCCAACGCACCGATGACAGCCAGACGTATCCCAACCGAGCAGTCCGGATCATCGTGCCGTTCCCTCCCGGCGGGCCGACCGACATCCTCGCTCGCGTGCTCGCACAGCGATTGAGCGAAGTGTGGGGCCAGCCGGTGGTGATCGAGAACCAGCCGGGCGCCAACACGGCCATCGCGGCCGCGCGCGTGGCCAAAATGCCGCCCGATGGCTACACACTGCTTGCGGCGATGGATGTCACCTTGGTGCTCAATCCCCTCACCGCCCGCAATCTCGCTTACGACCCGCTTAAGGACTTCGCCCCGATCTCGCTTGCGTCCAAGAACACTTCGCTCGTGAGCGTTCGCGCCGAGGACGGCCCGCGGACAGTGAAAGAGCTGATCGCGCGCGCCAAGGCCAGTCCCGGCAAGCTCAACTACGGCGCGGGCATCATCACGACGCGGCTTGCCGGGTATCTGTTCAATCGCGAGGCCGAGCTCGACGCGCAATACATTCCGTTCAACGGCAGCGCGCCGACGGTCCAGGGTCTGCTGACCGGCGCGGTCGACTACATCATCGACGGCGCCGCCACCAGCCTTCCCTTGGTCCACGATGGCAAGCTACGCGCGTTGGCCAAACTCAACAGCCGGCCGCTGACGGCCTTGCCCGAGGTCAGGTCGCTCGCCGTGGAAGCCGGCATTCCGGCGCTCGACGATATCTCGACCTGGGTCGGACTCGTTGCGCCCGCCGGCACGGCACGCCCCGTGATCGACAAGATTCAGCGCGAAATCGTTAAGATGTATGCCGATCCGTCATCGCCGGGAAGCTGGAAAAATCCGGCATTAGCGCGGTGAGCAGCACGCCGGAAGAATTCGATGTCTTCGTGCGCAAAGAGCTGGATCGATGGGGTCAGGTATTCAAAGACAGCGGTATCCAGCTGAATTAGGGCCTCGATTCAATCTCGTCCGGGTTGCGCCGCGAGCAGCCTTTGGCAATCATTTCATCAAGAGCTTGCCAAACAGGGAGGGATCACATGCTGCGCGCCTTCGCCGTACTGGCATTTGTCGCCATCACTTCAAGTGGGTCGCCAGCCGTGGCACAGGACAGCTGGCCGTCCAAGCCGATAACCGTGATCGTTCCCTTCGGCGCCGGCGGCAATACGGATAGCCTCGCTCGAATTTATTCAGCGCGGCTGTCCGCACGTCTCGGCCAACAGTTCGTGATCGAAAATCGGGTGGGCGCCGGAAGCATAATCGGCATAACGAGCTTGGCGAAGGCCGCAGCTGACGGTTACACGATCGGCATTGGGACCTCCGCTGGCCTTGCCATCAATCCGGCGATCATGAAGGAAAACCTCGGCTACAGCGCCGATAAGGACTTTGCCTACCTTCACTTGATGGCTATTCAGCCCAACCTGCTTGTCGTGCATCCCTCCGTCCCGGCAAGAACCCTTCCGGAGTTCATCGCCTGGGTTAAGGCCAATCCAGATCAGGCGTACGCCACATCCGGCAACGGTTCGAGCCAGCACCTTTGCGGCGAGATGCTGATACAGGCCGCCGGTATTAAGATGGTTGCCGTGGCATACCGCGCGTCGAACCAGCAGATGCAGGATCTCGTCGGCGGCCAGATCAGGATCGCTTGCGATAACTTCTCATCCGCCTGGGAACAGGTCCAGGCTGGGAAAATCCGTGCAATCGCCGTGACCTCGGCCAAGCGCTACTCCTTCGGGCCGGATATTCCGGCCGTCGCCGAGACGTTGCCGGGCTTCGAGGTGCAGGCTTGGTTCGGGTGGATCGCTCCGGTCGGCGTGCCGAAGATCGTTATCGACAAGTTGATCGCGGAGCTGAATGCCATCGGCCAGGAGCCGGACGTACGCAAACGGCTCGATACCTTTACAGTCGAATTCTCCGGCCTTTCCGGGCAAGCCTTCGCAGACTTCGCGCGCAAGGAGCGCGAGACGCTCACCCCCATTGTTGAGAAGGCCAACATCAAGCTGAATTAGGCCCCTGTGCCACGGAGCCTGCATGTCCAAGCCGAAAATTCTCATCTTTGCCCCGCGCGAAGAGCCACCCGAGACCATCAACGCGCTTGAAGGACTGGGCTGCGAGCTCGTGTTCGGCGACCGCGCCTGGCAATTGCCCCGCAGCGAGCATGAAGATGCAGTGATCGAGGCAGCGCGCGGCGCGGTTGCGCTCATGGGCACGTCGATGCGCCACACTCCGATCAGCCGGCGGATCATGCAGGCCTCGCAGCGGCTGCGCATCGTCGCGAAATACACGGTCGGCGTCGACGACATCGACACGGAAGCCGCGACCGAGCTTGGGATCATGGTGTGCCACGCGCCGACGAAATCCAACTGCTTCGGCGTTGCCGAGACGACCATCGCATTCATGCTTTCCTTGCTGAAGAAAGTCGCCGAGCGCGACGCCGACGTGCGCGCAGGCAAATGGCGCACCGCAGACAATTTCGCCTATTACGTCGGCAGCCGCACCTCCGACGGATTTCCAGGCCAGACCATTGGTCTGGTCGGCCTCGGCCGAATCGGAACGCGCGTCGCCCAGCTTCTCGCGCCTTGGCGTGCGCGCATCATCGCCTACGACCCCTACGTGCCGCCTTCGCACTTCCTCACCCACGGCGTCATGGCGGTCGATTATCAAACGTTGCTGCGGGAATCGGACGTCGTGTCGTTCCACGTCGTGCTCACGCGGGAGACGCGCTACATGTTCGGTGAAGCCGAGCTCAAGCTGATGAAGCCGAACGCCATCGTGCTCAACACCGCGCGCGGCAAGGTGGTGGACGAAACGGCGCTCGCCCGCGCCATCGCCGAGGGGTGCATCCGCGGCGCCGCGATCGATGCCTTCGAGGAGGAGCCGTTGCCGATGGACTCGCCCCTGCACAAGCTCGGCGACCGGGTGCTGCTTTCGCCGCATTCGGCCTCCTACACCGAGGGGGGCGAGTTGCGGCAGGGCGTGGCGTGGGCCACGCGTTCCGTGATCACCGCCCTCAAGGGAGGCATTCCCGACAACGTCTACAACCGAGAGGTCTTGCCTCGCTGGAAGGAGCGCTTCGGAGGCGCCAGCGCGACCTCGGTTTGACCCCCTGGACAACCGGCCCATTCTGCTCGAATCGGTGCCGGCCCCCAGGCCGAAGAATCATTTAATTTCTGTGACAGATCATGGCCTTAGGCCATGCATTCTTTGCATAGCTGCGCCGCAACATAGCGCCTAATGCAGTGCACCATGGAACCTTATTTAACCGACAAGAAGCGAATTGCTCGGCGTGGCGCCGGGCAGAAAGGCAATGAATATGTTGGTTGCAATCCTCAACTTCCTCCGCGCGTGGAGGCGCTATAACGCGAGCCTGAGGGAACTCACTCAGCTCGGCGACCGCGAATTGGCCGATATTGGCATCACCCGGTCGGACATTCCGCGCATCGCCTGGGACAACGCCCACCGCGGAAAGTTCTAACCGCAAAGGCGCCCGCTGCGGCGGGCGCTTTGCTTTTGGACTGCTGCTTTCGCTCATCCATTCTCATCCATCTCGACCCCAGCCTCTCACTCGAGGGATTGTCGGGCCCTACCCAGGCGCATAGCTTGGGCCCATGTCGGAGCGCCTTCGAGCAGTACACGTGATCGGCGGAGGGCTTGCCGGATCCGAGGCGGCTTGGCAGATCGCCGCGAGCGGCATCCCCGTCCTGCTCCACGAGATGCGGCCCAAGCGCATGACCGCGGCTCATAAGACTGCCGCGCTTGCCGAGTTGGTTTGTTCGAATTCCTTCCGTTCCGATGACAAGGACCTCAACGCCGTCGGGCTTCTGCACGAGGAAATGCGTCGGCTGGGCTCGCTTGTCATGCGCACGGCGGACGCCAATCAGGTTCCGGCCGGCAGCGCGTTGGCGGTGGATCGCGACGGATTTGCCGCCGCCGTCACCGCGGCGCTCGCCACGCAGCCGCTGATCGAGATCCGCCGCGAAGAAATCGCCGGATTGCCCCCTGCCGATTGGGACAGCGTCATCATCGCCACCGGACCGCTGACCTCGCCAGCACTGGCCGACGCCGTCGCCAAGCTCACGGGCGAGGACGCGCTGGCCTTCTTCGATGCGATCGCTCCGATCGTTCACCGCGATACGATCGACATGTCGCGCGCTTGGCTGCAGTCGCGCTACGACAAAGCAGGGCCCGGCGGCTCGGATGCCGCCTACGTCAACTGTCCGCTCACGCGCGAACAATATGAGACATTCGTCGATGCCTTGCTCGCCGGCGACAAGGTCGCCTTCCACGATTGGGAGACGCCCTATTTCGACGGCTGCCTGCCGATCGAGGTGATGGCGGAGCGCGGCCGCGATACCTTGCGCCACGGACCGATGAAGCCCTTCGGCCTCACCAACCCCCATGCGCCGAACATCAAGCCCTACGCCGTCGTTCAACTGCGCCAGGACAATCGCCTTGGCACGCTGTTCAACATGGTGGGATTCCAGACGAAGCTCAAGCACGGCGAGCAGACGCACATCTTCCGCACGATTCCCGGCCTCGAGCGGGCCGAGTTTGCGCGCCTCGGCGGCCTTCACCGCAACACCTTCCTCAACGCGCCGAAGTTGCTCGATGGCGCATTGCGCCTCAAGGCCACGCCGCGCCTGCGCTTTGCCGGGCAGATCACGGGCTGCGAGGGCTACGTCGAATCCGCCGCCATCGGGCTTCTCGCCGGCCGCTTCGCCGCCGCCGAACGGCTTGGCCGTTTCCTCATGCCGCCGCCGCCCACCACGGCGCATGGCGCGTTGCTCGCGCATATCACCGGCGGCCACATCGAGACTGCTGCCTTCACGCAGCCGGCCAGCGCGCGCTCCTACCAGCCGATGAACGTCAATTTCGGCCTGTTTCCGCCCCTCGCGCAGGCGCTCAAGGGCGAGCACGGCCAGCGCCTGCGCGGCACGGAGAAGACGCTCGGGAAAAAGCGCGCGTTCACGCGGCGCGCCCTCGTGGAGCTTGCGCGCTGGATCAGCGGCGACAATCACGCCGTCGCTGCGGAATAGGGGCGATGAGCTTACCGCGCGATATCGAGAGCCGCTGGAGGGCGGGCGTGGTGCTCAAGCGCGACCCGCTTTCGACGGTTGAACGCGGGCGCTTCGACAGCGGCTCCGGCGACGTCGAGGCGGTGCTGCGCCGCATCGATGAAGTCCCGTGGTGGAGCGTTGCTGTGGCGCGCCATCTGTTCGCACGCGAGCGGCGAGCGCTGGCGATCGCCGGCGAACTCGGCATTGCGCCGCCGCTGCTGTTCACCGGTCGCGGTGCGCTGATCCGCGGATGGATCGACGGTCTGCCGCTGCACATTGCCAAACCGCAAGGCGAGGACGCCTTCTTCCGCTCGGCCAAGGCGAGCTTGCGCAAGCTCCATCGCGCGGGCATCTGTCACAACGATCTCGCCAAGGAGCAGAACTGGCTGCGCGGACGCGACGGGCGCGCCTATCTCACCGACTTCCAACTTGCCGCCCGTTTCCCGCGGAGGTCCTTTCTCTTCCGCATCGCGGCCTATGAGGATCTGCGGCACCTACTCAAGCACAAGCGGCGCTATGCGCCCGATGCGCTCACCGCCGCCGAACGGCGCGTGCTGGCGAAGAAAAGCCTGTTGACGCGCGTTTGGATGGCGACCGGCAAGAAGCTTTACTACTGGATCACCCGCGATGTGCTCAACGTCGCCGACCGCGAGGGCGGCGGGACGCGGCTCATTCACGACGCGCCCCGCATCGTCGCGCGGCTTAAGGCGCACCCGCAGGTGCGCGAGGCGGTGGTGGCGGCCTTTCCCGACCGAAGAGCCGGCACCGGCCTCTATGCCTTCGTCGAAGGCGACTCTGCGCTGACCGAGCGCGGCTTGCGCGAATTCCTCGCCACCGAGACGGCGGAGAAGGCACCGCCCAAGCTGCCCGAGCATCTGCAGGTGACCGAACGACTACCACGGACGGCTTCGGGAGAGGTGCGCCGCGAGATCCTCGAACTCGTCGCGATGAACCAGGTCGATCTGATCGAACCGCTGATCGCAAATGAGGACGAGCGCGGCCTGGTTGCGCATATCGTGGCCGACCGCCGCAACCTGCGCGATCGATTCGCCTTCTAGGCTCAGCGGAAGATGCGACGCGGCGACCTGGCCGCGCGCCAAATGCGCAATTGCCGCCGCCACGGCGCAACCTCGATCAGCGTGAACGGATCGTAGCCGCGCCGCTCCATGCGCGCGAGCGTCGCTCCGGCGAGCGCGACCGGCAACAGCGCTGGGATGGCGGCAGGCGGCGCCGCGTCGAGCAGTTCCTGCGCCGCGCGAAGGTGCCGGCGCGCATGCAGGCGCAATTCCGCCAGCGCCGCGTGCAGTTGCGGCGTCGCTGGCCCGCCCACGGCATCCTCCCGCGCGGCTCCGTGGCGCGCCAGAATGTCCAGCGGAACGAACACTTTTCCGCGCGCAGCGTGGACGGGAAACGCGGCGAGCAGTCCGGCAAACGCATGGGCAAGGCCCGCATGATGGCTCAGCGCACCGATATCGAGTCCATCGGCGAGGCCCTGCGCCGCGACCGCGATGAGGCCGGCGGATGCACCCTCCGCATAGGCTTCGAGATCGCCAAGGCTACGCATCGGCTCGTTGTCGAGATCGAACCTGCGCGCCGCGATGAGCGCCTTCAGCCGCTCTGGACCCAGTCGATAGCGCGCCACACTTGCGAGCAGCGCCGCCGCGACCGGATGCGCCGCGACCTCGCCCCGCCGCTCCCCCTCGAGCATATCATTCCACCATTGCAGCCGGATCTCCCCTGCAAGCGGCTCGTGCACGATCTCGCGCACGCGGGCGATTTCCAGGTTGAACGCGTAGAGGGCGAGCAGCGCCGGCCGATGCTCAGCGGGCGCAAACAAGGTGGTGAGAAAGCGATCCCTATCCGCCGCGCGGACGAGCCCCTCGCAATGGGCGAATGCATCCTGCATGGGTTAGGTCATGGCGCCACCGAGCTTTGCGCGAGCTCACGCGCTGTCAGCTTCCGGCCAGCTTATGACTGTGTGGTCGACGCCTTCCCTTTCGCTGCTGAGTCCTCGGCTTCCATGCGGGTCGTGCCGACGCCGAGATAGATCAGGATCGGGGCGGCGATGAAGACCGAGGTATAGGTGCCGACCAGCACCACGCCGAAGATCATGGTCGCCACGAAACTATGAATGGCATGCCCGCCGAACAGAAGCAGCGCGAGCAAAGCAAGCGTCACCGTGACGTGAGTGATGATCGAGCGTGACAGTGTCGAATTCACCGAGATATTGAGCAGGTCCGGCATGGACATGCGCTTGTATCGACGCAGCATTTCGCGGATGCGGTCGTAGATGACCACCGTATCGTTGAGCGAGTAGCCGAGAATGGTGAGCAGCGCCGCGATGCTCGACAGATCGAAATCGATCTGAGTCAGCGACATGTAGCCGATCGTCAGCACCAGATCGTGCACGTTGGCGATCATGGCGCCGAGAGAGAACTGCCATTCGAATCGGAACCAGAGATAGATCAGGATGCCGAAGATCGCGAGCCCGAGCCCGATTGTGCTCTTGGCCAAGAGCTCCGAGGATACCCGCGGACCGACGACCTCGACGCGGCGATAGTCGACCTCGTTGCCCAAGGCCTCGCGCACCTTGTTGATCGCGACCTGCTGCGCCTGTTCGCCGCCCGGCTGTTGCGCGACCCGGATCAGCACGTTGGTCGGGCCGCCGAACTCCTGCAGCTGCACGTCTCCGAGACTAAGGCCGCTCAATGTCGCACGCATCTTGGCGAGATCGGCCGGCCCGCTCTTCGACTGCACCTCGATGAGCGTTCCGCCGACAAAGTCGATGCCGAAGTTCAGCCCGTGAAAGAAGTAGAGGAAAATGGCGAGGATCGACAGTGCCGCGGACACCGGGAAGCTGATGCGGCGGAAGCGCATGAAGTCGAACTTGGTGTCGTCCGGGACGATCCGCAGCAGCGGGATGGAGTGATGCAGCCGCACGTGGGCACCGCCTATGAAATGGCCAGCTGCCGCGGACGCGCCCACCTGACCCACCAAGCGACGATCAGCCGCGTCAGGGTGAAGGCGGTGAAGACGGTCGTCACGATGCCAATGCCGAGCGTTACGGCGAAACCGCGCACGGGTCCGCTACCGAAGAAGAACAGCACTGCCGCCGCGATGAAGGTCGTGATGTTCGAATCGAGGATGGTCGCGAGTGCACGCGTGAACCCAGCGTCGATCGCGGTGATGGGAGTGCGGCCGGTGCGAACCTCCTCACGGATGCGCTCATAGATCAGCACGTTGCTGTCGACGGCGATTCCGATCGTGAGCACGATGCCGATGATGCCCGGCAAGGTGAGCGTTGCATTGAGCAGCGACAAAATACCGAAGATCATGCCCACGTTGACGGCAACGGCGATGCTGGCGAACACCCCGAACAACCCGTAGGTCACTATCATGAACACGACGACGAGCGCGGCGCCGAAATAAGAGGCGAGCTTACCCTTCTCGATCGAGTCCTGTCCGAGACCCGCGCCCACCACGCGCTGTTCGATCACGGTCAGCTTGGCCGGAAGCGCGCCGGCGCGCAGAAGAATGGCGAGATTGTTCGCGGATTCTACGGTGAAATTGCCGGAGATCTGACCGCTGCCGCCCAGAATCGGCTCGCGGATGACGGGAGCGGAGATGACCTTGTCGTCGAGCACGATTGCAAATGGCCGGCCGACGTTCTCCTGGGTGACCTGTGCAAATTTGCGCGCGCCGGAGGTATTGAACTTGAACGTGACGATCGGCTCGCTCGTGCGCTGGTCGAAGCCGGGCTGCGCATCGGTGAGCTCGTCGCCCGACACGATCACACGCTTCTCGAGCAGATAGGGTTGCGAGCGCTCCGCCTCCGAACCATAGACGATTTCGGATTCCGGCGGCGGTCGCCCCTGCAGCGCCTGCTCGACGGGCATCGACGTGTCGACGAGGCGGAACGTCAGCTTGGCAGTCTTGCCGAGAATTTCGAGGAGCTGTTGGGGATCGCCGAGACCCGGCACCTGAACCAGGATGCGATCGTTTCCTTGCCGCTGGATCGATGGTTCGACCAAACCCATCGCATTCACGCGCCGCCCGAGAATCTCGACAGATTGATCGACGGCCTGCCGGATGCGTTCAAGCAGAGCGGGTTCCGTGGGGGTGAGCCGAACCACCCCTCCGCCGACGTTCTCGATGTCGATCGAGCGCGCGCCGGTGCTGCCGACGAACCCTCCGAGCGGCTGTGCCAACTCTCTGAGCTTCGCCAATCCCTGTTGCAGATCGTTCTCGCGAATGGCGACCTCGACCGAACTGCCACGGATCACGGGAGCGCGGGTGAGACCAATGCGTGCCTCGCGTAGAACCCGGCGGACGTCGTCCTGCAGTGCCAAGAGCTTCTGCCGGCGCACATCGTTGGCGTCGACCTCGAGCAGGATGTGGGAGCCGCCCTGCAGATCGAGGCCGAGCACGATGTGGCGCTGCGCCCATTCCGGCCATCGCTTGACCGTGCTCTCGGGAAAGAAATTGGGCACGGCGAACAAACAGCACACGAGCGCGGTAAGCAGGATCGCCGTCGCTTTCCACTTCGAGATATAGAGCATGGCTTATCCCGGTTGACGCGTTGGCCGGTCCTCAGCTGGAACCGCCCTCGTCCTTGACCGGCTCGCCCTTGGCACGCACGCCAGACACCATCCCGCGCATCTGACGCACCCGTACCCCGTCGGCGATTTCGACCTCGATCTGATCGTCGTCCACCACTTTGGTGACCTTGCCGACGAGCCCACCCGAGGTAATGACGGTATCGCCGCGGCGCAAGTTTTTGATCAGCTCCTGGTGCTCCTTCGCGCGCTTTTGCTGCGGCCGCAGGATCAAGAGATACATGATGACGAAAATCAGAACGAAAGGCAGCAACTGCACCCAGATGCTGTCGCCGCCGAACGGGCTCGCCTGGGCGAAAGCGGGCGTCACGAACATCGCTTGGTCCTTTATGTCCGGGTCTAGCGTGCGTCTTGTGACGCGCCGCGCGCGGGCGCCGCTACAGTCGATTGCAGCAACGAAATCGGCGCGGACTATAGCGGCCGGGGCCTCAATTGCAACGCTGGTTTGCCGTGGGAATCCGGCCGATTTCGCCCTCCCGCAAGCTGATCTTGCAGCGCCGCCGGGGCCCCGGTAAGGGTGCGGCGCGCACCATTGCATGCCATGGCCAAACGCGTCCAAAAACCCTCCTCGCGTGAACGCAGCGCCGCGCCAGAGGCCGATTCCGAGGCCGCCTTCGAGCGCGTCGCCCGCGCGCTGGAGCGGCTCGCTCCCGCCGCGCCGGAGGAGCCCCGCTTCTCCGCGGCCGACGCATTCTCCTGGCACCCGGACGCGCGGCGGCTCGTGCCGGTCGAAAATGTCAATCGCGTGGAGATGTCGCTACTCAAAGGTATCGACCGCATGCGCGACATGCTGCTCGAGAACACGGAACGGTTCGCGCGCGGGCTCCCGGCCAACAATGCGCTGCTGTGGGGGGCACGCGGCATGGGCAAATCGTCGCTGGTCAAGGCCGTGCATGCGGCGGTGAATGCGACGCACGCGCGGCGCAAGGGAGGCGACGGGCAGCTTAAGCTGATCGAGATTCACCGCGAGGATATCGAAAGCCTGCCCGACCTGATGGGACTGATGCGCGGTGCGCCGTACCGCTTCATCGTGTTCTGCGATGACCTCTCGTTCGAAGCCGAAGATACCAGCTACAAATCGCTCAAGGCGATGCTGGAAGGCGGCATCGAGGGCCGGCCGGACAACGTCGTCTTCTATGCCACGTCGAACCGCCGCCACCTGATGGCACGCGACATGATGGAGAACGAGCGTTCGACCGCGATCAATCCCGGCGAGGCCGTGGAGGAAAAGGTGTCGCTATCGGATCGCTTCGGCCTGTGGCTCGGTTTCCATCGCTGCAGCCAGGATGAATTCTTGGCGATGGTGGATGGCTACGTCGCCCATTACCGCATCGCCCATGCGCGCGAGAAGACGCATCGCGAGGCGCTCGAATGGGCGACCACGCGCGGCGCGCGCTCGGGACGCGTCGCCTGGCAGTACGTGCAGGACCTCGCCGGCCGGCTCGGGGTGAAGCTTGAGGACAAAGGACGCAAGGCGGGCGGTAGTTAGTACTAACGGCAACTGAGGCGGATCAATCACGTCGTCATGGCCGGCTTGTCCCGGGCATGACGATGATCGGTGTTTCCTGGTTTGGGGTCTCAGGCGCCGTTCAAGAACCGCGTCGGATCGAGCGGAGACGAGCCCTTGCGGATTTCGAAATGCAGCTGCGGCGTGTTGACATTGCCGGTCTGCCCCGAGCGCGCGATGACCTGGCCGCGTTTGACCTGATCGCCGCGCTTGACCAAGAGCTCTTTGGCATGAGCGTAAGCGGTGACGTAGCCATTGGGATGGCGCACGAGAACGAGGTTGCCGTAGCCCTTGAGCTCGTTGCCGGCATAGGCCACGATCCCGTCTTCGGCGGCTTTCACCGGCGTGTTCTCCGGCACCGAGATGTTGATGCCGTCGTTCTGCTGGCCGTTGGTCGTGGGGCCATAGCCGGCGATCACGCGGCCATTGGCCGGCCAGCGAAACTTGGGTACCGCACCGCTTCCGTCCGCGAGCTTCGCCGCCTCCTTGTCGAGCGGATCCGTCGGCGCGACGACGCTCGCGCTTTGCACCGGCTCCGGCTCCTTGGGTGGCGGCGAGGCAGCGACCGGCTTCGGCTGCGGGGCGGCTGCCGGCACGCTCGCTTTCAGCGCGGATGCTTGCGTGCCGGGAATGATCAGGCGGTCGCCGACGTTGAGGGTCGTGGTTGGCTGGAGGTTGTTGGCCTTGGCGATCTCGTTCACCGACTTGTGGTAGCGATGCGAGATTTTGTTGAGCGTGTCGCCGGCGGCGACGATATGAACACCGGCACTGCCCGCGGCATTCACGGCTGCGGCCGGCACCGGCGCGGGAGCGGCGGACCGCGGCGTGACCGCAGTTGCAACCCGCGTCGCAGTGTAGCGCGGAATGACCAGTCGCTGGCCGGGATGAAGCGTTGCCGGCGCTGCGATGTTATTGGCCTGCATGATGACGGAGGCCGGCACGCCGTAGCGCCGTGCGATCGCCTCGATACTGTCGCCGGCCGCGACCGTGATCGCGGCGCCACCGTCCCAGCTCAAATTGGCCGGTGGTTTGCGCACCACCGATCCCGCTGACTCTCCGCCGCCCGAATGCGCGGGGGTGTTCAAGGCCACGGCTTTGCCGCTGCCCGCAGCGGCGGGAGTAGCCGGATAGGGCTGCGGACCTTGTGCGGTTTGCGTCTGCGAGATCGATGCGGTGGCGTCGGAATGGCTCAGCGAAGCGAACGGATTTTCGTTGAATCGAGATGTGTCCGAGCTACAGGCGGCTACGCCGGCAGCCATCAGCGCCAGCACAGCTGCCCGCGGAAATAGCCGCGAACGAAATATTTCCCCAACGCCCCACATCGCACATACTCGCACGCGACACGCGTATCGAGTTAATACGTTGCGGGTTAATACGCCTTTAAGGGCTTGCGCGCCGCAACCTCGCCGCGGCGCGAACAAAATCGTTACAGTTCGCGCGCCTTTCCGGGCAAAAGCGGCACGAAGCGCACCCCGATCAGATCCTCCTGCTTAAGTCCTTGTTCACCCTTTGTGAGCTTGACCAGTTGCTGCGGCCCAGCGTGCGGCCCGAGCGGCAATACCATCGCGCCATTATCGGCAAGCTCGCCGACAAGCGCATCGGGAATGGTTTCGGCGGCGGCGGTGACGATGATGCGGTCGTAGGGCGCGCGCTCCGGCACGCCAGCGAGCCCATCTCCGACCAGTAGCTCTACGTTGTCATAGCCTAGCGCCGACAAGCGCCGCCGCGCCGCCTCCGCCAGCGTCCGATAGCGCTCGACGCTGACGACCTCCCGCGCCAGACGAGAGAGAATGGCGGCCTGATAGCCCGAGCCGGTACCCACTTCGAGCACGCGGTGGCTCGGCTGCACGTCGAGCTGCTCGGTCATGAAGGCGACTACGTAGGGTTGGCTGATGGTCTGACCGC
>Ga0307277_10000492_pt1 | contig 14668 bp, 17 predicted proteins | sample ER_DNA_116_FD_194473 | JGI IMG/M metagenome (GOLD analysis project Ga0307277, IMG submission 194473) | Bulk soil microbial communities from the East River watershed near Crested Butte, Colorado, United States - ER_DNA_116 | ecosystem: Environmental > Terrestrial > Soil > Floodplain | place...
CGCCGCGCAAGCCTACGGATTACCTCTATATCTCGCAGATCTTTCACAAAACCTTCATCGCAGTGGACGAAAAGGGAACGGAAGCGGCTGCGGCAACCGCCGTGGCAATGATGGCGGGGACTGCTTTAAGGTCCCCTCCGCCGCCGCCGATCGAAGTGAAAGTCGATCGTCCATTCGTTTACGCGATTCAGCATGTTCCCAGTGGCGTCTGCCTTTTTCTCGGGCGCGTAACTGATCCACGCTGAAATGGACCTCTCGACTCTGGCAAATCTAATAAACGCATTCGCGGTGACGGGCGCCCTCATTTTCGCAGCCGCGCAAATTGGTTATTACCGTCAGCGGAGACGCAGGGAGGCAATGCTCGAACTGGTGCGATCATTCCAAAGCCCTGCCTTTACGAGTGCTCTTCGCCGTGTGATGTCGTTGCCGGACGGCGCGGACACACAGAAAATTCGAGAAGTGCTCGGGCCTGATGGCGAAGATGCGGTGTACCTGGTTTCGCTCACTTGGGAAAGTCTTGGTGTGTTGTTATTTCGTCGTGAAATCACTCTTGAGATGGTCGATGATTTTTTTAGCGGTCCCATCCTACTTTCCTGGCAGAAACTCAACGTCTATTCGGAGGAATGGCGTCGCACGCTAAAGCGAGAGACAGGTAATGAATGGTTTCACTGGCTGGCTGAACGAATGATGGAACGGGAGAAACTTTTGCCGCCGGTGCCGGCTTACGTTGCACATCGCGATTGGCGTGAATCGCGCCGGCGTTTACCGAGAGAAAAATCAATCGCGCCCGATTGATCCTAGATTAACGGGTCTGCCTCGGTCCCGTAGCTAAGCATGCCACCGACGATTTGGGCTGCAGATGTGAACGGATGCGGTTCGACTTTGTCGACGTTGAGAATATGCATGACTTCGATGCCCCGCACTTTTAGAAAATCTGAAATCAGTGAACGATGACAGCGCCACCACACCGCTTCTGCACACATGATCGCGGCAGGCCCCGCCTCGCGAGCAAGACCGAGAAGGCGCTCGGCACCTTTCTGAAATTGCTCTGTCTCCATGTAATCCGCGTAACCGCGAAATGAAGCGTTGCGCCACGCCGTGTTGCGCGAATCGGCTTTCGGTTTTCGTCGTCCGCCCAGCTCAGGAAAATGTTCGTAACGAATTCCGTGCGCGTTCAGTGATTTCTCTAGCCCGTCTTTATTGAACTGCGGATAACGTTTCGATCCGGGCAACGATCGCACATCAGCCAACAGCTTGATTTCGTTCTTTTTCAGCAACGAAATGAATTCGTCGATGCTCCGTGTTGAATGGCCGATCGTCCAGCTTTTCATCGTTTAGAGACGAAAAAGCTATCTTACTCCGGCGCAATTTCATCGCCTAAGCAGCATTATTCCATTTTGCGGAAGCTTTTGGAGTGCGCACGCGTCCTCGCGTCGCTTTTAAGAACGGCTGACAACCAGAAAAGCGATGCGAGGACGCATCGCACTCCAAAAGGACTTCGTCCGAAATGTTTAATGCGCCGGTTTCGGCAGAGCCACGGCTTCTGCCATCGACTTCAACATTCGACCAAGGTCACTGTTGGTTGAGATGACTGCGGTTGTGTCTTTTTCAAACGCCGCACGCATCACGTCGAGGCTGCGAAGAAACGAATAAAACTCTTGCGCATCAGGAGGATTGAATGCTGCGGCATAGATGGAAGCCGCCTCCGCGTCGGCTTTTCCTTCAATCTCAAGTGCGTTCTTCGTCGCGGTGGAACTGATCGATGCGACATCACTTTCCTTTTGACCGCTGATGTTCGCCGCTTCGCCGCGTCCTTCGGAACGGAAGCGCGCAGCAATTTGATGTCGCTCACTCGACATGCGCTCGATGATCTTCTCCGCAACCGTTGGATTGTATTTGCTGCGCTTGAAACGTTCATCGAGCAATTCGATTCCGAAATCGGCAATCTTTTGCCGGGTACGCTCGGTAATCTGTTTCTCAATTTCGCCGCGCCCGAATTCGATGTCAGGAATCGTGCTGGGCAAAACCGTGCCGGTTTTTTCCAGCTCTTCGTCACGAACCGGTTTTCGTCCTTTGGTCACCCGAATGATTTCGACCAGATCGTGCGTGGCGACGGCGGTGCGCGTTTCACTGCCGAGAATATCATCCAGGCGGGAGAGTGCGCTGCGCTCGTCGTTGAGTCGGTTGTAATAAAGGAATGGATCGCTGATACGCCATCGAGCGAAACAATCGACTATGATGTAAAGCTTGTCCTTGGTAGGGCATTCCGTAGGCGGTCCTTCCCATGCGAGGATCCGTTTATCGAAGCGCTGCAACTTGTCGATGACCGGAAGCTTCATCTTCAATCCGGGCGTGGTGATGGTACGAACGATTTTCCCGAAACGCGTGATGATCCCCGTCTCGTACTGATGGATGACGAAGAGTAGCGTTCCCCATTTGAACGCTGTGAGAATGAAGAGAATGCCCAGAATCGACATCACCCGGCTCTGCAAAAAACGCACAACGGTCGAAACGGCGGCGGGTCGCGGTGTCACATCGATCACATTCATGGCGGCGTCCGGGTTTGTTCCGCCGGCAACAGCGGCAACGTCTGGAGAATGTTCTTCAAACTGTCATCGACGATGATTTTCTTTTGCAAATTGGGCAGGATCGCTTGCATCGCTTCGAGATAAAGACGCCGTCGCGTTATGTCAGGCGCTTTCCGATACTCGGCGAGCAATAATGAAAATTTTTGCGCTTCGCCCTTTGCCTCGTTCACCCGCCGGAATGCATACGCTTCGGCTTGTTTCTCGCGCTCCTTCGCCTGCCCGCGCGCGTTTGGGACAGCGTCGTTATACACGGCCCAGGCTTGATTGATTGCGGTTTGCTTCTCCTGTTGCGCCTGATTTACGTCGTTGAACGCCGCCTGCACCGCCGGCGGCGGCCGCACGCTGGTCAGCTGCACCTGTTGAATCTGGATTCCCAAACCGTATTGCGAACTCAAATCGGCCAGGCGTTTCAAGGCTGATGTCTCGATGTCGTGCCGGCCAATGGTCAGCACTTCGTCCACGGTACGGTCGCCGATGACTTCGCGCATCACGCTTTCGGAAAGATCGCGCAACGTTTTCTCCGGCTCACGCGCTCCGAACAAATACATCTTCGGATCGGTGACGCGGTACTGCACCACCCACGGAACGAGGGCGGTGTTGAGGTCGCCTGTGATCATCGTCTCGGTTTCCTGTGGCTCAGGGTCGCCCTGGTAAATGTTTGTTGCGCCCGGTGTGAAAAACCCGAACTCGAGCTTGAGCAGGCGCTGCGTGGGGACGATCTGAATTTCATCGACATACGGAATCGCGTAAGCCAGACCCGGATTCACGTTATCGTGGAATGCGCCAAAGCGTGTCTTGACCCCAATGGAGTTCGCCGGGATCGACGTGAAACCGAATAACAGCGTCAACAGCGCGAGGACCAGCCCGATGCAGGCAATCAAACCAAGAATCAGTCGCGCTGGCTTAATCGGAAGACTTTCGGCAACCATCGGCCTTGGCATAGACGGCGTTTATTGCCTCAAACCGGCGCCAAAGCGCAAGCCAATTCGCCGCAGCCCTTGACTGGCCGCGTTGATGCTCGAAAACTGGGGCATGAATATGAAAAACATCATCTTGTCAGCATTCCTTGGTATTGGCACGTTGAGCTTGATGGCAGCGGAGTCTCAACAGCAACCGGAGGTCGGCAAGGCCGCGCCGGATTTTAGTCTCACGACCGGCGATGGGTCGCAGGTGAGCCTGAAAGATTATCACGGCAAATGGGTGGTGCTTTATTTTTATCCGAAAGATTTCACCAGCGGTTGCACGATGGAGGCGCACAATTTTCAGCGCGATCTCGCCAAGTACGAGGGCGCCGGCGCAGTCATTCTTGGGATAAGCGTGGACACCGCGCAATCGCACAAAGATTTTTGCGCCAAGGAAGGGCTCAATTTTAAATTGCTCGCCGATCCGGATGCGAAAGTCTCCACCGAGTATGGATCGGTGATGGATTACAAAGGCAGCAAACTTGCCGCGCGGAACACGTTCATCATCAACCCGAAAGGCGAAGTCGCGAAGGTCTACACCGGAGTGAAACCGGCCGAGCACAGCGAGCAAGTCCTGAAAGATTTGGACGAATTAAAGAAGAGCTAACCACGAATTAACACAAATCAGCGCGGCTTTTTCGCCCCCAAAAGCTTTCGGGGCTTTGGAGTGCGGCGGCTTGACGCCCCTTTCAAAAGAAACCAAGAAATAGTAGGAGGTTGAGATGGGGAATAGAAAGTCGATCGATTGCAGGGATTATCCGAGTGAGAAAAATTGCTCGCTCAAGATTTCCGGCACCGAAGAAGAAGTGCTCGATGCAGCAGTGCAGCATGCCGTCTCGGCGCACGGGCATGAAGAGACGTCGGAATTGCGCGAGCAGATCAAATCAATGCTCAAAGACGAGGCTGATTAGCGTTGCGGATGTTTGCAGTTTCACCGCGCCGGGCGAGCAATCGGCTTAGCGTCATATCAAAACGACATGGGCCTATAATCATTCGGCGGCTTGTTCCATTACTCGGAATTTGCGCCGTATATTTTGCCTTGATGTTTTTGGCTCACTTACAGGACCATTTGATTCTATTTCCGACAAGGGCGCCGATTGATCCTGGCGGCGCCGTTCGCAAAACTGTTCCGTTTCAGAACAGCGAGTTGGAAGTGTGGGCGGCAAAATCGCATCGCGCGCAACAACAAGGCCACGCAGATATTTTTATTCTGCGTTTTTATGGCAACGCCGATCGTGCCGATCGCTGGGCAGCCGCGGAGACCGAAATGTGGAGCGATCGCGCGGTTGAGATCTGGGGAATGAACTATCCCGGATTCGGCGGCAGCATTGGACCGGCGCGACTATCGCGGATTGGACCGGCCGCGCTTGCAACCTTTGATGAACTAAAACGTCACGCAGATGATCGACCAATTGTCGCTTTCGGCACAAGCATCGGCGCAACCGCAGCGCTGCACGTGATTGCGCAGCGCCCGGTCGCCGGATTGATTTTGCATAATCCTGTGCCGCTGCGCCAAATCATTCTGCTTCGATTCGGCTGGTGGAATCTGTGGCTACTGGCGGGTCCGGTTGCGTTGCAGATTCCACGAGAACTCGATAGTATCGCAAACGCGAAGGCGATTCGCGCGCCTGCGATCTTCCTGCTCGCGGAAAAGGATGAAGTGGTTCCGCCTCGTTACCACAGATTAGTTGTAAACGCCTACGCCGGAGAAAAGCGCGTCATTCAACTGCCTGGCGCCTACCACAACGATCCGATCGAAAGCACAGCGCTCGCTAATCTGAACAACGCACTCGATTGGCTATTGGCAAAGCGAGCTCCTCGCGCGCCGTGAATGACGCGAGCGCTACTGTAGATCCACCAATTTGCCACTCGATTTTCGGGTTCGATCCCCATTAACCTCGGCACGTCATGCAGAACGCACAGAACCTGATGAGCAGCTTCGAGTTCATCGCGGCGCTGATGTCGATAATCATCGGTCTCGGTGTGACCAATCTACTCGCGGGAGCCGGGCGCGCGTTTTACCGGCGCAAAGAAAACCCGCTCGATGAGGTCCACCTTGTCCTGACCGTCGCGACGTTGCTGTTGCTGGTTTTGCAGTGGTGGGTCACGTTCAAGTGGAATACCGAGGTCAACTGGACTTTCGACAAATTCCTGGTGCTGATTGCCTGGACCGTTGCGCTGTATCTGCTCACAGTTTTCCTTTACCCGCCCGACCTCTCTGAAGCGGAAGAACACCAGGGCCGCTTCGAACGGAACCGCGCGGGCTATTACTCCATATTCATCGCGATGTGTTTCCTCGACATCGCGCAAACGGCAGTTCATGGCGAACTTTTCCAGCCGATATGGTACGTGCCATTCGTCGGGCAATACGCGCTACTTGCCGGGGGCGGTCTCATTGCCGGCCGACGCGGTTACGACCGGTTCTTCGCGTGGTACCAACTTATCACGCTGCTCGTGTGGGCACTGGTCGTGAGAAGATATTTGGTCGGAAACGCGATGACGCCTTAAACGGCTGCTTCATCAACCGCGAGTCGCTCGGACTTGGATTCAGCCTTCAATCGCTACCCATTCATTCCGCGCACGAGAATCAGCGACGGCCTGTACGACGCGCATGTATCGCAGACCGTCTTCGAAGTTCGGATGGGGACGTATACGTCCTTTTGACTTCACCGCCGCCAGGAAATCTTCTTCCACCTGCCACTCACCCTCCAATTCTGGGGGAATATCGACCACGTGCAGCGCTCGATCTCCGAGCTTTCCCGCGTGCACGACATCGGAAGTGAAATCGTACGTGAGCGTGCCGGCGCTGCCGTAAATTTCCAGCCGATCACCCGACGCCGTTGCGTTGACAGCGCTAAACTCCAGAACGCCTTCCGCGCCATTTTCGAAACTGCAGAGAACGGTCAGCATGTCAGGAACGACCACGCCGTAACCTTCGCGAATCGGATAAATAATTTTTCCACGCGCGAACACCCCGGTGATATCGCCAAGCCACCGTTGCAATACCTCTACGTAGATTCCAAGCGTCAGTGTGTTAAGTCCGCTGATCTCGATCTTTTGCCGCCAGTGCGCCGGAGTCTCAGGATCCAAATAATTGCCGGTGAAACTTTGCAGCCGCACAAGATGTGGTCGGCCAATGTAATTTTCCGCCAGGATCTTTTTCACCATCAAATCCGCCTGCATTCCAAACGGCGGCGGGCAAAGCATGGTCACCAGCTCGGGATAACGTTTTGATGCCGCAAGCATTTCGTCCGCTTCAGCCAAATCCATCGACATGCGCGCCTGGCAAAACACGTGTTTGCCCGCTTCGAGCGCGGAAATTGTCACCGCCGAGTGCATGTAAGGGGGTGTGCCGATCCACACAACGTCGATGCCGGGCAACGCCACCAACTCCGGCCAGTTTTTTATCGGGGTCGCTTCCGGCAGATTTTCGCTGCAAAACTTCTCGGAGCTTTCGTATGTAGAATTGGAAACCGCTACGATCTCCACATCCGGCTTCGCTTTCAGGGCAGATAAATGGCGGGTGCGAACGATGTTGCCTGCTCCGACGATCCCGATCCGCAGCTTATGATTATTTTTGTGCATTGGCTCTGTGCGATTTCGGTCGTGCAAATTACATAGCCTCTTGTGCGAGCTAGGTTTGACTGCGAGCAACGCTGAAGCGTTCAACCAATCACCACTCGGCGTTGACTGACGCTCTTTTCGCACTTGCGATCCACTTGACGCGCTAGTCTCAACACGGCAGCTTACGCGGCCTTATCGGGCTCAATTATGTCAAGAATTTGCGATATCACAGGATCCAAAGCCATGCGTGGAAGCGTCATTCACCGGCGTGGTTTGGCCAAGAAAAAAGGCGGCGTCGGTCGGCACGTGACGAAAATGGTACCGCGCATTTTCGCGCCAAATTTGCGTTACCAGCGCATTTGGGTGCCGGAACTGAAGAAATTTGTGCGAGTCCGCGTCACGGCGCGCGGTCTCAAGACGATCAACAAACACGGCGCTTACAAGGCGCTTAAAAAAGCTGGTGCCATCTAGGAAGGGCGTTGGCGATTAACACCGTCTAGGTGGTCGTGGCGATCGGATGCTCCGCCGGCTCGGCGGTTGACCCATTCGACGACTTCGGAGCAGACTCCACCGCTGCTACAGGATCCTGCGGGCTGACTTTCGCCCGGGGCAGATCGAGCGAGCCATCGTTGAACTCGATGACGTAACCCTCGTTGATCAGCCAACGCAGGTCCGACGCGAGCGCCAGCCTGCGTGCCTCTGCAGTTTCCATCGCACCATCGCCAATCAATTTTTCGGAAAGTTGTTTACGATTGATTCCAGGCGTTCCTGCCAGTCCTTGGAGAATCGCATTCACAGAAAGCGACACGCCGGCCTGTTCGTGAACAAATGCGCGAACCCGGATTGGTGAGACAAACAACATGCCGCGGCGATGGCGAAAAACTTGCAACCCGTTTTCTCGGAACCGGCCGGCTAGCTCCTGCATCATATTTGAAGGTGAGCGGGTCTCTCGCGTCCACGCCTCCTCGATCACCCGATGCAGTGTCCGATCCGGCAAACGTCGGCTCAACGCGCCGCCGATGATCGATTCGGTTACGTTACGGATCAATCCGGGCAAATAATGCGATCGAAAATGCCGTTCCGCTTCCACCACAGAAGAAAATGTCCGGGGAGTTTCTTCGCGTAACGTCGTATAGGTCGTGACTTTGCGTGCTTCTTCTTTCCAGCGCTCGATTAAGGCGGAATCGCTTACGATCTCGATTTGCCGCTGGTAATCGGCAAAACTCATTCGACGGCTGAAACGTTGCTCATAGAGGCTGCGCAATTGCGGCTGATAATTGTGATGGTTAGTCGGGCCGAGGAGCGTTCCGCTCGACCGGCATCGCGCGACATTCGAGAAATTTCCCTTAATTGGATCCGTCTCCACAACATCGATCCGGTAAAAGTCGCGATTAGCGAATCGGAATGCATTTCGCTCGAGGAATTCTCGGTTGGTCGACATAGTGCCGTTCTCGCCAAGCTGATAAAGCGGCGATTCCTCCTTTGCCGTGAGGCAAACCGCGTAGCCCACCGGTTTTTCCAGGAACAAACGGGCCAGCGCAAACAGCGAATAAGCAACTGAGTCGGACTTGATCTGCGTGGCGACATTTTCCAATGCTGGTGAGTATGGCATGAAACGAACTGTCACCGGCGGCGTTAGCGCCGGAGGAAGAGGCCGATTCAGCGGGCGACGATCTTTGGCGCCTTGCGAAACACGGGGAACGGCGCCCTTATTTCGCCGTGCCTTGGGATGACGCCGGTCTGTCTTGGGTCCTGGATGCTGGCTACTGCTGGGACGTCGGCGTTTTGGCCAATCGCGTGGCGGACCATGGCCTGTTTTTTGCCACCTGCTTTCCTCGCCTGTGTAACCCGCATAGCTTCTCGGCTCAGCAGGCTCTTTCAACCATGCAGGCAGCAGCTTCAGATCGAGAAGATCGACAGTCTCAACGGTAGACTGGGACATTGCTTGCATGTAACTCGGATGGCAACGGAAGCAAATCTTAAGAATCTCAGTGCAGATGGCACGGCTGCGATCCCTAAACCTTTCGGAATACATTATATCCCGTTGTCTTTCCCGAAAATGATTGACAACCTATTTAATTCATTTACTTGCCATGCTGTGCCCGGACTGTCCGGCAGCCGCCGGACTTTTCCACGCGCGACTAATACCAACTGAACAAATTTTATGGCGGAAAAATCGATCGAAGAAAAGGTCAAGGACATCATCGTCGAGCAACTCGGCGTGAATCCGGAGCAGGTCACGCCGCAGGCTTCTTTCATAGAGGATTTGGGCGCAGACTCGCTGGATATTGTCGAGCTCGTGATGGCCTTTGAAGAAGAGTTTGGGGTCGAAGTGCCGGACGAAGACGCAGAGAAACTGCAGACGGTCGGCGACGTCATCAAATATATCGAAGAGAAATCGTCCAAGCAGTAGCGCTTTTCTCGAAGGCCGCCGGGGCTTGGGCACCTTCGTTTCGTCCATAAATCAGGCGCGCGCAGCAGCGAATATCCCTACGCGCAGGGTTTGATACCGCATCGCTCCATGGTTGCGAAGCCCTACAACGCGTTCACACTAGCGGACGTGGAGATGACGCTACTGGAACGACCGCTTTTCTACATTGGCGACCACTACGTAGCTATCCTCGGCCTGATTGCGTTCGCCGGGTTCTTTGCAGCCGGACTCCTCATCGCGCGATTTTTACAAAGTCAGATCGTCCGCCGTTTCTTCAGCCGTTTCAAAATCGACACGAATTTCATCGCAATCGTCACAACTACCTTGAGTCTGGCGGCGATCGTCTTTTTCACCGTTACGGCGGTCAATGCAGCGGGAATTCCACTGGCTTGGAACGCGGCTCTTCCTGCCATCAAGCTGAGCCTGGTTCAGATCTTTCTGCTGGTTGCGCTCCTGATCGGGGTGTTTTGGATCTCATCCAGGACAAAGCGTTTTCTTTTTAACCGGCTGCTTGCGCAGAGCGGACTCGATCGTTCCCTGCAGTACGCGATTGCCCAGGTCGTTAGCAACATCGTGCTGGTAATCGGCATTTTCATTGTCCTCGAGAACACCGGCATTCATCTCGCCGCGCTGGCGGTCTTCGCCGGTGCAGTTGGCGTGGGCCTTGGCTTCGGTCTGCAAAATATCGCGAGTAACTTCATCAGCGGCCTCGTGATTCTGGCAGAGAGACCGATCACCATTGGGGACCGCGTGGAAGTGGCAGGCATTGCGGGCCAGGTGGAGCACATTCGAGCGCGCAGCACAGTCATCCGCACCAACGACAACATCATGATGATCGTGCCGAATACGAAGTTCATCGATTCGCCCGTGACCAACTGGACCTACGGCGACCGCCGTGTGCGTTTCCGCATTCCCGTAAGTGTTGCCTATGGCAGCGACATCGTGAAAGTGAGGGACACGTTACTGGCCGTCGCCGGCGAAAATCCGCATACTCTCAAGGAACCAGGACCGAGTGTGTTTCTCGAGAATTTTGGCGAGAACGCGATCGACTTTAAGCTCGTACTCTGGAGCAGTGAAATGAGCGCGCGTCCAAGTCGTTACCGCAGCGACATAAATTTTGCCATTACTGAGAAATTCCGTGAAGCCGGGATCGAAATGCCGTTTCCTCAGCGCGACCTCCACATCCGAAGCGGAGTGCTCAAGGTTGAAAAAGTGGCGGGCGAAGAAAAAGGTGCCCAATCTGAGATATAGTCGGTCCCCGAGGAATCCGTTCATCCAAACGGCCTTGTATTTGAATGCCAGCTGGCAACAAGATTTCATTCCCAGACAGCGTGGCGAAAGTTGTTGCGCTCACTGACGTCAAGAATCGCGAGGCGTGGAAACAGGCGTTTCAGGATCTGTGCAAGGATCATCGTTACTATGAGATCGTCGAAGAAACGCTGGAGGGGTTCGAACATCACTACCTGGTGGTTGAAGACAGTTCGAGTCACGTGCGCGCCATTCAGCCGGTGTTCTTTGTCCGGCAAAATCTTGTCGAAGGTGTGCCTGGCAAAATTCGCTCTGTTGTCGACATCATTCGCAAAATTTTCCCGCGTTTTCTAACAATGCGGGTTTTAATGATTGGCTGCGCTGCCGGCACGGGCGACTTGGGCGCGTGCGGCGAGAACGACGAAGTCTGGGCAGCAAACGCGCTGCTGGCCCATCTTGGGAGTTATGCCCGCCAAAATAAGGCTTCGCTGATCGTCTTAAAGGATTTTCCGGCGAACTATCGCTCCGCGCTGGAAACGTTTGCCTTAAATGGTTATGCCCGCATTCCGAGCATGCCAATGACGCGGCTGGCGCTCTGTTATGAGAACTGGGATGAATATTTTCGCACGTTGAGCAAGGCGACCCGGAAAGATTTGCGCCGAAAATTTCGCAAGGCTGACCGTGCGGCGAAAATAGAGATGGAGGTCGTGACCGAGATTGCGCCTTTCATCGACGAGATTTATCCGCTGTATCTCGCCGTCCACGAGCGGTCGCCATTAAAATTTGAAACACTCACCAAGGAATATTTCAGCGCCATCGCGCAGCGGATGCGGGAACGCGCGCGGTTCTTCATGTGGCGACAAAGCGGTAAAATCGTCGCATTCAGTTTTTGCCTGGTCTGTGGCGATGCAATTTATGATGAATGCATCGGGCTCGATTACAGCGTCGCGCTTGATCTGCATCTTTATTTTTACACACTGCGCGACATCATTTCATGGGCGCTGCAACAAGGATTGAAATTTTACTACAGCAATCCGCTGAACTACGAGCCGAAGGTGCATCTCGATTGCGAATTGGTGCCGCTCGACCTCTATGTGCGGCATACCAACGCTCTGCTGAATCCGGCATTTCGTCGTGTGATCAAATATCTCGGACCGACTCGGCATGACCCTGCTCTCCAGCGATTTCCTAACGCGGATCAGCTTTAGGGGCGACTGGTTGTTCGCCTGTAGGCCGGTTTCTTGTCATTCCGACCGAAGTGGAGGAATCTCTGGTTCTTGTTTTCGCTTCCTTGCCTAGCGCGCTGAAAGTAAGAGATGTCTCGACTTCGCTCGACATGACAAATGACACGAGAAATAAACCAATACCAGATCGCCCTTCCGGTTTTCGCAATCCATGGCTGCAACTCGGCTTGAGTGTGGCCTGTGTGCTGGTGTCCGAGTTTCTTCTGAAACGCGGCGCTACGCAGATTGCAGAACCTGACAGCGCTTTTTCCTGGACTGGGATCAACGGTCTGGCTTCGCCCCTGGTGTGGTGGGCAATTCTTCTGATCATCGCCAGCTTTATTAGCTGGCTCTACGTCCTGCGATACATCCCATTGACGATCGCGTTTCCTCTTTCACGGGTCGTGGACATTCTGGTTCCGCTCGGTTGTTGGATTTTTCTGGGCGAATCGATCTCGGCCCTTCGCTGGTGCGGTATTGGGCTGGTGATTATCGGATTAGCGCTGGTGGCAAAACCAATTGCACAAATCGAGGAGCGCCTGTGAGCATCCTCGCCCTGTTCTTCATCGTTGTTTCTTTGCTGAGCTTTGTGGCAGCCCAGGTCATTTTGAAAAGAGCCATGGAAGTCTCGACGACGAGCGGTCTGGGCAACTCTCGGTTCGTCTCGCTCGCTGCTATCGGGACAGCTCTGATGACAGTTTCCTTTTTTCTTACTCTCGGGCTTCTGCAGCGATTCGACCTCAGTTATCTTTATCCCTTCCAAGGTTTGAGCGTGATTTTCATCACGCTGATGGCCGCCGTAGTGCTGAAGGAAAAGCTAAGTCTCCGACTTGTGATCGGCGCGCTGCTGATTAGCGCCGGGATTGTGCTTGTCTCAATGAGCTGACAACACCTCGTGGTGGACGGCGAAACTCCTGTGACGCCGGGCTCGCGGAACTCGCCCCTCCAAAAAATTCACGCGCGGGCCAATAGCGGCCATAATTTTTCCAACGCCGCTAAATTGATTGCGCGAATCTTGTCGTTGTCCGGCAATCGAATTTTCGGATGATCGAATTCAGCGGCGAAGCGTTGTTTCCAACGCGCATATTTCGGCGGTGAATAGGCGCCGCAAATGTCGCCACCGATGATCCGGCAAAACTCGCGCAGCTTTCCGAGCGCCCACTCAAGGTCGGCAATCGTAAAGCGGCCACTCTCCCAGTTTGTGATGGCCTGTTCTGCGCAGAGACAATCCAGGTCGATAGTCACATAAACACTCGTTTCCCCGATGGTTTTTGAAAATCGCTCGAAATGCTCGCGCCAATTTTCACGAAGAATAGCACCCTTGCGTTGTCGATCTTTCGCCGGCCGATCGTCTGCCCAGGGATGCACTTCAAGAATGCCCCCACGTTCAGCGCGACGATTACCGAAAATTTGATGAGGCCACCAGCATTCGAAATTACCGCAACCCCAGACACTCACGCGCCGTACATGTGGAAGCTCCAGTGCGCGATTGACCCAGCCACCGCATCCCCATTTCGGAGGGCGCACATCCCAATCCGGATGATTGTCGAATGAAACGACCACGATCGGTTCGCCAATTGGGCGTAATCGAAGCGCGGTTAAGTAGTGGAAGTCGCCCGATCCGTAGAGCAAGAACGGCGCCGCGAGATTCACCTGCTGCCCGGGATAGAATTGTTCGATCAGCTGTGGCGGCGCCGAGAAGCGCAGATGCGGTCCCCACTCTCGCGCGTCAATCAAGGGAAGACCCAGCGACTTGTTAGGCCACGCGTCATCCAGGTTGAGATGAAGAGCGCGGGCAACCAAAATCAGTTATGCGTTTGCTGACGAAACTGGTCGCTTGCTTTAGCGATCTGCAAATTTTCCTCGGCTTCTTTGTATTTGGGATTCAAGCGCAGCGCTTCACTGAACTGAACAATGGCTTGCGAGATCTGGCCCTCACTCAAGAACAGTTTGCCCAGATTATTATACGCAACTGTTAGCTTGGGGTCCCCGCGGAGTGCCGCCAGATAATGCGCCTTGGCCCCCTCCAAATCACTTTTTGCAAATAGCGCGTCGGCCAGCTGCAACTGTGCATCCACGTGATCGGGCTTGAGTTGCACGACACGCCGGAGTTCGCTCAGGGCATCATTCTCTTTCCGTGTTGAGGCAAGGAACGCGGCATAATCGTAATGGGCCTCCGGCGAGTCCGGCATCAGACGCACAGCTGCCTCGTAGTGAGGTCCGGCTTCATCTCCCCGCCCAAGTCGCTGAAGCAAAGTGGCGTAGCTGAGATGCAGCTCACCGCCATTGGGTCGAAGACGCAATGCCTCTTCCATATGCCGGGCTGCCGCATCGTATTTCGCTTGCGCCATCAAGACAGTAGCCAGGTTCATGTGCGATTTGGCATCAGATGATTTGAAATCTAGCGCGATTTTGTATTGTTCCTCAGCCTGCGCCCATTTGCCTTCTTTTTGCAACGCCTGCCCATAATCAAAATGCTGCTTTGCGCCGATCGGTACATCCGCCACGAGCCATGCCCGCCGCTGGACCTCCGGCACATTGAGATGCGTTTGCCAAAACCAGAGTGCGCCCAACGGCAGCACAAATACTGCCGCCCATTTTAGCCCATGCAGCGTCCAACTGGGGAGAAAACCGCCTAGCGATACGTCAGCC
>Ga0307277_10000494_pt1 | contig 14635 bp, 12 predicted proteins | sample ER_DNA_116_FD_194473 | JGI IMG/M metagenome (GOLD analysis project Ga0307277, IMG submission 194473) | Bulk soil microbial communities from the East River watershed near Crested Butte, Colorado, United States - ER_DNA_116 | ecosystem: Environmental > Terrestrial > Soil > Floodplain | place...
CGGTGGTGGGCGCGACAGGGTTTGAACCTGTGACCTCTTCCGTGTCAGATCCAACGAGCCCCTACCGGCCTGTACGTCCGAGGGTCAACAGATCGTGAAGGATGGTGAGAAAGCCGCAGGTGAGGGCAGGTGGGTGCGCCCGAGCGCTTGCACGATCTGTCACGCTTCGACAGCGGTCATGTCGGTCCTTGGGTCGGCGGTTTGCTGCCCATCTGCTGCCCGGTGCCCACCCGTGGCCGGCGCCGTGGCCACGCAGCCGATGAGGTCTCGGGGATAGGACAGTCTAGCCCGGCCAGAATCCAGACGGGCGACCCGCGTGGCATGACGCGCCGTGGCCTCGCGGGTGCTGCCCAGGAGGCCGATATTCTTCCCACTCAGCCCGAGCGGCCCTCTAGACTGGCCGTTATGGTGACCTGTGCCGTGTGTGGCCGGGAGAACCCGGACGGCTTCCGTTTCTGCGGCAGCTGCGGCAGCCCGCTCACGCGTGACGTGGTCGCCACCCGCGAGCTTCGCAAGATGATCACGGTCGTGTTTTGCGACTTGGCGGGGTCCACCGCGCTGGGCGAGCGCCTGGACCCGGAGTCGCTCCAGCGGGTATTGGGACAGTACTTCGAGCGGATGCGCAAGGTGCTGGAGCGGCATCAGGGGACGGTGGAGAAGTTCATCGGCGATGCCGTGGTGGGCGTGTTCGGCGTCCCCCGGTTGCACGAGGACGATGCCCTGCGGGCGGTGCGGGCCGCGGTCGAGCTGGCGGCGGCGCTGGCCGAGCTCAACAAGGAGCTGGAGCGCGACTGGGGCGTGACCCTCCGCATTCGCACCGGGGTGAACACCGGGGAGGTGGTCGCCGGGAGCGCTGGGGCTGGCAGCGCGCTGGTGCTGGGCGACGCGGTGAACGTGGCCGCGCGCCTGGAGCAGGCGGCTACCCCAGGCGAGGTGCTGGTCGGCCAGACGACGTGGGAGCTGGTGCGGGACGCGATCCAGGCCGAGCCGGTCGCGCCGTTGGCCCTCAAGGGCAAGGCGCAGGGGGTGGCGGCCTGGCGCCTGCTGGGGGTGAGCCCGGACATTCCTGGCCACGCCCGGCGCCGCGACATCCCCATGGTGGGCCGCGAGGCGGAACGCCAGCTGCTGCTGGACACCTTCGACCGAGTGGTGGCCGAGCGCGCCTGCGGGCTGGTGACCGTGCTGGGCGCCGCCGGGGTGGGCAAGACCCGGCTGGTGGACGAGGCGCTCGCAAGCGTCGGCGAACGGGCGATCGTCCTGCGCGGCCGGTGTCTGTCCTATGGGGAGGGCATCACGTACTGGCCAGTCGCCGAGGTGGTTCGCCAGGCGGCCGGGATCTCGCTCGACGACACCCTCCAGGCTGCACAGGGCAAGCTGGCCGCCCTGCTCGCCGGCCAGGAGCAGGCCGACCTGATCGGCAGCCGGATCGCTGCGTCGGTGGGGTTGGCCGAGGCTGGCGGCGGGACCGAGGAGACCTTCTGGGCGGTACGCCAGTTCCTCGAACACCTGGGCCGCGGCCGACCGCTGGTGGTGGTCATCGACGATCTGCACTGGGCGGAGCCGACCTTGCTGGATCTCGTCGAGTACCTGGCGAGCTTCGTCCGGGACGCGTCGATGCTGCTGGTGGGCCTCGCCCGGACCGAGCTCCTCGACGCCCGGTCTGACTGGGGTAGGAGCGTGCCGGGCGCTAGCACGATCCTGCTTGAGCCGCTCAACGGCGCCGAGTCCGGCCGTCTGGTCGAGCAGCTGCTCGGCATGGCCGGGATCGACCAGCGCGCCGCGACGCAGATCACTGCGCAGGCCGGCGGTAACCCGCTGTTCCTTGAGGAGCTGGTCGCCAAGCTCCTCGACGACGGGTTGCTCCGCCGCGAAGGTGGTCGCTGGGTGGCCAGCGCGGAGCTGGATCGGACAGGCATCCCGGCCACCATCCAGGTGCTGCTGGCCGCCCGCCTGGAGCAGCTACCGGCCGGGGAGCGGGCCGTGCTGGAGCGGGCCAGCGTGGTCGGCAAGAGTTTCTCGTGGGCGGCGATGGCAGCGCTCGCCAAGGAGCCCCACCGCGCCCTGATTGGGAGCGACCTTGCCTCGTTGGTGCGCCGCGACCTGCTGCGCCCGGACGCTTCGGATCGCGCTGGTGAGGATGGCTTCCAGTTCCGCCACGACCTGATCCGCGACGCCGCCTACCAGGCCCTGCCCAAGCAGGACCGTGCCGATCTACATGAGCGTTTCGCCCTCTGGCTGCAGCAGGTGGCTGGGGAGCGCATGCGCGAGCAGCAGGAGCTGATCGGCTACCACCTGGAGCAGGCCTACCAATCCCGCGTGGAGCTCGGGCCGCCGGACGACCATGCCCGGACGCTGGCCCGCGCGGCCGCTGCGCAGCTCGGCGCGGCCGGGCAGCGAGCGCTGGCCCGAGACGACCGACCGGCCGCCGCCAGTCTGCTGCACCGAGCGGCCTCCCTGCTGCCCGCAGAAGAGCCGGCACGGCTGCAGCTGCTCCCCGACCTTGGCGTGGCCCTTGTGAATGTCGGCGAGCTTGAGCAGGCGGGCGACGTCCTCGCCGAGGCGGCGACCGTCGCCAGAACTGGCGGGGAGGAGCGCCTCGCCTGGCGCGCATCCCTTGACTACTCGTGGGTGCGGCTCCAGACCCATCCCGACTATGGGAGCGCCGAGGCGGCCCGCCGGGAGGCTGAGCAGGCGATCACCCGGCTAACCGACCTGGACGATGCCCTCGGTTTGGCCAAGGCGTGGCTGCTGCTGGGCGAGGTGCACAATATCAGGGGCCGGTTCGGGGCGAAGGCCGAGGCGGCCGGGCGGGCCCTCCAGTACGCCCGGCTGGCGGGCGCGCTTCGTGAGGAGCACATGGCGCTCGGTTCTCTGCTGATGTCGCTGCGGTTAGCACCAGTCCCGGTCGAGGAAGGGTTGCGGCGCTGCCAGCAGCTGCTCCAACAGGCTAGAGGCGACCGCTTCGCCGAGGTGACGGTGCGCCCCACGGTGGCTGTTCTTCAGGCCATGCAGGGCCGCTTTAGGGAGGCGCGGGACCTGATCGCAGAGGTGCGCGCCTTTCTGGAGGAGTTGGGCCTGGACTGGACGGTCCCGCCCATCAACTGGGATTGCGCCGAGATTGAACGGCTCGCCGGAGACTGGTCGGCGGCGGAGCGGGAGCTTCGCGTGGTCTATGAGACCCACCGGCAGCGTGGCGACCAGGGGCATCTGTCCTCCTCGGCGGTACAGCTGGCCGAGCTACTGGTCGAGCAAGGCCAGGACGACGAGGCGCTCCGACTCACCGAGATCAGCCAGGCCGCAGCCGACCTCGACGATGTCGACGCCCAGGTCGGGTGGCGGCGCGTCCGCGCTCGAGTGCTGGCGCGGCGCGGATCGATCCCGGAGGCCGAGCGTCTGGCTCGAGCGGCGGTCAGGCTCGCCGAGCAATCCGACGCGCTCGAGATCCAGGGAACCGCGCTGATGGTCCTGGCCGAGGTACTCCGTCAGGCCGGCCGACTCCAGGAGGCTGCGCAAGCCATTGGCCAGGCACTGAGGCTGTATGACCAGAAGGGCAACCTGGTGTTGGCAGCGAGGGCACGGAGCATGCTGAGCGAGCTCGCTAGGGCATGACCGCGGCGACGGTCTGCGTGGGCCACTTCGGCCGCCGTTGTCAAGGCTGGTCCAGGAATTACCAAAAGCGCTGGTAGAAGAGGTGAAAGTGGGCGCGGGAGGAGTTAAACCTCCGTCCTCTTCCGTGTCAGATCCAACGCGCCCCTACCGGCCTGTACATCGGAACGTTAGAGACCGGGAAGGATCATCAGAAAGCCGGAGGTAGGAGCAGCTGTCAGCCCCCGGCCGCTCCGACATTCCCCCACGATTCTCCAGCGGTCGTGTTCGTCCTTACGGCGGTCGGTTGCTGCCCGTCTGCTGCCCGATGTCATCCCTGACTTGTGCTGTCGGCCCCTCGGCCAGATCGGTATCTGCGGGCCGTCCAGTTGCGTACGCCGTTGGCATCGCGTACTCACGGCTAGAACCGGCGACCGTTGGTGGCTCCACAGGCAGTCCGAGGCTGGCGCCCGTTCTCCTGCTCCCAAGCAGCCGAGTATTTGCGCCGTGCGGACCAGGGAAAACGCTGGTCGCCGCCGACCGTGAGTCCTCCAGTTAGGGTGTCAGTTTGGCCTCATTGAAAGACCAAGTCGCTATCATCATCGCACGTTAGCTCACCGTTGTTCTGAGCCTTATCCTGACAGCATTCAGGTTCGCGAATCGTAACGCCTACCGTCTGTGGCACGGCACACGGCTCGGCTCGAATACCTGCGCTCAACCCAAGGACTATCGCTTCGGATGGGCATCTGTGCAGAGGATCGAGCATGTACCTGTGACGCTTGTGGACGCTGTGATGGCGATCGTTCGGGGTGAGGACGGTCGTGGGGCCTGGTAGCCGGACCGCTTCGGGCGCCCGAGTCAAGTCGTCCTTGCGTCTCTGCAGATGACAAGTTTGTCATGGGGGCTGGCGGCGTCCCTGCTCGGGCCGCGCCGCGCCCGTGGCGGAGCATTACAGTGCTGTCAGGTTCCTTCTCGGCGCCGAGCGTGCCGCCTAGCGTAGCCATGCCACGACAAGGTGGGGGCCTGCGGCGAGGAGGTCGCGATGGGCTGGCAACCGGGGAACGACGGGCGGCGGTCACGTCCAGGGTGGTTCGGCGTGCTGTGGATCGCGGTGGTGGCGTTGGCGCTGGCTGGGTGCAGCAAGGGGGAGGCGCAGGGGCAGGCGGCCAGCTCGGCCGGACTGCCCGTCTACAAGGCGGCGGTGCAGAAGTTCAAGTACAGCGGCATGACCGCGAGCATCAAGTCAGGCGAGTCGATCATCACCCTGACCAACCGTGAGTCGGGCGAGATCACCCACGAGTTCGTGCTGCTGGCGCTGCCGTCGGGCAAGAGCACCGACGACATCGTGGCCGATGCCAAGAAGAAGGGCGCGGACGCCGAGGAGGACTTCCTGAGCTTCGGTGAGGTCGCCGACGTGAACACCGGGTCGACCCATGCCGGGGTGTTCTCGCTGCCGCCGGGCACCTACGCCCTGGCGTGCTTCGAGGACGGCAAGATCGGCGGCGGCAAGGGGAAGGTCCACGCCACCATCGGCATGACCTTCCAGTTCACCGTCACCTAGTCGGATGGTCGCCCCGAGGGTCGCCCGCGTGGGGCTGGCGGGCCTGGCCGGCGCGTTGCTGGCCGGCTGCGCCAAGCAGGGCGCCACCGTGCAGGGCCAGCAGATCCACGACCTGTACGTGCTGATCATCATCCTGGCCGCGCCGGTGTTCCTCGGCGTGGAGGGCGCGCTGCTGTGGTGCGTCCTGCGCTACCGCCGGCGGCGGGGAAGCGACGACGGGCCGGTGCCGCAGGGGGCGGGCGGGCCGCGGTCGCTGGGGGTGTTCTTTGCGATCCCGACCGTGATCGTGGCCTTTTTCTTCCTCTACGGCGAGCGGACCCTGGCCGACGTGCAGCGCCGGGAGCCGAACCCGGCCGTGGAGCTGCGCATCGACAGCTTCCAGTGGCAGTGGACCTTCTACTACCTAAACGAGGGCTTCTTTGTGACGGGACGGACGCTCACCAAGGAGCCGGTCATCGCGCTGCCGGTCGGCGCGCCGGTCCACGTCCGCCTCGAGGCCCGCGACGTGGTGCATGAGTTCTATGTCCCTGAGTTCCTGTTCATGCGCAACGCGCTGCCGGGTCGCCCCAACGAGTTCAGCTTCACGCCGACCCGGATCGGTACCTTCCGCGGGCAGTGCGCGGAGTTCTGCGGGCTGCACCACGACCAGATGCGGTTCGTGCTGAAGGTGGTCAGCCAGGCCGACTACGCCGCCTGGGTGGAGCAGACGCGCAAGGCGGCCCAGCACGTGGACTGCGACCCGAGCGGGCCGCTGCGGCTGGTCTCCAAGGACAACTCCTGGAACACCGGCTGCCTGGCCGTGGTCGCCAGCGGCCCGTTCGTGGTGTCGGTCAGCAACCTGGACGCCGGGATCGAGCACAACTTCGCGGTCTACGACAAGCCCCAGCGCAAGCGGACCTACTTCCAGAGTCCGCGGTTCGTCGGCGTCGCCGAGCAGACCTTCCAGCTCCGGCCCCTGCCCAAGGGCCGCTACTACTTCGAGTGCGACGTGCACGGCCCGGCCATGTCCGGGACGCTGATCGTCAAGTAGGCGAGGAGTTCAGATGGCGATCACCGAGCCGAGGACCACCGGGCGGGCCCCCGAGCCGCAACCGCACTGGCTGATCCAATGGCTCACCACCACCGACCACAAGCGGATCGGCATCTTGTACCTGCTCAACTCGTTCGCGTTCTTCTTCGTCGCCGGCGTCTTCGCCCTGCTCATGCGCTCCGAGCTGGCGGAACCCGGCCGGCAGCTGGTGACGACCAACGGCTACAACCAGCTGTTCACCCTGCACGGCACCCTGATGATCTTCCTGTTCATCATGCCGGTGCTGTTCGGCTTCGGGAACTACCTGGTGCCCCTGCAGATCGGCGCGCTCGACATGGCCTTCCCGCGCATCAACGCGTTGTCGTTCTGGCTGTTGCCGGTGGGCGGGCTCACGATCCTGTCGGGACTGCTCGCCAAGGGGGGTGCCGCCGCGGCCGGCTGGACCAGCTACGCACCCGTCTCCGAGCAGGGCGGGGCGGGCCAGGACCTGTGGATCGTGGGGCTGGTTGTGGTCGGCACCGCGTCCATCCTGAGCGCCATCAACTTCATCGTGACCATCCTGCGGCTGCGCGCGCCCGGCATGACCATGACCCGGCTGCCGGTGTTCGTCTGGAGCATGCTGGCCACCTCCCTGCTGGCGCTGCTGGCCACCCCCGTGCTGACCGCCGGGCTCATCATGTTGTTCGCCGACCGCCGCCTCGGGGCGTACTTCTTCAACCCCGCCCACGGCGGCGACGTGCTGTTGTGGCAGCACGTGTTCTGGTTCTTCGGCCACCCCGAGGTGTACATGCTGATCCTGGGCGCCTGGGGGATCGTCAGCGAGATCCTCCCGGTCTTCTCGGGTCGGCCGCTGTTCGGCTACCCCGGCGTGATCCTGGCCTTCGTGTTGATCACCGCCTTGTCGTTCAGCGTCTGGGCCCATCACATGTTCGTCACCGGCCAGGTCGAGTTCCCCTTCTTCAGCGCCACCACCGAGCTCATCTCGATCCCGACCGGGGTGCTGTTCTTCAACTGGCTGGCCACCTTGTGGCGGGGCCGGCTCCGCTTCGAGCCGCCGATGTTGTTCGCGCTCGGCTTCATCGCGCTGTTTCTGGTCGGCGGGGTCGACGGCATTTGGATGGCGTCGCCGGCGATGGACTTCGCCATCCACGACACCTACTGGGTGGTCGCCCACATCCACTACGTGCTGTTCGGCGGCACCGTGTTCGGGATCATGGCCGCCAGCTACTACTGGTTCCCCAAGATCACCGGGCGCCTGCTGTCCCGGAAGCTGGGCTACTGGCATTTCTGGCTGATGTTCCTGGGCTTCAACCTCACCTTCTTCCCCATGCACGAGCTCGGGCTGCGCGGTATGCCCCGCCGGGTCGCCGACTACCTGCCCGATCTTGGCTGGAGCTTCCTCAACCAGGTGGCCACGGCCGGCTCGTTCGTGATCGCCGTCTCGCTGGTGGTGTTCCTCGTCAACGTGGCGCTCACCCTGCGCCGGCCGCGCACCGCCGCGGCCGACCCGTGGGAGGGTAACACCCTGGAGTGGGCGACCAGCTCACCGCCGCCCGTCCACAACTTCGACCGGCTGCCCGAGGTGCGCTCCAACCGGCCGGTCTGGGACCTGCGGCAGCGCCGCCCCGCCGAGGAGCAGGCATGACCGCGCTCGACCTCACTCGGGACGAGCGGACGGTCCGCCGGACCAGCGGGCCGGTGCTCGGCATGGTGCTGTTCGTCGCCTCCGAGGCGATGTTCTTCGCGACCTTCTTCGGCGCCTACTTCACGATCTATTCGGTCAACCCGGTGTGGCCGCCGGCCGGCTTCCCGCGCCTCGAGCCCGGGCTGGCCGCCATCCTCACCGCCGTCCTGGTCACCTCCAGCGTGACCCTGCAGCTCGGCGTCCGAGCGATCCGGCGCGACAGGACCCGCACCCTGCTGCGCTGGCTCGGGCTGACGATCCTGCTCGGGGTCTGCTTCCTGGGCCTGCAGCTCTACGACTATTCGCAGCTCGGCTTCGGCGTGCGCGACGGCATCTTCGGGTCGCTCTTCTATGTGATGACCGGGCTGCACATGGCGCACGTGTTCGGCGGGGTGGTGTTCCTGGTGCTGGTGCTGGTGCAGGGTCTCGGCGGCCAGCTCTCGGACGCCAGCCACGACTCGCTGGAGGCCGGCGCGATCTACTGGCACTTCGTGGACGTGGTGTGGATCTGCCTGTTCACCACCTTCTACCTGGCCGGACTGAGCTGAGATGCGGCTGGTCACCCGGATCCTGTTCGGCCTCAGCGGCTTCCTGGCCGTGGCCGCCAGCGTCTATTGGGCGACCAGCCACCAGGGCGCCGGCCGCGACCTGGCCGGCCCGGCCCTGATGGGGGTCGCCGCGGTCGGCTTCGCCTACACCGGCCTGGTGCTGTGGGCGGCGGCCCGGCGGGCCGACCGAGAGGCCGCCGCCGCGCACGCCACCCCCCACCCTGAGGCGGCGACCATGGCCCACGTCCGCCCGACGATCTGGCCGTTCGCGTTCTCGATCGCCGCCCTCGCGCTGGTGGTCGGCGCGGTCGTCGCCACCAGGGTCCTGGTCCCGCTCGGGCTGGCGCTGTTCGCCGGGGCCGCCGTCGGCTGGTTCACCGACGTGCGTCGCGCCCACCGCCACTGAGCTGAGCCCGGGGCTCGGGCCCGAACGGTCAGCGGCCGCTCAGCAGCAGCAGCAGCACCAGCATGCCCACTCCCACCAGGACCGCCAGCAGCACCGTGCCGTGGTACTGGGATGGGCTTGGGGCGGGCAGGCCGGCCGGGTTGCAGCGGCGGCACACCGACTGGCCCCAGGCCACCCTGGTGCCGCAGCGCAGGCAGCGGTCGTAACGGGTCCTCACGACGGGTCACCTCCCAGACTGAGGCTGCGATCCAGGCGGGCGTCGGCCCGAGCGGCCGCCCGCTCCTCCCTGGCCCACCAGTCCAGCAGCAGCACGCCGACGGCCGGCACCACCACCAGCACACCGCTGCCTCCCATCAGCGCCCCGGCCAGGCGCTGGTCGGCGAGGGCGGCAGGGCCCAGCCCGTAGACGGGGTAGAGCACATGTCGGGCGCTGTAGATCGCCAGCCCAAGAAAGGTCATCTGCGGCATGGCCAGAAACAGATAGAGGATCCGGGCGGGCGGCGACAGACGGGCCGGGCTCGGGTCAACCGCGGCCACCGCCGACCAGAACAGCAGCGCCGAGCCGAGGTAGGCAAGGTGCTCCAGGGCGTGCAGGCCCGGATTGGCGAGGGCGGCCTCATACAGCGGCGAGAAGTGGGTCGCCCACATGACCAGCGCGAAGCCACACCAGGCGACCAGCGGTGAGCTGAGCAGGGCCAGCGGCCGGCGGTGGAGCAGCAGCACGAGCCGGCGCCGGGTCGCCGGTGTGCTTGCCTGCAGGGCCAGGGTCAACGGCCGGGCCAGGACCAGCAGGGGCGCGGCGACCAGGGCGAGGAGCAGGTGCTGAACCATGTGGACCGAGAACCAGGTGGCCGCCCCGGCGTCGACCGGCGACGCCAGCGCGACCACGATCGTCCCGAGGCCGGCCAGGAACAGGGCGCTCCGACGCCAGGAGACCGCGGCTGGGCCGCGGGCCGCTCGTACCCGCCGGGCGGCCACCAGCCACAGCAGGGCGGCGGCGACCAGCAGGCTAGCCATGCAGTACGTCCGCCTCCAGGCGCCTGCCAGGGGGACCCTGGCCGGCGCCGACCGGGTCGGGGGCGGGTTCGAGGGGTAGCAGGAGCTGGAAGACGCTGCCGCGGCCCGGCGTGCTCTGCGCGGCTACCGTGCCGCCGTGCGCCTGCACAATCGCCTTCACGATCGCAAGGCCGAGGCCGACCCCGCCCAGGTCGCGGCTACGGGACCCGTCGAGCCGGGCGAAGCGCTCGAAGATTCTCTCCAGCTGGTCGGCTGGCATGCCGGTGCCAGAGTCGGCCACCACCATGGCCACAAGGTCGCCCTGTCGCCTGGTGCTCAGGCGGATCTCGTCGCCCGAGCCGGTGTGCTTGACCGCGTTCTCCACCAACGCGTCCAGGGCCAGCCCGAGACGGTCGGCGTCGCCCACCACGGTGGTCGGCTCGACAGGATCCAGCCGCCACCGACGGGCGGTCGGCGCCCACCGCTGCAGCACGTCGGCGAGCAGGCAGCCCACGTCGACCGGTGATCGCGACAGGAAGTCGGGGTCCTCGCTGGTGGCCAGTAGTAGGAGGCGGTCGGCCAGGCGTCGCAGGCGTTGCAGCTCATCGACCACGATGCGGGCGTCCTCGGCCCGCTCCGGGTCGCCACTGGCCCGCTCGACCAGCTCGGCGTGGCCGAGGGCGACCGTGATCGGCGTGCGCAGCTCGTGCGAGGCATCCTGGATGAACTGCTGCTCGCGGCGGAGCAGGCGCATGTTCGCATCCGAGACCCGGCGTAGATCCTCCATGGCGCTGCGCCGGCGCTGAGCATGCCAGACCATGGCCAGGAACATGGCCCCCATCAGCGGGACCTCGGTCAGCTCATCGGTGAGCTGCGCGGACCGCATGACGTCGTAGACCAGCAACCCGCCGGTCGACGCGACCACAGCGGTGAGCACAGCCGCCGTCACGGAGGGCCCCCACACCCGAAAGCCGTAGAGCAGGGTCAGGCTGACCCAGATGAAGTGGAACGGCACCGTTTCCCACTCGGGCGCCAGCGCCATCGCGACCAGGTTGGCCAGCGCGAAGACCACCCAGGCCAGGTCGAGCCAGCCGGAGGCGAGCACCAGGTGCAGGCGGTCACGGGACGACGATTCGATACCCCTCACCTCGCATGGTCGTGATTGTGTCGGCGCCCAGCTTGGCCCGGAGCCGGCGCACGTAGACGTCGACCACGTTGGAGCCGGGATCGAAGTGGTACTTCCAGACCGCCGACAGCAGCCGCTGCTTGGAGACGGTCGTACCGGTGTGCTGCATGAGCTCGCGCAGCAGTAGGAACTCGCGGTCGGCCAGCGCGACCGGCCCCGAGCCGCTGTCGGCCTCCCGCCGGATGAGATCCAGTCGCAGGCGGCCGGCGACCAGGCTGGTGGCGCGGCCGGTGGCCACCCGCAGCCGGGCCCGGACCCGGGCCAGCAGTTCGTCGAGGGAGAACGGCTTGGCTAGGTAGTCCTCGGCCCCCGCCTCGAGCAAGCGGACCTTGGTCGCGGTCGCGTTCAGGCACGACAGGACGAGCACGGCCTGGGCCGGACGCCGGGCCACCAGCTGGCGCAGCACCGACGCTCCGTCCATTCCAGGCATGAGCAGGTCGAGGATGACCAGGTCGTAGCCGCCCTCGAGGGCCTTGTGGAGGCCGTCGGCGCCGTTGTCGGCCGCATCGACCGCGAAGCCCTCGGCCTGCAGCCCTCGTACCAGGAACCGGAGGATCCGCTGTTCGTCGTCGACGACCAGGATCTTGCCGGGAAGCGCCGTTCGCGAGGGTTGGTTGGCTCCAGCGAGCATGGGCAGCTCCTTGCCGCCAGTCTATGGTGCGCGACCGCGCACGGGCCAGGACCGCCCGCGACCATGACAACTCTGTAATCCGCGGCCCTTCCGGGTAGGGCGGCGTGTGGATGGCACGCGAACTCCTTCGAGGGCTTGCTGCTCAGCCGGTCAGGTGGCCACCGGATCGGGGCACCTTCAGAAGGGCGACGACCACCATGCCCCCGCCAAGTCCCAAGCTGGCGGCGACAGCTGCGCGGGCGATGCCGACCGGCAGGGTGGTGGAGACCTGCGAGCGTCCCAGCGCGGTCATATCCGCCAGACCACCCGCAAACGCGAAGAAGAACCCCGCCGCCAACAAGCAAGTAGGACGCCGAAGATTCAGCACCCAGGGCGGGGATTGGCGGGCCCGATGGGGGACGACCCGCTCTCTGACCGGGACGGCTCTGCCACAGCCCGGGTGAGCTGCCCCGGGCTCTGCCCGATCCTGGCGTCCTGTTTCGCACCGCCGAACCCCTTCATGGACACCTAATCCGTGACCGGCGGATACGAGTAGATCCGCAAAAGCCCTAGTCAGAGCGGGTGTGGTGGGCGCGGGAGGAGTTGAACCTCCGTCCTCTTCCGTGTCAGATCCCACGAGCCACTACCGCCCTGTACGTCGGAGGGTGACAGACCGGGAAGGATCATCGGGAAGCCGCAGGCGAGCGCAGGTGTCACTGTCCGAGCCCTCCGACGATCCGCCACGATTCTCCAACGGTCATGTTGGTTCCCATAGCGGTCGGTTGCTGCCCGTCTGCTGCCGAGCGTCGCCATGAGACCAGCGTGCCTGTTCCCGCGATCGCTGCTGAAGCGGGGGCTCCGGATCCTGATCCTCAGCTCGTGAGAATCTCCCATACGGACTTCAAGGCCAGCCTGCGGGCGGCCGCCTGCGGCGGCCGCCCTCGGCCGGCAACGACACGACGGTCACCGGGGAACCGGCCTCACCGTGAGCCCGAGGTAGGCGATGGCCGCACAGCCGGAGTTGGATCCTTCCCGCCATCCAACGGCCTTGTTGACCGGGGCATGGACGGGGCGTTGCTGGTAGTTGGAGTGACCGTACTCGTAGTTCTCCCGTTCTCCTGCTGGATGATGCGCATGATCCGCTCAACATCCTCGGGAGCAATCACTGCCTGCGGGCGGGGCTGCCCGACAACGACCAAGATCCCGACGATCGCCACAATCAACCCGAGAAATGCGATCCAGTCCTTCAAGTCCCAGTGTCTAATCTGCTGCCAAGGATCGGTCAGGCCTGGGAACAGCGGGACGCTACCTGGTATGGCGACGGCGACAGAGGCCACGCCACCATCCCTCGCGTCGCCCGGGACCGCCATCGTGGTCTCCAGGATGTTGAGCGCGGCCTCGAAGAGCCTGGCGTCGACCATCGGCCCGAAGCTCACCTTCCGCCAGTCCGCCAGCACCCGCGACACCCCGGAGTGCGCGTTGAAATCAATCATAGGAATCCTCATTCGGTGACGGTGCTCGGGTGGGGATCCTGCTCCGGCAGGCCGAACACCGGCTACGCCGAGGATACATGCCTGGTCCGCTGGTCCGCGCTGGGTCCGTGCGGCATTGAGAACCCCCGGTTCCCGGCGGGCACGAGCGGCCACCGCCGGTATGCAAGAATCCCAGGTCATCGGGCGTTCAGGCCGACGACCTCGGCCGCCGAAGGAGGATGGGGATGGGTTCGAATCCCACCTCCTCCGCCTCCTCCTACGTGCCTGCGCCGGTCAGGGCGGGTGTCGCCCCTCTTCCGTGAGGGGCGCTGGTGGGGCCGGGTGCTCACCGTTTGCCTGTAGGCTATCGGGAAGCGTCGCTCGTACAGACGGCTTCCGACCGCCGCCTAGATGGTTGATTCCAAGGGGTGTTAGTGGTCGTAGGCGAGCAGGGATCTGGCGGTCGGTTGGCTGGTGTGGTGGTTGTGCCAGATGGCGGCGGTCAAGGCCAGGATGGGCTGCAGCACCCGCACGACGACGCCTGTCGGGGTGTGGCCACGGTGGCGTTCCAGGTCGAGCTGGCCCTTGAAGGTCTGGTTGATCGACTCGATGACCTGCCGCAACGGCCGGAACAGGTGGGCAGCGGCCGGTTGCGGCTCGCCCTTGCGGGCCGGGCGCAGCAGCCGCACCCCTGGGCGACCAGTTCGGCTTGGAACCCGCGGCCGTAGTAGTGGCTGTCGGCGATGAGGGTCTGGCCGGGCCGGGTGGCCACCAGGGTCGGGTCGGCGGCCAGGATGCCCAGCAGCAGCTGGCGTTCGTCGGCTGTGGCGCCGGCCAGCGCGAAGCCGACCGGCAGGCCCTGGGAGGGTGCAGACCAGGTGCAGCCGCAGCCTCCAGAACCAGCGCGAGTGGCTGGCGCAGTAGCCGTAGGCGGCCCAGCCAGCCAGCGCCGACCGCTTGGTGGTCTCCCGGGAACGCCCGCACTCCACCGGGGTGGAGTCGGCGACCCAGACATCGTCAGTCCAGAACGTGGTCTCGCTGGCCAGCGCGCGGATGACCTGCCCCAGCAGGTCGACGGCGGGCAGGCGTTTGTTGAAGCCGGGCTGCTGGGGCAGGTAGGGGGAACAGGCCGCCGAGGTGGGCGCGGGCATAGCGCAACCAGCGGGCCTCAGAGCAGAAGCCGAGCAGGGCCTGCAGCACCGCCAAGGTGACCAGCTCGGCATCGCTCAGCTTGGGCGCGATCCCGACCGCTGGCCGCCAGGGAGCCAGCTGCGGGGCGGCCTTCAGCAGATCGTCGGTGGTGACCTACAGTGCGGTGGCGAGGGTGTCCAGGTCGGCGTCCACCGGGCCTCCACGGGCTCGACGTTGGGTTTGCAACGCCGATCCTGGACGCCCTCCTCAACCTTCGCAGCTGGGGCCGCCTGGAGCCAGCAACACCCAGACCCCTTGGAATCAATCATCTAGTAGGGCTCTGTCAGGTTGGCGCGCGGGTTGGTCCCGTGCGGCGTAGCCAGCGAGGGGCGGGATGGTTGCAGATCGGGCAGGCGCCGGCCCAGC
>Ga0307277_10000495_pt1 | contig 14631 bp, 11 predicted proteins | sample ER_DNA_116_FD_194473 | JGI IMG/M metagenome (GOLD analysis project Ga0307277, IMG submission 194473) | Bulk soil microbial communities from the East River watershed near Crested Butte, Colorado, United States - ER_DNA_116 | ecosystem: Environmental > Terrestrial > Soil > Floodplain | place...
ATCTGGCCCGAACGGGATTTGCCGCTGTTTGACGGGCTCGACTCGCCGATGGCGCCGTTGGAGCGCGCCGATTACGTGGTCTGCTCCGGGCTCCTCGACGATACGGTCGAGACGCCGCGGGACTACGAGGAACTCGTCGCGCGAATGCACGCCCGGGCGCTGCCGATGATCTGCGCCAATCCCGACGTAGTGGTCGAGCGCGGCGACAAGCTCGTCTATTGCGCGGGCGCGATCGCGGACCTCTACGCCGCGGCGGGCGGCGATGTGGTCTACGCCGGCAAGCCTTATCGCCCGATCTACGAGCAGGCGCTCCGTCTCGCCGAGGCCGCGCGCGGCCAGCGTGTGCAGCAGCATCGCCTGCTGGCGATCGGCGATTCGGTGCGCACCGACCTCAAGGGCGCCGCGGCATTCGGCATCGATGCCCTGTTCGTGACCGCGGGTATTCACGCCGAGGAACTCGGCGACCGCAGCGATCCCGATGCCGCCACACTCTCGGGCATCTTCGCGGCGGCAGGCGTGGCGCCGAAAGCCGTCATGCACCGGCTGAGCTGGTAGACCGAATCGCGCCCCCGGGCACGCCGGCTTGCTTGAACTCGCGCGGCAGCCTTGCGATGACAGGCGCGAGCGTGATCAAGCTTCGGTCGAGGCCCATTCGGTCACCGCCATGCCGGACCAAGCGCAGCCAGCAAAGCCGTTCGTCGTCGTCCGCGGCGAAACGTCCGCGGATCAAGCGCTCGACGGCGCCGTCGTCGCCATCGGTAATTTCGACGGCGTGCATCGCGGCCATCGCGCCGTGATCGGGGCAGCGCTGGCGCGCGCCAAGACGCTTTCCCGGCCGGCGGCCGCGCTCACCTTCGAGCCGCATCCGCGCAGTTTCTTCCAACCCGCGGCGGCGCTGTTCCGCCTCACCGACGAGCGCGCGAAGCTGCGGCTTCTCGCCGCAACCGGACTGAGCGGCGCGATCGTGCTGCACTTCGACGCGGCGCTGGCGGGGCTCTCCGCGCACGACTTCATTGCACGCATTCTGGTGTCGCGCTTTGCCGTGGCCGGCGTCGCCATCGGCTTCGATTTTCATTTCGGCCTCAACCGTGCGGGCTCTCCCGGCTATCTCGCTGCCGAGGGCGCGAAGCTCGGCTTTGCCGTCGACATCGTCCCGCGGTTCGAGGACGCGGGAGGGCCGGTGCGTTCCGGCCCGATCCGCGCGGCGCTAGCCGCCGGCCAGATTGCGGAGGCGAATGCGCTCCTCGGCTATCCCTGGTTCGTGAGTGCAAAAGTCGTGCACGGCGACAAGCGCGGCCGCACCCTCGGCTATCCCACCGCCAATCTGCGGCTCGATCCGGCCTGGGGCCTCAAGCACGGCATCTACGCGGTACGGGTCGGCGTGCGCGAGCGCCTCTACGACGGCGTCGCGAGCTTCGGGCGGCGCCCGATGTTCGATGCCGGCACCGTGCTGCTCGAAGTCTTCCTGTTCGATTTTTCCGGCGACCTCTATGGCGAGATGATCGACGTCGCTTTCGTCGACTGGATCAGGCCGGAGCTCAAATTCGACAACGTCGAGGGCCTCGTGCGCCGGATGCACGAAGATGCAGAGCTCGCGCGGACGGCGCTGGCAGCGGCGCCGGATGCTTTCCCCAAGCTCGGACCGGTTGCGGGCTAGTGTCCCTATTCCGAAGTTCGCAATCCCTTGCGGCACACTCTCGTGCGAACTTCGGAATCAAAGGGACACTAGCAAGCTTACGACTCTAGTGTGGTTTTTGGATTTGAAGTTCCTATGCGAGCGCGCTGCACGCTCGTAGGAACTTCAAATCCACCACACTAGCCTTCGGACGCTGCCTCATCCTCCTCGGCGGCCGAGTTGCGGCGGCCGGACCACTCCCTGGCCAGGCCGGCCGCGAGCAATGCGGCCCCGGCGAGCGAAACGAGCCGGCGCCAGCCGATCTGTTGCGCGATCTGCACGCCCACCGTCACGAGCTTGGGATCAAACCAATTGCTGCTGCGGGCGGCGAGCTCGAGCCGGGCGCGCTCCATATTGCGGCGGCGGGTCATGAGACACACCGCGAGCGCGATCAGCGCGATGAGCACGAAGGCGCAGCCCAGCGCGACCGCGGCGATCAACGCGCCATAAAGTTGTGCGAGCCAGACGAACAGGGCGGCGAGGAGAAAGATCGCCCCGCCGACGGCGGCCGCGGCGCCGACGATCGCCCAGATCAGGACCGCTACGCTGAGGCCGGTACGGACTTGGGCGTTCAGGGCGAAGTACCGCAGCCAGCCGCTCATGCGTTCCACTCATTGGCGCCGAAGCGGTGCGGCACGGTCAGCGCCAGATCACCTGCGCCACATCGCGCCGAACAGGAATCCGATGCCGAGCGCCATGGCTAGCGTCGTGTAGGGCCGCGTTCTAAGCGACTCGTCGATGGCGTCGACCACCCGGTCGCTGACCTCTTGCACGGCGTCGACGGCCTCTTGGCCCTTGGCGCTGACGTCGGAAACCACGCCCTCGACGTTGGATCTCGCGCGCGACCACGCCGCGTTGCCCTTGGCCGTGAAGATGTCGGTGATTTGCGCGGCAAGCCGCGTCACGTCGTCCCGCAGCGCCTGCAGATCCGCTTGGATATCGTCGCTCGCCGCGGAGGCGGCCTTGCCGCTCTCACGCGCGGCGTCTTTGGCGTCCCGCGCCGTCTCCCGAACCGTGTCCCGAACCGTGTCCCTGATCGTGCCGGATGTGCTGGACATTTGGCTTACTCCGCTCGAACCCGAGAAATATTCGCCATCGCGCCAACGGGGCGCAAGAGGAAAAGTTCCGCTTGCCGCCTCGCGCCGCGTATCAGTCCGGCAGCTTACTCTCGTCCGGCGGAAATAGGTGGGTCATCGTGACCAGGATCACGATCGTCAACGGCACGGCGAGAAACGCCCCCATCGGACCCCAAAGCCAGGCCCAGAAGGCGAGCGCCAGCAGGACCGCGAGGGGATTGAGCGTGAGGCGGTGGCCCAAGACTGTGGGCGTGATGAATTGGCCTTCGACCGTCGCCGCGCCGACAAATGCCGCCGGCGGCACGAGCGCGTATCCAAACGAGGGGAACGTCACCAGACCGACACCGAGCAGGATCACCGTCGTGCAGGCGGCACCGATATACGGGACGTAATTGAGCGCCATGGCCACCAGGCCGAGGATGATCGGGTTGGGGAAGCCGAAAAGCCATGCCCCGATCGCGACCACCACGCCCAGGCCGAAATTGATGATCGTTACCGTGGTGATGTAAGTCGCCAGATGCTCCTCGATGTCGTTGGCGATACGGATGTACCGCAGCTTGCCCTCGCGCGTGGTGAAGAATGACGCCACGTATCTGCGGAAATTGATCTGCGTGGCAAGAAAGAAGATCAGCGTCACGAAGAACAGAGTGACCTCAACCACCGCCGGCGTGACGACGGCGACCAACGGGGTCACCATGCCCCATTGCGACGGCTCGACCGCAACCGCGTTGCCGGACGGCATGACGACCTCTTGCAGCTCGCGCAACGCCGCCAATGGACGATCGAGCACGTAGAGCTTCTGCTTGATCGCGGCGCCGATCTCCGGCGCCCTGGTGATCCACTCGCTGACCGGCCGCGCGACCAACGTCAGGGCGGTCCCGGCAAGCGCGAGGAGCAGCGCGCCGAGCGCGATGGCGGTGGCCCAGGGCGAGATGCGATGGCGCGCCGCGGCTTTGACAATCGGCGCGAGCGTCGTGCCGATCACCAACGCCGCCATCACCGGCAGCAGAACCGGGCGTAAGAAATAAAGGCAGAGTCCCAGCAACAGGACGAAGATGCCGACGGTCGCCATGTGCGCCGCCACCGTCCAGATGTCCTCGGTCGACTCGAGCGGCTCTGGAGGATCGCCCTGGTCGCGACGGGCACGAGGAAAATCCACGTTCGGCTCCCATGGGCCGGCCACACGCCTGCGCCACGCTCAACGCGACATTATCATATGGAGTTCCATCCGCCCCTGAGCGTTCGCGCACGCCGCGGACGGCCGCGGCGGTGGCGCCGCCGGCGCGGGCCTTTTCCCGTTTCCGGCGATCTGCTAGGACGGCGCCAGGATGGCAGGCGTTTCATTTGCTGCTTTGCTCGGCGCGGCTGCTCGGCGAATTACGGGCTCGGCCCGCGCTTGACCACTCCCGCGGCGGGACCTGCGTTGCCGAGCCCTTGTTGCCATCCAATTCAACTTCGACCGCCGATAATACGATCATGACCGACGCCGCCCGCGACTACAGCGAGACTCTATTTCTACCCAAGACCGACTTTCCCATGCGCGCCGGGCTGCCGCAGAAGGAGCCCGAGATCCTCGCGCTTTGGCACAAGCTCAGCCTCTATCGTCGGCTGCGGGCGGCCGCCCGCGGCCGCGCCAAATTCATCCTCCATGACGGCCCGCCCTATGCCAACGGCAACATCCACATCGGCCACGCGCTCAACAAGATCCTCAAGGACGTGGTGACGCGAAGCCAGCAGATGCTCGGCTACGATTCCAATTACGTGCCGGGCTGGGACTGCCATGGCTTGCCGATCGAGTGGAAGATCGAGGAAGAATTCTACCGCTCCAAGAACAAGCAGAAGCCGAACCTCTCCGACCCGAAAGCAATGATCGCGTTCCGCAAGGAGTGCCGCGCCTACGCTCAGCATTGGCTCGAGGTGCAGCGCGAGGAATTCGAGCGACTGGGCGTTGAGGGCGATTGGGCGCACCCCTACACCACCATGGATTTTCCCGCCGAGGCGCAGATCGCGCGCGAGCTGATGAAGTTCGCCCAGAACGGCACGCTCTATCGCGGCTCGAAGCCGGTGATGTGGTCGGTGGTGGAAAAGACGGCGTTGGCCGAGGCCGAGATCGAGTACGAGGACTACGTCTCCGACCAGGTGTGGGTGAAGTTTCCGGTGCGCTTTGTCGTCCGTGACGGGCCCAAAATGCGCCCGGAGCTGCTTTCTTCATCGGTTGTCATTTGGACCACAACGCCGTGGACCCTTCCAGGTAACAAGGCGATCGCGTATTCGTCCAAAATTGCATACGGCATCTACAAAGTGACCGCCGCCCCGGAGGGAAACTGGGCGAAACCCGGCGACAATTTCATTCTTGCGGACAAGCTTGCTCCAGATGTGATGAAGCACGCCAAGGTCGAAGCGTATGAACGCATTGGGGATGTTACGGCAGAGGAATTACGCGGAATCGGCGTTCGTCATCCGTTAGAAAAATTTGACGATGCTTACTATCAGACAATTGTCCTTGTAGAAGGCGATCATGTCACTGACGATACAGGCACAGGTTTTGTTCACACTGCGCCTGGTCACGGCCGTGAGGACTTCGAGATTTGGACGGCCAACAGGAACAATCTCGAACATGCCGACAGGTGGATAGACTACGAGACCAAGCAGCCAGCACCGAAGATAAACGCTGCTATCCCCTACACGGTCGACGAGAACGGCGCCTTCACGGAGCAGGCTCCGGGCTTTGCCGGCAAGCGCGTGCTCACCGACAAAGGCGAAAAAGGCGATGCCAACGAGGCCGTCATCAAGGCTCTCACCGATGCGGGCATGCTGATCGCGCGCGGCCGGCTCAAGCACCAGTACCCGCACTCCTGGCGCTCGAAAAAGCCGGTGATCTTCCGCAACACGCCGCAATGGTTCATCGCCATGGACAAACCGATCGCGGCAGCCGGCGGAACGACGAAGCCGGACGACACGCTACGCAACCGCGCGCTCGCCGCCATCGCGGTCACGCGCTGGGTGCCGGAGCAGGGCGAAAATCGCATCACCGGCATGATCGAGAGCCGGCCTGACTGGGTGATCTCGCGTCAGCGCGCCTGGGGCGTGCCGATCACGGTCTTCATACGCGAGGTGGGCGACGGTTCGGTCGAGATCCTCGACGACGCGCGCGTCAACGCCCGCATCGCCGATGCCTTCGAGCGCGAAGGCGCCGACGCCTGGTATCAGCCCGGGGCGCGCGAGCGCTTCCTCGGCGAACTCGCCAACGAGCATTGGCAGAAGGTCGACGACATCCTCGACGTCTGGTTCGACTCTGGCTCCACCCACGCTTTCGTTCTCGAAGACCCCGTACACTTTCCTTCGCTCGCAGGAATTGAGCGCAAGAAGGACGGCGGACCGGACACCGTGATGTATCTCGAAGGTTCGGACCAGCACCGCGGCTGGTTCCAGTCCTCGCTGCTCGAATCCTGCGGCACGCGCGGGGTTGCCCCCTTCGACGTGGTGCTCACGCACGGCTTCGTGCTCGACGAGGACGGGCGCAAGATGTCGAAATCGCTCGGCAACGTGACCGCGCCGCAGGACGTGATCCGCCAGTCCGGCGCCGATATTTTGCGCATGTGGGTGTGCGCCTCCGACTATGCCGACGACCTGCGCATCGGGCCGGAAATCCTCAAGACCACGGTCGAAACTTACCGCAAGCTGCGCAACACCATCCGCTGGATGCTGGGTTCGCTCGCGCATTTCCGCGACGAGGACCGCATCGCGTATGCCGACATGCCGGAGCTCGAGCGGCTCATGCTGCACCGGCTCGCCGAGCTCGACCGTCTCGTGCGCCAAGCCTACGCCGATTTCGACTACAAGCGCATCTTCGCCGCGCTCAACGCCTTCATGACCGCCGAGCTCTCCGCCTTCTACTTCGACATCCGCAAAGACGCGCTCTATTGCGACCCGATCTCCTCGACGACGCGCAAGGCTTGCCTAACCGTGCTCGATCGTCTGTTCCGCGCCACCGTCACCTGGCTTGCGCCGATGTTGCCGTTCACAGCCGAGGAGGCGTGGCTTTGGCGCTATCGCTCGAGCGAAGGTTCCGTGCACCTCGAACTCTTCCCCGAACTGCCGTCCAGCTGGCGCGACGAGGCGCTGGCGGAGAAATGGCGCAAGGTGCGCAACGTGCGCCGCGTCGTCACCGGGGCGCTGGAAATCGAGCGGGCGCATAAGCGCATCGGCTCCTCGCTCGAGGCCGCGCCCGTCGTTTTCGTGTCCGACCCCGACTTGTTCGCAGCGCTCGTCGACATCGACCTAGCGGAGGTCGCGATCACCTCGGGGGCGACACTGGTCGAGGGCGAGGGTCCGCCCGAGGCGTTCCGGCTCGACGACGTCAAGGGCGTCTCCGTCGAGGTGCGGCTCGCGCAAGGGAAAAAATGCGCGCGGTCATGGAAAATTCTGCCCAGCGTCGGATCCGATCCGGCCTATCCCGACGTCTCCCCCCGCGACGCCCAGGCGCTGCGCGAGTGGGAGGCCATGCGAAAGGCGGCGGAGTAAGCAGGTGGCGGAAGACCGGCCCCTCGACGTTTCGTCCTCCTCGCGCGGCGCCCTTCTTTGGGGGCCGCTGACCGCGTTCGCGCTCGCGGTCGCCGCGGCGACCGCAGCGATCGACCAAGCGGCCAAGCTTTGGCTCCTGTTCTCGCTCGACCTGCCGGCCCGGGGGATCGTGCGGCTCACGCCGTTTCTCGACCTCGTGCTCACATGGAACACCGGCATCAGCTATGGCCTGTTCCGGCAGGAGGGCCCGTTGGGGCAAGCGGCGTTGCTGGCGCTCAAGGCGATCGCGGTGGCTTTGCTGTGGATTTGGCTCGCGCGAACCTCCTCGCGGCTGGCGGCGGTCAGCCTTGGGCTCATCATCGGCGGCGCCGTCGGCAACGCCATCGACCGCTTCGCCTATGGGGCGGTGGCCGATTTCGTGCTGTTTCACGTCACCACGGCCACTTTCAGCTTCAATTGGTACGTTTTTAACCTCGCCGACGTGGCCATTGTTGCCGGCGTGGTGGGACTCCTGGCCGAGACGCTCCTTGGCCCCCGCGCCGCAAAAGCGCCCTGATCGTCACCACAATGCCGCCTGGGGAGACGGCGCATTCCGCCGTCATTTGAAGGGGATAGCCATGCGGGAGCGAACTTCGAAGCGCCCGCGGCGCGCCGCGGCGATCGCGGGCGTCGCGTTGGCCATGGCGATGGCGCTGGGCGCTGCCGGCGCACGCGCCGAAGACGCCGAGGACGAGAACGTTCCGCTCGACACCAAACTCTGGCGCCAGTTCATGAAGGACCTGGGCCTGCAAAGGGACGGCCAGGCATCGATCGACTACCGCGAGCGCGCACCTCTGGTCGTGCCGCCCACCCGCGATCTGCCCGCGCCGCGCAGCGAGGAGGAGATGACGGCGAAAACCGCGGCCTGGCCGAAGGACCCGGACATCACTCGCCGCAGGGACGCGGCAGCGGCTGAGAAAGCGCGCCTTAAGGGCAACGTGTCGGTGGAAGAGCAGCAACGGGCGCTGCGGCCCGACGAGCTCGACAAGCCCGGCCGTGCGGCCAAGGGCACCGACGTGAAGGGCACCGGCCAGACGGCGGAGGACATCGCCAAGCCGCTCACGCCGTCGCAACTCGGCACCGATACCAAGAAGCTATTCGGCTCGGTCGTCTCCTCCTTCAGTCCGGCGCAGCCGGAAGCCGAGCCGTTCACCGGCGAGCCGCAGCGCGACAGTATGACCGCCCCGCCTGCCGGCTATCAGACGCCGTCGCCCAATTACCCCTACGGGATGGGCATTCAGCCGGATAAGCGTAAGGCTTCCACACTCGAGGAGCGGGTCGAGCCGCACTGACGCGGAACTTTCCGCGACAACGCGCCCCATCCACATTTCGCGTCCCACCCACATTTGCGGGGCTCCGGCCGAGGTTTTGCGCTCGCGTTCCCGCGCCGGAACGTGCATCGTGGGGGCGACGGCTTAATCCCACGAGAGCAAATCGTGTTGCATAAACTGACGCTTGCGATCGCCGCCTTCACCGGCGCGGTGCTCGCCGGCCCTGCACAAGCCGGGATCGGCCCGCAGATCGCCCACTTCACGCTTGCGAATGGCCTCGAGGTCGTGGTCATCCCTGATCATCGCGCGCCGGTCGTTACCAACATGGTCTGGTACAAGGTCGGCTCGGCCGACGAGACGCCGGGCAAGTCGGGCCTCGCCCATTTTCTTGAGCATCTGATGTTCAAGGGCACGGCCAAGAACCCCGCCGGCCGCTTCTCGCAGGTCGTTGCGACCATCGGCGGGCAGGAGAACGCGTTCACTTCCGCCGATTACACCGGCTATTTCCAGCGCGTGCCGCGCGGCGAGCTCAAGCAAATGATGGAGCTCGAGGCCGATCGCATGACCGGTTTGGTGCTCAGCGACGACGCGGTGCGCCCCGAGCTCAACGTCGTGCTGGAAGAGCAGAACATGCGGGTCGGCAACAATCCCGCCGCGCGGCTCGGCGAGCAGATGGACGCTGCGCTCTACCTCAATCATCCCTACGGCCGGCCGGTGATCGGCTGGCGGCAGGAGATCGAGCAGCTCGACCGCGAGGAGGCGCTGGAGTTCTATCGGCGCTTCTACACGCCCAACAACGCCATCGTCGTCATCGCCGGGGACGTCACGGCCGAGGAAGTCCGCGCGCTGGCGCAGGACACCTTCGGCAAGGTCCCCCGCGTCGCCGACATTAAGCCGCGGCTTCGCCCGCAGGAGCCGGTGCAGGAAGCGCCGCGCACCGTCACGCTCGCCGATCCGCGCGTCACCCAGCCGAGTCTCAGCCGCTATTATCTCGTTCCCTCCAGCACGACCGCGCGGCCGGGCGAGAGCGAGGCGCTCGACGTGCTCGCCCATATCCTCGGCCGCGGCTCGAACAGCCGGCTCTATCAGACGCTAGTGGTCGAGAAGGGCGTCGCGGTGAACGCCGGCGCCAGCTATGACGGCACCGCCCTCGACAACACCCGCTTGAGCGTCTACGCAACGCCGAAACCTGAAACGACCCTGCCGCAACTCGAACAGGCGATCGACGCCGTGCTCGCCGACGTCGTCGAGAACGGCGTGAGCGGCGAAGAGCTCGAGCGTTCCAAGAACCGACTGATCGCCGACTCGATCTACGCCAACGACAATCAGCGCACCTTGGCGCAATGGTACGGCTCCTCGCTGGCAACCGGCGGGACGGTCGAGCAGGTCCGCACCTGGCCCGACCGCATCCGGCTCGTCAGCGCGGAATCGGTGCGAGATGCGGCGCGTCATTGGCTCGACCAGCGCCGCTCGGTCACCGGCTATCTCGTCAAGGATACCCGCCCCGAGGAGAAACGCTCGTGAGCGCCGCCGCCTGCCTGCGCGCCGGATCGCGCGCGCTGATCGCCTTGCTGGCGGGCGCCGTCGTCGCGCTCGCCGCGCCCACGGCGCGGGCGATGAGCATCGAGCGGGTGGTCAGCCCGGGCGGCATCGAGGCGTGGCTGGTGAGCGACCGCACGCTGCCGCTCATCGCTTTGGAATTTGCCTTCCTCGGTGGCTCCGACCAAGACCCCCTGGACAAGCCAGGCATCGCCGACTTGGCGACCAGCCTGTTCGACGAGGGCGCTGGGCCGTTCGATGCCAATGCGTTCCACGACTGGCTCGAGCGCAAGGCGATCGAGATGAGCTTCCGCATCGGACGCGACTATCTGCGCGGCAGTTTGCGCACGCTCAGCGAAAACCGCGACGAAGCGTTCGACGCTCTGCGGCTCGCGCTCAGCGAGCCGCGCTTCGACCCTGCGGCGGTCGAGCGCGAGCGCGCGCAGATCATGGCGCGGTTGCGGCGCGAGACGCTGAACCCCAACGACATGGCCAACCGCACCTGGTGGGCGACCGCGTTCCCCGGCCATCCCTACGGCCTGCCGGTGAACGGCACGCTCGAATCGGTGCCGAACATCACCATTGAGGATCTGAAATCCTATACCCGTCGCACGCTCGCGCGCGACAATGTCAAGATCGCCGTCGTCGGCGACATCGACGCCGAGACCGCCGGCAAGCTCATCGACCGCGCCTTCGGCGCGCTGCCGGCGAAAGCCGACCTCAGGCCGGTCGCGCCGGTCGTTCCGCAAGGCCTGGGCCGCCGCGTCGTCGTTCCGCTCGACGTGCCACAGGCGGTGGTGGAGTTCGGCGGGCCGGGAATTGCGCGCAGCGATCCGGACTTCATGGCGGCTTACATCGTCAATCACATCCTCGGGGGCGGCGCGTTCTCCTCGCGGCTCTATCTCGAGGTGCGCGAGAAGCGCGGGCTCGCCTATGGCGTCTCCAACAGCCTGGTCTGGCTCGATCGCACCGCGCTATTGCTCGGCCACACCGCGACGCGCGCCGACGCCACCGCACAAACCATCGAGATCATCGAGCAGGAGATCCGTCGGCTCGCCGAGGAGGGCCCGACCGAGGACGAATTCACCAAGGCCAAGACCTACCTCACGGGCGCCTTTGCGCTCGGGCTCGATACCTCGAACCGCATTGCGAGCCAGCTCGTGCAGATGCAGACCGACAATCTCGGCATCGACTATATCGAGCGCCGCGCCGGCCTGATCGACGCGGTGACGCTTGCCGACGCCAAGCGCGTGGCGAAACGATTGCTCGCGGGCGGCCTGCTCGTCACCATCGTCGGGCGTCCCGAGGGCGTCACCTCGAGCGAGAGCGCGGCCGGCGGATCGCCCGGTCCTCTCGCCAAGCCGCGCGACACACCAGCCGGTCGGGAAACCGGGCACCGTTAGCGCGTTTGACGGCGAGTGCCGATGATTGCGCAACGATTTCGGTGCGCTCCCTCTCCCCATTTGGGGTGAGGGGGATACGGAATCCTCCAAGGAGCTAAACCCCTCACCCCACCCCTCTCCCTATGGGAGAGGGAGCAGATCGGGCATGCGGCTACGTCGATGCTCAAGCATCATGTTCCAGCCATCGTGAAACACCATTAGTGCGTTTCTCCGCCTGGGCGCGGGTCCGGCGGAACGTCGCGGCCGTGTTATGCTCTCGCGATGATCCGCATCACTCCTTCGATCAGCATCGGCGAGGGCGAGATCGAGGAACACTTCATCCGCGCCTCGGGTCCGGGCGGACAGAACGTCAACAAGCTCGCGAGCGCGGTCGAACTGCGCTTCGACGTGCGCCGCTCGAAGAGCCTTCCCGACGACGTGCGCGCGCGGCTCGAGCGGCTCGCCGGCAGACGGCTGACGCGCGAGGGCGTGCTGGTGATCAGCGCCGAGCGCCATCGCACCCAGGGGCGCAACCGCCAGGACGCGCGCGAGCGCCTGGCGGACCTGATTCGCCGCGCCGCGGTGGCGCCGGTTCCGCGCCGACCGACCAGGCCCGGCGCCGGCGCCCGCGAGCGCCGCCTGGATTCCAAGAAGCGCCGCGCCGCCATCAAGGGCTTGCGGCAGAAACGGCCCGCGGTCGACTAGGCGCATGCCAAAGGCGCGGTGAGGCGCCACACGCCTGAGTTGGTATTTTCATTGTAAATAACAATGCGGGAACAATGGACCGCATTCCACTGCACGTGGGGGTAGCGTTAACAGGAGCGTACATGGCCCTCCCCTCGCCCTCATGCTGAGGAGCGTCGCAGCGCGACGCGAATGCAACGGGGTCCACCCATAAAGCCGCGCTGCGATGCGTCTCGAAGGACGAGGGCGAATAGAGTCGCTCGTCCACATCCTTCGAGATGCGCACGCCGGTTCGAGTCTGCCGCACCCTTTCCGCGGGCGCGCTCCTTAGGATGAGGACGGAGTCCATTGATTGCGCCTTGGTTTGTAACGTTTTGCGACTCTCGTACCATAGACGCAATATGTAGTCAATAGCGTAGTAATATCGTGGTCACTTAATAGCAACGCCACCGGGGACACTGCCCCTCTCAGGCGGCGGCGCGAGGATGCTTCAACGGTGTAAGCTCGACCCACCGACGCCGCTCGATTCGCGTGAGGAACGCGACATGCCCGTACGCCAGCTGTCCGAAGGCATCGTCAACCGCATCGCGGCAGGCGAGGTGGTGGAGCGTCCGGCGAGCGTGGTGAAAGAGCTCGTGGAGAACGCGCTCGACGCCGGCGCCACGCGCATCGAGGTCGTCACCGACGGCGGCGGCCGCAGGCTGATCCGCGTCAGCGACGACGGGGCCGGCATGACCCGCGAGGATCTGACGCTCGCGGTCGAACGCCACGCCACCTCGAAATTGCCCGACGACGATTTGCTCGACATCCGCACGCTCGGCTTCCGCGGCGAGGCCTTGCCCTCGATCGGGGCGGTGGCACGGCTTTCCATCGCGACGCGGCACGCCGGCGAGCCGCACGGCTGGACCATCACGGTCGACGGCGGGCGCAAGGCGCAAGTCAAGCCGGCGGCGCTCGGCGCGGGCACGCGTGTCGAGGTGCGCGACCTGTTCTATGCGACGCCGGCGCGGCTTAAATTCCTCAAGAGCGACCGCAGCGAGGGGGAAGCCATTCGCGAGACGGTGCGCCGGCTGGCGATGAGCCGCCCCGAGGTCGCCTTCACCCTCGCGGGCGAGGAGCGCGCTCCCGTCACCTGGGCGGCGGCGCTGCCCGGCGCGAGCGGTCGCCTCGCGCGGCTTGCGGATATTCTCGGGGGCGAGTTCCGCACCAACGCGGTCGAGGTGCGCGGCGGGAATGGCAGTCTCGCCGTCGAGGGCTATGCCGCGCTACCGACGCTCACGCGCGCCAACTCGCTCGGCCAATATCTCTTCGTCAACGGCCGGCCGGTGCGCGACAAGCTGTTGATCGGCGTGGTGCGCGCCGCCTACGCCGATTATCTGCCGCGTGACCGCCATCCGATCGCGGCGCTGTTCGTCACCCTTGATCCGCGCGAGGTCGACGTCAACGTGCACCCGGCCAAGGCCGAGGTGCGTTTCCGCGACGGCGGCCTCGTGCGCAGCGTGCTCATACGCGCGCTGCAGGACGCGCTCTCGCGCGAAGGCCGACGCGCGGCCTCGACCGGCGGCAGCGCGACGATCGCGGCGTTCCGCGGGGCGGCGCTGCCGCGGCGCGCGAGCTGGGACTGGCGGCAGTCGCCGGCGCGGCCGATCGAGCCGGGCGGCGGCGCGGTGATCGCGCGCGGCCACGCCGCAGCGGGCTTCGCGCAAGCCGCGCAGGCGGCGTTCGACGTCGGCGCCCCCGCCGCCGACGCGCGCAGCGGCGAAGTCGCCGAGCCCGGCGGCCTCGACCAGCCGCTCGGCGTCGCCCGTGCGCAGGTGCACGCGACCTACATCGTGGCGCAGACGCGCGAGGGGATCGTCATTGTCGATCAGCACGCCGCGCACGAGCGCATCGTCTACGAGCGGCTCAAGGCGGCGCTCGCCAATACCGGCGTCGCCCGCCAGATCCTGCTCATTCCGGAGATCGTCGAGCTCGACGCCGCCGACGTCGCGCGCCTGGTTGCCCGCGCCGAGGAGCTCGCCCGCTATGGGCTCGCGATCGAGCCGTTCGGTCCCGGCGCGGTCGCCGTGCGCGAGACGCCGGGGCTGCTCGGGGAGATCGACGCGGCCGCACTCATTCGCGATCTCGCCGAACACATGGCGGAATGGGACGAGGCGCTGCCGCTGGAGCGGCGGCTGATGCATGTGGCCGCCACCATGGCCTGCTACGGCGCGGTGCGGGCGGGGCGGCGCCTCAAGGGCGAAGAGATGAACGCGCTGTTGCGGGAGATGGAGACGACACCCAATTCCGGCCAATGCAACCACGGCCGTCCGACTTACGTCGAGCTCAAGCTCACCGACATCGAGCGGCTGTTCGGGCGGCGCTGAGACGTCCGCAGCCGGTAAAGCAATCACGCTGACGGCGCCACGCGCACCAATGCCTTGCCGAAATTGCGACCTTCC
>Ga0307277_10000498_pt1 | contig 14601 bp, 13 predicted proteins | sample ER_DNA_116_FD_194473 | JGI IMG/M metagenome (GOLD analysis project Ga0307277, IMG submission 194473) | Bulk soil microbial communities from the East River watershed near Crested Butte, Colorado, United States - ER_DNA_116 | ecosystem: Environmental > Terrestrial > Soil > Floodplain | place...
ATTCAAAGTTGCTGTAGTGGTAGCAGGCGATCATGATACTGCGTTCTGGTCCCGTTCCCCGCGCTGTTTCTTCGAGATTTTCCCACTCAATGTAACGAGAGAAATTTTGCGCTGTGAGCCGTGGGCTCCATAGCAGATCGACCATGGTGCGTGCGAAATGTTGAAATGATTCCCTGGCAATTTTTCTTTGCTCAGCGCGAGAGAATCGATCGCCAAACGCGGCCTCCAGATTGCTTAGAGCCACGTGGTAGCGAGGCCGATCAAGAAAGCTAAGTAGCGCGCCCGCTATCCGGGCAAGATGATTGCAAACCCTTCGAGAACACAAGGGAATCAGCTTTGTAGCAAGGAGCAGCCCTAACCACTCCAGACGATACCGGATTCGCTTCCATTGCGAACGCATGGATCACTGTAAACACGCCACAAAGCACAAGGCTAGTGCGTAGAGTAATGGGGAAACAGCCTTTTCTCGTGCTCGTGCTCGTGATCGAATCACTACCGCAAATTCTCGATTACGAGCACGAGTAGGAGATTGCGGAGCGATTCCTTACCAGCCCTGGCCGGGATTGCTTACCGGAGGCAGGCCTTTGCGAAACTCCGCCTGCTGACGTTCGGCGTCTTGCTGCTGCTGCGCCTCACGTGTCTTTTGCTCCGGGCTGGGTCCGGTGGAGCCACAGCCGGAGAGTACAACAATAAGCACTGGAATGAGAAGAAGGGCGGTTGCCAGCTTTTTCATACGAGAACAAGGATAATCAAGCTGCCGAGTGCGGCAACTTAGGCAACCGAAATCTGAATGACCAATGATGAAACAATCTCGAGTAAAGGCATAGCAATGAAGCTCGAATGATCAAATGAAGAGACCGCGCAACGGGCTTCATCATTGGGATTCGTCATTCCTTTGTCATTTTGTCCGATGCCAGTCGCAGATAATCGCGCTCGAGTGTTTTCAAGCGATCGAGAATTTCCTGTAGCGCCAGTTCATTTTTCAAATTCACTTGGTAATCAAGATCCGCGCGAAGCCGGTCTTTATGGCTCTGCCGGTTTTGCGACATCATAATGATCGGGGCTTGGAGTCCGCAAATAATTCCGAGGACGAGATTCAAAAACACGTAGGGATAGGGATCGAAAACTTTGTCGGAGAGAAGCCATGTGTTTAACAATACCCATAAAAGGAACAATCCGATCTCGAAGATGATAAATTTCCAACTGCCGCCGAACTCGGCAATGATGTCTGCTGCGCGATCAGCAAGCGTGAAGTGCGCCGCTTCCTCCACGTTAACGTTGCGCGTAGCGCTGTGCCGCAAGAGTTCATCGGTGCGCCGCAGCCGGTTGGCCAGCGCGGTGAGCATCTCCACCGCGACATTTGGAGTGCCACGCATGAAGGAAAGAAAATGCTCGCGCGAGAGCACAGCCAGACGCGCGTCCTCGGCAACTACTGCGTCCGCCGAGCGGCGTTGACCGTTGAGCAAAGCCATTTCGCCAAAGAAATCGCCACGCCGCAATTCGGTTAGCGTCACCTCGTGCCCGTCCGTCGCTCGCACGCAAATCCTGACTTTCCCATGCTCAATTATATACATTGCGTCGCCTTCGTCGCCGGTGCGGAAAAGAAACGTGCCGGCTTTGGAATCAACGCTCTCCAGCAGCTGACATAATTCGCCAGCCGCCTCGTTATCGAGCGATTCAAATAACGGCACCTGACGCAGTGTGTCGATTGTCATTGTGAGAAAACGACGGAACGGCGACCAGAATAACGACAATTTACGTTGCCGAGAAGCTTCAATTATGACCCCTGCGCTGGGGACAGCGCACGCTACAGCGCGTTCACTAGGACGGCAGCCGCGGGATGCGCGGGGTCAGGCAGGTTAACGCTGGCACGCGACCGCTCGCCCCAAATCGGAACGCTCAGGCGTGCGCACGCCGCAACGCACTCCAGCTCCCCGCAAAATTGACTTGGCTCCGTTCAATTCTAGGTTGGGAGACGCGTTCGCTGCGCGTTCCAGAATCGTGAAAAGCGTCCTCTTTGTCTGCACAGGTAATATTTGTCGCAGCCCGATCGCAGAAGGGATTTTTCGCCGTCTGATTGGCAATCGGAAGGACATCGAAGTTCTCTCGGCTGGTGTCCACGCAGTACGCGGTCAGCCGGCAAGCCTTTACGCGGTACAGGTGTGCGCGGAAGAAGGCACAGACATCAGCGATTTGCGGAGCCAGCCGCTCACAGCCGCGCTGGTCGATCGCGCCACGCACATTTTTGCGATGACTGGCGCGCACCTCGAGACAATCCAAACACTGTTTCCTCATGGCGCTGAAAAATCGTTTTTGCTTCGGGAATTTGAAGAACCGGGCACAACTGTCTGGCGCGATGTGCCCGACCCAATTGGTTTAGGCCGCGAAGTGTATGAGGATTGCGCACGCATTATCGGCCACGCCCTGCCCAGCGTGCTCGCATTCGTCGAGCAAAGTGAACTGGTCCGGCCTGGTGCGAAGCACTCACGCGAGTTATCTTCCTATTCAATGGATGATCTACCTCGCCAAGTTGAAACGGGGCCATTCGTTTCGAAACCGCCTCGATACGGCGAGGCGTTGCGCAGAGTCGATCCGGAGATCTTCGATGCGATTGTCGCGGAAGAAAAACGTCAGCAGGAGAACATCGAATTGATCGCTTCCGAAAATTTTACCAGCCGCGCGGTGATGGAGGCTCAAGGCAGCGTTCTGACGAACAAATACGCCGAGGGTTATCCGCGAAAACGCTGGTACGGCGGCTGTGAAAATGTTGATACGGCCGAACAGTTGGCGATTGATCGAGCGAAAAGAATATTTGGTTGCGAGCACGTCAACGTCCAGCCTCACAGCGGTGCGCAAGCGAACATGGCAGTCTATTTTTCGATGCTAAAACCAGGCGATAAAATTCTGGCCATGAATCTCGCGCACGGCGGCCATCTCACTCACGGCCATCCGGCGAATTTTTCCGGCAAGTTTTACACCGTCTCGCAATACGGCGTTAGCGAGAAGACCGAGCAGATCGATTATGACGCGTTACAAAAACAGGCCGAGGAAGTGAAGCCGGATATGATCACCGCCGGCGCATCTGCCTATCCGCGCATCATCGATTTTCCGCGGCTGCGCCAGATCGCCGATTCGGTTGGCGCGATTCTGTTTATCGATATGGCGCATATCGCTGGTTTGGTGGCCGGTGGACAACATCCCAGTCCGATTCCGCACGCACAGTTTGTCACCACCACGACGCATAAAAGTTTGCGCGGACCGCGCGGCGGCATTGTCATGTGCCAGGAACAATTCGCCAAGCAGATTGACGCCACGGTTTTTCCCGGTGTCCAGGGCGGACCGCTCATGCATGTCATCGCCGCAAAGGCAGTTTGTTTTCAGGAAGCGCTCCAGCCGCAGTTTCGCGAATACCAGCGGCAGGTCGTGTTAAATGCGAAAGCGCTCGCCGCTGGTCTAGCCAAGCATGGTTATCGCATCGTCTCCGGCGGCACTGACAACCACCTGATGCTTGTCGATCTTCGCCCGAAGGAAATTAACGGCAAGGAAGCGCAGGAAGTTCTTGATCGTGCCGGCATCACTGTGAACAAGAACGGCATCCCCTTCGATACCTATCCGATCTTCAAACCCGGCGGCATCCGCGTCGGCACACCTGCTGTGACTACACGCGGGATGAAAGAAGAGGAAATGCTCGACATCGCCGACCTGCTTGTTGAAGCGCTGGCTAATCGCAGCAATGCCGAATCGCTGGAGCACGTCCGCCAAAAGGTCCTCGACTTAACGAGAAGATTTCCACTGCCCATTTAGCCTGTAGCCGCTTCGCTGTGCGAAGCGTTGCCGTACGACGCGTCGCCCACAGGGCGACGGCTACAACAGGCTCGCGTTATCCAATCGGCGAAAATCTGTGTAATCTGTGGACATCATGCATCGAGCCGCTGATCAACCGGAACCAAACCCGCTCCGGGAAGGGCTTTCCACTCGCGCAGTGCCGCAACCGTGCGCCATTGTGATCTTCGGCGCCACGGGCGATCTCACCCATCGCAAACTCATCCCCGCGCTGTATAACCTCGCGGCCGACGGTGAGCTGCCCGCCGGTGTCGCGATTGTCGGATTCGCTCGTCGCAATAAAAGTGATGACGAATTCCGGCGGGATCTTGAAGAGGCCACCCGCAAGTTTTCCCGGCAACCGGTCCGTGACGAAATTTGGAAGACGTTCGCTCAATCGATTGTTTACCACCAGAGCGAGTTCGACGACGAGTCCGGTTACAAGAGCCTGGCCAAACGCCTGGATGAGATCGATAAAAACTACGGCACCCGCGGCAATCGCCTTTTCTATTTTGCAGCTGCTCCAGATCAGTTCGAACCGATCCTCAAGCACTTGAAAGCCGCAGGGTTGAACGAAACGTGCGAGGGAAGCTGGGCTCGCATAATCGTCGAAAAACCGTTCGGAACCGATCTTGACTCAGCGCGCGAGCTCAATCGGATCATCCGCAATTCTTTTACTGAGGAGCAAACCTATCGGATCGATCATTTCCTCGGTAAAGAAACTGCCCAAAACATTTTGGTACTGCGGTTCGCTAACGCCATTTTCGCACCGCTTTGGAACACGCACTACGTCGACCATGTGCAGATCACGGCGGCGGAAACACTGGGCGTCGGGACACGCGCAGGCTTTTATGAACGCGCAGGCGCTTTGCGGGACATGGTGCAGAATCATCTGTTGCAACTCCTTTGTCTTATCGCGATGGAACCGCCCACGGATCTGGCCGCTGGCAGTATCCGCGACGAAAAGGTAAAAGTGGTGCGATCGCTGCGTCGCTGGTCGCGCAATGAAATCGCTGCCAATGTTGTGCGCGGGCAGTACACCGCAGGCGCTATTCACGGCGAACCGGTTGTCGGCTATCGCCAGGAACAAAATGTCAATCCGGATTCGCAAACGGAGACTTTCGTAGCGTTACGCTTGTTCATCGACAACTGGCGCTGGGCCGACGTGCCGGTTTACATGCGCGTTGGAAAACGGCTTCCAAAATCGGAAACGGACATTTCCATTCACTTCAAAAAAGCGCCGGCGGTTCTGTTTAATAAGGATTTAAGCGATCTGAATGTGCTCGTGATTCGGATTCAACCCGACGAAGGAATCTCGTTGCGAATTCATGCCAAGGTGCCGGGCACGAGCTTTCGCATCGAGCCCGTCAAAATGGATTTTCATTACGGGACGTCTTTCGGGAAACCCAGCCCTGAGGCTTACGAACGTTTGCTGCTAGATGCAATGAGCGGCGACGCCACGCTGTTTGCGCGCAGTGACGAGGTCGAGGAAGCCTGGGCGTTCATCGATCCCATCGAAGAGGCGTGGCACGCGAACGATGCGCCCGAATTATTCTTTTATCCCGCGGGATCGTGGGGACCAGAGGCAGCGGATAATTTGCTCGCCCGCGATGGCCGGGCGTGGAGGAGACTCTGAGCGATGCCTACGGTAACTGAAACATATTCGCTTGGAGTTCCAGCCGAGATCAGCAGGATCGACCAGGAGCTGAAAAAACTTTGGCAGGAAGGTGAAGGCGCAATGACGCGCGCCTCGCTTATGAATCTTGCCGTTTACAGCGAAGAATCGGGCTCACTGAACAGCAATACACAGTTGATGGCGAAAATTACTGAGAATCACGCCTGTCGTGCCATTGTCATCGAAGCCGCTTGCGGAGCAAAAGAAAACAGCGTTGACGCGTGGATCAGCGCTCATTGTCACGTGAGTCACGTCGGGAGCAAGCAAGTCTGCTCCGAACAAATTTCATTCTTACTCAAAGGCGGTTGTACCACTCTGCTTCCGAACATAGTTTTCTCGCATCTCGATTCAGATCTGCCGTTCTATCTATGGTGGCAGGAGGAATTCCGTGAGCCAATGGATCCGCAACTTTGGGCATGGGTTGACCGCGTAATCTACGACAGCCACGGTTGGAAAGATTTTCGCGCGCAAATGCGCTTAGTGAAGTCTGCAGAACAGGAAGCAAAACAGCGCATCGTGTTCTGCGACTTGAATTGGACGCGATTGGATAATCTGCGCTTCGCACTGGCGCAATTTTTCGATCATCCTGCGTCGCATCATCATTTTGCCGAAATCAGGAGCCTCCGAGTCGACTTCGCCCCCGGCTTCCGATCAACGGCTGTTCTCTTCGCAGGATGGCTTGCGGCGCAATTGAACTGGAGCACTGAGAAGGCGAAATCGTCGCACGAGTTGCGCTTCATCGGACTATCCGGTCGCAAGATCGATATCGAATTGCGCGAGCGCGACGGCGCACCCATTCACGAAGTCGCGTTGACCACGGCCGAGGTAGAATTTCTGGTGACCCATGCCGAATGCGGCGATCTCCTGGAAGTTTCACGCGCAAGGCCCGGTGAAAAAGCTATGCCTCAGCTAATGCCCGCTGGAAAAAATGATCCGGTGAGCCTAATGAGCGAAGAGCTAATGCGCGGCGGCCCGCACCATGTTTACCTGAACGCCGTGAATTGCGTGCGCGATTTATTGTAGCCACGGCTCTGTGAGCCGTTGAACTTGGTGATCCTCAGGGGACCGCCCACAGCGCGGTGGCTACAATACTACGCCGGGTTCGCATCAATCATCGCGCACAAATCGCGCACATTTTTCTCGATCGAGAACAGCTCCTGGGCGCGCTCGTAGCCGGCTTGGCCCAATTTTTGCGCCAACGAACGATCATCAATTACTCTTTCGATCGCGCCAGCGAGCCTAACTGCATCGCCTGGTCGCACCAGAAAACCTGTTTCGTTTTGAACAACCATTTCTGGAATGCCGGCAACGTCGGTCGAGATGACCGGTAATCCGGCCGCCATCGCTTCCATAATCACCGTGGGAAGATTGTCCATCCCGCCGTGCGCGTCGACCACGCTCGGCAGCACAAAAACGCTCGCCACGGCGAGACGCTGCCGGATCTCCCGCTGCGGTTTGGTCCCAGACAGCGCGACGCGATCTTGCAGATTCAGTTGGTCGATTTGCGCGTGCAATTCGTTTTCGAGCGGGCCTTCACCAATGATCTCGCATTGGAATGATTTCCCGCTCTCTGCGAGCAATCCGCAGGCGCGAATCAAATCGGCGAATCCCTTCTTTGCGATCAAACGACCAACTGCCACGATCAACAGCGGCGTAGGGGAAAAATCCGTGCGTCCGAATTCAGCGAGATTCAGGCCATTGTAAATCCGATGGATGCGATCGGCGCGTTCTGGAAATCGTTCTCGTAAAAATTGCGCGGCATAATCAGTCTCGGTAACAATCACGCGCGCTGTGTCGACGAGCTTATCAAGTCCAATCTCGAAATCTCGCGGCGCAAAAATGTCGTTGGCGTGCGCGGTAAAACTAAATGTGATTGAAAAAAATTTGTGGATCCAGAAAGCCGTGCGCGCAGCCATTCCCGCGAAATGGGCGTGAACATGGCGAACCCCGGACTGTTGCAGGCGCAAGCCGACGTAGACTGCCTGATAAAGCCGAAGGAAATCGGGCCGTCGTCCCCATTCATCGAGCGCGACGACAATTTCTAAGGTGACCTTTCCTTTTTTCGAAGCCCGGCGCACATCATCCAACAATTCCTTTTCTTCCGGCAGATAATGCACGCGTTTGACAATGCGTGTGTCCCAGTCCTGCAATGGTTCGTCCTTTGGATTTCGGATGGAAAAAATCGGCAGGGTGATACCCTGCCTATCGAGCTCTGCAACTTCCCGGTAGCAGAATGTCTGTCCGAATGAGGGGAAACGTTCGAAGAGATAAGCGAAGTACGACATCGAAAAAATGACGAAGTGGTTTTAACCACGAATGAACACCAATAAACACGAATCCATTGGCAAACTCGTTTGTGTGACCTCGATCTTCATTTGTGTTAATTCGTGTCCATTCGTGGTTGATTCCGCTTTACCGGAATCGGCTTCCCGAATTCATCAACAGCGACCAGCGTAAATACGCCGTGTGTTACGCGACGCTCCTCGCCCGTCATATAACGCGTAACCCAAACCTCCACTGGAATTGTCATTGAAGTTCGGCCGATTTTCTCCACCCGCGCATAACACCTGACGGTATCCCCGACCCGCACAGGTTCGAGAAACGACATTCCTTCCATCGCTACAGTGACGACTCGCGCTTGCGCGGTTTTCGCCGCGAGAATTCCGCTGCCGAGGTCCATTTGCGAGGTCAACCACCCGCCGAAAATGTCGCCGTTCGGATTGGTATCCTTGGGCATGGCAATCGTTTGAATCACCAGCTCGCCTCTTGGTTCGTTTGCCATTGGTGCGGAAAATAGCACAATCTGCGACCTCGCAATCTTCCTCTTCCTCCGTCTTTATAGAAGAAGATTCGAGAGGAAGCGGACGAGGAAGAGTTACAAAATCAGCATGCAGTCGCCGTAGCTGTAGAAGCGATAGCATTCGCGAATCGCTTCCTCGTACGCTCGAAGCAAAAAGTCGCGGCCTGCAAAAGCGCTCACCAGCATCAGCAAAGTCGAGCACGGCAGATGAAAATTAGTCAGCAGGACATCGACCATTCGAAAATCATAACGCGGATAAATGAAGAGGCTTGTCGCTCCTTCTTGCGCGAAAACTTCTCCGCCTTCGATCGTTGCCGATTCCAACGTGCGCACCGTCGTAGTTCCAACTGCGATTACTCGGTGCGCATTGTTGATCTTGCTCGCGGCTTCTGGTGAAATGGAAAAACGCTCGGGATGCATGCGATGCTCGGCGATGTTGTCCGATCGCACCGGCAAGAATGTTCCCGGTCCGACGTGCAGCGTCACGAACGTGTGCGGAATCTCGCTTAAAATTTTCTGAGTGAAATGAAGACCGGCAGTGGGCGCGGCGATTGCACCAGCCGCGTGCGCAAAAACGGTCTGGTAGCGCGCCGCGTCCTTGTCATCACTACCGCGATTGATATAAGGCGGCAGCGGCATGGAGCCGCCGGCAGAAAGATCGGAATCTTTGTCTAATGCAACAATGCGCTCGCCATCTGGCGTGATCTCCTCAACTCGCAAAGTGATGCTGTCGATCTTTGCCGTCGCGCCAACCTGCATTTTTCGTCCCGGCTTGACCAGACTCTTCCAACGTTTTTGGCCGACGCGCTCGAGAAACAGAAATTCGACCGCGCCGTCATCCGACAATCGACGCGCTGGAAGAACGCGGGTGTCGTTTAACACAAGCAGGTCGCCCGCCCCCAGAAACGTTTTCAATTCGAGAAACTGGCGGTGTTCGATTGCGTGCCGGGCCCGATACAGCACCATCATGCGAGAATCCTCACGGCGCTCCAGCGGACGCTGCGCAATGAGTTCCCGCGGCAGATCATAGGCATAATCGCTTAGCTTCGTACTCATCGTGATTAACACCGGACTTCAGGCCGGTGCCTCCCCTACTTCACACAAGCAAGCCGTGTCCATGACAGCAAACTTCACCGGCCTGAAGGCAGTGTTAATAAAAGCGAGGAGAAAAGAAATTGCATGCGCGCGCAGAATTTTGCACGATCGCTGCAAATGACAGAGCCAGCTCTCGATTTGGTTATCGCAGCGCTGGAGAAGATACGCGAGACGAATGATCGTTTTCCGAGCGCATCAAAGACTGTACTCGCGCAATTACGCACCGTTTCTACTGTAGCCGTTTCCTTGCCTGCCACGACGAAGTCTAACGAAGGCGCGGGGGAAACGTCTGCGTCGCCCGTAGGGCGACGGCTACAGGCGCTGCCGAGCAAAGCAGAATTACTCGAGCCGATTCGAGAACGCGTGTGCGCTTGCACGAAATGCGCACATCTCGCCTGTTCACGCACACAAACCGTTTTCGGCGTAGGAAATCCAGATGCGGAGCTAATGTTCATCGGGGAAGCGCCCGGCGTAGATGAGGATCAACAAGGGGAACCATTTGTCGGACGCGCCGGACAATTGCTGACGAAAATCATCAAGGCGATGAACTTCGCCCGCGAAGACGTTTACATCGCGAACATCCTTAAGTGCCGGCCGGATATGCCGTCAGGGAGTTTTGGGAATCGCGCGCCAACGCCGGCAGAAATGCAAACCTGCCGACCTTATCTGGTCGAGCAGATCGACGTCATCCAGCCGAAAGTCTTGGTCGCGCTTGGCGCAGTTGCGGTGGAAGGCTTACTTGGAATGCGAGGCACGATGCGCGAACTGCGCGGGCGCTGGCACGCTTACAGCGGCATCCCGCTCATGATCACATATCATCCTGCTTACTTGCTCCGGAACCAGGCGCCATCGGAAAAACGCAAGGTTTGGGAAGACATGCTCGAAGTGCTGGAGCATCTCGACCGACCGATCACCGAGCGACAACGAAATTATTTCCTGTGAGAACTATTTGTACGTAGCGCCAACGGCACAGCAGATTCATCGGTTAGCCTGAGGCAGCGCCCCAGGGTTGATGGACAAAAAACGCCAGCGCTGAAAGCGCGATTCACTGCGGACGTATTTCGCTCCATTATTGGCGCGTTGCTTGTTTCAACGAGCGGTTGCAACGCGGATATGTTTGAAATCAGCAACTATCCCTAGTTTGATACGCGCTTTCAGCGGTTGCCTTGCACCGCGATCTAGATTCTGTAGCCGCTTCGCTGTGCGAAGCGCACCGCTGAAGAGACAAACATGCGCGCGCCCGCGTTGCCCACAGGGCAACGGCTACAGTTTTGCACGATTGAACATCGCATCGATCTCATTGCGTGATGCGAGGTTGATGGCCAGCGACAAAATCATCGCACGGACTTCGTGGCGCGGAACTTTTATTCTGGATTGCAAGGCCGCCGCTCCAGCGTCCGCTAAAAGAGAAAGTGTACGCGCGCCGATCAATGCTGGCAGAACTGTTGCAGCACGTACGCGCCGGTTTTCGATCGTGCGCGAGTATTGCATTCCGTACTCGAGTCCGGCCTTTGCTTTCTCCAGCCATGTTCGGTAAATCGGCTGAAAGCGTTCTGGTTCGGACAGAATCTGCGATGTGGCCAGATGCGCCACGTTCAATTCGTATTCCGGGAAATAACATCTGCCCGCTCGGAGGTCTGAGCCGGCATCGCGTAGAACATTGATCAACTGAAGCGCCATGCCGTAACGCTTGCCGAGCGCCAGCATCTCGTCTTCGCTCAGTCTCGCGAAATTCTGAACATGCCGAAAACAGAGTCGCGTCCAAAATTCACCGACACAACCAGCAACCATATAGGTGTACTCATCCAAATCGGCAGCTGTCCCGAGCGCGCGGATTTGTTGCGGATTATCGAAACGCTGCAGATCGAGCATCTGGCCGTGAGTGATTTTCTCGAGCACGCTGCGAGTGTCGTTGCGATCGGCCTGCTCCTCCTGACTCAGACAATTAAGACAATCCGGCAATGACTCGAGCAGTTGTCGTTCGCTCGTTTTCTCCTGTAGCGGAACAAATGCAGCGATCAGATCGACAACGACATCGCGCGAAGCTTTGCCCTGAATCCCGTCCGACAGGATCTTCAGCGTTTCGATTCGCACCGGCACAGAAATTCCCTGTGTGTCGGCAACGCTGTCGGTTGCTCGCGCAAGCAGATACGCGAGCGCAATTGGTTCGCGTAATTGCACCGGTAAGAATCGAATCGAAAGATAAAATGAACGCGAGACCGAGCGTAGAATTGCTGTCCGTAACGTCTGAGTAGAACGTGCGCTCATGATGTTTTGCTCTCGCAAGAGAAATTGGCTCCGGCAGTCAGTTTAGTTGGCCAATTTTCTTGCGCGTCCTTCTCCGAGGGATCTCGCCACAACTGCTTTGCATGTGTTCGCCTCTCCCTTCCCAAGGGAGAGGGTAGGGTGAGGGTTCTGCACACTGGGATCTGCAAGTTGACAAATCCCCTCACCTCAATCCTCTCCCCTTCCCGACGGCGAGAGGCGGAACTCTCTAGCGCTAGATGCAGATTCCAACAGGGCGTAGCACGTGAGTAAAAAGCGGATGATCTTTGGTGAACCTACATGGTTGAATCTCGACAGGAGAGATTTGTATTCGAACATCATCATCGTCCGATATTTTTTAACTCGATCCGATTGGGCGCTGAGTTACCGAGTCCGAGCTGACCTGCAAAGTCAATATAGGCCGCAATCGGGCCGATCGGACGTAGATTCGCCCGTCCCCGCCATTCTTCCAGGCGCTTCAAGGCGATGGCGTCTAAAGCCACTGGGTCCTTGCTTGCATATAGCGTTGCATTATGAACCGCGTAATTCGGCTGCGGCTGCGGGCCGCCTGCATATTGCGCAATCAAGCCATCCATCAAATTGAAGACGACTTTCTTCGCAATGAGTGGGTTAGCATAAATCTCTGCAAGACTTTCCGCGCCAAACCGAGAGCCTTGCGCAAAACGACGCCAGTTATCGATGTTCGGAATTGTCACGTTGTACATGCAACCGGCGATCCCATTGGTTTCACTGACACTCATCACCGGAACGTTGATGATCTTGGTAACTTCGGTCGCAACGATCTTCGAAAAGTGGCTTACATTGCTGGTGTTCTCATTATCCGAGAGAACATCCATTTTTCCTACGTCACCGATGTAGTCAAAGTCACCCCAAACCAGTTTGCCAACTAAAGGCGCGGAAAGGACGGCTTTTGCGTCATATCCATCGCGCGGCGCGATTGCTTGTAGCTGGTAACCATCAATTCCTGGCTTATAGCCGGCTCCCTTGATCCCACCAAGAGATCGATCCCACACAATTATGCTGCTGCGAGAATGACCTGCTGCTACGAGTCCATCGACAATCGCATTCACGACATCGTGGTGCGTGGTGAAAAGGTCGCCGCCGGCTGCGCAGATTTTAATTCCAATCGTGTCGTCTGGGGAAACGAGCGACGCCCACGCTTTTGCTACGTCAGACTGTCCGGTCGCGGCGAGAACAAGCCGGTTCACCATCTCATGGACGGCGCGCGGGTTCGTTTTGTAATCTTTGATTGAGCCGGGATCATGCACAGCATACACAATCGAAGGTGTCGGCGCCGTCTGGGGTGATTGCGCCAGCCCCGAGGTGATGGCGCAAAAGAGAACCAGAGCTAACTTTCCCAGTTTTGTCATGTCTAGCGAAGTCTCCCACTGCTGCAGGATCTATGTTTCCAGCCAGAGATTCCTCGACTCCGCTCGGAATGACAACAAAGTCTGACGGATTTTATGAGTAACAGCGGGAATCACAACTCGGGCACTGTAGCCCCGAAAGCGTTCGGGGTGTCGGCTGCGGAATCGCGCGGCAATGCAGGCGACACGCCTGCCACTACAAGTCCAATTCGTCATCTGTACGTCCACATCCCCTTCTGCGCGCGTATCTGCCCGTACTGCGCGTTCTACAAGGATCTGCTCGATCGCTCCCAGACCGGGCGATTTTGTGAAGCGATTTTGCGCGAGCTGGAATTATATCAAGGAACTGGAGACGACCGCTCCTTGCTCCTTCCATCAACGATTTACTTCGGCGGTGGCACACCAACGGCGCTCAGTATCGCCCAACTGGAACTGCTGCTGCGCGGATTTCGTGAGCGGCTCGATCTCTCATGTCTTGAGGAGTGCACAATCGAAGCCAATCCCGGCAGCGTTTCCGCCCGAAAAGCCGACCTTCTGAAAAAATTCGGCGTTAACCGAATCAGTCTCGGTATACAGTCTTGGGACGACCACTTGCTGAGATTGCTCGGACGCGAGCACAACGCGTGGCAGGCAGAAGAATCATTTCATCTTCTGCGCGCAGCCGGATTCACAAACATCAATGTCGATCTCATGTTCGGATTACCCGGCCAGACAATCGAGCAGTGGAGACTGACTCTGGAGAAAACCATCGCCCTTCAGCCTGATCATATTTCGGCGTACTGCCTCACGTACGAGGAGGACACCGAGTTCTTTCTGCGACACGCGCGTGGCGAATTTCGGCAGGACACAGACGCTGACTCTGAGTTTTTCGAAACTGCCATGGCGATGCTCGAGCACGCCGGCTACGAACATTACGAAATCTCGAACTATGCGCGTCCCGCGTTTTCGTCAGTTCACAACCGTGCATATTGGCTCGGCAGAGATTATCTGGGCATCGGCCCAAGCGCGGTTTCGACTGTCGATATGCGGCGCTGGCAGAATGTCTGCGACTATCGCAGCTACATTGATCGCGTTCTCTCTTGTCAATCAGCAGTTGCATCCATCGAAGATCTGACGAGTGAAATGAAACGCACCGAGCGAATCGCATTGTCGCTGCGCACGCGCGATGGAGTTTCTGCTTCGGAGCTGAGACATTCCGCGCAACAAACCAACGAATTTATTGCGCTCGGATTACTTCGAGAATCCGACGGTAATTTCGTGCTAACTCGAAAAGGCAAAGCGCTTGCGGATTCCGTTGTCGAAGCGCTCCTGTAGCCGGCATCGTTGATGCCGGTGTTCTTGGCGCGCGTGTTCCTTAGCCGGGATCACCGATCCCCGCTACAGATCCGTCAATAGAATTCTGAATCGGAGCTGTAGCCGGAATCGTCGCGAATAGAACGGAGACGGGCGCGGCTGCCCCATTCGGATTCGGGGCGATTGATCTGTCCCAGCGTGATTTTCACTAGCCACGGCGCCGCCGCCAAAGCACCAATCGCAACGAGCGCAATCGCTGCTGC
>Ga0307277_10000499_pt1 | contig 14586 bp, 15 predicted proteins | sample ER_DNA_116_FD_194473 | JGI IMG/M metagenome (GOLD analysis project Ga0307277, IMG submission 194473) | Bulk soil microbial communities from the East River watershed near Crested Butte, Colorado, United States - ER_DNA_116 | ecosystem: Environmental > Terrestrial > Soil > Floodplain | place...
AGAGATCGCTCGCGTAGGCAAACTCGCCGCTGACCTTCGGGATCGCGTCGACCCGGCGCACGCTCTCGCCTACCCGACCGAGCTCCAGGGCCCGTTGACCTTGTAACGCAGTGTTACCTGGGAGCCTGGCGCTCACGTCGTCCGTCCCGCGGCGAGGCGTACGGCGTCGAAGATCTTCGCGTAACCCGTGCAGCGGCAGAGGTTGCCGGAGAGCGCCTCGCGAATCTCGTCGTCGCTCGGGTCGCGGTTGTGGGCTAGCAGGTCGACCGTCGCAACGACGAGCCCGGGCGTGCAGAAGCCGCACTGGACCGCGCCGGTCTCGGCGAAGGCCTCCTGCACCGGGTGGAGCTCCTCGTCCTGCGCAAGCCCTTCGACGGTGACGATGTCGTGGCCCTCGGCCTGCGCGGCCAGCACCAGGCAGGAGCAGACGAGCTCGCCGTCGAGCAGCACCGAGCACGAGCCGCACTCGCCCTGCTCACACGCGTTCTTCGAGCCGGGGAGCCCCAGCCGCTCGCGCATCGCGAACAGCAGGCTCTCGCCTTCCCAGACGTCGGCGTCGCGCTCCTGGCCGTTGACGCGAAGCGTGATCTTCATGTCAGGCAGCGCACGAGCGCCCGGGCCGTGAGGACGCGAAGCGCGTGGCGGCGGTAGCGGGCGGTGCCGCGGACGTCGTCGATCGGGCTCGCCGCTTCCGCCACCCGATCCGGCAGCTCGTCGGGCTCGTCGAGCGGCGCCGTGACCACGCCGGGCACGGGGCCGGCCGAGCCGAAGGACGCCCGGATCTCGCCGGCCTCCTCGTCGACGCAGAGTGCAAGCGAGACAACGGCGATCACCATTGCGTTACGAGGCCCCACCTTCATGAACGTCTGCCGCGGCCCCGGAGGGCGGACCCGCACCGCGACGATCAGCTCGTCCTCGGCGAGGGCGTTCCGCTTCGGGCCGACGAGGAACTTCTGCAGTGGCAGCGTCCGCGTGCCGGCCGAGCCCGCAAGCTCGACTTCCGCGCCATAGACGAGCAGAGGGGGCAGCGCGTCCCCGGCCGGCGAGGCCGTCCCCAGATTCCCGCCGATCGTCCCGCGGTTGCGGATCTGCGGCCCGCCGACGGTTCGTGACGCCTCCGCGAGCGCACGGAGGGGTTCCGAAAGCGCCATCGCCTCGGTGTACGTCAGCCCGGAGCAAAGGCGCAGGCTGCCGTTCTCGCGCGACCAGCCTCGCAGCTCGGCCACCTCGTTCAGGTTCAGCAGCGCCGGGGGCCGGGAGCGGTCGAAATTGAGCTCCACCATCAGGTCCGTGCCGCCCTGGATCGGGACCGCGTCGGGCCGCTCAGCCTTCAGGCGCAGGGCCTTTTCGAGGGTGTGGGGCGTGAGAACGTCCATCGGCGGCAAGGGTACTTCGCCTCGCCGCGGGGGGTATCGTCGCCCCGTGGACGCGCTCACCCGTCGGCTGGCGGTCGCGCGCGGCGACGAGCCCGCCGATCTCGTCGTACGCGGCGGACGCGTCCTGTCCGTCTTCACGCGCGAATGGCTCGAGACCGACGTCGCGGTCGTGGACGGGTTCGTCGCCGGGCTGGGCGAGTACGAGGGAACCGACGAGCTGGACGCGAGCGGCCGCTACGTCGTTCCCGGCTTCATCGACGCGCACGTGCACCTCGAGTCCTCGAAGCTGATGCTGGACGAGTTCGCCCGGCTGGTGCTGCCGCTCGGAACCACGACCGTCGTGGTCGACCCGCACGAGATCGCGAACGTGCTCGGCACCGACGGCGTCCACTGGCTTCTCGACGCCTGCGCGGAGCTGCCGCTCGACGTCTTCGTGATGGCGTCGTCGTGCGTGCCGGCCTCGTCGTTCGAGCACCCGCGGCGACCGCTCTCGCCGGGCGATCTCGAGGGCCTGCTCCGCCGGCGCAGGGTGATCGGCCTGGCCGAGATGATGAATTTCCCAGGGGTGATCGGCGGCGACCCGGCCGAGCTCGTGAAGCTGGGCCTTGACGGCGCCGCGCATGTCGACGGACACGCGCCGGGGGTGCTCGGCCGCGCGCTGAACGCGTACGTCGCCGCCGGGATCCGCTCCGACCACGAGGCGTTCACGATCGAGGAGGGCCGCGAGCGCCTGCGCGCAGGCGTCTGGCTCCTGATCCGCGAGGCATCGGCAGCGCGGAACCTCGAGGCCCTGATCCCGCTGGTCGGCGAGTTCGGGCCCAACCGCATCGCCTTCTGCACCGACGACCGGGAGCCGGAGCACATCGCCGAGGACGGGCACGTGAACTCGATGGTGCGGCGCGCGGTCGAGCTCGGCGTCGCCCCCGAGGAGGCGATCGTGATCGCGACGCTGAATGCGGCGACGTGGCACCGGCTCGACCGCTTCGGCGCGGTCGCGCCCGGCTACCAGGCGGATCTCCTGCTCCTGCCCGACCTCGAGCGCTTCGAGCCCGAGGTCGTGCTCAAGCGCGGACGTCCGGTGGAGGAGATCCCGCGGCCCGACGTGCCCGAGTGGGTCAAGCACACCGTGCGCGTCCGCCACGTCGCCGCCCGCGATTTCACGATCCCCTGGGAGGAAGGCAAGGCGCGGGTGATCGGGGTCGTCCCCGGCCAGATCGTGACCGAGTCACTGGTGGAGGAGCCCACCGTCGTCGACGGGCTCGCGGTGGCCGATTCCGACCGAGATCTCGCCAAGATCGCGGTCGTCGAGCGGCACCTCGGCACCGGCCGCCTCGGCCTCGGGCTCGTCCGCGGCTTCGGCCTGCGTTCCGGTGCGCTCGCCTCGACGGTCGCCCACGACGCGCACAACATCATCGTCGTCGGAGTCGACGACCACGATATGGCACGAGGCATTCGGCGCCTCTCCGAGATCGGCGGTGGCGTGGTCGTGGTCGAGGACGGCGGGGTGCGCGCCGAGCTTCCGCTCCCCGTGGCCGGCCTGCTCTCCGAGGCGCCGCTGGACGAGGTCGTCGCCGCCAGCCGCGGCTGCATCGAGGCCGCCGCCGTGCTGGGCTGCACGCTCGAGTCGCCGTTCCAGACGCTCGCTTTCCTCGCGCTCTCGGTGATCCCGAGCCTGAAGATCACCGACTCCGGGCTGGTCGACGTCGACCGCTTCGAGCTCGTCCCGCTGCGCGTATGAAGCGGCTGCTGGCCAACGCCTACGTCGTCGTGATGGACGACGCGGGGACGGAGCACGAATCGGGCTGGGTGTTGATCGAAGAGGGACGAGTGGCGGACAACGGCGACGGCGCCGAGCCGGAGGCCGACGAGCGCACCGACCTCGGAGGCGCGCTGGTCACGCCCGGCCTCGTCAACACGCACCACCACCTCTACCAGACACTTACCCGGGCACGGGCCCAGGAAGCCGATCTCTTCACCTGGCTCAAGACCCTCTATCCGATCTGGGCGCAGATCGACGACGAGTCGGAGCGCACAGCCGCCCGGACAGGCCTCGCCGAGCTCGCCCTGTCGGGCTGCTCGACCGTCTTCGACCACCACTACGTTTTCCCGCGCGGCGCAGGCGATCTGATCGAGGCAGAGCTGGGCGCAGCCCAGGAGCTAGGCGTCCGGCTGATCCCCTCGCGGGGCTCGATGGACCTCGGCCAGTCGGACGGCGGCCTCCCGCCGGACTCGCTGGTCGAGGATCCGGACGAGGTGCTCGCCGAGACCGAGCGCTTGGCGGCCCGGCACCCGGAGCTGGTGGTCGCGCCGTGCTCGCCGTTCTCGGTCACCGGCCGGCTGATGACGGAGTCGGCCGAGCTGGCGCGGCGCCTCGGACTTCGGCTGCACACGCACCTCGCGGAGACCGTCGAGGAAGAGGCGTATTGCCTCGAGCTCTACGGCTGCCGGCCGGTCGAGTACCTCGAGCGGCTGGGCTGGCTCGACGGCGACGTCTGGTGTGCCCACTGCGTTCACCTCTCGAGCGACGACGTGCGGCGCTTCGGGGAGACGGCCACCGGGGTCGCGCACTGCCCCAGCTCGAACCTCCGGCTGGGAGCGGGCGTGGCGCCGGTGCGGGCGCTCCTCGATGCCGCGGCTCCCGTGGGTCTCGGCGTGGACGGCTCCGCCTCGAACGAGCGCGGCGACCTAGGCCTGGAGGTCAAGCAGGCGCTACTGGTTGCCCGCGGGCGGGACGGCCCGGAGGCGCTGACGGCGCGGGAGGCGCTCCGGCTCGGGACGCGTGGCGGGGCGGCAGTGCTCGGCCGGGACGATCTCGGCTCGGTCGAGCCGGGTCGCTCCGCCGACCTCGCCGTTTGGAGGACCGACGGCCTTGAGCTCGCCGGCGCGAGCGATCCGGTCGCGGGCATGGTGTTCAGCGGCCCGCATCGGGTCGACCGCCTTTTCGTGGCGGGCGAAGAGGTCGTGCGCGACGGGCAGCTCGTCAACGCCGACGAGGATGAGATCGCGCGCGAGCATCGCAAGGCCGCCGCCCGCTTCGAGGGCTGAGTGGCCTTCCCGCCGGCGCAAGGGGCGCGGATTCCGTGGGATGCGGTTCCCGCCGGCGTACGCGACGCGGTCGAGACGGCGCTCGGTGCCCGGATCGTGAGCTCGGTCACTCGACCCGGGGGCTTCTCACCGGGCGTCGCCGCGCGCCTCCGGCTGGAGGACGGCAGACGCGCTTTCGTGAAGGCAGTCGGGTCGGAGCCGAACCCGGACTCCCCCGACCTGCACCGAGACGAGGCGCGGGTCGCGGCTGCGCTGCCGCCCGAGACTCCCGCTCCGAGGCTCCTGTTCGCGCACGACGACGGCGACTGGGTCGCGCTGGTGTTCGAGGACGTGGCCGGCGACGAGCCCCTCCTCCCCTGGCGGGAGGACGAGCTCAGACGGGTGCTCGAGGCACTGACCAACCTCTCCGCTGCACTCACGCCCGCCCCGCTCGAGGTCCCGACGGTCGCGGAGCGCTTCGGCGAGATGCTTCGGGGGTGGCGGCGCCTCGCTGCAAAGAAGACCGGCGAGCTCGACCCCTGGGCCGAGGAGCGCCTCGATCTCCTCGCCCGGCTCGAGGCCGGCTGGGAGCAGGCGTCCGCCGGCGAGACGCTTCTTCACGCGGACGTGCGCGCGGACAACGTGCTGCTCACGCCGGAGCGAGTCGTGTTCGTCGACTGGCCGCACGCGTCGTTGGGAGCACCCTGGGTGGATCTGCTGGCGTTCCTGCCAAGCGTTGCGATGCAGGGCGGGCCGAAGCCGTGGGAGCTCTTCGACGACCAGCCCGTCGCCCGGCACGCCGATCGGGAGCACGTCGACGCGGTGGTCGCCGCGCTCGCCGGCTTCTTCATCCAGCGCAGCACCCTCCCGCCGCCGCCGGGGCTGCCGACGCTCCGCGAGTTCCAGCGGGCGCAGGGCACGGAAGCGCTCGCGTGGCTGCGGCGCCGCCTGGAGTCGTAGAGTCTCCGGGCGTGGCCGCCTCGCTCTCGACGCACGTCCTCGACACCGGGCAGGGAGCGCCCGCGCGCGGCGTGCAGGTCGAGCTGTTCCGCGACGCGGAGCTCCTGGCCGAAGGCAGCACCGACGAAGACGGGCGGATCGCCGACCTCGCCGCGGAGCTCGTGCCGGGCCGTTACCGGCTCGTCTTCCACCCGCCCTCGCCTTATTTCCGCCGCGTCGAGCTCGAGCTCGAGCTCGCCGAAGGCCACCACCACGTCCCGCTGCTCGTCTCCCCGTATTCGTGCGCGAGCTACCGCGGCAGCTGAGGCCGGAGGAGCTCGCCGAGCTCTTCGAGGGCAGGACCCGCCTCGTCGAGCTGGTCGCGCAGCTGGTAAACCCGCTCGAGGCGGCGCCCGAGGTGATCGCTGAGCTCAGCGAGGAGGAGAAGGTCGAAGCGCTGAACGCGCATCCGGCAATCGGCGCACGCCGCTTGTCGGAGCGGTCGGCGGTCGAGCAGGGCGGCGCGACCGATCCGGCGACGCTGACCGAGCTCGCGTATCTGAACCAGGTCTACGAGGAGAAATTCGGCTTCCGGTTCGTGGTCTTCGTCGACCGGCGGCCGAAGACCGAGATCCTCGAGCTGCTGCGCGAGCGGCTCGAGCGGTCCCGTGAGGAGGAGCTCGACACCGGCCTCGCGGAGCTGGTCGCCATCGCCCGGGACCGCTGGCAACGGGCCTGATGGACCCGTATGCGAACGAGTGGCTGGACTTCCTCTCGCGCTGGCTGCACGTCGTCGCGGGGATCGTCTGGATCGGGACCTCGTTCTACTTCATCGCCCTCGACAACCACCTCGAGAAGCCCGGCGAGGGCGCGGGTAATGGCGTCGGAGGCGAGGCGTGGGAGATCCACGGCGGCGGCTTCTACCGCGTGCAGAAGTACCGGGTCGCGCCGCCTTCGCTTCCCGAGCGGCTGCTCTGGTTCAAGTGGGAGGCCTACACGACCTGGCTCTCCGGCTTCGCGCTCCTAATCGTCCTCTACTACTTCAACGCGCGCACCTACCTGATCGACAGAAGCGTCGCGGACCTCAGCCCGGCCGCGGCGATCGCGATCAGCGTCGGGCTGCTCGCCGCAGCCTGGGTCGTGTACGACGCCCTCTGTCGCTTGATCCGGAACGAGCTCGTGCTCGTTGCCGCGGTACTCGGCCTGACGACGCTCGCGGCCTGGGGCTGCAGCCGGCTTTTCAGCGGCCGGGCCGAGTACATCCAGGTCGGCGCGATGCTCGGGACGATGATGGTCGGCAACGTCCTGTTCGTGATCATCCCCGCGCACTGGGGGCTCGTGCGCGCGAAGGAGGCGGGGCGGGAGCCCGATCCTGCGCCGGGGATCCGCGCCAAGCAGCGCTCGGTGCACAACAACTACCTCACCCTGCCGGTGCTGTTCGCGATGCTCAGCAACCACTTTCCGAGCACGTACGCGCACAGCTACTCCTGGCTTGTCCTCGTCGCGCTGATGGTGACCGGGGCGTGGATCCGGCTCTTCTTCAACCTGCGCCACGCGGGGCGGACGGTGTGGGCGATTCCGGTGACCGCCGCGCTCGCGATCGCGGCGGTGGCGGTCGCGATTCGGCCAACCGGAGGTGGGGGCGGGCCCGCGGCTGCGGCGACGGCCGTGCCGTTCGCGCGGGCGCACGCGATCGTCCAGGAGCGCTGCGTTCCCTGTCACTCTTCGCACCCGAGGAAGGTCGCGGTCGCGCCGAAGGGGGTCACGTTCGACACGCCTGCCGAGATCGCCGCGCAAGCCGCGCTGATCGAGCAGGTCGCTGTGACGACGAAGACGATGCCGATCGGGAACGCGACGGACATGACTCAAGCCGAGCGGGACGCGTTGGGCGCCTGGGTCCGCCAGGGCGCGAAGATCAAGTAGGTTCCGCCGATGCTCGAGATCGCGGCGGGGGAGCACCGGTTCGTGGCCCGGCTGGAGGAGGAGTCTGCGGCACAGACCGTTGAGGCGTTCCGGAGGATGCTGCCGCTCGAGAGCCGGATCATCCACGCCCGCTGGAGCGGCGAGGCGTGCTGGATTCCGTTCGGCGAGCTGGACGTGGGGATCGGGCCGGAGAACGCGACGAGCTATCCGGCGCCGGGGGAGCTCCTGCTCTATCCGGGCGGCGTCAGCGAGACCGAGCTCCTGTTCCCATACGGATCGACCTGCTTCGCGAGCAAGGCCGGGCAGCTGGCGGGGAATCACTTCGCGACGGTCGTCGAAGGGCGAGAGGGCCTCGCTGAGCTGGGCCGGAGAGCCCTCTGGGAGGGCGCGCAGGAAATCCGCTTCGCGGAGCGCTAGGCCCCACCACCCCACCCTTGGGTGGGGATAAAGGTTCCACCCGCCGCCCGCTGCGAGCGTACCGCCGAAGAGCGCACGTGTCCGTGCCCGGACCGTGCCGAATCTGCACCGATCAGTCCACGGAAGCGAGACGTGCGAGCGCTCCGGAGAGCACCTCCACTGCCTGCTCGACGTCCGACTCGTCCGTGAGCTCGTCAGGCGAGTGGCTGATCCCGCCGTTCAGGCTCCGAACGAAGAGCATCGCCGCCGGAACGCCGGCGGCGGCGAGCACACCTGCGTCGTGGCCGGCCCCGGACACGAGCTCCACCGCTGTCAACCCTGCCCGCTCGATCTCCTCCCGCAGCACCACGCTCGGCCCGGCCGCCATCGCTACGGCCGGGGCGCGCCGGAGCTCGGCCGGCACGACGGACAGGATCCTCTCGAGCCCCACCTCGTCCGGCGCGCGCACGTCCACGCTCAGAACGACCCTCCCCGGGATCACGTTCGACGCGCCCGGCTCTACGGCGGCGCGGCCCACCGTCGCCACGCCGTCCTCGACGCCCGCCGCCGCGTCCCGAAGCGTGAGCACGAACTCCGCGGCGGCGACGAGCGCGTCCCGCCTCCCCGCCATCGGCGTCGTCCCCGCATGACCCGGCTCGCCCGGAAAGACGACCTCGCCGCGCGCGGTCGCGGCGATCCCGGTAACGACCGCAAGCGGCGCGCCGAGCCGTTCCAGCCGCGGCCCCTGTTCGACGTGGAGCTCGACGAAGGCCGCAGGCCGCGCCGCTCCCGAGTCCCGAAACGCGCGCGAGCCCACGCACCCCGGCCCGCTGCAACCCTCCTCGTCCCTGAACGCCGCCACGCACAGCGTCCGCTCACGCTGTCCAGCCCGGGCCGCCGCCTCGAGACCCCCGACCACACCCAGTGTGCCGTCGAAACGGCCACCCTCGGGAACCGAGTCCAGATGCGATCCGGTCCAGACCTCAGGCAGCTCGGGCCGGCGCCCGCTCAACCGCCCGAACAGATTCCCGGCCGGGTCGACCGACACCTCGAGCCCGGCCTCCCCGATCCAGCCGGCGACAAGCTCGTGCGCCTCGTCCTCCTCGGAGCTCCCGCCGAGCCTGTTCGCGCCCGGCCCGCCGCCGATCGCATAGAGCTCGTCGAGCCGTCCGAACACGCTCACGGGAACACCCTAGGCCCGCAGCGAGCGGAGCAGCTGGACTCCTGCCAGCGGGAAGGCCGCGGCGAGCGCGAACCCCACCCGCCAGGACGTGGCCGCCACGACCGCCGCGAACGCGGGAGGGACCAGCGCCCCTGCGGCCGCGAGCGCGGTCTGCTGCATCCCGAGGGCGGCCCCGCTCCTGGCACGGCCCGCGAGCTCGGCTGCAGCCGTGAAAGACAAGCCGTTCCAGGCCATCGCGAACCCTCCGGCGAGCACGAACCCCGCGACGAGCAGAACGCGAGGCGCGCCGAGCAGCACCGTTGCGAGCCCGAGCGTCGCGCTGCTCGCGAGCCCGACGAGGCGAAGGGGCCGAACGCGCGAGCCGACGATGTCGGACCAGCGCCCGCCGCCGATCCGCAGCGCCACGGCGAGCACCTGTACGCCGGCGAGGACGGCCGCCGCCGCCCCGAGCGAGAAGCCGCGCTCGTCGTGCAGGAAGAGGACGACGAAACCGGTGACGGCGAGCTGCGCCACCAGGTAGAAGCTGCTGCCCACGCACAGGCGCCAGAGCCGCTCGTCCCGCAGAGTCACGCCGAGACCGCGAGGCTCGAGCACGTCCTCGGCTCCCTCGCGCTCGCGAATCACCGCTGCGCCGAACGCGGCGCCGGCAAGGGAGAGCCCCGCGAGAAGGAGAAACGCGGCCCGCAGCGAGACCGCCGGGAGCACGAGCGCCGCAATCAACCCGCCCAGCGGGATCGCGGTCTGCCGCACACCCAGCGCCAGCCCGCGCTCGTTCGCCGGAAACCAGATCATCACCGCGCGCCCGCTGGCCGCGTTCACGCTTGCGCCCGCGGCCCCGGCGAGCCCGAGCAGCCCGAAGAGGGACGCGAAGCCCGGCGCGTAGGCCGCGCCCACGAGAGCGACCGCGCAGCAAGCGAGCCCCGAGCTCAGCACGAGCCGCTCGCCCGTGCGATCGGCCAGGAGCCCCCAGAGGAGCAGCGTCAGCATCCCTCCGACCCAGACGCTGTCGAAGACGACGCCGACCTGGACCAGGCTGAGGCCGTAGCGGTCGCGCAAGGCGGGCCCCATCACCGGCAGCCCGATCAGCACCGCCGAGTACGACGTTTGGGCCGCCGTGCCCGCGGCCAGCACGAGCCAGCGGTAGCGGCCGCCTCTCGCTAGAGCCCGAATGGGTTGAACGGCTTCGGGCTGGTCGAGACGATCACGCTCTTGGTCTCGAGATAGGCGTCCAGGGTCTCGAGGCCGAGCTCGCGGCCGAACCCGGACTGCTTGAAGCCGCCGAACGGGATTCCGGGGAACGCCGTGTAGGGCATGTTGATCCCGACCGTGCCAGCCTTGATCCGCCGCGCCAGGCGATGGCCGCGGGCGGGATCGCTCGTCCAGACGGTCGCCATCAGCCCGTAGCGGCTCTCGTTCGCGATCCGCACGGCGTCGCGCTCGTCCTCGAACGGGATCACGGTAGCGACCGGGCCGAAGATCTCCTCCTGCGCGACCCGCATCGAGTTGTCGGCGTGCGCGAGCACCGTCGCCGGGTAGAAGGCCCCGTCGCCGTCCGGGACCGAGCCGCCCACGACCACGTCCGCACCCTCCTCGCGACCCGTCTCGACGTAGCCGTGGACGCGGTCGCGATGCTCGGCGGAGATCAGCGAGCCGACCTGCGTCTCCGCGTCGAGTGGGTCGCCGACCTTGAGCCCGCCCGCCAGCTCGGAGAACTTGGCCACGAAGTCCTCGTACAGCGGCGCCTCGACGAGCACGCGCGAGCGGGCCTCGCAGCTCTGCCCGGCCGAGTAGTAGATCGACCAGACCGAGCTGGGCACGGCGTCGTCGAGCTCCGCGTCGGCGAAGACGAGGTTCGGGCTCTTGCCGCCGAGCTCGAGGATCAGGCGCTTGATCCCGTCGGCCGCGAGGCGCATGATCTCCGACCCCGTCGCCGTCGAGCCGGTGAAAGCGACCTTCTCGACACCCGGGTGCCGCACGAGGTGCGCGCCGACCACCGGACCAGGTCCCGGGACGATGTTGATCGTCCCGGGCGGGAAGCCCACCTCGGCTGCCAGCTCCGCCATGCGCAGGGCCGAGAGAGGAGTCGCGGAGTCGGGCTTGAGCACGACGGTGCAGCCGGCTGCGAGCGCAGGCGCGAGCTTCCAGGTGGTCATCATCAGCGGGTAGTTCCACGGCACGATCTGGCCGCAGACACCGGCGGGCTCCTTGAGCGAGTAGAAGAGGAGCGAGCCGCCGATCGGGTTCGAGCGGCCGGCAATCGACGCAATCGCGGAGGCGTAGAAGCGGAAGTTCTCGACCGCCTGCGCGTGCTCGGCCTTCACCGAGGAGATCGCCTTGCCGACGTTCCGCACCTCGAGCTCGCAGAGCTCCTTGCGGTTCGCGACAAGCGCGTCGGCGAGGGCGTGGAGGAGCCGCGAGCGCTCGCTGGGCGGCGTCTTGCCCCACGGGCCCTCGAGCGCGGTGCGGGCGGCCTCGACGGCGCGATCGACGTCCTGCTCGTTCGCCATCGCCACCCGGGCGAGCGGCGCACCGGTTGCAGGCTCGGCCAGGTCTCGCAGCTCACCGGAGGCCGGCTCCGTGGGCTCGCCGTTGATGAAGAGCCCGTACTCGCGATCGGTCGCCACCGCCATCCGGGCGTGAACATAGCGATAATCGAGACTGTGGACGACCACCTAGAGGTCGAGGCCGCGCGGATCCCGGACCGCAACCGGCTGCTGGCCGAGCTCCGCGAGGCGGGGCTCGACGCGCACCCGGTGGACGAGGTGGGGATCGAGGTCCGCGTGGGCGACGACGCCGAGCAGGTCGGCGACGAGGTGTTCGCCCATGTCGAGGCGGTGACGATGAGGATCGGCGCGAGCTTCGTGCCGATCAAGCACGAGGGTGTGATCTACGTGCGCCCGCCGTTGAGCTAGAGCCTCACAGCCACACCGCGGCGTGAGATTTTAGGCCGCCGGGAGCACCTTGCGCGTCCTGTTCGCCCGGTCTAGCGTCCTGCTTCGCTGTGGGGACTTCGTCTGACGTGCGCGGAGGGAACGGGTCGCTCGACGCCAGGCTCCACGAGACGCTGGCAGAGTTGCTCGCTGCCGGCGTTCCTAGTGCGCTCGCGCTCGCTGTCGGCCCATGGGGTCGGTCGTTCTCGGCCGCGGGTCTCGACTGCTCGGGTCGCCCGTTGCACGCGACCGCGCGGTTCAGAGTCGGAAGCGTCACGAAGACGTTCGTGGCGGCGCTCGTCCTCGCCCTGGTCGAGGACGGCGCACTCGGGCTCGACGACGAAGCCACGACGCACCTCCCCGCCCGATTCGAGTCCATCGGTCCGGTCACGCTGCGCTCGCTTCTCAATCACACGAGCGGCTTCCCCGATTTCTTCGAGGACGCGGCATTCGCAGCCCGGTGGCAAGAGAGCCCGGGCCGCGCGTGGGACCCCGACGAGCTGATCGAGATCTCCCTCGCCCTGCCCCGGCACGAGCCCGGCATCTTCAGCTACGCGAACAGCAACTACGTGCTGATCGAGCTCGTGATCGACTCGCTGACCGGCCGCTCGGTCGGCGAGCTGCTCCGCACCCGGATTCTCGATTCGCTCGGGCTGTCGGCGACGCAGCTGCCGGAAAGGGCAACTGCCGCAGGCGGACTCGTCTCGACAGCGGACGACCTCGCGCGCTTCTTCGCGGCTCTGCTCTCCGGGGAGATCATCGGCGAGCCCTCGTTGCGCGAGATGCTCACGACCGTTCCGTGCGACTGGTCGGAGTCACAGGGGTACGGCCTCGGCATCGAGCAGGTGGAGTCGCTGATGGGATTCGAGATCTCTCCCTGCGGCATGGCTTGGGGTCACGTAGGACTGGCAGAGGTGACGACGGTCGCGTTCAGCACGCCGGATGCCAGGCGGCAGGTCGTGCTCATGGCCAACGCGATGCTGACGAACGACGCCGCTTGGGCTGCCCTCAGCCGCGCGACCTGGGCGGTCTTGTGCCCTGGCGGCCGTTCACGCCCCTGAACGGGACGGCCAGACGCGGTCGCACGCGCCGGCGGCTGGAGCGACCACTCGCGCGCATAGTCGAGGAGCTCGTTGTGACCGGCGCCGTGCGCGTGGAGGAGCGCGAGATTCACGGACACGTTTGCAAGGACCCGCCTCGCCTGCGCCACCCGGAACCCCAGCTGCGCGTCGTAGCGACCGCCCAGCGCATCGGCGACCACCTCGATCTCCTCGCCCTCCGGCAGCCCGACGAAGGCGAGGGCCAGCTCTCGCAACCAATCCGCAACCTCACGAATCACCGCCGCAACCTTCGCCGGGCACTCGTTCGCGGCAAGCCAGCGCTCGTACCGAGCGGCGAGCGCGCCTTCGCCGGGCAGCGCGATCGAGGCAAGCTCGTGGGCGGCGGTGAGCTGCGCCGCCTCGAACGGGCGCGGCTCGATCCCAAAGCAGGCTTCAACTTCCTCCTCGAGTGAGAGCTCGTCCTCGCGAGCCACGGCCAGCAGCGCCCGAGTTTGCGCTTCGAGCCAGCCTCGACGGGATGCATCCTCGACGTCGCCGAGCTCCGCCAGCAGCTCCTCCAGATCGCGGACGATCTCCTTCCGGCTCTGCTCCGGAGCGGGCCAGGGTGCCAGCGAGATCAAGACCAACTCCTCGACGTGCTCGCCCAGCGCCAGGACGAGCTCGACATATCGCCGGGCGGGACTCAGCGTTCGAATAGGGCCGCCTGGCCCTGACCCACCCCTACACAGAGTGTCGCGAGGCCGTAGCGCCCGCCGCGGCGCCGGAGCTCGTGCAGGAGGGTGACTACGAGGCGCGCGCCGCTCATCCCGAGCGGGTGGCCGATCGCGATCGCGCCGCCGTTGACGTTCACGCGCTCCTCGTCGAGGCCGAGCTCCCGGATCACGACCAGGCTCTGCGAGGCGAACGCCTCGTTCAGCTCCACGAGATCGATGTCGCCCACCTCGACGCCCGTTCTCGAGAGCAGCTTGCGCACGGCCGGGACCGGCCCGATCCCCATCACGCGCGGATCGACCCCGGCGACGGCCGAACCGACGAACGCCCCGAGCGGCTCGGCGCCGAGCTCGCGCGCCCGCTCCTCGCTCGCGATCACGAGCGCTGCCGCGCCGTCGTTGATCCCGCTCGAGTTGCCGGCCGTGACGGTGCCGCCTTCGCGGAACGCGGGCTTCAGCGTTGCCAGCTTCTCCGCGCTCGTGTCCGGTCGAGGATGCTCGTCGCGAACCGCCTCGTCGACGGCGACCAGCTCGTCCGCGAACCGCCCGGCCGAGTCCGCCTCGGCCCAGCGCCGCTGCGAGCGCAGCGCGAAGGCATCTTGCTCCTCACGCGAGACCCCGTAGCGCTCGGCCACGTTTTCGCCGGTCTCGCCCATCGACTCCAGCGGGAACATCGCCTCCAGCCGCGGGTTCGGAAAGCGCCAGCCGAGGGTCGTGTCCCAGGCCGTCGCGTTGCCGCGCGGGAACGCCGTCTCGGGCTTGGCCGTGACGAGCGGCGCGCGCGACATCGACTCGACTCCGCCCGCGACGAAGAGATCGCCGGCGCCGGCCACGACCGAGTGGCAAGCCGCGACCACTGCCGAGAGCCCGGAGGCACAGAGCCGGTTCACCGTCACGCCCGCAACCGAGTCGGGCAGGCCGGCGAGCAACGCCGCCATCCGGGCGACGTTGCGGTTGTCCTCACCGGCCTGGTTGGCCGCGCCGAAGTAGACGTCTTCGATCTCGGCCGCCTGCACGCCTGCGCGCGAGACCGCCTCGGAGATC
>Ga0307277_10000500_pt1 | contig 14550 bp, 16 predicted proteins | sample ER_DNA_116_FD_194473 | JGI IMG/M metagenome (GOLD analysis project Ga0307277, IMG submission 194473) | Bulk soil microbial communities from the East River watershed near Crested Butte, Colorado, United States - ER_DNA_116 | ecosystem: Environmental > Terrestrial > Soil > Floodplain | place...
ACCCATGGCCATCGCGCCCACGTCTGCGAAGAACCGCCCGAACCGATCGTCCTTGTCACCGTTCGACGAGGCCTCGAACAGCCAGTCGAGCGAGTTGTCCGCGTCGGCGATGAATCCATCGATGCTCGTCGCCGTGTAGTACTGGGTCTTCGTCATCGGGGACGGCTGCGAGCCGCGTTCTCCTCGAGTCGCAGCTTCACGATCTTCTTTACGAGCGCGGCGGGGATCGGCCTGTCTGCCTGGAAGCGGAGCGTTCCCTTCCCCGAGAAGTACGGTTTCAGCTCGTCCCCGAGCGCCTCCATCACCGCGTAGCTCGCCGGATAGAGGCTGCAATGGTCCTTGAACGCGGCGTAGGAAACGAGGAACCGACCGTCCTGCTTGAACGCCGGCATCTGGTAGCTGATCGTTTCGGTCGCCTTCGGAGCGGCCGCCTTGATCGTCTTCCGCAGCTTCTCCAACGCGATGCGTTGTTCCTCGGGAAGGGCGGCCAGGTAGTCCTCCACGCTGGTCGATGCGGCCATGCGGTCCCTCCCCCGTGATGGGTCCTCAAGGATGAAGGGCCGGGCCCAACGGGCCCGGCCCTTCGATCGTCGTTCGCCTCACGAGCACTTCTGCCTCTATCGAGGCTACGTCCGGTAGACCAGCCGGAGCCCGGAGGTCGGTGAACTGGTTTGGATTCTGCCGGGTCACCCGGCAAAACCGGGCGGGGCGGTGGCCCCGGCCCAAGAGTGACGGCTCAGCAGCCAGTCACCTCGAGGGTCTCACGCTGTTCATGCAAGCAGGACCACCTCCTTCCTCTCGTGCGCACATGGTGCCGCGGGCGCGCGCGTATGGCAACCACCGGCCGTGGCCAGCGGTCTCGTGGCTACCCGCCGACCGCCGAGCCCCCTGGCCCACGCGCTGTCGAGCCGGGCTGCTCCGTCGGGATCCGGCCGGAGAAGAACAGCCCGATGAGCGCGATGAGCGCGAGCGCGGCGAGCGCGGTCCGGAGCCCATCGAGCCGAGCCTGTTCGTTCTCGTCGAGCACGGCCTGGGAGACAGCCGGATCCACGCCAGCCTGCGTCAGGGCCGCACCCAGATCGGCATCGGAGATGAACGGGATCCCGCCGGCCAGCTCGACGTTGGCTTTGGCAGACACCTCGGCCGGGACGGCGGGATTCTGCTCGATCCCGTTCAGGAACGAAGCCGTGAGCGCCGCGATCAACAAGGAACCAGCGAGCGCTGTCCCGATCGAAGCTCCAAGGTTCGTGGCCGTGTTCTGGAGCCCGCCGACCGCCGGGCTCTGGTCGTCGGGGACGGCGGAGACCGTCACGCTGCCGAGCTGCGAGGCGAGGGCGCCGATCCCCAGTCCCGCGAACAGGAGCGGAACCGTCACGATCTCCGCGCCCGCGTGCACATCGATGTTCATGAACAGCGACACGATCCCCGCGAACATCGACAAGAGCCCGACGCGAACGACGAGTCGAGGCGAGATGTTCGGGAAGAACCGAGGGATGCCGGCGGCGGCGATCAGCAAGGTGATCGAGAGCGGCATGATCTTCAAGCCCGTGTCGATCGCGGACAGCCCGAGGGCGACCGACAGATACAGCGGGAGCGTGAAGAAAAGCCCCGCTTGAACCAGGAACTGGAAGAAGAACATCACGAGGCCACCCGTGAACTGCCGGTTCTCGAACATCGACAGGCGCACAAGTGGCTCGCCACCCCGCTCCTGGACCCGGTGCTCCCAGACACCGAACACCCAGAGCACGAACAGCCCGAGGAAGATCAGCACGATCGTCGGCGACAGCCCGAGGATCGCCGGGCCACCCGGCTTCGGCAAGACCCATCCCCACACGCTCGAGCGCAGTACCCCGAAGACCGCAAGCCCGAGTCCGGTCGCCGAGAGCACGGCACCGACCAGGTCGAGGTGGGTTCGCGACCCGACCGGAGCGTCCTGCACCCGCCGCGCGAGGAGGAGGATCATCGCCACGATCAGAACCTCACCGACGAAAACCCACCGCCACGAGAAGTAGGTGGTGGCGATGCCGCCGATCAGCGGGCCGAGCGCCACCGCGATCGCCCCGGCCGCCATCACCAGGCCGTAGGCGCGCGGCCTGCCCTCGGGCGGGAAGTTGCTCGCGACGAGCGCGACGATCGCGGGAAGGATCAAGGCCGCGCCGATCCCCTCCAGGAGCGACCACCCGATGATAAGTATCGTGAGGTTCGGCGCGAGCGCCGTCGTCAGCGAACCCGCGCCGTAGATCACGCATCCGATCGAGAACGCCCGCTTGCGTCCGATCAGGGAGCCGACCTTGCCGCCCGGGATCATGAGCATCGCCATGACGAGCGTGTAGAGCGTGATCGCCGTCTGGATGCCGGTGACGGTGGTGCCGACGTCTTTCGCCACCGTCGCGATCGCAACGTTCATGACCGAGCTGTCGAGGGTCATCAGGAACTGGCCCGACGCGAGGGTGAGCAGGACCACTCCGGTCTTCTGCGTTCGCCCGACGTCCGTCACGCGCGGATGGTATCCCGAGGGGTCGCTAGATCCGCGTCGTCGGGTCGCTCGACGCCGCCGTCGCGGCCTTCCGCCAGGGCGCGACGCCATCGACCTCGACGTCGATCGCGAAACTCAGCGCGATGCGCACCACGACGATCAGTCCCAACGTCAGCGCGCTGGAAAGGGTCGGGCTCACCACGATCGTGCGGATGATGTCCGCGACGACGAGGATCTCCAGACCCAGCAGGATCGAGCGGCCGAGACGCGCGCGGACGTCGTCGAACACGCGCGAGGAAGCTTCGCCGCGCGCAAGCTCGATGATGCAGCCGACGAGCGCGATGAGACCGCCGACGATCAAGATCAGGACGCCAAGGACCTCGAAGGCCTTCACGGCGTCGTTCATCACACGCTCGAACACCACGCTCGGACCCTACCCCCTCATCCCGGCCCATGGGCGGAAGGGGCGTCCACCCAACGCCGGTAGGATGCGCCGATGACCGCTCCCGACCCCGCCGAGATACCGAAGGTCGTCGATCTGGCGTCGCGCGAGGCCGCGCGATACCTCGAATCGATCGCCGAACGGAACGTGCGTGACCCTCGGGCCGAGGACGTCGCCGCCTCGTTCCGCGGCGAGCTGCCCGAGGATGGCGTCGGAGCCGAACGGACGCTCGAGGAGCTCGTCGCGGGCATCGACGGCGCCGTGCATTCGGCGGGGCCGAAGTTCTTCCACTTCGTGGACGGAGGTGTCACTCCGGCCGCGCTGGGCGCCGACTGGCTCGCGAGCGCGCTCGATCAGAACACCGGGGCGTGGGTCTCTTCGCCGCTCGGCGGCGAGCTCGAGCGGATCGCCCTCGGGTGGCTCCGCGACCTCTTCGGGTTGCCGGCCGAGTGGAGCGGCGTGCTCACGACCGGCGCGACGATGGCGAACTTCGTCGCGCTCGCATGCGCGCGTCGCTGGTGCGGCCTGCGCCAGGGTGTCGACGTCGATGACGCCGGCCTGTCCGGGCTGCCGCCGATCCACGTGTTCGGCAGCGGGTACGTCCACCCGAGCGATGTGAAGGCGCTCGGGATGCTGGGCATCGGCCGCGCGCAGGTGCACAAGCTCGCTCGCGACGGCGTTGGTCACCTCGACGTCGAGGGGCTCGAGGCGGCGCTCGCCGAGCTGGACGGCGCCCCGTCGATCGTGATCGGGAGCGCCGGCGAAGTGAACGCGGGCGACTTCGATCCGATCGCGACGATGGCCGACCTCGCGGAGCGCTACGGCGCGTGGTTCCACGTCGATGGTGCGTTCGGGCTCTTCGCCGCACTGTCCGAACGGACCCGGCATCTCGTCGAGGGCATCGACCGCGCCGACTCCGTGATCGCCGACGGCCACAAGTGGCTGAACGTCCCGTACGACTGCGGGTTCGCGTTCGTGAAGGACGCGTCGCTGCAGCCAAGCATCTTCGGCGAGGGCGCGGCGTACCTGCCTGCGCTCGACGATCCGAAGCCGAACTGGGGCTACCTCGGGCCCGAGATGTCCCGGCGCTGCCGAGCGTTCGCGGTGTGGGCGACGCTCCGCGCGTACGGTCGGAACGGCCATCGAGAGATCGTGGAACGGAGCCTCGATCTCGCGGAGCGTCTCGCGGCCACGGTCGATGAGGCCGAGGACCTCGAACGACTCGCCGAGGTTCCCCTCAACATCGTGTGCTTCCGTGCCCACCCTTCGGAGGTCCCGGAGGACCGACTCGACGAGCTCAACCGCCGGATCGCGGCTCGCGTGATCGAGGACGGGCGGGTGTTCTTCGGTGCGACCACCTACGACGGGAAGGCGGCCTTCCGGCCGGCGCCGGTGAACTACCGCAACCGCCCGGAGGACATCGATCTGATCGCTCGGGTCGTTCAGGAGCTCGCTGCGGAGGTCGCTCCCACCAACTCCTCGTAGCCGCCGTCACCGCGGACGGTAGACGTCAGCCCGATGATCGATCCGGAGAACGAGGATCCGTCGACGCTCCTCGTCGAGCTCGTAGATGATGCGATAGGGCCCGCGTCGAGCCGCCAGGAGCCCGGCCAGCTCTCCTCGAAGTCGATGTCCGACGCGGATCGGGTCCATCGTGAGCGGACCGACGAGGAACTCGACGATCGCCGCGGCGACCTTACCGGGCAATCGCGCCAGGGTGCGTTCGGCGGACGGAGCGACGACCAGCTCCCAGGACCGGCCGCGCGTCACTCCTGGCCCAGGTACCTGGCTCGCAGCTCGTCCGCGTCGATCCCTTCGCCGCTCGCGATCTGGGCGCGAGCTCGCTCGATCTCAGCTCGGGCCCGTGGATCCGCGAGGACTTCCAGGGTGTCCTCCAAGGCCTCCAGATCGTCCGGGCTGATGAGCACCGCAGCGGGGCGCCCGTTCCTGGTCAGCGTGACGCGCTCGTGCTGTTCCTCCACCTCGTCCACGATCTCGGAGAGGTGGGCCTTGATCTGAGCGAGCGGAAGGGTTCGAGACATGACCATGATTGTAGTCACCTTATCGTTGGCTTCACAATCGATCCTCGCCCGCGCTCGCGCAGGCGACCGTGACTCGCGTCACTCCACGTCGATGAGGACCTTGCCCACCGCGTTGGCCTCGACGGCCGCGTGCGCGTCGGGGGTCCGTTCGAGCGGGAACCGGATCAACGGCAGCCCCGCATCGGTGCCCACCAGGAGCGCGCCGGCCGCCACCGCGTCCTGGACGTCACGGACGGCCTGTTCCTTCGCGGTCGCCGGCATCGTGTAGACGAGGACGACCTGGAAGCGCGTGTTCGTGGTCATCGCGGGATCGATCGCGATGGTGAGATCGTCGCGTTCGCTCGCGTAGATCGCCTCGGTCCCGTTCCGGGCGATGACCGCCTGGTTCAGCGCCGCGTTCGTGACGGGAGCCACCTCCACGATCAGATCGACGCCCTCCGTGGCGACAGCACGAACGGCCTCCTCCGCCCCCGGTTCCCGATAGTTCACGACGTGCTTTGCGCCCGCAGCTTCGGCGAGAACGGCCTTCTCCGGCGTGCTCACCGTCGTGATCACGGTGGCGCCCGACCAAACGGCCAGCTCGATCGCGGCATGGCCGACCGCTCCGGCACCCCCGGCGACGAGCACCGTGCGCCCCGCGAGCGTGCCGGGACCGAGTGAGACCGGCCCGTCGACCCCGACCGTGAGGCATCGGTGGGCGGTCAGGGCGGGGATGCCGATGCTCGCACCGAGGTCGAACGACGCTCCCTCGGACAGGGGAACCGCCTGCGAGGCCGGCAGGGCCACCAACCCTTGCGCGCTGCCGTTCGCCCGGTGTCGCGCCGCTTCCCAGAGCCAGACGCGCTCCCCGACGCGGCTCGGATCGACGTCGGCTCCCACCGCCACGATCGTGCCGGCCCCGTCCATGTTCGGGACGATCTCGGGGAACGCGAGGGGACGGCCAGGACCGTCGCCTGTGCGCGCCTTCCAGTCGGTCGGGTTCACGCCGGACACAGCGACCCGGACGACCACCTCGTCCTCGGTCGGCTCCGGATCGGGCCGCTCGACGAGCTTCAAGACCTCGGGACCGCCGGTCTCGGTGTACACGATCGCTTTCATGGGAGCCGATGGTAGCGTGGGCCGGGTCGACCGAACGGACGAGAGCGATGAGCGAGGACCAGCGGAAGGACGACGAGCGACTCCTGGGGCGGGCCGAGGAAGCCCTGACCCAGATCAAAGTGTCGCAGGGCCTCTCGGAGCCCCACGCCGCGGTGCTGGCCGCCCTGCGGATCCGGCTGAAGGGCGATCAGGGCGGGAGCCTCGAGGACCTCTTGGCCGCTTCCGAAGACGACGAGGGCCCCAAGCTGGACGACCTCTTCTCGAAGCCCGAGGAACCGAAGCGTTCGCTCGACGACCTCCTGGGCTAGGAGAAGGCGTAGGCCGGCGGGTTCGGATGGCGAGCGTGCCCGACGAAACCTTGCACGAGGTCACCGAGATCGCGGTCATCATGCATCGCGACCGTGGCGTCCTGCTCTTGCACTCCAACGATCGTCGATGGCACTTCCCCGATAGCACCCTCCGGGTTGGGCAACGATGGGATGAGAGCCTGCGGCAGGCCGTGCGGTCGGCGACCGGCATCGAGGATCTGACGATCGGCCCGGTCCTCCTGATCCAGAACTTCGGTCCGGGCGAGGTGGACGTTCGGCCCCAGTTCGGCGTCTTCTTCCTGTGCAGCACCCAGACGACGGACCTTCTCGGCTCGATCTCCCATCGATGGATCAAGGATCCATCCGAGTTGAAAGGGATGGACCTGTTCCACCCGCTGGTCGCCTATCTCATCGATCACGCCCAGCGCGAAGATCTGTCCCAGCCCGATGGGCCGGGGCTCATCCCCTAAGCGCCGGACTCAGAGCTGTGCGTACAGGTCGTAGTTCGCCTCGACCTTGGGGATGTCGTTGACGACGTACGCCCCGCCCGCACAACCTCGGCACCACATCGAGGCGTTGATCGCGCGCGCCGTGCTCATCGGGTCCGCGCAGCCGACGAGGTCCGACAGGATCGCTCCGTATCCGAACGCCGATCCGTTGACGAGCGTGAACCGCGTTGCCTGCAGGCCCTGGTCCAACGACACGTAGTTCTGGACCCCGACCGAGTTGAACGTGGTCGACCCGGACATCGCGAGGGTGTCCGCCAGCGGGTTCCACGCCGCCTGCGTGAACTCCGAGTACTGCCAGGCTACGAGCGTGACCAGGTTCGCCTGGCATCCGGGGGCGCCGACGGCTCGGAGGAAGAGTCCCGCCCACGCCCCGTACGAGATGTGTCCCGGCCCTTGGAACGCGGTGCCGACGGCGGCGAGCGCCTCGGCGCGGAGCTGCTTGTGGAGCCTGGCGATCAGCGCGACGATCTCCGACTTCGTCCGCTCCAGATCCGCGAGCACCGATCGCTGGTCGGCGACCGCCCGAGCCTTGGACGTTCGCGCCGCGGCGAGCTGCGCCATCAGCTGCACCTGCTGGTCACGAAGCCTCGTCAGATCGGCAGCCTTGAAGGCCAGCTCTGCCTTGAGGTTCCCGACGTGCGTCGCCAGATCGACGTCGGACTGCGCCACGATCTGGCCCGTCGCGAGGAGGTCGCCGAGGTTCCCCAGCGAGGCAGAGGAGAAGAGCGTCCCCAGCACGGCTGCCTGCATGCTGCCCGCTCCCTGCATGAAGAGCGTCCGAGCCACCACGTCGAGCCGCTTCTGCAGCCGGTCGGCCTGCGCCTTCGCCGTGACCAGGTCGTGGTGCGTCGACGCCAGCTCGGCATCGATCTGTTCCACCTTGCTCGACGCGTCACTGATCTGCGTGTCGAGCGAGGACAACTGCTCTTGCAGCGTCCGTGCTTGCGCCTCTTCGGAGCCGATCTGACCCGTCAGCGCCGTCAATCGGTTCTTCGCGGCATCGAGCTTCGAGCGTGTGGAAGATGCCGAGGACCCCGTCGAGCCCGCCAGCAACGCGAACGCCGAAGCGGTCGCGACGATCGCGCGGGCGATCCGCCGCGCGGGCACGGAACCATCGGGGATGGGAGGCATGGAGCTCTCCCGAGCTTGCCACACGGGGCGCCGTTCTCCTCGTACGTGGAGCGCTTGCCCTCGAGCGCTGCCCACGCTCAGGATGGGTTCGTGGAGATCCGCGATACCCGGTACGCGAAGACGTCGGACGGTGTCTACATCGCTTATCAGACGACCGGCGACGGGCCGATCGATGTCGCGTTCCAGCTGGACTGGTTCGGAAACGTCGACGTGATCTGGGAAGAGCCGGGCTTCCGAAAGTTCTTCGCGGCCGTATCCCGGTTCTCGAGGCTCATCCTCCACGACCGGCGGGCGACGGGCTTGTCGAGCCGCAACGTGGCGGTGCCGAACCTGGAGACGCGTGTTGCCGATCTGGTCTGTGTGCTCGACGCCGTGGGATCGACCCGAACGGTCTTGGGTGGGACGCGAGAAGGTGGGTCGCCCAATGCGCTGCTGGCGGCCACGGACCCCGATCGGGTCCGCTCGTTGGTGTGGTACACGCCCTCCGCTCGGTCGGTCTGGACCCCGGACTATCCGTGGGGTGTGCGACCGAAGTACGTGGAACTCGAGGAGCGTGCGCTCCAGGTCTGGGGAACAGCGGCGTACGGGCATGCGTTCCTCGAAGTCGAGGCCTCGGAGAATCACGCCATCTCTGAAGACGCAGCGCCGTTCGCCGGCTTGCTGAGCAGGCACACGACGACACCGGATGTCGCACACGAGCTCTCCAGGGTCTGGTTCGAGACCGACATCCGCGACGTCCTCCGCACCGTCCGCGTCCCCACGCTCCTCATCGCCTTCGAAGATCCGCCCGAGGAGGCAGCGGAGGCCGAGTACATCGCTTCCTTGATGCCTGAAGCGACGCTACGGATCTTGGAGGGTGCCGAGGGCTCAGCCGATGAGCGAGCGGAGGCCGACCTCCTCAGGGAATTCGCGGGGGTCGACCAGCCGGCCGATCTCGACAGCGTGCTCTCGACCGTCCTCTTCACCGACATCGTCGGCTCGACGGAGAAACAAGTGGCCCTGGGCGATCATCGCTGGAAGGAGCTCGTCGAGGACCACCATGCGCTGGTCCGCGATGCCCTCGCCCGCTACCGGGGTGTCGAGAACGACACCGCGGGCGACGGGTTCTACGCCACCTTCGATGGGCCGGCCCGTGCGATCCGCTGCGCCCTCGAGGTGCGCGACCGGGTGCGGAACCTGGGGGTGGAGATCCGCGCCGGCGTCCACACCGGCGAGTGCGAGGTGATCGACGGCAAGATCGGCGGTATCGCAGTCACGATCGGTGCGCGGATCGCCGCCACGACCGGAGCATCCGAGGTTCGCATCTCGCAGACCGTCAAGGACCTGGTCGCCGGATCGGGGCTCACCTTCGAGGACGCGGGCGAGCACGAACTGAAAGGCGTCCCCGACCAGTGGCGCCTCTACCGTGTCGTCAGCGCGGCCTGACGTGCAGATCCCCGAGACCCGCTACGCCCGAGCGCCGGATGGAACCTCGATCGCGTACCAAGTCGTCGGCGACGGGCCGGTCGATCTCGTGTACGCCAGCGGCATCTGGTCGAACGTGGAGCTGATGTGGGAGGAGCCCAGATGGGCCCACTTCCTCGAGCGTCTCGCGAGGTTCTCGCGTTTGATCCTGTTCGACATGCGGGGCGTGGGACTCTCCGACCGCGGGCCGGCGCCGCCCGTGCTGGAGCTCCAGGGCGACGATGCGGGCGCCGTGATGGATGCCGCGGGGTCGGCCGACGCCGTCATCCTCGGCGTGGCTCGATCGGCGATGATGGCGATGCTGTTCGCGGCGACACACCCCGACCGCACGAAGGCGCTCGTCCTGTATGCACCCGTTGCGAAGACGGTGTCGACACCGGGCTTCCCGCACGGCAAGACGCCCGAGGAGCAGCAGCTGTTCTTCGAACGGTTCGTCCGCGAGGTCGGCACCGGGAAGAACCTGGCGTTGCAAGCGCCGTCGGTCGCCACCGACGAACGTTTCGTCAGATGGTGGGCCAGGTTCGAGCGGCTCGTCGCCAGCCCGAGCGCCTTCGAGGAACTCGGGCGGATCCTCACGAACGTGGACGTCCGCGACGTCCTCCCCGCGATCCACGTCCCCACACTGGTGCTCCACCGGACGGACGACGCCATCGTCCTGGAGCGACAGGCCCGCTACGTCGCTGACCAGATCGAGGGCGCGACCTTCGTGCGGTTCCCGGGTCGGGATCATCTGCCGTTCATCGGCGATGCGGACGCCATCGTCGACGAGGTGGAGCGGTTCGTGACCGGCAGGAGGCCGCTCCGAGAGACCGACAAGGTGCTCGCGACGATCCTGTTCACCGACATCGTCGATTCGACGAGGCGGCAGGCGGAGCTCGGCGACCGTGGCTGGAAGGAGCTCGTCGAACGGCATCATGCGATCGTTCGTGATCTCTTGCATGAGTACCTCGGCGAGGAACAGGACACGGCCGGCGACGGCTTCTACGTCCGGTTCGATGGTCCGGCGCGGGCGATCCGCTGTGCGCAGGACATCGTCGAGTCGATCCTCCCGCTCGGCATCGAGGTTCGGGCAGGCCTGCACACCGGCGAATGCGAGATCGTCGACGGGAAGTGCAGCGGCCTGTCAGTCTCGATCGGCGCAAGGGTGATGGCGAAGGCCGGCGCGTCCGAGGTGCTCGTGTCGCGGACCGTTAGGGACCTCACGGCCGGATCGGGGCTCAGCTTCGAGGATGCCGGTGAACATGAACTGAAGGGCGTACCGGACCGCTGGCGCCTCTATCGGGTGGCGGGCGACTGAACCTGACGCCCGCCATCGTGGCCTCCCTCTCTTAACGTCACGAGATCGCGTGAGGGTCAACGACCCCGCGACGGCGGCTGGCCATCGCGAACCACACACAGCCGCTCACCAAGAGCACGATGCCGACGACGAGCCACGGCCACGGGCTCCACTCATCCGAGCAGGACTGGCTCGTCGCGGTCGTGGTGCAGATCGTTCCCGGACCTGATCGGTTCAGGTAGGCGACGTAGAACAGTGGGAGGCTGAGACCGGAGACGAGACCGGACAGGCCGACGCGGTTCCCAGGGCGGGTGGCGAGAACGATCGTGGCCACCACCGTGATGAGCAGGACATACAGCCCGATCGAAGCTGCGCTCAGGACCCCGAGGGCACAACCGGCCCCCACGAGCATCCACGCGATGAACCACATCACGCCCGTGCGATCACGCGGCGCGGAAGTCATCGTCACGTCGGCACCCGTTCGTCGAGGAACGTCTCGATCGGCCATGTCCCCTCGCTGGTATTCGAGATGACGGTACGGGTGGTCGCCGACGCAGGGTCGTGCGTGCTGCGGAACGAGACGCCGGCGTCGTATCCGTGCAACTCCACGACATCGCCCGAACCATGGAGCCAGAAGCCCAGGCCGTTACGCAGCGACTCGCTAGGGACGTCGCTGCGGGCCCGCACCATCTCGGTGACCCACTCCCTCGAAACGATCCGGCCGGCGAAGAACCCGCTCCACAAGGAGCTGAGGTCCGCTGCGGTCGAGTAGATGCCCCCATCGCCGCTGCCGCGCACCGGCAAGTGGAGCACGTTGGTCCTGGAGCCGTCCGCCGTCAGATAACCGAGCGCGGCACCACCCGGAAGCTCGTCGGAGCGCAGGAACTCCGTGTCGCCCATCCCCGCCGGTTCGCAGACGCGCCGGCGCACGAGCTCCGGGAACGGCACGCCGCTCGTTCGCTCGGCGATCAACGCGAGCACGACGAAACCGGCGTTGTTGTAGGCGAACCCCTCGTCCGGCGGGAACGCTTGGGGGTGACCATCCAGCACCCCGAGGAACGCCTCGGTCGTCGCGAGCTCGTGGACGGGGACCGGCAGCACGTAGTCGGTGGCCTGTTCGACCGCATCCTCGTCGAAGTAATCGCCGATGCCCGATCGGTGCGAGAGGAGCTGCTCGATCGTGACGTCGTCGCCGATGAGCGGGAGATCCCCGCCGAGGACCGATCGGGCGGTGGTCCCGAGCTCGAGTGATCCGTCTTCGATCAGGCTCACAACCGCGAGCGCGGTGAGGCCCTTCGTGCCGCTCGCGATCCCGAACCGGGTATCGATCGTGTTCGGGATCCCATGACGGCGATCGGCCAGTCCGTACGCCTTCGCGAGCCGGATGCTGCCCGCGTCGTCGATGCGGACGACGCCGGAGAAGCCGGTGCGACCAGCGACGACGTCGAGTGCGTCCTCGAGCGGCTGCATCCGGCCAACTCTATCGGTCGGCCTAGGCGACCTTCACCGAGCGCGCGATGAGCGACACCGCTGCGAGCCCTACCACGACGGCGAGACCGAATGCCAGCGTCCGCCGGCTGTGTCGCGCGGCGAGGAACGAGACGAGACCGACGACGAGAAGCGTGAACCCGGCCACGAGCGGCAGCTTCGCGAAGCTGGTATCCGGAGCGACGATCTCCGCTTCGATCGGAGCGAGGCTCGAACCATCACCCAGCGGGATCGGATCATGAAGCGCAGCTAACCCTTGATCTTCCGTGGCATAGCCATCGCGCACCATCGAAGTGAGGACCTGCACCTGTCGCTGACGCGCCAGCGATGGTTGCAGTAGCGGGTCGTATCCGGACGGATCCTGGATGACTCCCGCCAAGAGGCTCGCGCGCGCGAGGTTGAGGTGCGCCGGGGCGACCCCGAAGTAGCGCTTCGACGCCGCGCCGACCCCGTACGCGCCGTCCCCGAAGTACACGCTGTTGAGATAGAGCTCCAGGATCTGCGGTTTCGAGAGCTGGGACTCGAGCCGCATCGCGATCGCGGCGTCCTGGAGCTTGCGCCACGGCGAGCCGTCGTTGCCTCCCAGGTAGAGGACCTTCGCGAGCTGCTCGGTCAGCGTGCTGCCGCCCTGCGACAGCGTGATGTGGCTCGCGTCGTACGCGACCGCTCGCGTGAGACCGATCAGGTCGATCCCGTGGTGACGGTAGAAGCGCTCGTCCTCGGTGGCGACGATCGCCCGTTGGAGGACCGGCGAGATGGCGCGCAGTGGGACGAACCGACCGCCGTCCGCACGCAGCCGCCCGAGGACGACCTGTTTCGGTCGGACCGGCGCGGGGGCCGTGACCCACGCGGCTACGAGGACGCCCGTCAGGAGTACGACGATGCCGATGACGCCGGCAAGCACACGTCGTCTGCGCCGCAGGGGCCGTCGTTGCGTCCCGTCCCCGTCCACAGCGAAACGGTAGGTCGGACGCGCCATCGCGCGCAGGCTGTGGTGTGACGTTTCGGTGTCGCCGCGGGCGACCCGGGGGGCCGTGAAGAGAGGCGGCAGTCCTCCGCGCGAGGTTGGTGTGATCCCGAGACGAGGACCGGATGACCATCCGAGACGATCTCGACCGGGACCAAGCGGCCCGTCACCGCCCCGTCCGGAGTCACGATGACCTCGGCGACTGCGCTCGCCGAGGTCATCGGGGTCAGGCGCGGCCACACGAAGTTGCCCAGGCTGTAGAAGATCGGCCGGCCTCGGTACGTCTCCATCGGTTGGATCCGGTGCGGGTGTGATCCGAAGATCACGTCGGCGCCGGCGTCGATCATCCGATGGGCTTGGTGGACCTGGTACCGCCTCGGCCCTGCGTCGAGCTCAACACCCCAATGGATCGTGACGACGACGAGGTCCGAGACCGACGCCGCGTCCCGAACGGCACGCAGCGCGAGCGCGAAGTCGTGGCCGGCGGCCGTTCCCGCTTTGTCCGGACCCGCGACTTCGTCCACCGGATCGAGCACCTCGTCGATCCCGAGGACCGCGATCGTCCAGCCGTTGACCTGCACGCTGACCGCTCGCAGCGCGTCCGCCTGGTCGCTCCCGGCACCGACCGGGGCAAGGCCGGCGGCCCGGATGTTGCTCAATGAATCCAGGAGTCCGGCCGGTCCATCGTCGTAGGAATGGTTGTTCGCCTGGCTCACGACGTCGACGCCGGCGCTGCGGGCCGCCGGGAGGGCTCCGGGGTCGCACCGGAACGCGAACGGCTTGGGCTCGGGATCCACCACATCGGTCGCCGGACATTCCAGGTTCACGACGCTGAGGTCGTCGTGGCGGAACAACCCGCCGAGCCCGCTCCAGGCCCAGCCATATCCGTTGGTTCGGAACGCCGGGATCTGCGAGGGGTCGAGGCTCACGTCACCGGTGCCGTGGATCACGAGGGTCCCCTTCTCCTGCGCGTGCGGGGTTGCCGTCGAGGTGACCCCACAGGACGGGAGGATGAGCGCAAGGCTCACCCCCGCCGCCCAGAGCAGGCCGCGCGATCGACCTTCGCTGGCTCGCACCGTTCTCATCCCCGTCGGGCTCAACAGGCCGCCACGGCGATCTTCTGCGTGATGCCCACGACACTTCCGCCGACGACCGTGACGTCGTAGTAGAAGGTGTCGGTGAACGGCGTGGTTTCGTTGCGCAGTTCCTTCAGACCGATCGACCGGCTCGGGGCCTCGCACATGCCGAGGAGCTTGATGTGGGCGTGCCGGGCAACCGGGAGCGTCCGGAGCAGCGGGTTCTCGTTCCGGATGTAGACCGGGTTGAAGCGAACATCGTTCCAGGGCACG
>Ga0307277_10000502_pt1 | contig 14521 bp, 19 predicted proteins | sample ER_DNA_116_FD_194473 | JGI IMG/M metagenome (GOLD analysis project Ga0307277, IMG submission 194473) | Bulk soil microbial communities from the East River watershed near Crested Butte, Colorado, United States - ER_DNA_116 | ecosystem: Environmental > Terrestrial > Soil > Floodplain | place...
CTGGTCGCGGCCCCAGAGCGCCACGATCATGCAGCCCGTCTGGAAGAAGACGACGTCGTCGGCCGGCGCCGCGCCCGACGTCCAGCCGAGCGCCTCGTAGAACCCTTGCGCCCGCTCCAGGTCGCGGACGCCGAGGGTGACGAGGCTGAGGCGTTGCTCCACGCCGGTATTTCTAACGGGCGACGAACTTCCGTGCTTCGCGCATGTACGCAGCGCACGCGGTCTCGTCGGCCGGGCTGAGGCCGACCCACTCCTTCATCGGCCGACCCTTGCCGGCATCGAAGGCGTGCCCCTTGCCGCTCGCGATCAGCTCCGTAACGCGCTCCGCCGGGAGCTTGACCACGAGCTGACCGCGAGTGACGAAGGCGAAGAACTTCCCGGCCGCCGGATCCCTGAGCCCGCTCGCCGAGAGCATCTTGCCGCGCTCGACGCCCCGCAGGCGCTTGGCGGCGCGGTCGAAGATCGCCTCCATGTCAGTACTCGTCATGGCGGCGCACCCAGAACGCGCCGCGGCCGTCTTCGTCGCGGCCGTTGGGGACGAGATCGAGGTAGTTGTAGGCCGTGTTGACGAGGTCGATCCCGCGCGCATAGGCCGAGTAGGTGTGGAACACGTTCCCGCTCTCGTCCTTGGCGAAGACGCTCGCGCCCTCACGGTCGGCGTTCCTCGGTGCGAGCGTGCCGTAGTTGTAGATGGGTTCGTCTCGCTCCTCCGGCGCGAAAAAGACCCCGTAGTCGTGGTTGAAATCGTTCTCGAAGGACGAGACCCATGGGAAGCTCCACCCCATTCGCTCCTTGTAGGCCGCGAGCTTCGGGAAAGGCGCGCGCGAGATCGCGATCATCGTCACGTCGCGCTGCCTCAGATGCCGAACGATCGGGTCGAAGTTGTCTGCCCAGAACGAGCAGACCGGGCAGCCGGCCTCGTCCTCGGGATCGAACATGAAGTGGTAGACGAGCAGCTGGCTGCGCCCGTCGAAGAGCTCGGCAAGCGTCTCGCGGCCGTTCGGCCCGTCGAAGACGTACTCCTTCTCGACCGGCTCCCAGGGCAGGGCCAGCCGCTGCCTGGTCAGGTCGTCGCGCGCGCGCGTGAACTCCTTTTCGTTCGCGAGCAGCTCCTTTCGCGCGGCAACCCACTCATCGTGCCCGACGACGCTCACATGCCCTCCGGCCCGCGGTCCTCACCGGGGTCGTCGCCGCGGCCGGCGATGACCAGCCGGGCGAGGTAGTGATCCCAGCCGTGGGCGTGCGACTGTGCCGCCTCGGCTCCGGGCAGGCCGTAGTGGCGGAACCTCAGCATCGTCCCGTCGCCGCTCGGCTCGAGCTCGATCTCGATCGTGCTGGATCCCTCCGGCACCGGATTCTGCTGGCCACCAGCGGGCTCCCAGCCGAACGTGTGGACGAGGCGGCGCGGCGGATCGAGCTCGACGAACTCGCCGCTTGCGATGTGCCCTTGGATCACATCGACGCGGTACTGGCCGCCGGGCCGCGGATCGAGCCAGGCCCGGCTGCCGAACCAGCGCGACAGCTTCTCCGGGTCGACGAGGAACTCCCAGACCGTCTCCGGGCTCGCGTCGATCGCAAGCTCGCGCTCGACCGTTGTCTCAGTCGTTGTTTCCACGCTTCTTCTCCTCCTTTTCTGCCTCGCGCTTGAGTGCGCTGAGGCGCTCGTCCCAGAACTCCTCCAGGAAATCCTTCAGCTCGGCGAGCCCTTCCGGGCGGGCCCGGTAGAGCCGCCTTGTCCCGTTGCGCCGCTCGCTCACGAGCCCCGCCTCCTTGAGGATGTTCAGATGCTGCGAGACCGCCGGCCGCGTCACGTCGAAGTGCGCCGCGATCTCGCCGGCCGAAAGCTCGCCGTCGCGGACGAGCGTCAAGATCTGGCGCCGTCGCGGGCCTGCGATTGCCTTCAACGCTGCTTCCACAAGGCGGTAGTTAAGCAGAAGCTAACGTAAGACACAACTTAAATTTACAGCGTCCTCGGCCGACTGCTTAGGTTCGGCCCGTGCACGAGGGCAAAGTGCCGTTCCCGATCTACGGCGACACCGCCGAAACCTGGTACCGGGTCGACGGCGACCTGCGGCCCGACGACCCGGACTCCCCCACACCGCTGTTCACGCTCCACGGCGGTCCCGGCGCGACGCACGACTACCTGCTTGCGCTTGCCGACCTGGCGGACGGCCGCCCGGTCGTCTTCTACGACCAGATCGGCAACGGGCGCTCGACGCACTACCCGGAGCGCGGCGCCGACTTCTGGACGGTCGAGCTATTCGTCCGCGAGCTCCACAACCTCGTCGATGCGCTCGGGGTCGCCGGCCGCCACCACGTGCTCGGTTCCTCCTGGGGCGGCTTCCTCGGGCAGGAGTACGCGCTCACGCAACCGCCGGGACTGCGGTCCCTCGTCCTCGCCGACACCGCCGCCTCCTTCCCCGACTTTCTCGCCGAGGCGAACCGGCTCCGCGGGGAGCTTCCGCCTGACGTCGAGGCGACGCTGAAGCGCCACGAGGAGGCGGGCACGACCGATGATCCAGAGTACGAGGAGGCCTGCATGGTCTTCTACAGGCGGCACCTCTGCCGGCTCGAGGAATGGCCGCCGGAGCTCGTCGAGTCCTTCGAGTGGATCGCGCGCGACCCGACCGTCTACCACACGATGAACGGGCCGAGCGAGTTCCACGTGATCGGCTCGATCAAGGACTGGCAGGTGAAGGACCGGCTCGGCGAGATCGCCGTCCCGACGCTGCTGACCTCGGGCCGCTACGACGAGGCGACACCGGCGCTCCAGGAGACGTTGCGCGAGGGGATCCCCGACTGTGAATGGGTGCTGTTCGAGGAGTCCTCGCACACGCCGTTCGCCGAAGAACGCGAGCGGTACATACAGGTCGTCGGCGACTGGCTGGCGAGACAAGACTAGTGCGGTCCCGCTTCAGGGACAGTCCCCCAGACGGAGACCTTCCGACCGAGCCGAGGGGCTGCTGCCGGGGGACTGTCCCTACAACCGCCGGCGCCTAAGCGGCGCGGTTCGCGAACACGCGGCGCGTGCCGCGGGTCACGAACGCGATCGCCAGCACGAGCAGCGGCAGCACGATCTCGAGCGCGTACAGCGCGAGCAGGCCGTACAGGATCAGCATCGGTCCCCTCATCCCCGCGCAGAGAATGGCACGTGGATATCGCTCTGGGTATAGGCCGATCGGCCTATCTTCCCAGTCCTTCCGACTAGCGCAGCTCCCGTGCGAGCTCAGCCGCGACTCGGCTGGCGAGACGCTCGTCGAACCGCCGGCGGCGCCGGTTCCGGCGCGGCCGCGGCGGTGTGTCTTCGAGCCGCGGCGCCGTGTGGCCCGTCTCCAGCCGCAGGCGCTCGATCAGCTCCGACGCCGCCTCGCGCGTCCACGGAAACTCCTCGCCGGTCCGCATACAGAGCACCGCCGCAAGGGCGTAGATCTGCCGGATCGTCGGCTTCCGGTCTTCCCATCGCCGCATGGTCGGAAGCCAAGCAAGGCGAACGTGACAGGACTGTGCCGAAGGTGCGCCGAATAAGCCGTCGGCGGCGCCGCCCGCCGGCAACCCAAACCAACGAAGAAAGGATGGCATGACGGAAACAGCAGTTTCCACCGGGCTAGGCAGGACCCGGGACTGGGAGCGCTATACGCCGCTCGCTGCGCCAGTGATCGCGGTCGTGCTCTGGGTGATCGGACTGATTCTCGCCACCGACGCGGGCGACCACAACAAGGGTTCGCAAATCCTCGCCGACTACAAAGCTCATGACACCGAGTACCTCGTGGCCGGCCTGATCTGGTCGATCGGGGTGATCGTCTTCATCTGGTTCCTCGGCCATCTGCGCACCCGCTTGATCGCCACCGAAGGCGGCGACAGGCTCGCCGCGACCGCGTTTGCAGGCGGCGTCGCGGCCGCGATCTTCGGCCTCCTCTTGCCCGGTCCGGACATGGCGGGCGCGCTGAACAAGGACGACATCGACGCGTCCGGCGCCTCGACGCTCCACCACCTCTCGGACGCGTTCTTCATCGGGGCCGAGTACGTCTTGCCGGTGCTCCTGTTCGCCACCGGGCTGATCGCATTGCGGTCGCTCTTCTTGCCGAAGTGGTTTGCCTGGGTGACGATCGTGATCGGGATCTTGCTCTTGATTGGCCCGATCGGCTGGGCTGCGCTGATCTTCGCCTTCCCCCTCTGGCTGATCGTGACCGGTGTGTTTCTCTGGCGCGCCGCGACGGCGGCGCCTCGCTCGGCGATCTGACTTTGCGGCCGCGCCCGCTCCCGCAGCGGGCGCGGCCGTCTTCCTCTCAGTCTTCGCGTCGATGCGAGGCTGCGAGCTCCGGGAGCGCCGACTCGTCGATCGCGTCCGGTGGCACGACGGCCACGCGGATCGGGGTCGTCGCCCAAATGGTCGCGGTCCGCTTGCCGCCTTCGAGCAGCGCGCGTTCGCCGAGCAAGGCGCCGGGGCCGATCTCGGCCACCCGGTCGCCGTTGACCTCGATGTCGACGACTCCGTCGAGGAGCAAGAAGAGCTCCCTGCCTTCCTCGCCCTCGGTGACGAGCGCCTCGCCCTGCTCCAGACTGCGGCGCGCGAGCTTCTTGCCCTCGCGCATGATCGACGTCGAGAGCTCCCGCTCAAGCGCGGACTCGACCGCGGTTGTCACGGCCGGCGAGTCCTCCTCGCCCCAAGGCGTGTTCTTGCCGTGTGACCGCTTGTACCACTCGCCGAAGTCGACCGTTCCGGACTTCTCGACCAGGTTCCCGCCGTCGTCGTAGAGCCAGTGGCGCGGGAAGGGGCTCGCGCCTTCGAGTGCGTGCTCGGCCGTCCCGTCAGCCTGGATCGTCAGCGCAAGCGTCGTCCACGCTGAGGCCGACTTGATCCGGAAGAAGGGCTTGCCGCTGACGCGCCTCGGCGCCGGCAGGCCCATGTGCCCGCCCGCCGACTGCCTGAACTTGACCCAGCCGTCGCCGACCTCGGGCTCCGCCTGAAGCAGCGGGTACTGGACCGCCGGGAACGCGAGCTCGCGACGCCCGAGCTTGATCCGGGTAACGCCGATGTGACCGCCGCCGGAATAGCCGTAGAGCGACGGCTTGCCGTCGTCGAACTCCACCCAAGCGCGCAGCTCGTTCGCCTCGCGGAAGGCGTCGGCCTGGCGAAGCGCCTCCAGATCTTCGAGCTTGTCCGGCGGCGGGTCGTCGTAGTGGGCGACCCCCATCTCGAAGGGCATCTTCGGCATGCCCGAGATCGCCTCGGACGGTATCCAGGTGATCGATGTGACGGACTTCTCGATTCGCATGGGACGAACCCCTCTCCTGCCTGCGGTTGTGGTTGCAGGCAACGCTAAACCGGTCGGGTGGCCCGGTCTAGTGGGAACCGTGGAGTTCAGTCGCTCGTGGAGCGGCGCCCGCGCAGGACCGCGAACGCGCCGGCGACAGCGGCGAACACCACCGCGATCAGGGATTTGTTCGGCTTGCCGCCCTCGACCGACGGGGTCACGTCGCGCGCCTTCTTCCTGCCCATGCGCTTTGCGACCTTCCAGACCGCCCAACCCATAACCGCGTTGCGTCGATTGATCACACTCACGACGAACGGCCTACCCACACCGGCCGCGGCCTAATCAAGCAATTTGGACGAGAAGAGGTTCCGGGGCCGGCGGGCGGGCACGGCCCCGGATTGGGACGAGGGCACATCCCGTCTCGTTAGAAGCCGGCCGGCCGAAAAACTTGCAGGGAGACCGGAACCGGGATCAGTCGGAGGCGCCGGAACGCCGCGCGCCGCTCTCGCTGAAAGCGGGCAAAGCGCGTACATCCATTGCAGCCTCGCAAATGCGCACGAAGCCGCCGCCGGTCCCGCCAGGCGAGCGCGCCGTCGAGGTCGCGTGAGATCGCCCGCTCCGCGTGGGGGCAGTGCGCCGTGGGCGCCATTGCTCTAACAGATGCTGATTTGCAGCGTTTCTTACTGCCGCCGTCGAGCCCTTCGCCCTACTTGATTGGCGGAGGCGGCACCGTGATCGTCGGCACAGTGACCGTGACCGAGACGACAGGCGTCGATACCGTCACAGGCGGCGGCGGGGGCGGGATCGCAGGTGGCGCCGGCAGCGCCGGAACAACCTGGGTGACCGAGTTCGTGGTCGACGACACGGTCGAGACAGCCGCTTCTTGCGCGGAGCCGGCAGGGGCGCTTCCAGAGGTGCCGCTTCCGGCTGAGCCGCTCTCGGACGCCCGGTCATTGGTCGGGGCGCTGCGGAGCGCACCCTGCCTCGAGACCGCCGAGCGCAGATGCCGGAAGGCCGCGGCCTTGACCGTATGGCGAACCGCAGCTGACGCCGGCTGACGAAGCGGGATCCCGCCCGCGGCCCGTTGCTGCTTGTGCAGGCGCGGCGAGCCTGTCGCCTGCTGATCCGGGGTCGCAACGGCGTCGACCGCCTTGTACCCGAGGCCCCCGGCCACCACGCCGGTGGCCACGACCGCGGCTGCCTTGACCGCAAGCTCCGAGCCTAAGAGCGCTCCCCCGGCCGCGGCCAGGCCGCCGCTCCCACCGCCGAAGAACGACGCGATCGAACCGGGGACCGGGGCGATCGAGAGCGCGCCCGCGAGCGCCTTGCGCCGCTCCCGCAGATTGCCGCGGGCGCGGAAGAGCAGCGCCTCGACCGCGGGGACGGTGGTTCCGAGCACCTCCGCGATCTCGGCGTAGCTGCGGTCCTCGATCTCGCGCATCACGATCGCCGCACGCTGGTTGAAGGGAAGCCGCGCGAGCGCGGTCAGAACCTCGTCGAGGGACGGCTTCTCGTCGTCCCGCGCCGCCGGCTCACCTGCGCGTTCGAGCGGGACCTCCTGCGGCCTGCGGCCCGACTCGCGCCAGCGCATCCGGCAGACGTTGTGGGCGATCTTGATCAGCCAGTTGTGCGGCTTCCGCGGCTGCTCGCCGCGCTGGAAGGCGCGGTAGGCGTTCAGGAACGTCTGCTGGGTGACGTCCTCGGCGTCCGGAGAGTTGCCCAGAACGGCGAGCGCGTACTGGTACACCTCGGCGACGTGCTCGCGGTAGAAGCTTTCGAAGGCAGCATCGAACGATCTCTTCTGGCGTCGTGCCCTCGGCGCCGGGCGCAGAGACAGGTTTTTACGGCGCCCACCCCGCGCCGCGCTGGCTGCCTCCATGGTTCAGAAACGCCCGACTAGCGGCTCTGGATACGCCGTCGCCCCTACCTGAGCTTTAGGCAGTGGCTTTCGCGCGCTTTCTGGCCGGCACGTGGATCGGCCGCCCGAGCGCGACGAGGCCGGCCTCCTTGATCGCCTCGGACAGCGTCGGATGTGCGGCCATCCCGTCCGCGACCGTCTCGACCGTCGCCTCCGCGTCGATTGCGACCACTCCGGCCTCGACCAGATCGGTCACGTGCGGGCCAACCATCACCAGGCCGAGCAGCTCGCCGTAGCGCGTCTCGTGGATCGACTTCACCCAGCCGACCGTCTCGTTCTGCATCACCGCGCGGGCGTTTGCGACCCACGGGAACATGCCGGTCGCGACGTCGTCGCCGTACTGCTCCCGGGCTTCTGCCTCGGTCAGGCCGACGCCGGCGATCTCGGGATCGGTGTAGATCGGCCGCGGAACGGCCCGGTTGTCGACGATCGCGTCGTGCCCGGCCGCGTTCTCGGCTGCGACCTCGCCCTCGCGGAAGGCCGTATGCGCAAGCTGCCAGTAGCCCGCGCAGTCGCCGACAGCGTAGATGTGCCGGACGGTCGTGCGGCGGTGCTCGTCGGCGGCGATTCCCTTGCGCTTGTCGAACTCGACGCCGATCTCCTCGAGTCCGAGGTTCTCGACCGTCGGGCCGCGACCGACGGAGACGAGCATCAGGTCGCACTCGACCGTCTCGCCGTCGCCGAAATAGACGGTCAGACCGCTGCCGGAATCCTCGACCTTGCTGCACTGCTTCTCGAGGTGAAGCGCGATCGCACGCTTGCCGAACTGCTTCGCGAGCTCCTTCGAGGCGTCCTCGTCCTCGGCCGGAATCAACTTCGGCAGCATCTCGATGACCGTCACCTCCGAGCCAAAGCGCCGGAAGATCGAGGCGAACTCGCAGCCGATGATGCCGCCGCCGAGAATGACGAGCCGCTTCGGCACCTCGGTCTGGGCCAGCAGGCCTTCGGAGTCGACGCAGCGGGGCGAATCGAGACCCTCGATCGGAGGCCAGAGCGGGAACGAGCCGGTCGCGACGATCGCGCTCTTGAAGCTGACGTCCTCCCCGCCCTCGACCGCGATCGTGTTCGCGTCCCTGAAGCGGCCGGTGCCCTTGACCCACTCGACACCGTTGGCCTTGAAGAGGCTGGCGACGCCCTGGGTCATCTGGTGGACTACCTGTGACTTCCAGTCGTTCGCGGTCGCAAAATCGAGGTTCGGGGCGCCGACCTGGACGCCGAGCTTCGCGAAGGTGTGCTCGGCCTCCTTGATCGCGAACGCGGTCTGAACCCAGGCTTTCGTCGGGATGCAGCCGATGCGGAGACACGTGCCCCCGAGCTCTGGCTCCTTCTCGATGCAGACCGTCCTAGCGCCCAGCTGGGCCGCGCGGATTGCGGCGGTGTAGCCGCCTGGACCGCCGCCGAGGACTGCGACGTCGCATTCCATGCGGCGGATCCTACTTATGACCCTCTAGAGCGGCGCGCGCATCACGACGGCGCCGTCGTCCTCGCGAACAGGCTCGAAGCCGTAGCTCTCGTAGAGGTGCCGGGCCGGGTTGTCCTTCGCGACGCTGAGGCTGATCGCGCCGAAGCCATCCTTGCGCGCGCAATCCAGCAGCCCGCCGAGAAGCTCGTGCCCGTAGCCACGGCCGCGGCGGCTGGGAACGACGGCGATCGCCAGTTCCGGCGTCGACTCGTCGATGAAGCCGAACCCGGGGTCCTCCTGAGTGAACAGCCGGTACCACGCGGCGCCGACCGGGACGAATTCGTCGAAGACGATCAGCGAGCGATCGCCCGGTTGGCCCCACCCGTTCACGTAGCGGGTCAGGGGTGGCTCCTCGTCGCCCACCGGCGTCCGCCAGTAGAAAGCGTGGCGGAGCATGTCGCGGAGAAAGGGAACGTCTCGCGCGCCGCCGGATCGGATCATCGCCGCGAGTTTACGGCGGCGGGAGCCCAAGCTCGGCGGCGGCCCACGGCAGCGCGACCTCAGCTTGGCGGCGCTGGAACTCGCGGACGCGAGGCGCGGTCGGCGGCGGCGGTAGGCCGGCGCGGGCTGCGAAGAAGCCGGCGAGCAGAGCCGCGAGCCCTTCGCTGTCCGCGACGAGCTCCCCCGGCTCCGGCCCGGCTTCGAGACGCAGGCTCGGCAGCCAGGCGACGATGTCGAGGAGCGGATTGCCGACGTGAGCGAGGTTCCAGTCGACGAAGACGGCGCGCCCGTCCCGCAGGCAGAGGTTGTCGCTGCGGACGTCGAGGTGCAGGAATGCGTCGCCCGCGAGAGCGCAGGTTCGTCCGGTCTCGAGCAGAGTCGGCAGGGTCTGCTCGAGCCAGCCTCGCGAGCAGAGGCCGGTCGAGAGCAGCGGCTCCGCGTCCTCGGCGACGAGCTCCCAGCCGTTCAGCCATTCGCGCTCGTCTGCGATCGGCGGGAGCTCAGGAGGGGGCGGCGTCGCATGGAGTTCGTCGAGCGCCGCACAAACCGCATCGATCTGCTCCGGCGTCCACGGCGGCGGCCAGTGCGCGTCGCTCAGGTCGGCGATCGCGAGCAGCGTCTGCTCGCCGTCGTGCCAGCCGACCAGCTCGGGGATGAACGGCGCCTGGACCGCGGCGTAGACGAGGTGCTCGCTCCGCAACCACTCGGCCGCGGTGTCGTCGAGCGCGACCTTGACGAACGCCCGCCGTCCGTCTGCGAGCTCGACGAGCCAGTGCGCCGAGTTCGTCCCGTAGCCGCCGCTGCGAACCGGCTGCCATTGGACCGGCGCGGCACCTGCGGCGGCTTCGAGCTCAGCTGCCGGGAAGCTCTTCGGCAAGCTGGATGCGATTGCCGTCCGGATCGAAGACGTCGAGCAGCCGGATCGCGCCGTGCAGCTCGAGCACGGTGCCGACCTCGACCCCCTCGCCGCGGAGGCGCTCGGCCTCGACCTTGACGTCCTCGACGTCGATCGTCGCTACACCGGTCTCGTCCTGCGGCTCGCCCTCCGCGATCGCGATCTCCATCTCACCGCGCACGAGCCTCGCCCAGCGGCCCTCCTCGTCCAGGTACGTCTCCACGAAGCCGAGCTTGCCGGTGTAGAAGGCTCGGCCGGCGTCGAAGTCGCGCACGTGGTACCAGACCTGAACAGGGCTCACAGCATCAAGCCGGGCTCCTCCAGGAAGGCCTTGACCGTCCGGAGGAAATCAGCCGCCGTCGCCCCGTCGAGCGAGCGGTGGTCGCACGTCAGCGTCAGCGTCATCAGCGGGCGCGACTCGAAGCCGGTCTCGGTCGGCACGGCTTTCGGGTCGATCGCCCCCACCGCGAGGATCGCCGCCTGCGGCGGGTTGAGGACGGCGACGAACTGTTCGACGCCGAACATGCCGAGGTTCGAGATCGTGAAGGTGCCGCCGTCGAGGTCTTCCTGGCGCAGCTTGTTGTCGCGCGCGCGCGTGACGATGTCTGCTCGGGCGGCGGCGAGCTCGGCGATCGAGAGACGCTCGGCCTGATGGATGACCGGGACGACGAGACCAGCCTCGATCGCGACCGCGATGCCGACGTTCGCGTTCGGGTGGAGCTCGATCGCGTCCTCGGCCCAGAGCGCGTTGACGGCGCGATGCCGCATCAGCGCGGCTGCGCAGGCCTTGGTCAGGATGTCGGTGACCGTGGGCTTCGCCTCGCCCTCCTTGACGCGCTCCACCAGCCGGTCGTGCAGCTCCTGCGCCCGCGTCATGTCCGCCGACATCGCGATCTGGAAGGCCGGCGCCTGCCACGCCTCGGTCAGGCGTCGCGCGATCGTCCGGCGGACGGAGGTCAGCGGGACGCGTTCGAACTCGCCAGGCGGTGCCGCCGCGGGTGCGGGTGCCGCGGGCTGAGTAGGCGCGCCCGCGGCCGCGCGCTCGACGTCCTCAGCGACGACCCGGCCTTCGGGGCCGGTGCCTTTGAGCGAGCCGAGCTCGATCCCGCGCTCGCGAGCGATCCTGCGGGCGAGCGGTGAGGCCTTGATCCGCGCACCGGCGCCGTTGCCTTGGGCGGGTTCTCTGATCTCGGTGATCTGCTCGGAGGCCGTCGCCTCGCGGCCGCGCTCACGCTCGAGCTCACGGGCTGGCCCTGGGGATCCTTCTTCCTGCTCGGCTTCCGCGACCGGCTGCGCTGCCTCGCCTTCGATGGCCGAGACATCCTCGCCCTGCTCGCCGATCACGGCGATGGTCGTGCCGACGTCTGCCTCGCCTTCGGCGACCGTGATCTTGAGCAGGACGCCGGAGGCCTCGGCCTCGACCTCCTGGGTCACTTTGTCGGTGTCGAGCTCATAGAGCGGCTCGCCTTTCTCGACCTGGTCGCCCTCGGCCTTGAGCCACTTGACGATCGTGCCGGACTCCATCCCCTGGCCGAGCCGCGGAAGCTTTACTTCGTTAGCCATGCTCACTCCCACCGTGTCCGGCGACCGGGTCCCCGGACATGTCTGGCGACCCGGTCGCGAGACACGTCACGAAGCGCCATCCCGCTGGACGGTCTTCTGGATCGCCGCGAGCACGTCCTTGGCGTGAGGGACGACGTACTCCTCCATCACCGGCGCGAAGGGCAGCGGCGTGAACTTGGCTCCGACGCGCTCGACCGGAGCGTCGAGCCAGTCGAACGCCTGGTGCTGGACGACGGCCGCCACTTCGGCGCCGAAGCCCATCCGCGTCACGGCCTCGTGGGCGATGACGCAGCGGTTCGTCTTCTTCACGGAGTCGACGATCGTGTCCTCGTCGAGCGGCTGCAGCGTCCGCGGGTCGACGACCTCGACGGAGACCCCCTGCTGCTCGGCCTCCTCGGCGGCGGCGAGCGACTCGTGGACGAGCCGCCCGGTCGCGACAACGGTGACGTCCTCGCCCTGGCGGTGCACGCGCGCCTGGCCGATCGGGATCGGCTCGATCTCCTCCGCCAGCTCCTCCTTGAGCCCGTAGAGCGTGCGGTGCTCGAAGAAGATGACCGGGTTGTCGTCGTAGATCGCCGACCAGAGCAGACCGCGAACGTCCCCGGGAGTCGACGCGAAGACGACCTGCTGAGCGTGCTGGGCGCCCGGCGACCAGCCGGCGCCTCCCTGTGTGCGGATCGTCAGCGGCACCTTCAGCTGCCCGCCCGACATATAGCGGTGCTTGGCCGCCTGGTTGACGATCTGCTCCATCGAGATCGTCAGGAAGTCCTCGTACATGACCTCGACGACCGGGCGCATCCCCTGCATCGCCGCGCCGATGCCGGAGCCGACGATCGCCATCTCGGAGATCGGTGTGTTGCGAACCCGGTCGGGGCCGAACTCGTCGAGCATCCCCTGCGTGACTCCCATCGAGCCGCCCATCTCCGCGATGTCCTCGCCCATGATGAACACGTCCTCGTCCTGGCGCATCGCCCGCGAAAGGGCGTCGCGAACGGCCTCGCGGTACGAGAGCTCAGGCATAGACGTTCTTCAGCGCATCCTCGGGCTTGGGATCCGTCCCGTTCTTGGCGAACTCGACCGAGGCGTCGACGAGGTCCTGCACCTCGCGGTCGAGCGACTCGTACTCGGTGTCCGAGAGCCCGAGCTTCTCGCGTAGGAGCTCGAGCGGATCGGCGGTCTCCTCGAGCCGGTGCAACTCGTCCTTGTCGCGGTAGACCTGCGGATCGCCGATGTAGTGACCGACGAGGCGCTCCGTCTCGCAGAGCAGGAAGACGGGCCCCTTCCCGTCGCGCGCATGCTTGAGCGCCCTGGCGGCGACCTTGTTGACTTCCTCGACGTCCTGGCCGTCGACCTTAATCGATTTCATTCCAAACGCCTCGGCGCGCTTGCTGAGGTCGCGGATCGGCGAGTGCTGGCTCTCCGGAGTCGATTCGGCCCAGTGGTTGTCCTCGCAGACGAAGACCGCGGGCACTTGCCAGAGCTGAGCGAGGTTGAGCGACTCGTGAAAGGTGCCGATGTTCGTCGCCCCGTCACCGAAGAAGGCGACCGCCACTCGCGGCTCGCCGCGAAGCTTGAAGGCGAGGGCGGCGCCAACGATCGCAGGCAGGCCACCGCCGACGACCGCGTTCGCGCCGAGGTTGCCGCGCTCGACGTCGTAGAGGTGCATCGAGCCTCCGTAGCCGTGCGAGCAGCCCTCTAGCTTGCCGTAGAGCTCCGCCATCAGCTCGTTCGGATGCGTCCCCTTCGCGAGCGTGTGCCCGTGCGCGCGGTGGGTCGAGGCGATCACGTCACCGTCCGCCAGCGCGCGGCAGACACCGACCGCGACCGCCTCCTGGCCGATCGCGACATGCAGGAACCCCGGCAGCTCGCCGGCGCGGAAGCGCTCCTCGACCTTCTCCTCGAAACGACGGATCAGGAGCATCTCCCGAAAGAACTCGCGCAGCGTCTCGTCCGAGACCCCACGGCGCTGCTCGACTTTCGCCACGGGCGTGATAGTACGCTCCGGGTAATGCGCCTGGTCGAGCAGTTCCGCCGCCTCGAGAGCGGTTTTCCCGACGGCTGGCGGTCGGCTCAGCTGCGCTTGATCGTCACCGACGAGAGCGACGCCGGACGCGTCGCCGCGCTACTCGGGCCGACCAATCCGGGCCGGCATGGCAAGGCGATCAACTTCTGGACGGGTCGCGGCGGAGCCGGCGTCGGCCCCGACGGGATCCGCGAGCTTTTGCGACGGATCGATGCCGAGAAGATCCGAGGTGAGCTCGAACTCATGCATGTGGAGGAAGAGGCCGCCCCGCTGGACGACAGGCGTCCAAGCCTTGCCGATGCGTGGGACGCCGCCGCCGCCACGCTGCCCCCGGACTGGAGCGATCTGTATGGCGAGGTCGAGCTGAACTCGAGCGACTACATCGAGCCGGGCGCGCTCCGGCTGAGCCCGCTGAACCCGACCCGGCCCGACGCCCGGCCGCTCTTCCGTTTCCGCGCCGCGCGCAAATTCGGCTACGGCGCCTCGCCTGAGATGGTGCGCCGCTGCCTCGAACGGCTCGACGAGGCCGCGATGGCAGGCGAGCTGCGGATCCTGAACGTGGTCTCGGACTCGTACCCGGCGAAGACCCAGGGCCCGGTCTGGTACGCAGGCGGAAAGGTGATCTGACCTGATTTCAAGTGCCCATCGAAGCGCCCAGCTCGGCAGCGACCGATTGCGCCTCGGCCCCGTCCCGCGTGATCACGAGGCAGGTGTCGTCTCCGGCCAGGGTGCCGACCACCTTCGCGTGCTCGACGCGGTCGAGCGCCCGCGCGATCGCGGGCGCGGAGCCGAGCTCGGATTGAACGACGACGATGTTCTGCGCCGGCACGACGCGCAGGCCGAACTGGGCCAGCATCGCCTTCAGCGACTCACGCGGGTTGCCCCGGCTCCCCCGCTCCGGCAACACGTAGCGGGGCCGCCCGAGCACGTCGCGGGTCTTCTCGAGCCCGAGCTCGCGGACATC
>Ga0307277_10000503_pt1 | contig 14514 bp, 7 predicted proteins | sample ER_DNA_116_FD_194473 | JGI IMG/M metagenome (GOLD analysis project Ga0307277, IMG submission 194473) | Bulk soil microbial communities from the East River watershed near Crested Butte, Colorado, United States - ER_DNA_116 | ecosystem: Environmental > Terrestrial > Soil > Floodplain | place: USA...
CGCCTTGGGCAGCCCGTACGGACCGAAGTTTGGGCCGGGATTGACGGCCTGCTTCGACACGTTGAACAACAGACAGCCGCCGGTACCCTGCGCCAGCATGATCTTCACCGCCGCCTGCGCCACCCGCTGGTGGCCGTAAAAGTTCAACTCGAAGCTTTTACGTAGCAGCTCTTCGTCGACCTCGCCGATGCGTCCCTGCCAGGCGGCGCCGGCGTTCGACACCACGATGTCGACCCCGCCGAAGCTCTCCACCACGCGAGCGAACGCTTCGCGCACGGAGGTCGGGCTGGTTACGTCGCACGCGAGCGCGAGCGCAGCTGGGCCGATGGCCTCGGCTTTGTCCTCGGCGGCGCGCCGGTCGACGTCGAGTAGCGCGACCTCGGCGCCCGCCGCGGCGAACGCGCTGGCGGTCGCCGCGCCGATGGCGCCGCCGGCGCCAGTGATCACGGCGATCTGGCCGGCGAGCGGCTTCTCCGCTGCGGCGCCGAGCTTGGCCTGTTCGAGCGGCCAGTATTCCATGTCGAACATCTCGTCTTCCGAAATCGATTGGAAGCGGCCGACCGCCTCGGCATCGGTGACGATTTCGACCGCGCATTGCGCGAGATCGGCGGCGATGCCGGCCTCCTTCTTCGATCGTCCCAGGCCGAACAGGCCGAGGCCGGGAATAAGCGCGACACGAGGCAGCGGATCGAGCGGCCGCTTGATCCCTCCGACACGGAGGTTCTGGCGCGCAAAATAATCCTGGTAGCGCTCGACGAAAGCCGCCACCGCGGCGCCCGCAGCGCGTTTGAAATCATCCATGCGGTCGGGTTCCGGCGCAGCCGTGACGAGCGGCCAATTCTTGGTGCGGATCGTGTGGTCGGGAGTCACCACGCCCGCCTGGCTATAGCGCGCCAGCTCGCTGCCGTTGACGAAATTGAGAATGGCGGGCGTGGCGCGGAAATCGAGAACCATGCGGCACCACGCGCCTTCGCGGTTTTCGACCTTGCGGCTGCAGGCGCCGCGCAGAATCGGCGCCACGTCGGCGACCGGCGCGATCGCCTGTGGTAAGTGCGCCGTCACGAACACCGCTTTGCGGTTCTTCTGCAGCCGCTCCTCGGCCAATGTGACCAGGGCGATCATGCGCTCGTAGGCCTCGCGCGCGCCGTCGCCGAAGGTGACGATGCCGTGCTTGTGCAGGATCAGGCCTTCGACGGCGGGTTTGGCGTCGTGGATCTCGGCTGCCGTCTTGGCGAGGAGGAATCCGGGCATGACGTAAGGCACCACGCTCGCGCGCCCGTCATAGAGTTCGCTGCAGATCATCTCGCCGTCGGGCTGGTCGATGATGCTCAGGACGGCGTTGGCGTGGGTGTGATCGACGAATGTGTGCGGCAGAAACGCGTGCAGCAGAATCTCGACCGAAGGATTGGGCGCCGCGGGCTCGAGCAGGCTCGCGCGCTGGATGCGCACGATATCTTGATCGCCGAGAGCCCCCCGCGCCCGCAGCTTGCGCAATGGGTCGAGCCGCACGGCGGGGAGATCGGCAGGCTCGACGCTGGCCATATCGGAACCCGAGCCTTTGACGCACAACACCGTGACTTGTTCGGCGAAAAGGTCAGGCATGGTCGTCTTGACGGAGGTGTTGCCGCCGCCGTGCAGCACGAGCTTGGGGTCGCGGCCGAGCAGGCGCGTCGTGTAAACCCGCAGAGCGAGGTCGCGGCCGATCCCAGCGCGAGCATAGCGGTCGATCGCCGCCTGCGCTTCGCTGTCGACCCAGCCGGATTTCATCGCCGCTTTCCGTCAGGCAATTGCGTGCCGCGTTCGCGCCCAAGCACACGGCGCGGACGCGCGCGCGCGAATGGAAACGACCACGCGGTCAGCTCTTGCCCAGGACACGCCTGCTCCACCACCCGGAACGCCGCGGGCGCTCGCCGGTCTCGCTCTCCGCCGAACTCGACACCACCGGCTCGATCGAAGGATCAGGCGGCGTGAACGACGGCGGGGGAGAGCTCGCGTCATCACCCATCGCTTGCGGGGCGCGCTCGCGTACGGTCGAGCGACGGCGCGGCGCTTCCGATACCGCAGGTTCGGAAACAGCCGGCACCGCGGTCTGCACCGATCCGCTGTCCTCCGGTTCGGCCTCGGACGTCGCGCTCACATCCTCATGCGGCTGGGCGATCGGAAATGCAGGCGTTTGGCGCTCCTCGCTGAACACCGCCCGCGGCGGTGCGGTCTCGTCGCTCGGGGCATCCTCCGAATCGCCGTGGGCGAGTTCCGGATCGATCGACACGTCCGCGGCGAAGCTCTCGCCCTCGCGGCCGCGACGGTTGCGCCGTCCGCCGCGGCGTCCGCGCCGCCGCCGCCGGCGCTCGCCCTCAGGATGCGCCTCGGCCGGCTGCTCGAAGCCGGTTGCGTCGGCGGCTTCGCGCGGCTCCTCCGACGACTCCGCCTCGTGTTCACCCGTCGCAGCAGCGAAGCCCGCGCCCTCCTCCTGCGGCGACCCCTCGCTCTCCGGCTGGAAGGTGGCGCGATCCTCGCCACGGCGGCCGCGCCGGCGTCGCCTGCGCTTGCGGGAAGGTCCTTGCTCGCCTGCTGCGCGCGCGTCTTCCTGCGACGTGCCGACGGCAGCGTCTTCGGATTCGGTCTCCTCGTCCTCATACACCTCTTCGTCTTCTTGCTCCTCCTCGATCGGCAGGGCCGCCAGGGGCTGCAGCGTCAGTGCTCTTGCCTGCTCCAGGCTGTGCACCTGCTCGGCTTTCTCGATGACGAAGGACAATTGTCCGCCAACCGTGTCGTCGGCATTGACCATGATCGCGATGCGGAAGCGTTCCTCCAGGGTGCGCAGATGCGCGCGCTTGTGATTGAGCAGATAAAGGGCGATCTCGGAGCGCGTGCGAACGGTAATATTGTGCGTTGCTCCCTTGAGCAGCATCTCCTCGAGGGCACGCAGCAGTTGGAGCGCCACCGACGATACCGAGCGCACGTGGCCGGTCCCGCCGCAATGCGAGCATTTTTCGGTTGAGCTCTCGAGCACGCTCGAGCGGATGCGCTGGCGCGACATTTCGAGCAGTCCGAAATGCGAGATGTGTCCGACTTGGATGCGCGCGCGGTCGTGCCGCAGGCATTCCTTCAACCGCCGCTCGACCGAGCGGTTGTTGCGCTTTTCGTCCATGTCGATGAAATCGATGACGATCAGCCCGGCGAGATCGCGCAACCGCAATTGTCGGGCGATTTCCTCGGCGGCTTCGAGGTTCGTCTTGAGCGCAGTGTCCTCGATGTGGTGCTCGCGCGTGGCGCGGCCGGAATTGACGTCGATGGCGACCAGCGCCTCCGCCTGGTTGAGCACGATATAACCGCCCGAACGCAACTGCATCACCGGCGTGAACATGGCATCGAGTTGGCTCTCGATCCCGTAGCGGGTGAAGATTGGCAGCGCCTCACGATAGGGTTTCACGTTCTTGGTATGGCTCGGCATGAGCATGCGCATGAACTCTTTCGCATCCTTGTAGGCGTCCTCTCCTGCGACCAGGATCTCGTCGATGTCCTTGTTATAAAGATCGCGGATCGAGCGCTTGACGAGCGAGCCTTCTTCGTAGACGAGCGTCGGCGCCGTCGAATTGAGGGTAAGGTCGCGCACCGTCTCCCACACCCGCAGCAGGTATTCGAAATCGCGTTTGACCTCGGTCTTGGTGCGGCTCGCGCCGGCGGTGCGCAGAATCACGCCCATGCCTTCCGGCACCTCCAGATCTTGCGCGATGTCCTTTAGCCGGCGACGATCTTCAGCGCTCGTGATCTTGCGGCTGATGCCGCCGCCGCGTGCGGTGTTCGGCATCAACACCGAATAGCGGCCGGCAAGCGAGAGGTACGTGGTGAGCGCCGCGCCCTTGGTGCCGCGCTCCTCCTTGACCACTTGCACCAGCATCACTTGCCGGCGCTTGATGACTTCTTGAATCTTGTACTGGCGGCGCATCCGCGGCATGCGCTCGGGAACCTCTTCCAAGGCGTCGGCGCCGCCCACCGATTCCACCACTTCCTCCTCGCCTTCGGCGCCGTGGCCGTTGACCTCGGTGATGTTGGCGGCGGCGGGCGCGCCGCCTGTGCCGCCCGCGTCCGCCTCGCCGGCGAGCGCTGCGGTGCCGAGTTCGGCGGTTTCGGCAGCGAGGCACTCCGCCGCATTCGGCTCGCCGCCGGTTGGAAGCGGTTCTGCCGCGCTAGCTGCCTCGAGCTGCGCGAGTTCGATCGGGGGTTCGGCAGCGGCGGCGGGCGCTTCCTCGGAGGGCTCGAGCGGCATGGGCTCCGCCGCGACCGCGACCGCGGAGGGCGTCTCCGCCGTGACTTCTTCCGTCGCATCGGCGAATTCGGCCGGCGGCTCGGCGGCCGGGGCCGTTGTTTCCTCTTCGGCCTCGACCGGCGCGCTCTTGACCTCGTCGCGCGCTCGCTCGCTCGCGCGTTCGGCATGCGCAGCCCGCCGTCCGGCGCGGCGGTCGGCCTCGGCCTCGGCCGCGCGCTGGGCGCGTTCGTCCTCGGCGATCAGCGCCTGCCGGTCGGCGACCGGGATTTGATAATAATCCGGATGAATTTCGCTGAAGGCGAGAAAGCCGTGGCGGTTCCCGCCGTAGTCGATGAAGGCGGCCTGCAGCGACGGCTCGACGCGCGTCACCTTGGCCAAATAGATGTTGCCGCGAAGTTGTTTACGGTTTGCGGATTCGAAGTCGAATTCCTCGACGCGATGGCCGCGCAGAACAACCACCCGGGTCTCCTCCGGATGGGTCGCATCGACGAGCATTTTGTTGGACATTGACCAATCTCTTAATCGCCGGCTGGCGCGGCGCTCGCCGCCACATGGACGGCGCAAGACGGCGCGACCGAAGACCGGCCTGACTGTGGTTGAAACGATGAGTTCTGTACGCGCGCGAGATCGAGGCGTGGCAGACAAGCGAGCCTGCGCACATCGCCGAACCGGTCATGGCGCCGTTCGGGGACGCCATGGTGGCTTGGCAGCGATCGGTTGAAGTCTCGACGCGCGGTCGTAGCATGACCTTTGGCCCATGCGAGGCGGCAGCGCTGGCGAGCGCGGCCGCGGGTTCTTGGCTGACGATATTCGACTCAGGCTCGCGGGTTTGGGAGCATAAGCCGCTTCGGATCGTGTACGGCACATGCCGCCCGCGGCACCGGCGGTGTCCACAAGAACATCGGCTTCGCTGATCCGTCGGCGCCGCACCCATGCGACGCGACCAAATCGTCCCGCGAAATCCCCTCCCGTCGCGTGTCAGGGAGCGGTCTTTGCGGTCTGCCGGATGTCCGAACGTGGCCCGACCGGAACCATAAATCGTCAGCACCCCTTTATTAGGGCCCGCGGCAGGCAATGGCAAGGGAGCCGGTCGGGTTCGCGGCGGCCACCGCGGCGAGGTTAGGTTTGGGTTAACTGCACCCCCGTAATGGAGTAAAACAGTCACGCAGGGGCCGGCAAAGCATGTTTGTGCGTGCGGCGATCTCGGCTTTTTTCCTCGGCGTAACGGTCCTGGGCGGTGCATCCGCGGCCGAGCGCACCGGCGAAGCCGTCCCGCCGGCCAGCGCCGGGGACGATTTCCCCAAGGCGAGCGACGTGCGGCTCGGCGGCGATGATGGGCAGACCCGGCTGATCGTTGATTTGAGCCGCAAGATCGATGTCCGCACTTTCACCCTCGCCAATCCCTACCGGGTGGTGATGGACATGCCGCAGGTCACCTTCCAGTTTCCGCCCAAGGTCGGGGAGGCGGGGCGTGGCCTGATCAAGGCGTTCCGTTTCGGTCTGGTGATGCATGGCGGCTCGCGCATGGTCATCGACCTCGCCCGGCCGGCGCAGGTCGACATGGCCTTCGTGCTCGATCCCATTCATGACCAGCCGGCCCGTCTCGTGCTCCACCTCACGGCGATCGACCGCGAGGCCTTCATGCGCAGCCTCGCGCTCGAGAGCGGGGCGCCGCAGCGCAGTAAGCCGGAAGCGCCGGTGGAGACCAAAGGCAACGGCGATTCTCGGCCGCTGATCGTCATCGATCCCGGCCACGGCGGCATCGACAACGGCACCAGGGCGGCGAGCGGGGAGATGGAGAAGACCATCGTGCTCGAGTTCTCGCTGCTCCTGCGCGACAAGCTCGAAAAGGCCGCCAAGTATCGCGTGCTCATGACCCGCACCGACGACACTTTCGTGGCGCTCGGCGATCGCGTCCAATTCGCGCGTGCGCGTCAGGCCGCGTTGTTCATTTCGATCCACGCCGATGCGTTGCGGCGAAGGGAAGGCGACGCGCAAGGGGCGACCATTTATACGCTCTCGGAACGTGCCTCGGACCCGCGCGCGGCGCGCCTGGCCGAAGCCGAGAACAAGGCCGACGTGATCGCGGGTCTCGATCTGTCCGCCGAGGAGAAAGACGTCGCGGGGATTCTCTTCGATCTTGCCCGGCGCGAGACCAAGACGTTTTCCGTGCAGTTCGCGCAAACCATGGTCGGGGCGCTCAAGAACGCTGCCCGGCTGCACCAACATCCGTTGAAATCCGCGAGCTTTGCCGTGCTCAAGGCCCCCGACGTGCCGTCGGTCCTGGTCGAGCTCGGCTATGTTTCGAACAAAGCCGACCTGAAGTCGCTGATCTCGACCGAATGGCGGGACCGCACCGCCGATTCGATCGTCCAGGCGGTCGATGCGTTTTTCCGCCCGCGCCTGGCGGGAAGCGGGCAAAGAAGCGGCCAGAATTGACTGGACTGTGGCCGTTTAGCCTCAGTTTCAACATAAAACAGAGCGACTTAGTTCGCCGGACCGAGCGCGGCAGGAGAGGGCGAGCGGCGGGGGAAAATCTCGCCCGAGGAGACCTTGGCCGGCTGGCGGGGGCTCATCGGCAGATATCACAGCCGCGGCGGTTCGGGGCAGGGGACCTTCGGGCATGAGATTGTTGCTGCGCTTCTTCGGTTTGCTGTTCGCCGCCGGGACGATCATATTCATTGTCGCGGTCGCGGCGGCAGCCGGCTTGCTCTGGCACTACTCGCAATCGCTGCCGGAATATTCCCAGCTGCAGGACTACGAGCCCGCGGTCATGACGCGGGTGCACGCCGCCGACGGTTCGCTGCTCGCCGAGTACGCGCGCGAGCGGCGACTCTATATCCCGATCCAGGCGGTTCCCAAGCTTGTCATCAACGCCTTCGTCGCCGCCGAGGACAAGAATTTCTACGAGCACGGCGGGATCGATTTCTCCGGCATCGCGCGCGCCGCGGTGCTCTACGCGCAGCAATACGGGAGCGGCCGGCGCCCGCAGGGCGCCTCCACCATCACCCAGCAGGTCGCCAAGAACTTCTTGCTCACGAACGAACTGTCCTTCGCGCGCAAGATCAAAGAAGCGCTGCTGGCCATGAAGATCGAGCGCGCCTTCTCCAAGGAGAAGATCCTCGAGCTCTACCTCAATGAGATCTATCTCGGCATGGGAGCCTATGGCGTGGCGGCCGCTTCGCTCCTCTACTTCGACAAATCGGTGCACGAATTGACGGTGGCGGAAGCGGCCTATCTCGCCGCGCTGCCCAAGGCGCCCAACAACTATCATCCGTTCCGTCAACGCGAGCGCGCCCTTGAGCGGCGCAACTACGTCGTCGATCGCATGGCCGAGGACCACTACATCACGGCGCAAGAAGCGGAAAAGGCGAAGAAAGAGCCGCTCAAGATCACCCCGCGGCCGACCGGAGCGCATATCTTCGCGGCCGAGTATTTCGCTGAGGAGGTTCGCCGCTACATCTACGAGAATTATACCGAGAAGAAGCTCTACGAAGGCGGCCTCTCGGTGCGCACGACGCTCGACCCGAAGATGCAGGTGCTGGCGCGCAAGGTGCTGGTCGACGGCTTCGTGCATTTCGACGAGCAGCAGGGCTACCGCGGCCCGACCCACAAGCTCGATCTTGCGGGCGATTGGGGCGTGAAACTCGCCGACGTCAAGGCGCTCTCCGATGTTGCGCCGTGGCGGTTGGCGGTGGTGTTGGAGGCCGACGACGCGTCGGCTCGCATCGGGTTGCAGCCCGGACGCGAGCCGGGCGGCATTCTCTCGAAGCAGCGCGAGACCGGCACGATTGCGCTCGAAGGCGTCAAGTGGGCGAAGCCGACCAGCGGGCCGATACGGGGCAAGACTCCGACCAAGGTCTCGCAGGTGCTTTCGCCGGGCGACGTCGTCTATGTGGAGCAGCTCGCCGAGAAGGACGGCCAGTTCCGCCTGCGCCAGGTGCCCGAGGTCTCCGGCGCGATCGTTGCCATGGATCCGCAGACCGGGCGGGTTCTGGCGATGGCCGGCGGCTTCTCCTACGACCAGAGCCAGTTCAACCGCGCGACCCAGGCGCTGCGCCAACCGGGCTCATCGTTCAAGCCTATCGTCTACGCCACCGCGCTCGACAATGGCTACACGCCTTCCACCGTCGTGCTCGACGCGCCGATCGAGATCGATACCGGCAGCGGCATTTGGGCGCCGGAAAACTATACGCGCAAATACTACGGGCCATCGACGCTGCGGTTCGGCATCGAGCAGTCGCGCAACGTGATGACGGTGCGCCTCGCCCAGGACATCGGCATGCCGCTGATCGGCGAATACGCCCGCCGCTTCGGCGTTTACGACAACTTGCCGCCCTACCTCTCGTTTGCGCTCGGCGCCGGCGAGACCACGCTGCTTCGCATGGTCGGTGCCTATGCCATGTTCGACAACGGCGGCAGGAAGATCCAGCCGACCCTGATCGACCGCATCCAGGATCGCTACGGCCATACCATTTACAAGCACGACTCGCGCGAATGTCGCGGCTGCGAGGCCGGTAAGTGGGAGAACCAGAACGAGCCGACGTTGATCGACAAGCGCGAGCGCGTGCTCGATCCGATGACCGCCTACCAAATCACCTCGATCATGGAAGGCGTCGTGCAGCGCGGCACCGCAACCGTGGTCAAGGAAGTCGGCAAGCCGATCGCCGGCAAGACGGGCACCACCAACGACGAGAAGGATGCCTGGTTCATCGGCTTCTCGCCCGACCTCGTGGTCGGCGTCTATCTCGGCTACGACAAGCCGCGCCACCTTGGCCGCGGCGCCACCGGCGGCGTGCTGGCGGCCCCGATTGTGCGCGACTTCATGAAGGTCGCGCTGGCCGACAAGCCGGCAGTGCCGTTCCGCGTGCCGGCCGGCATTAAGCTCATTCGCATCGATCCCAAGAGCGGCATGCGCGCGGGGCCCGGTGACCAGCGGGTGATCCTCGAAGCGTTCAAACCCGGCACCGCGCCGCCCGATAACTATTCGGTGATCGGCGTGAGCGATGCCGATGGCCGCCCGCTCGCGGTTTCGCCCGAAGCCGACCGCGCGGTGCGCACCGGCACCGGCGGGCTCTATTAGCCGCGTGAGTCGCAGCGCTTGGGTTCGACCCGAGCATCCTACGGGCAATGATTTCCTGATTATCGACTGAGCGGAGCCGGGAAGGGCGTGTGCGATCACGCCGTTCCGCCGGGGCCGCAGATCACGTTCAACAACGCTTGGCGACCTTCATTCCGCACGACCGTTAAGGCGCGTTGCAGCGCTCCCGGCAGCGCCGCCGGATCTTCCACACGTTCGCCGTAGCCGCCTGCCGCTTCGCAGATCCTCTCAAACGCGGGCAGTTTTCCGAGCCCGACGAAGGGAGGCGCGTTGCTTTTCGACGCCAAGCCGTCGGGATACATGGCGAACGTGCTGCGCTGGACCGCACCCCACATCGCATTGTTCATCACGACGAAGAGAACGGGCAGCCCGTGCAAGGCCGATGCGTGGTGTGCGGCGGCGGGATTGCAGAACATGTAGGCGCCGTCCCCGAGCACGGCGATCACCTGGCTTTGCGGGCGCGCGAGCTTGGCGCCGAGCGCCGCGCCGGCCCCCCAACCGAGACCGGACGCGGAACTCGATCCGAAATAGAGATCCGCTGACTCGAAGGAGCAGTGCTCGAGAAACAGCGTATATTCGTTGATGACGATGCTGTGCGGGTCCCTGGCGCGGTCGATGCAGTGGCTCACCCACGCCGGATCGAGCGGCGTCTTGCGCGCGCCCGCCTCGAGCGCGCGCTGCCGGGAGGCTGTGAGCGCGTCGCGCTCGTCCTTGACCGCGCGCCGTCGGCGCGCAACCGACTCGGAATCAACGGTGTCCTCCAGCGCCGCGGTCAATGCGGATATGATCGCAACCGTGCTCCCCGTGATCGCCAGGTCGCAAGGGAAACCGCGGATCGGGTAGCGCGCGAACAAAGGATCGAGCCCGCATTGGATCACTTTGCAATCCGCAGCTGGCGCGACGCGGCTGGGAATCCAAGGGACATCGGCCTCGAGCACCATGATTACGTCGGCCGTTGCAACGAGTTCCGCCGGGGCAAATCCCAAATTCATCGGATGCGATGACGGCAGCGACAGATAACGCGGCCGATGCTGGACGACCGGTATGGCAAAGCGCTCGACGAAGCGCGTCAGCGCCGCGAAAGCCGCCGCATCCCGTCCCGCGTTCGCCGTCACAATGAGGGGACGCGCCGCCTGGGCGAGCCACTGCGCCGCCGCGGCAACGGCGGTTGCATCCGGCGCCGGAGGGGCCGCCGGGCCGAGTCGCGATGGCGATGGCCGCTCCGGCTCGGAAACCGGCGCCGCGATGACCTCGCGCGGCAAGGACAGGTAGACGGGCCCGCGCGGCTCTGTCGCCGCGATGGCGAGCGCGCGATCGACCACCGTCGTCAGCTGCTCGGCGTTCCTGAGCTCGTAATCCCACTTGACGATTTCGCGGATCATGCCCGCCTGATCGTACATTTCCTGCGCCCAATGGATGTAGCCGTCGCGCGCGCCCAACAGCCCTGTCTCGGTCAGCGGCGAGCGGCCCGCTGTGAGTAGGATGGCGACGTTCTCGCGCGCCGCATTCAAAGCCGCGCAGATCATGTTGGCGGTGCCGACGCTGACGTGCACCATCACGGCCGGGATGCGCCGCGAGATCATGCCGTAGCCGTGCGCCATCGTGACGGCGAGATTTTCGTGGGTGGCGAGGATCGGTTGCGGAACGGCAACGCCGGTTTGTGCCGCCTGCGAGTAGGCTTCGATGAGCGGCGCGAAGTCCGTGCCCGCGTTGCCGAACAAGTAGTCGACGCCTCGATCGGCTAGGAGCGCGAGGTAGGCCGCCGCGACATTTCCGCCCGACTCCTGTTTCGCTCGCTTGCTCCGCTCGATGCGCGCTGCCATCGCCATCAACTCCCGTTCTCGCACGCAATCTACCCTCAAGGTCGGGCGTCAACCAAGCCTGGCGCGGCGACCTTGCCGGGGCGCGTCACTGCCCAACGCGGCCGGCTTTCCGCGACGCTGGACAAGCTCTGCCGTCTCAACGAATAATGTCGAGCCGGAGATCGACGGGTGTTTGCTCGAGCCTCTGCAAATCCGTCTGACGTCGAACGGATCGTCGAGCAAATCGGAAAGGTGGGACATGAAACGGATTTGCATGATCATCGCTGCGCTGGCTCTGTTTCTGGCGCCGATGCGGGCCATGGCGCAGGATAAGCTCGTCATCAGCGTCTGGGGCGGGAGCTGGCGCGATATGGTCGACAACCTCATCGGCAAGAAGTTCACCGCCGCGACCGGCGTGCCGGTCGAGTACATCACCGGCGGCACGATCGATCGGTTGAACAAAGAGAAGCTCGCCAAAGGCAATCCGGAAAGCGATATTACCTTCACGACGTCGCATGTCGGCTGGCTCTACGCCAACGACGGGCTGTACGAGACGCTCGATCTCACCAAAGTGCCGAACGCCGCCAACTTGGTCGAGCAGGCCAGGATCAGCCCCTATCACATCGGTACCTGGGCTTATGTCTATACCATCGGCTACCGGCCGGACCTGTTCAAAGGCGTGGCATTCGAGAGTTGGGCGGATCTCTGGAAGCCGGAACTCAAGGGCAAGCTCGCCGCGCCGGACTTCGATCCCAGTCATCTCATCGTCGTTTCCGCGATCTTGTCGGGCGGCGACGCGGCGACCTGGGAGAAGGGGCAAGCCAAGCTGAAGGAGCTCAAGCCGAACTTCAAGGCGTTCTACACGAATGACGCGAACAGTCAGCAGCTCATCGCCAACGGCGAGACGCCGGTCCAGGTGATCTTGTCGATGAATGCGCACTACATGGCGGGCGAGGGCGTCCCCATCCAGCTTGTCATTCCCAAAGAAGGCGCGGTTCTCGGCATCGACACCGTCGCCATCATGAAGGGCTCCAAGCGGGCAGAGCTCGCCTACAAGTTCATCAATATCGCCCTCGACCCGCAGGTGCAGGCGGAAGTCGCCCAGTTCAAAAAGGGGAGCCCTGTGGTGCTCAACGCCAAGCTCGATCCCGCCGTCGCCAAGTTGCCGGGCGTGTTCACCTCGGTCGAGCAGTGGAACAAGCAGGCCATCGTCATCGATCACAAGCTGCGCGCGGAGAAGACCGCGGAATGGCGAAAGTGGTTTGCCGAGAACATCATGAACTGACGGCCTGACCGCCAAGCTGCACGTGCGCGCATTCCGCTCAGGCGCGAGAAGATGAGCCCGAGGCCGTTCTTGCGCCTGTTCGTGACGCCGGCCGTGCTGTGCGCGCTCGGCTTCGCCGCCGCGCTCGCGGCGGTGATACAATACAGCCTGCGCGCATATGTGCCCGGCTCGCTGGAAGCGGGAGGCTTCACGCTCGACAACTTCGCCGCGCTGTTGCGGCCGCTCTATGCGCGGGTGTTTCTCGAGACGGTGTGGATCTGCTTTCTCACGGCTTTCTTCACGCTGCTCGTCGGATACCCGCTCGCCTATGCGCTGGTGCACGCAAGGCACGTCGCGCTCAAGTCCGCAATTCTGGTGATCACCGTCACCCCGCTGTTCCTCGGCGAGGTGGTGCGCACGTATTCCTGGATCGTCGTGCTCGGCAATAACGGCTTCCTCAACGCGGTGCTGCTCAGGCTCGGGCTGATCGATGCGCCCGTGCAATTCATGTTCACCCAATTCGGCGTCGTCACCGCGCTTGTCCATGTCACCTTGCCGATCATGGTGATCATGCTGGCTGCGGCGCTCTCCCACATCGACCGCGATTACGAGCGCGCCGCCGCGAGCCTCGGCGCCGGGCCGATCCGCGCGTTTCTCACCGTGACGCTTCCCTTATCCACGCCTGGAATCATCGCCGGGGTCACCACCGCTTTCGCCTGGACCTTCAGCGCGTTTGCCACTCCCCAGCTGATCGGTGGAGGTCGCGTCAACATGATCTCGAACTTGGTCTATCAGCTGGGACTCGCGAGCTTCAATTTCCCGTTCGCGGCCAGCCTGTCGGTCGCCGGACTGCTGCTCACATTCGCGGTGCTGGGGCTCATGCGCGTGGCCGCCGGCCGGCTCGAATCTATCCGGCAGCACTGAGGTGCACCGCTTGCCGTCGCAAAGCTTGCTACGGTTGCTGGGTGGGGCCGTCGTAATCCTTATTCTCGGCTTCCTGCTCTTGCCGGGACTGGTCGTCACGCTTGCCGCCTTCAACAGCAGGGCGATTTTGTCGTTCCCGCCCGAGAGCTGGTCGTGGCGCTGGTTCGCCAAGGCAATCGCCTACGAGGACTTTCAGGCGGGCTTCCGTAACGGGCTCATCGTGACCGCCTGGGCGTCCTCCATCGCCCTCGTCGTCGGCGCGGCGTTTGCCTTCGCACTCGATCGCTACGAGTTCCGTCTCAAGCGCGCGCTGGAGACGGTGTTGCTCTCACCGCTGGTCGTGCCGCACTTCACCATCGGCCTTGGATTTCTGATTCTCGCCGCCCAGGTCGGTTTGGCGCGCGGCTACGCAGTGGTCGTCGCCTGCCACGTGGTGCTGGTGCTGCCGTTCGTGTTGCGCAGCGTCTACATCTCGCTGCGCAATCTCGACCCGCGCCTGGAGCTTGCCGCCGCGAGCCTCGGCGCGCCGCCGCGCCGCGTGCTCACGACGGTTACGGTGCCATTGCTGCTGCCCGGCCTGATCAGCGGCTGGCTGTTCGCGGCGATCCTGTCCTTCAACGAATTTACCGCTTCGCTCTTCGTCACGTCGCAGCGCACGCAAACGCTGCCGGTTGCGCTCTACAATTACGTGCGCGAATACGCGGACCCCTCGATGGCCGCGGTCTCGGTCATCTACATCGTCATCACCGCAACACTGCTGACGTTGGCCAACGTCTTTCTCGGTCTTGCAAAGGTCCTTGCCGTTGAGCAGCCCCGCTGAGCACACGCTATCCGCTCCGCCTGGCGCGCCGGCGAGTCGGACGAGGGTCGGGGAGCCCATCGCCGTCGAGCTCGACCGTGTGACGAAGCGCTTCGGCGCCATCACCGCGCTCGATGACGTGTCGCTGATGGTTGCCCGCGGCGAGCTGATGACGCTGCTCGGCCCATCGGGCTGCGGCAAGACCACGCTGCTCAACCTTGTTGCTGGGTTCCTGATCCCCGACAGCGGCGAGATCGCCATCGCGGGCCGGCGGATGACCGAACTTCCCGCCTATCGGCGCGAGATCGGCATCATGTTCCAGAACTATGCTCTCTTCCCGCACATAAGCGTGGC
>Ga0307277_10000504_pt1 | contig 14512 bp, 15 predicted proteins | sample ER_DNA_116_FD_194473 | JGI IMG/M metagenome (GOLD analysis project Ga0307277, IMG submission 194473) | Bulk soil microbial communities from the East River watershed near Crested Butte, Colorado, United States - ER_DNA_116 | ecosystem: Environmental > Terrestrial > Soil > Floodplain | place...
GCCGGATCTGCGCTCCGGCGTACGAGCGCGGATCGAGCGGCGCCCGCGTTATCGGCGCGCGCTCGTGCCCGCACTGGCGCTCCTTGTCGCGCTCGGGATCGCGCTGGCGGTGCCGGATGCCCGCAGCGCAATCCTGCGTTTCTTCCACATCGGCGCGGTGACGATCGAGCGTGTCGAGACGCTGCCGACCGCGCCCGAGCTCCCGCTCACCGCCGGGCTCGGGCCGGCGCTGTCGCTACGCGAGGCCGAGGCACGCTCGGGCGTGACGCTCGTCCTCAACGGGCGACGGCCGGAGCGTTTCTATGCGCAGCGGGGCCTGATCGCGACGGTGCTCCAGTACCGCGGCAAGCCGGTCCTCCTCGCCGAGCTTCAGGGTGACCAGACGGGGATCGTCAAGAAGCTCACGGGCCCGGAGACCAGTGTCGACTCTGCGCCGATCGGCTCCTTCGGTCTCTGGCTCTCGGGCGGCCGGCACGTCCTAATCTGGGAGACCGGGGCCGGGGAGGTTAGGCAGATGGAGACGCGGCTCGCCGGAAACGTCCTGATCTGGACCGAGGGCGGCCGCACGTTCCGTCTCGAGGCCGCCTTGGACCAGGGCTGGATGTTGGAGCTCGGGCGTCAGATCACCCGGTAAGGGGAGAACCACACGGCCGCTTTGTCCGAATAAAGAAACGTGACGACTGCGGCAGATACCGGAATCAGGGAAGAGTTCGAGCTGGTCGAGGCCTGGCGGGCCGAACAGCTCGAAATGGCGGGCTACGAGGCCCAGACGGCAGCAGAGATCGCGATGCGGCAGGACATTGACCTGCACCTCGCGATCGACCTGCTCTCGTCGGGCTGCTCGGCCGAGCTGGCTGCTCAGATTCTGCTCTAACAAGCAGGTCAAGGCGGCTACCGGCAGAATCTCGTGCCGGTGACCTTCCTCGCGTCCATACCGTCGCCGTCGAGCGGCACGATCGACCTCGGGCCGTTCACGATCCACATGTACGGCCTGATGCTCTTGCTGGCGATCGCGGCCTGCTGCGCGCTCACCGGTTATCGCTGGGTCAAGTGGGGCGGCGACTGGGATCTCGTCTTCCGCGTCGCCGTCTGGGGCGTTGCGTTCGGCATCGTCGGTGCGCGCCTCTACCACGACGTCACGAGCTGGAACGAGGTGCCCGACCACTGGTGGGGGCCGTTCGCCGTCTGGCAGGGCGGGCTTGGCGTCTGGGGAGGGATCCTCTTCGGCGTCCTGGCGGGCGCCTGGATCGTGCGCCGATCCGGCCAGAGCGTGCGCCTCTTCATGGACGCCGTCGCGCCCGGGCTGCTGTTGGCGCAAGGGATCGGCCGCATCGGCAACTGGTTCAACCAGGAGCTCTTCGGCAAGCCGACCGACCTGCCCTGGGGGCTGGAGATCGATCCGCAGCACCGGCCGCCCGGCTATTTCGACCACGCCACGTTCCACCCGACCTTCCTCTACGAGCTGACCTACGACGTGATCGGTGTGGCGATCCTGCTCTGGGTCGACCGGCGCTTCAACATCCGGCGGCCTGCGCTCTTTGCGCTCTACGTCTCCTACTACTGCTTCTGGCGGTTCTTCGAGGAACTGCTGCGGGTCGATCCGGCGCACGAGTTCCTCGGCCTGCGACTGAACGCGTGGGTCTCGATCGTGGTGTTCGTCCTCTCGACGGCGTTCTTCATCTGGTGGCAGTTCATCAGGACGCCGAGCAGTGGCGACCGGCCCCGAGCGAGCAGGACGATCGTGCCCACCGGGCCGGCCATGTCCGTCCCCAAGGGGCGCGTCCGCTCGGGACGCTAGGTTGACCGCACGATGATCGTGCGTGAGCTCGACCTGGACCTGGACGCCTTCGAAGGCCCCTTCGACCTGCTGCTGACGCTCGTCCTCAAAGAGGAAGTCGACCTTGCGGAGGTGGACGTCGCCGGGATCGTCGTGCGCTTCCTCGAACGGCTCGCCGAGCGGGACGCGCTGGATCTGGATGCCTGCGGTGAGTTCCTGGTCCTCGTCGCGGCGCTGCTGGAGCTGAAGGCGCGCGGGCTCTTCGAGGACGAGGCCGCCGAGCTGTCGGAGCTGGAGCCCGAGGAAGCTGCGGAGGAGCTGGCACGGCGGCTGGCCGAGTACCGGCGCATGAAGGAGGCGGCGGGCTGGCTGGCGGAACGGCTGTCGTCAGAGCGAGACAGGTTCTTCCGGGTCGGGCCGGCGCCGCTGGCGCCCCAGCCGGAACGGCGCCTCGCGCCACAGGATCCGGAGCAGCTCGCCAATGTGGTGCGGCTGCTCGCCGCAGAGCCGCCGACGGTTTCGCTGGCGCACATGGAGCTGCGGTTTCCGCCGGTCGCGCAGTTCCTCGAACGTTTCCGCGCGTTGCTCGGGCGGCGCTCGGTTTTCGACTTCGACGCCGAGCTCGAAGGGCTTTCGCGCGCCGAGCAGGCGATCGCTTTCTTGGCCTTGTTGGACCTGCGTCGTTCGGACGAGATCAGGATCAGCCAGGCGGCTCCTTTTGCTCCCATCCGGGTCAGTAGGGTGGAGCAGGAGAGTGCCGCCGTGAACGAAAGGACCCACGCGTGGACCGTCCGCTCCGCCTAGTCACCGCCAATCCGCTCGACCAGCTCGCGCGGACTCTCGAGGCACTGCTCGTCGTTGCGAGCGCGCCGCTACCCGTGGAGGAGTTGATTGCTGCGGCGGACGACGACCGCGAGCGGGTCGAGCTGGCACTCGGTTTGCTGGCGGAGCGCTACCACGAGGGTCGCAGCGGCATCGTGCTGGAGTCGGTGGGCGGGGGTTGGGCTTTCCGCGCGTCGCGTGAAGCGGCTGAGGCTTGCGGTCGGCTGTTCGAGCGTCCGGTGCAGCGTGGTTTGTCGCAGGCCTCGTTGGAGACTCTGGCGATCGTCGCGTACCTCGGGCCGTGCACGCGTCCGGAGATCGCGCGAATCCGCGGCGTGGCGGCGGACTCGGCCGTTGCGGGCCTGACGGAACGGGGACTGATCACCGAAGCGGGCCGCGAGGACGGCGCGCACGGTGGCGCAGTGAAGTACAAGACGACGCCGCTATTCGAGCGTGTGTTCGGGTTGGAGAGCCTGTCGCAGTTGCCGCGGCTGGACGACCTACCTGGCGAGGTCGACGATCTGCGTGAGCGTTTGCACGCGGTTGCGGAGCAGCGCAGCGCCTAGCTCTATTTGAAGCGGACGTGCACCTCATGGGAGGTCGAGTCCGCGAGGCCGAGACGGAGGATCCTGCAGGTCCCCTTCCAGCTCGAGCTGGTTGTGACCAGGTTCCGGTAGCGATCCGTCGGGGAGCTGTAGCTCAGCTTTGCGTCGGCGCTCGCCGCCGCAGCGGTGGGCGTCCAGTCCGTGCAGGAAGCGGGCTGCCATGTGGTCTTCGAGATGACGTTCAGTCCCTGGTCGCCGGTCAACGAGAACTTGAGCGCGATGGCATCGCCTGCCTTCGCGTCGCTGATCGTGCTGTTCGCATCGACCGGTGAGTCGAAGCCCTTGAAGGCATAGTTCACCAGGTACGTGGCGCTGGCGGTGGCTCTCTTGCCGTTGTCGTCGGCTGCGTTCACCGTGAAGCTGTGAGATCCGACCGAGGCCGTGTCGATCAAGGCGCCGTTCGGGACGGTGCCGTTGCAACTAGCGATGCGTTGGTGACCGGGGCTCCTGCAGCTGAAGGACGCGGAAACTCCCACGCCGAGCGAATAGGAAGCTCCGTCGGCAGGTGAGCCGATGTCGATCATCGGCGGCCGGGTGTCGACGACGGTGTACGTGACCCTGGTCTGGGTGAGATGCCGCGCGTTGTCGAAAGCGACCACGTTGAACGTGTGTGTGCCGATCTGCCGTGTGTCGAGCGGGGCGCCGTCGGGAAGATCGCCAGAGCAAAACGCAACCCCGCTACCGCCGGGATCGCTGCAGGAGTAGTCCACGGTCAGGTTTGCTCCGAGTTCGTACGTCGCACCGTCGCTCGGCGTGCGCACGTCGATCTGAGGAGGCGTGAGATCGAGGACTTCGTACGTGACGGTCTTCGAAGCGGTTCGTCCCTGGCCGTCGGTCGCCCGGACGGTGAACGTATGCGTGCCGGCTGTACTGAGATCGAGCTGTCCCAGGAACGGGACGTCCCCTTCGCAACTAGCGATGTAGGTGACCGCCGATGTGCACTGGTAGAAGGCGATCGCGCTCGTCCCCGGGAAGTAGATGCCGCCGTCGGTCGGTGAAAAAATGTCGATGCTCGGAGCCTCTGGAGGAGAAGGGTGAGGGACGACCTGCGAGGTTCCCCAGTCGGGGCCAAGGGCGTCGCCGCCGGACGTGAGCTGCGTCAAGCCGGAGCCGTCCGGGTTGATCGTCCACAGACTCGAGCCCCCGACCGTGTCAGCGCTGCGTCCGAAGACAATCTTCGTTCCGTCCGGCGACCACGAGGCGCCACCGTTGTGGAAACCGCCGCTCGTCAACTGGGCTTCGCCGGACCCGTCGGCTCCCGCGAGATAGAGCTCCCCGCTATAGCCGTTGGCGTCGTTTCGGGTGAACACGATGTGCCGGCCGTCCGGGGACCACGCCGGGGAGCTTGGGAAAGTTCCGGGCGCGGAGACCGTATGGGGATTGGAGCCGTCGACTCCGACGACGCCGATACCGTTCAGCCCGACGTAGGCGAGCTGCGTACCGTCCGGGGACCAGGACGGGCTGTTCGAGAAAACGTCGGTGATCTTCGTCAGGCCGGAACCGTCCGGGTTGATCAGCCAGAGGTTCCACGTTCCACCGCGGGTGCTCGCGAATGCGATCCGCGATCCATCGGGCGACCAGGTGGGCGTCGTTTCGTCGACGCTGCCGGTCGTTGCGGGCGAGAGTTGCGTCTGTCCGGCGCCGTTCGCGTCCATCACCCAGATCTGCATGCGTCCGCCGTTGTCGGCGCGTGAATAGGCGATCGTCGTGCCGTCAGGGGACCAGGCGGGCGACGATTCGCTCGCGCTCGTCCAGGTGAGTCGCTGTCCGGATCCGCCGTCGGGACCGACGGAGTAGAGCTCGGAATTGCCGTCCCGGTTCGAGCTGAATGCAATGCGCCCGTTCAGCGGTGCCGTCGCACCGGCACTCGAGACGAGACCGAGCGCGAGCACGGTGATCAGAAGCTGGACGAGACGACGAGTAGACACAACGACCCCTTTTCGGCGACCTTCTACAGATCATCGTCAGGGTTTCTTTCGGCGGATCCCCCCAAGGGGGGATCAAGCAGGCTTGCGACCCGTCGCTTCAACCCAGCGGTAGCCGGGGATCGGGACGCCCAGTGCGCGGCGCGCGCCGCGCAGGCGGCGCGGCAGGCGTAGATAGATCTCCGGCAGTTGCTCCCGTTTGAGCAGATGCGCGGCCGCGGCGATGCGGAACAGCGGGTCCGTCAGCGGAAACTTCAGTTGCGACGAGCGCACGACGTCGAGCTCCAGCTCTGGATGCTCGAGCACCGAACGGAAGTGCTGCTCCGATTCGTACTCGCGCATGTGCGTCGGGTCGAGCTGCCAGCGCTCGGGTGCCGGCGGCTTCCCTTTGTAGAGCCAGAATGCATGCGGGCCGCGGATCACGCTCGCGACATAGAACCACCCGCCCGGCTTGAGCAGTCGCGCAACTTCAGGGGCTAGCACCCGGTCGTCCGGCAGATGCTCGATCACCTGCGAAGAGATGACGGCGTCAACGGAACCGTCCGCCAACTCGTCGACGTGCGCGACGTCGGACACGATCCCGTGCACCTTCGGCGACAGCCGCTCGCACAACGCGACGTGCTCCGCAGAGATGTCAACCGCATAGATCGTCTCGCCGACGAGCCCAGCGCGATCCAGCGGCCACAACGTCCCGCCGTCTCCTGCGCCGAGATCCGCGAGCACACGCGGCGGCGAGCGCTCTGCAGTTTCGCGCAGGAGCGGAGGCATCCACTCCGTCAGGAAGTAGCGGGAGTGCTCGAGATCTGCGACCGACGGACCGCTAGCTTCCAAAGCTCTGCCGCCGCGGCAGATCGTGCTCCACGTCGACGAGGTGCCCGTCGCGCTCCACGTAGCCGCCCTTGCCGCCGACAACCAGCAGGACGAGATCCTCCGTCTCGCTTGCGTTGGACAGGAGACGTGGCGTGGTCGACTCGACGTGCACGAGGCCACCCTCACCGAGCTCCCGCACCTCGTCGCCGACCTCGACGCGCGCCCGGCCGCGGTGGACGAAGTAGAGCTCGTCCTGCTCGTCGTGCCAGTGCTTGAAGCCGACGTAGCCCGGCGGGTACACGATCGCGTTGACGCCGAACGCGGTCACGCCGAGCGCAGACCGCACCTTGCGAAAGCCGAAGCCCTCACCGAGCTCATCCACTGAACTGAATGCGTATCCACTCATAGCTTGCGCACGATCTCCTCTGCTTCCTCGCGGGTGAACGCGGGGAGCGTCTCCGTATGCTCCGCGCCGTAGCGGTTCAATTTCATCAGGATTTCCATCGCGACGCTGTCGTTGGGCGCCTCGAAGATCTCGACCACGTCGTAACGACCGAGCGTGACGTAGACGCCGACCATGCTGCCGCCTGCCTCGGTGATGATCCGCTCGCCCTCCTCGACGCGCTCGCGCCACTTCGGGAGGCCGGCAAAGCCCTGCGTCGTGAAGCGCATCAGGGTCACGTAATGGGCCATGGAGCGAATATATGACGCATGCGCCTGAACGCCTATCTCGCGAGGGCAGGAATCGCCGCTCGGCGCGGCGCGGACGACCTGATCAAGGCCGGCCGCGTCAAGGTCAACGACGTGCCCGGCGCGCTGAACACCTACGTCCACACGGGCGACCGGGTCGAGGTCGATGGGAAGCCAGTCACGGCGCAGCCGCTGAGGTACGTGCTCCTCAACAAACCCGCCGCGACCGTGACGACGGCCAGCGATCCGCAGGGTCGTCCCACGGTCGTCGAGCTCGTCGAGGAGATCCCCGAGCGAATCGTGCCGGTCGGCCGGCTCGACGCCGACACGACGGGTGCACTGCTCCTCACGAACGACGGGCCGCTCTCGCACCGGCTCGCGCACCCGCGCTACGGCGTCGAGAAGGTCTACGAGGCCGAGGTGGAAGGGGAGCCGGACGAGGCGGCGCTGCAGCAACTCGCGGCCGGGATCGACCTGGACGACGGCCGTACCGCACCCGCGGGTGTCCGCCATCTCGGCCCGTCGAAGCTCGAGCTGACGCTGCACGAGGGACGCAAGCACCAGGTCAAGCGCATGTGCGAGGCAGTCGGCCACCCGGTCCTGCGGCTGCACCGAAGTCGTTACGCAGGCTTGACGGTCGAAGGGCTCGAGCCCGGCGCGTGGCGCGAGCTCGAGCCCTCCGAGGTTGAGGCTGTTAGGAGGAGGACAGCGCCGCCGCCCGGTCAATCAGGCTTTGCGCCTGCGTGATCCAAGCTTTGGCTTCCTGTTCGTCCAGTGGTTGTCCAGCGAAGGCCGCAGCGCCCAGTGCGGCTTTGATGTGCGACGCGAGCGCGTCGCGCTCGGTCGTCAGGCTCTCGATCGAGCTCTCGATCGAGTTGTAGACGCTCTCGTCCGTGCTCTTGATCGCTCTCGTCGACGCGACGAGCGTGTCCATCGCGAACTGGCCGAACGGGGCGTTCACCTGTTCGTAGATGTCCGAGAGGCGACGCACCGTCTCGCGATGAGCAATCAGTGACTGAGGTGTCGCCCTCGTCGTCAGGGCCTCGATCAGGACGCGGCCGTCGTGGCCGTAGTCGTCCGTCAGACCGAGCAGCGACAGCATCGTCGGGCGGACGTTCGTGTGGTCGGTCCACGTCGAACTGTCGACTCCGTTGGTTGCGACACCAGGGCCGACGAAGCCGACCCAGGTCGTGCCGATGACATCCTGGATGTCACCGTGGCTCCACGCGAAGTGGTAGTCGATGCACGGGTTCGTGCCGCAGGACGGATTGGCGTTCGGGTTCGCCACGGTCCCGCCCGTGATGAACCAGTTGGGATCGGCGAACCCGGTGAAGCTCGGCGTTCGGCGCGGGTCACTATTGACCATGTGCAACGTCTTCTCCTCGACCGCATCTGCCATGCGCTCGAACACCGTTGTCGGGCTCGAGCTGACGTAGGGGTCGATCTGTTGTAGGCCGGCGACATCCCTCTCCATCTTCCGCAGCACCGGATCTGTGCGTTCGGGCTGACCGTTGACGTAGAAGGCGGGCGCCGAGTCGTTGTGCACCTGGAACCCGGGTGTCCCAGACGGCAGCTTCGTCCTGATGTTCATGTTGACCTCGCCGATCTGGTTCGTCGGGCAGGCCGGCGCTGTGGTCCACGAACAGTTCGTGTGCGCGTACGCGAGCGAGCCGTCCGTCTGCGGCGTGCCGATGCCGCCGGCGAACTTGTCGCCCTCGTCGACCGTCACCATGAACAGTGTGTTGGTCTGGTCGATGCCGTCGTTCTTCAGCCGCTGGAAGTACGCGGCGAAGGCGTCGTCGTAAGCCTTGAGCTGCGCTTTGTAGTCCGCCTCACCCGGGCCTGACGCCCGTGGGAAAGCGGGGTTGAACGGAGCAGGAAACGAGGATGTGTGGTTGTCGTGGGCGTCCGAGATGTAGCCCCACGTGATCGGAATGCCCGCCTCCTGCATCTGGGCCAGGTAGCCGAGCGTGTTCTTCGCCAGCGCCTCGTCGAAGCCGGGGAAGCCCGGTCGCCCGAACGGGTCGGTTACAGGATCGCCGGCCGTGCTGTTCACGGCTGTTAGGCCGCCCACCGTCTGGCACGAGGCGTTCGGTACAGCGCAGACCGCCGGGTTGACGTACTTCGCCCCGAACAACGCGGAGTAGCCGAGGTAGCCACCCGGTTCGTCTAAAAGCTTGTCTTGTCTCGAGTTCGCCACGTTGGTGGCGTTGGCGGCGCAGATACCGCCGCCCTGTGCGCAGTGGATTGCGATTCCGACGTAGTCGGTAAGAGCCCTGGCACGCGCGGCCGTTCCTGACGGAGCCGCGTTCGAGGCTACTGCGTCGTTCCATTCGGCTGAGCCGGTTCCGAACGCCTGCGACATGTCGCCGAACGGGCCTGTGCCGGTGTTCTCGAGCTCGATGTTTGCAAGCGAGATCGCACCGAAGTCGCAACCAGCCCGGGTGAACGGAACCCACGGCGCCGGCGTCACCTTCTGATCCGTGACCATGTTGGGCAGAGGATCATTGGACCCGGTCGAGTCGTCGACCAGGTCGGTCCAGTACTTGAACGCAGTGCTGAATGCCGGAATCTTGCTCGGCGGGAAGTAGTAGTAGCTGTTCGACACGGTGATTCCGTGGCGGTCCGGGTAGAGACCCGTTTGGGTGGAGAGGATCCCGCCCGCGGTGTGCGAGATCAGGACCGTGTGGTCGTTCGTGAAGAGCGTCCCGCTCGACTTGAGGAAGTTGAGCAGGTGCGGCATCTGCTCCAAATCGGACGCGACGGTCGGGTTATCGCGTGAGTAGTGCGTGTTGTCGAACTGCAGGTAGACGACGTGCTTGATCTTGCCGCCGACCGAGTTCAACTGGCAGTCGGACGCGGCGAGCGTTCGTGACGCTCTTCCGCCCGACTGCACCTTTGCTGCAGCAAAGCTGGTTGCGATAAGAGACGCGATCAGCAAGAAGCCGAGCGCCGTGAGCCCTCTCCCCTTCATGGTGCCTCCCCTCGATTGACGCGCAGGAACTTACAAGCTCCGAGTCGAGAATGGAGGTCGATCCGACGAGGCGCTTACGGTCTGGCGAAGCCGAGCCGCTCGTACATCAGCTCGAGCGTTGGCGCCGACGCCTCGCGCGCCTTGTCGGCGCCGACCTGCAGAAGCCGGTCGAGCTCGCCGACGTCGGCGCGCAGCTCCTGGTAACGCGGCTTGATCGGGGCCAGGGCCTCGATGACCGCTTCGGCAACGTCCTCTTTGAAACGGCCATAGCCGGAACCTTCGTAGCGCGCCTCTACATCTGGGATCGAACTCTCCGTGACGACCGTCATGAGCTCGATCAGGTTCGAGATGCCCGCCTTCTGTTCTGGGTCGTATCGCACCTCGCTCCCGGAATCCGTGACGGCGCTTTTCACCTTCTTTCGGATCGTGTCGGGCGGGTCGAGCATCAGCACGGTTCCGCTCTCAGCTCCGCGTGACTTCGACATCTTCACGTCCGGTTCCTGGAGATTCATCACGCGGCCGCCGGTCTCCGGAAAGACGCCCTCGGGCACGACAAATGTCTCGCCGTAACGCGAGTTGAACCGCTGTGCGACGTCGCGCGTGAGCTCGAGGTGCTGGCGCTGGTCGTCGCCGATGGGAACGATGTCGGTGCGGTAGAGCAGGATGTCGCCGGCCATCAGCACCGGGTAGGTGAAGAGTGCAGCGGAAGTGAAGTCCTCGTCCTCCGACTTCTCCTTGAATTGCGTCATCCGTCCGAGCTGGCCGTAGCTCGTCACCGACGACAGCAGCCAAGCCGCCTCGGCATGGGCGGTGACGTGGCTCTGGACGAAGACGGTCGAGCGTTCCGGATCCAGCCCCGTCGCGAAGAGCATCGCCGTGATGTCGAGCGTCCCTTCCCGCAGCTCGGCCGGATCGTGCTGGATCGTGATCGCGTGGAGGTCGACGATGCAGAAGAAGCCCTCGCCTCGTTCCTGCGTCTGGGCGTACTGCCGGAAGCCTCCGCTGAAGTTGCCGATGTGAGGGTCGCCGCTGGGCTGGATGCCGCTGAAGATCCGCATTGGACGGACAAAAGTATCCTGACTTCCATGGTTGTGACGTGATCGAACGGCTTGCGATCGTCGGCACCGGGCTCATCGGGGCCTCGGTGGGACTCGCGGCGCGTGCTGCTGGAGTGGGGGACGTGCGCGGGTGGGACGTCGATCCCGAGGCGCTGGCCATCGCGGTCGAGCGCGAAGCGGTCGACGCTGCGGATTCTCTCGGGGCCGCGGTCTCGGGCGCCGACCTCGTGATCGTCGCGGCGCCGGTGGCAGCGCTTCCGTCTCAGGTCGCGGCGGTGCTCGACGCGACGAGCGACGGGACGACCGTATCGGACGTCGGCTCGACGAAGACACCGCTTACTCGGGCGGTGAGCGACGCCCGTTTCATCGGCGGGCATCCGGTCTGCGGCTCGGAAACACACGGCCCTGCGCATGCGAGCAGCGGACTGTTTCGAGGTGCGACCTGGTTCCTCACGCCGGATACGACGACTGACCCGGAGCGGTACCGGATGCTGCACGGCTTCGTCGCGTCGCTGGGCGCCGTGCCGGTCGCCGTCGACCCGGAGGCGCACGACCGGCTCGTCGCGCTCACCAGTCACCTCCCGCATGCGCTTGCGAACGTTCTCCTGAACCAGGCGGGCGCATCGCGGGTCGACGGCCACGAGCCGCTCGCCGCAGCAGGAGGTTCGCTCCGTGACATGACGCGCGTCGCGGGAGCGAACCCGCGGATCTGGGTCGACATCTTCCTCGACAATGCCGAGGCCCTCGCAGCCGCGCTCGCGGAACATCGCCGGCGAATCGAGCAGGTCGAGCGCGCGCTTGCCGACGGCGATGCCGGCTTCCTCGCGCGTTGGATCGGCGAGGCGTCGGACAACCGGCGCCGCATGCTCGCCGATGCATACGAAGAGCCGGGCACGCTGCAGCGGATCCGTGTCCACGTTCCCGACCGTCCCGGTGTTCTTGCGGGAATCACCCAGGCGCTCGGCGCGGAGCGGATCAACATCGAGGACTTCGAGCTGCAACACCTCTCTCGCGAGCGAGGCGGGACGCTCACGCTCCTCGTGGGCGGCGAGGACGAAGCTGAGCGAGCGGCGAAGATCCTCGAAGCGCAGGGCTACCACGTCGTCATCTCACCTGTCCTCGAATGACACCGTCGGGTGTCAGACACCGTGCCTTGGGTTTGACGAAGCCGTGACTCCCTTGCCAAAGAGGCTGCTCCCGAGCGGGGCGCGATCCTCAGGCTTGGTGTCAGACACCGTGCCTGAGGTGTGACGTGGGCATGAGAGTCGAGCCGGCCGGGACGCTCGTGGGGCACATCGCCGTGCCCGGCGACAAGTCGATCTCGCACCGCGCGGTGCTGATCGGCGCGCTCGCGGACGGCGAGACGCATGTGCAAGGCTTCGGGCGCTCGGCCGACACGCAGTCGACGATCGATGCCGTCCGCTCGCTCGGTGTCCAGGTCGACGACGTCGCCGACGACGAGCTCGTCGTGCACGGTGCGGGGCTGCGCGGGCTGCAGGCTCCCGACGTTCCGATCGACGCCGGCAACGCGGGCACGCTGATGCGACTTCTCCCGGGAATCCTCGCCGGACAGGAGGGACGCTTCGAGCTCACCGGCGACGAGTCGCTGCGCTCGCGACCGATGGACCGCATCGCCGAGCCGCTGAAGCGGATGGGCGCGCGTATCGAGACAACGGACGGCAAACCGCCGGTCACCGTCGAGGGGACGGACGCGCTGAAGGGAATCGAGTACGTCCTCCCGATGGCGAGCGCGCAGGTGAAGTCCGCGATCCTCCTCGCCGGGCTGAACGCGAACGGCACGACCACCGTGGTCGAGCCCGCGCCGACCCGCGACCACACCGAGCTGATGCTCCAGGCGGCAGGAGCGCGCGTCCGCCGCCGGCCGCTGTCCGTCTCGATCGAGCCCGCGGGGCAGCTGCACCTCCCGGAAGTAACCGTCCCCGGCGACTTCTCCGCCGCGGCTCCGTTCATCGTTGCGGCGACGCTCATCGCAGGTTCCGAGCTGACGATTCACGACGTCGGCCTGAACCCACGCCGCACCGGACTGCTGGACGTGCTGGAGCGGATGGGTGCGCGCGTCATCGTCTTCAACCGCCGGAAGGTCGGCGGGGAGCTGACCGGAGACCTCGAGGTGCACTCCGCCGAGCTGACGGCGACGGACGTGACGGAAGAGGAGGTGCCCCGACTCGTCGACGAGCTGCCGCTCTTCGCCCTGGCCGCAGGGGTCGCGCGCGGCGTCAGCCACGTCAGGGGAGCCGGAGAGCTCCGGCTCAAGGAGTCGGACCGCATCGAAACTGTGACGGAAGGCCTAAAGACAATGGGCGTCCGCATCCAGTCGCGCGACGATGGTTTCGAGGTGAGAGGCGTGCCGACACGTCCGACCGGCGGCCGCATGCCGTCGGATGGAGACCACCGCATCGCGATGCTCGGCGCGGTCACAGGCGTCGTTTCCCGCGACGGAGTGGAGATCGAGGGCGCCGAAGCAGTCGCTATAAGCTTCCCCGGGTTTTTCGACCTCCTCAACTCGGTTTCCAGACGATGATTGTCGCCATAGACGGCCCCGCAGGGGCAGGGAAGAGCACGGTCGCACGGCAACTCGCCGAGCGGCTCGGCTTCCGCTACCTCGATACCGGGGCGATGTACCGCGCGCTGACATGGCTCGCGATGCAACGCAGCCTTCCGCTCGGGGACGGCGAGCCGCTCGGAGAGCTCGCCGCAGCGAATCCGGTCACCTTCGACGATGCCGGCCGCGTTTCGATCGCCGGGATAGACGTGACGTCCGTGATCCGCCGATCGAACATCGACCGCAACGTCCCTGCCGTGGCGCGACACCACGCGGTGCGCGAGGTGATGCGCGAGCGCCAGCGTGAGCTCGGCCACCAGGGCAACGTCGTCATCGAAGGACGTGACATCGGCACGGTGGTTGCGCCGGATGCCGAGGTGAAGATCTACCTCAACGCCGACTCGGCCACGCGCGCACGCCGCCGCCAGGCGGAGCGGCCGGACATCGGCGGCGATGCCCTCGCGACCGACCTTCGCCTCCGTGACGAGAGCGATGCGGTGCGCATGCAGCCGGCCCCCGATGCGGAGCGCATCGACACGACCGACCTCGAGGTCGACGACGTTGTAACCAGGATCGAGCAGCTCGTGCAAGAGCGGCTCGCAGCGTCGCAGCGATGAACCGCACGCAGATCGCCCAGGTGGTGGGGCGGCCCTTCTTTGCGGGGGCGGTGAAGCTCGTCGCGAAGATGCGCGTGTATGGCCAGGACCGCATCCCCGCGAACGGCGGGGTCGTTCTGTGCTTCAACCACTTTTCCTGGCTCGACCCCTGGGCGATCGGCTCCTTCGTGCCGCGCACGCTCTACTACGTCGCCAAGCAGGAGGCGCACGACAATCCGATCATCGGCCCGTTGATCCGCACCTTCGGCACCGTCGCGGTGCGCCGAGGTGAGTCGGACCGCGAAGCGGTGCGCATCATGCGCGAGATCGTGCACCGCGGCGACGCGCTCGGGATGTTTCCCGAAGGCACACGTCAGGAGCGCGAGCCCGGCCCCGTTATGCCCGGCGCCGCGATGATCGCCGTGCAAGAGGGTGCCCACGTTGTCTGCGGCGCCATTCACGGCTCGCAGTACTGGCGCCTCGGCAACTTTCATCCGGTCTCGGTCGCGTTCGGCGAGCCGTTCGACGTGAGTCATCATCCGCGCAACTCCAGGGGGTACCGCGCGGCAGCGGTTGACATCCAGCAGGAGCTTCGAAAGCTCTGGGAGTTTCTCGTCACGACGCACGCGCAGGGCCGGCCGCGCAACGCGGTCCCACCCGCGTGACGGTTACACAGCAGGAGCCGCTACACG
>Ga0307277_10000505_pt1 | contig 14504 bp, 14 predicted proteins | sample ER_DNA_116_FD_194473 | JGI IMG/M metagenome (GOLD analysis project Ga0307277, IMG submission 194473) | Bulk soil microbial communities from the East River watershed near Crested Butte, Colorado, United States - ER_DNA_116 | ecosystem: Environmental > Terrestrial > Soil > Floodplain | place...
GATCGAACAGCGGCGCCACCACGAGCAGGCAAAGCCGATCCGCGAGCGCGCGCGCGTCATCGCGGTAGGTGCGGGCGTTGCGGGCGATGCCGTGAAAGACCAGCAGCAGCGATAAATCGGAACATCCCACCGGGCGGTAGGTGAAGACCACCATGGGCGCGCCGTTCACATCGGCGATCTGTCGGCCGGTTTCGATCGGGGCAGCCCCGAGCGGCATGGCACCGAGCAGCGTGCCCAGCATCGTAGCCGCAGTCGCAACGCGTGTTATCGCATTCATCTCATGTTCTCGCGCGGGCGTCATTCGCAGAACCGACACGATTACGGATTAAAGCATCACTCATCCGATAATGGAGTACCGCATGGCAAAGCTCACGCTTTATCACGCCGCCCCGTCGCGGTCGTCGATCACGCGATGGATGCTTGAGGAGATCGGCGAACCGTATGACATCCACCTCTTGAGCTTGAGCAAGGGTGACAACCGCGCCCCCGAATATCTCGCGGTGAACCCCATGGGCAAGGTGCCGGCGCTCAAGCACGGCGACACCGTCATCACCGAGGGGGCGGCGATCTGCGCCTATCTCGCCGACGAATTTCCCCGCGCCAAGCTCAATGTGCCGATCGGTACGCCACGCCGCGGCGTCTATCTCAAGTGGCTGTTCTTCGGCCCGAGCTGCATCGAAGCGGCGATGATCGATCGCGCCAGCCCGCGCAAGGAAGAGGCGCGGCGTGCGATGCTGGGCTACGGCGATTTCGATACCGTGATGGATGTGACGGCGACGGCGGTCGCGAAGGGCCCGTTTCTCATGGGCGAGCAGTTCACCGCCGCCGACGTGATCGTCGGCTCGACTTTGCGCTGGGGCATGATGTTCAAGCTCCTGCCCGAGCGCCCCGAATTCGTTGCTTACACCAATCGGCTTGCCGCGCGTCCGGCGCTGCAGCGTGCGGAAGCACAGGACAAGGAGCTCGCCGCGGCGTGAGCTGAAAGAACGGCCGATTATGGATGCGTCATGCCGGGCACGCAGTCAAACTTGCGCAGACTGCGTAAACTTGTCTGCGCTGCCAGGCATCCACGTCTTGGTGTTTTGCAGCCGCAACGGCGTGGGTGGTCGGGACAAGTCCGGCCATGACAAAGTGGATATCCGTCGCCGTGTGGAGCATGCGCAGAATTGGAGGTACGTTGCCAGACGATGATTCTGGCGCTGCGCATTCTCTATTTCGAGGATCTCTCGGTCGGTATGACCGAGACGTTATCGAAGACCATTGCTTCATCCGATGTCGTTGGCTTTGCGCAGCTCACCGGCGATCGCAATCCTATCCATCTCTCGGAGCACTTCGCCGCCAAGACGCAGTTCGGCAAACGCATCGCGCATGGCCTCTACACGGCGGGTCTCATCTCGGCGGTGTTGGGCACGCGCCTTCCCGGCCCCGGCGCAGTCTATATTTCGCAGACGCTCAATTTCCGCGCCCCGGTCAAGATCCGGTGACCGGGTCGACGTGACCGTGACGGTGGCGGAATTGATCCCGGAGCGCCAGCGCGCTCGGCTTGCCTGCAGCTGCAAGGTGGGCGACGAAATCGTGCTCGACGGCGAGGCGTGGGTGAAGGTGCCCTCTGCCGCCAAATCCAAGCGCCCGCTGCCGCGGCTGTGAGTGGCAGGGTCGGACGGGCAACTTCCATCGTCACTTGCGCCATAGATGCAGGAGATCGAATGCCAGAAAGATGAGCCCGCCGAAGGCGAGCAAGGCCGGCAGGCCCATGAAGACGCTCAGCAGGACGATTGCCATGGCAATGCTCGCGATGACTTCGAACGCGGGCGACACGCAGGAAATCCCGCCTTCGTCGAGCCGCGGGCAGATATCGAGCGCGCCGAGGAAGGCGAGGACGGCGAAGCCGGCGAGCAGAGCGCCCAAGGCGACGTAGCAAATAATCTTCAGTGTCCGGAGCAAAGTTCGGCCCACGGCCGGAATTCCTTTTGCGCTAGCCGCGAGAGGTCGCCGCCAGTCAATCAGCGGCCGCAGCGCCGGCGGAGGCACATTAAATCCGAGAGGAGGTTACTCCGCCGCCTCGGTGCGCGGCTTGCGCTTGGCGTCGCGCCGGGAGAGCACCGGCGCCAGGAATTGTCCGGTGTAGCTGCGCTTGACCTTGACGATGTCCTCCGGCGTGCCGGCGGCTACGATCTCGCCTCCGCCGTCGCCCCCTTCCGGGCCGAGGTCGATGATCCAGTCGGCGGTCTTGATCACTTCCAGATTGTGCTCGATCACCACCACGGTGTTGCCCTGCTCGACCAGCTCGTGCAGTACGTCGAGGAGCTTCTTCACGTCGTGGAAGTGCAGCCCGGTGGTCGGCTCGTCCAAGATGTAGAGCGTGCGCCCGGTGGCGCGCTTGGACAATTCCTTGGCGAGCTTAACGCGCTGCGCCTCGCCGCCGGAGAGCGTGGTGGCTTGCTGGCCGACGTGGATGTAGTCGAGGCCGACGCGGTGCAACAGTTCCAACACGTTGCGCACACGCGGCACCGCTTTGAAGAATTCCAGCGCCTCCTCGACGGTCATGTCGAGCACGTCGGCGATCGATTTGCCCTTGAACAGGACCTCGAGCGTCTCGCGGTTGTAGCGCTTGCCCTTGCAGACGTCGCAGGTGACGTAGACATCGGGCAGGAAGTGCATCTCGATCTTGATCACGCCGTCGCCTTGGCAGGCCTCGCAGCGTCCGCCCTTGACGTTGAATGAGAAGCGGCCGGGCTCGTAGCCGCGCGCCTTCGCCTCCGGAAGGCCGGCGAACCATTCGCGGATCGGGGTGAACGCGCCGGTATAGGTCGCCGGATTGCTGCGCGGCGTGCGGCCGATCGGCGACTGGTCGATGTCGATCACCTTGTCGAGATGCTCGAGCCCCTCGATCCGATCGTGCGGGGCAGGAGCCTCGGAAGCGCCGTTGAGCTTGCGCGCCATCGCCTTGTAGAGCGTGTCGATCAGCAACGTCGATTTGCCGCCGCCGGATACGCCGGTGACGCAAGTGAACAGGCCGAGCGGGATTTCGGCGTTGACGTTCTTGAGATTGTTGCCGCGCGCATTGACCAGGGTCAGCATGCGCCGCGGGTTTTTCGGCCGGCGCTCGGGAATTGCCACCGCCATCTCGCCGGAGAGATATTTGCCGGTGAGCGAGGAGGGCGCCGCGATCAGATCGTCGATTGCGCCCTGCGCCACGATGCGTCCGCCGTGGATGCCGGCGCCGGGTCCGATGTCGAACACGTGGTCGGCGGTGCGGATGGCGTCCTCGTCGTGCTCGACGACGATCACGGTATTGCCGAGATCGCGCAGGCGCTTGAGCGTCTCGAGCAGCCGCGCATTGTCGCGCTGATGTAGCCCGATCGACGGCTCGTCGAGCACGTAGAGCACGCCAGTGAGCCCGGAGCCGATCTGCGAGGCGAGCCGGATGCGCTGGCTCTCGCCGCCCGACAGCGTGCCCGAAGCGCGCGCCAGCGTGAGATATTCGAGCCCGACGTCCACCAGGAACTTGAGCCGCTCGCGGATCTCCTTGAGCACCCGCACCGCGATCTCGTTCTGCTTGGCGCTGAGCGCCTGCGGCAACTGCGTGAACCATTCGCCCGCACGCTTGACCGACATCTCGGCGACCTCGCCGATGTGCAGACCGCCGACGCGCACGCACAACGCCTCGGGCTTGAGCCGATAGCCGTTGCAGGCGGCGCAGGGGATGTCGGTGAAATATTTGGCCATCTCCTCGCGCGCCCAATCGCTCTCGCTTTCGCGCCAGCGCCGCTCGAGATTGGTGACCACGCCCTCGAACGGCTTTCGCGTCTCGTAGGAACGCAGCCCGTCGTCGTAGGCGAAGCGGATCGCATCCTCGCCGGAGCCGTAGAGGATCGCGTCCTGCGTCTTTTTGGGCAGGTCCTTCCACTTCGTGTCGACCGTGAACTTGTAATGCTTGCCGAGCGCGAGCAGCGTCTGCATGTAGTAGGGCGAGCTCGACTTCGCCCATGGTGCGATCGCGCCGCCGCGCAAGGTCCTGTCGCGGTCGGGAATGACGAGGTCGGGATCGATGTGCTGCTCGACGCCAAGCCCGCCGCAGGCGGGACAGGCGCCGAACGGATTGTTGAATGAGAACAGCCGCGGTTCGATTTCCGGAATGGTGAAGCCGGATACGGGGCAAGCGAATTTCTCCGAGAAGACGAGGCGCTGCGGGCCGCTGTGATCGTGAATTTTCGCCGTCTTCTTTGCGCCGCCCTGATCCTCAGAAGCTGAGGCTGTGGGCGCGTCCGCAAACTCGACCACCGCCAATCCGTCGGCGAGCTTGAGCGCGGTCTCCAGCGAATCCGCGAGCCGTGTGGCGATGTCGCTACGCACCACCACGCGGTCGACGACCACGTCGATGTCATGCTTGAATTTCTTGTCGAGCGCCGGCGCGTCGACGATCTCGTAGAATTTGCCGTCGATCTTCACCCGCTGGAAGCCGCGCTTCATGTAGTCGGCGAGTTCCTTGCGGTACTCGCCCTTGCGCCCGCGCACCACCGGCGCGAGCAGATAGAGCCGCGTGCCCTCCGGCAGCGCCATCACCCGGTCGACCATTTGCGACACCGTCTGGCTTTCGATCGGCAAGCCGGTGGCGGGCGAGTAGGGCACGCCCACGCGCGCCCAGAGCAGCCGCATGTAGTCGTAAATCTCGGTGACTGTGCCGACCGTGGAGCGCGGATTGCGCGAGGTGGTCTTCTGTTCGATCGAGATGGCGGGCGAGAGGCCGTCGATCTGGTCGAGGTCCGGTTTCTGCATCATCTCGAGGAACTGCCGCGCATAGGCGGAAAGCGATTCCACGTAGCGGCGCTGTCCCTCGGCGTAGATGGTATCGAAGGCGAGCGAGGATTTGCCCGAGCCCGACAGCCCGGTGAACACCACGAGCCGATCGCGCGGGATTTCGAGGTCGACGTTCTTGAGATTGTGCTCGCGCGCGCCGCGGATCGCGATGACGCGCGCCCCGTCCAAGGGCGCCGGGCGGTGAGGGCGGTTCTTTTCGAACAGGTCGGTCATCGGGTCCGTCGGCGCGATCAGATCAGCGAGATCGAGGAAGCCCCACGCGGCTGCGCGGACTTCATGGAACGTAGTAAGAACGGCGGACTTTCGCCAGCCCGGCGAGGGAAAAGCCCGCTATTCGGCCACCGCACGGCTGTGGACAACGCGGCGATGCAGGCGTCACTGTGCCCATGGCATGGGGCAGTAATTTGGAGAAAGCCCGCATCGACGGCTGCCGCTTGGCCCGCGGAACATTGCAATGAGAGACGCGATCGCGTTTGCACTCGGCAATTTCACGCTCACGTTCTTCGTTCTGGGCTTGCTGGGCTCCGCCATCGCTCTCTGGCGCACGCGTCAACCGCGTACGTCTGCGGTCGTCCTGGAAGCGCTGTTCTCCTATTTCCTCCTGTTCTCGATCGCCTTTGCCAACCTCTACAATTTCGTCTTGCACGTCTTCTTTGGGAAGGTGGCGGCAGCCTTCATCGGATGGGAGGACAGCCCCTTCCAGTTAGAGGTCGGCTTTGCGAGCCTCGGCTTTGCAGCGCTGGGATTGCTGGCCTTCAAGGGAAGCCTCGATTTGCGACTGGCGGCCATCGTCGGGCCGGCCTGCTTTCTATGGGGTGCGGCCGGCGGTCACGTTTTTCAGATGATGACCGCGCACAATTTTGCTCCCGGCAATGCTGGCGTCATTTTTTACAGCGATGTCTTGGTTCCGATCTTGGGCTTCATATTTCTCTGGCTACAAAGCAGTGCCGCCCGGACATATCGGCCGCGATGAGGGCAAAAAGATCCATGGCGAACGGTTGCATCGGCAGGCGGTTGATGGTAGAACAAATAGAGAACATAGCCCAGGCCCACACTCGCGCCGTCCTGCTGTGGAAAAGCATGATGGCGCAGGCAAAATCGGCGACGTGGCCGGAGCTTGGGATTAGGGTGCCGAGGATGCAGGCAACGAGCAGGAGAGCGTCATGGCCGGTAGCGTCAACAAGGTGATCCTGGTCGGCAATCTTGGGAAGGATCCCGAGATCCGGCGCACGCAAGACGGCCGCCCAATTGCCAATTTGAGCGTGGCGACCTCGGAAACCTGGCGCGACAAGGCCACCGGCGAGCGCCGCGAGCGCACCGAATGGCACCGCGTCGTTATCTTCAACGAGGGGCTGTGCCGGATTGCCGAGCAATATTTGAAGAAGGGTTCGAAGGTCTATCTTGAGGGCCAATTGCAGACGCGCAAATGGCAGGACCAATCGGGCCAGGACAAGTACACCACCGAGGTCGTGCTGCAGAACTTCAATTCTCAGCTCACCATGCTCGACCGCGCGGGTGATCGCGCCGGCGGCGAGTTCGGCGCGGAGGAAGATGATTTCGGTTCTTCGGGGCCATCAGCGCGCGAGAAGAAGCCGGCTCTCGCCGGCGCCGGCAAACGCGGCGACATGGACGACGAGATTCCCTTTTGACGGGACGCCCGCGGATCCCGCTGCCGCTCTTGCCGTCCAATTCAGACAATCGCGCAAGCGCGGCGTGAGGTGAGGCGACGAGAGGCCGTGTCGCTCGCGCCGCTGTTGAACGCCGCCCCCGCCACCCAGTTGCATGCTTTTGCGGCGTTGGCCGCCTTCGGGCTCGGCGCGGTACAGCTTGCCGCGCCCAAAGGGACGCTGCCTCATCGCACCATCGGTTGGCTCTGGGTTGCGCTCATGGTCACTGTGGCGGCAAGCTCGTTCTGGATCCATGACCTGCGCGTCTGGGGTCGGTGGAGCCCGATCCATCTGCTCTCGATCTTTACGCTTGCAACGCTGCCGCTTGCGGTCGTGCACGCGCGGCGCCACCGCGTCGAGCGGCACCGCAACGCCATGATCGCTATTTTTACCGGTGCGCTCGTCGTCGCGGGCCTGTTCACGCTGCTGCCCGGCCGCATCATGCACGCGGTGGTGTTCGGCAATTGAGCGCGGCCTAATCGGCCCAATCCGAGGGCCGGCGCAGCGTTTTCTGAACCCGGGCGAGCTTGACGATAAGCCTCTGAATTCCCATATGAAAATAGCTCGAACCCGAGGCGTTTTTGGGTGGCGCCTGCCGGCTGAATCAGCTAAGACCTCGCCAACCTCGCCCCACGGGATTTTCTCTTGGCCGACGACAACGACCAGCCGCCGGAAACCCCCGGCCCGTCCGGTATTCGCCCCGTCTCCATCACCGAGGAGATGAAGCGCAGCTATCTCGATTACGCCATGAGCGTGATCGTGGCGCGCGCGCTGCCGGACGCGCGCGACGGCCTCAAGCCGGTGCATCGGCGCATCCTCTATTCGATGCACGAGAACGGACACACGCCCGACAAGAAATATGTGAAGGCGGCGCGCGTGGTCGGCGACGTGATGGGCAAATACCACCCGCACGGCGACCAGGCGATCTACGACGCGCTGGTGCGCATGGCGCAGGATTTCTCCATGCGCCTGCCGCTCATCGACGGGCAGGGGAATTTCGGTTCGATCGACGGCGATCCGCCCGCGGCGATGCGTTACACCGAATGCCGGCTGGCCAGGCCGGCCATGGAGCTGCTCGACGACATCGACAAGGAGACCGTCGACTTCCAGCCGAACTACGACGGCACCGAGAAGGAGCCGATGGTTCTGCCGGCGCGCTTCCCCAACCTTCTGGTGAACGGCGCAGGCGGCATCGCGGTCGGCATGGCGACCAACATCCCGCCGCACAATCTCGGCGAGGTGATTGATGGCTGTATTGCGCTGATCGAAAATCCCGATCTCGGCATCGAGGAATTGATCGGCATCATTCCCGGCCCCGACTTTCCGACCGGCGGCATCGTTCTCGGGCGCTTGGGCATTCGCGCCGCCTATATGCAAGGCCGCGGCTCAATCGTGATGCGCGGCAAGGTGGAGATCGAAACGCTACGCGGCGACCGCGAGGCTATCATCGTCAGCGAGGTTCCCTACCAGGTGAACAAGGCGGCGATGGTCGAGCGAATTGGCGAACTGTGGCGCGACAAGAAAATCGACGGCATCGCCGCGCTGCGCGACGAGTCCGACCGCGACGGCTATCGCGTCGTCATCGAGCTCAAGCGCGACGCCATGGCCGACGTCGTTCTCAATCAGCTCTACCGCTATACCCCGCTGCAATCCACCTTCGGCGCCAACGTGGTCGCGCTCGAGGGCGGCCGCCCGCAGGTGATGAATCTCAAGGACCTGCTCACCTCCTTCATCGCCTTCCGCGAGGAGGTGATCTCCCGGCGCACCAAGTATCTGCTTGGCAAGGCGCGTGATCGCGCCCACGTGCTGGTCGGGCTTGCAATTGCGGTCAGCAATATCGACGAAGTGATCCAGCTGATCCGCTCCTCCTCCGACGCCAACGCCGCGCGCGACGCCTTGATGGCGCGCGATTGGCCGGCGCGCGACGTCGAGGCGATGATCACACTCATCGACGATCCTCGCCACAAGGTCTCGACCGCCGGCACCTACAAGCTCTCGGCCGAACAAGCCAAAGCCATTCTCGATCTACGCCTGCAGCGCTTGACTGCGCTCGGCCGCGACGAGATCAAGGCCGAGCTGGACAAGCTCGCCGAGGAGATCGCCGATTATCTCGATATCCTGCGCTCGCGTGCGCGCATTCAGAGCATCGTGAAGGACGAGCTCAGAGCCGTGCGCGAGAAGTTCGCCACGCCGCGCCGCACCGTCATCATCGAGCAGGAAGGCGAGGTGGAGGAGGAAGACCTCATCCACCGCGAGGACATGGTGGTCACGGTTTCGCACCTTGGCTACGTCAAGCGGGTGCCGCTCTCGACCTATCGCGCGCAGCGCCGCGGCGGCAAGGGCCGCGCCGGCATGCAGACGCGCGAGGAGGACTTCGTCTCGCGGCTGTTCGTGGCCTCAACTCACACGCCGGTGCTGTTCTTCTCGTCGCACGGCCGGGTCTACAAGGAGAAGGTGTGGCGGCTGCCGCAGGCGGCGCCGCAGGCGCGCGGCAAGGCGCTGATCAACATCCTGCCGCTCGAGCCCGGCGAACTGGTCACCACCGTCATGCCGCTGCCGGAAGACGAGACGAGCTGGAGCGAGCTCGACGTGATGTTCGCCACCACGCGCGGCACCGTGCGCCGCAACAAGCTTTCCGATTTCGCCGATGTACGCCGTTCCGGCATCATCGCCATGAAGCTCGACGAGGGGGAAGGCATCGTCGACGTGCAGATTTGCACCGAGCGCGAGGACGTGCTGCTCACCTCGGCCGGCGGCCAGTGCATTCGCTTCTTGGTCACGGACGTACGCGTATTCCAGGGCCGCACCTCGATGGGCGTGCGCGGCATCGCGCTCGCGGAAGGCGACAAGGTGATCTCGCTATCGATCCTGCGGCACGTGGACGCGAGCGCCGAGGAGCGCGTCGCCTATTTGCGGCGCGCCAGCGCGGTGCGGCGCGGGCTCAACGGCGCCGAGGCCGAAGAACCGGCGCTCGACGCGGAAGAGGCGCAGGATTCCGCCGATACGATCGAGCTCGGCGAGCAGCGCTACGTGGAAATGTCTGCGGCGGAGCAGTTCGTGCTCACGATTTCCGAGCGCGGTTATGGCAAGCGCTCCTCGTCCTACGAATACCGCGTCACCGGTCGCGGCGGAAAAGGTATCGTGGCCATGGATGTGCGCGAGCGCGACGGCAGCACGAGGAAGAAAACCGGCAAGCTGATCGCCTCGTTCCCGGTGGAAGACGAAGATCAACTCATGCTGGTGACCGACGGGGGGCAGCTCATTCGCACGCGCGTCGAGGGAATCCGCATTGCCGGACGCTCAACCCAAGGGGTGATCGTCTTCGATACCGCGGAAGGCGAGCGCGTGGTCTCGGTTGAACGCATCAGCGAGGACGGAGAGCAGAACGGCGGCTAGTTGCGCCGCATGCTTGTGGCACGGCGGGCGCCGGCGGTAGACTTGATCGCGAGGTTGCTACTCCCATAACCAGCGTGGATTTTGCACCGACCACGCGCGCAGCCTGGAGGCGAGATGAACTGGGACCTGTTTGCCGCTTTCCTCCTGATCACCGCCGTCCTGGTCATCACGCCGGGACCGATCGTGACGCTCGTCATCGCGACCGGCGCGCGGGAGGGCACGCGCGCCGCGCTCATCACCGTCGTCGGCACCACCCTCGGCAATGCGGTCTTGCTCGCCGCCATTGCCTTCGGCTTGAGCTGGCTGGTCAGGAATGCCGTCATGCTGTTCGAAGTTTTGCGCTGGATCGGCGCGGCCTATCTGATCTGGCTCGGCATCCAAGCGTGGCGCCATGCCGGCGAGACGGGCGCGGCCGCGCCGCCGCGCGGGCACCTGCATGTCTGGCGCGGTTTTGCGGTCGCGCTATCCAACCCGAAAAGCATCGCGTTTTTCACGGCTTTCTTGCCGCAGTTCGTCGATCCCGCCCTTCCGGTCGAACCGCAGCTCGCGCTGATGTGCGCCGTCTCGGTCGTGCTCGCCGCGTTCACCGATTCCGCCTGGGCCGCCGCGGCCGGGCTCGGACGGGCATGGTTCATGCACTCCTGGCGAGCGAAATTATTGGGTCGGTTGTCCGGCGCGGCGTTGATCGGCGGCGGAGTGTGGCTCTCCTTGGTACGGCGGCCCGCGTAGGCAAGCCGGAATCTGCCAGTTCGCTCGGCGGCGGCCGACTGCTTTCACGATAAGGACCACTTTGGCGGCGGCCCAACGCGCTGGCCTTGCCGAGCAACGCCCACGGCGCTGATTTGTCCTCGCGGTTGCTACCCCTTATGATCGCTGAGGCATGCTTGCGAGCAGCAAGTTCCGCGTCCAAGCTGGTGAGGTCAATCCTCGCGCCAGAGCAAGCTCGCAAGGGGAACCTTCCGTCCCGCGCCGCGTTAGGGGCTTTCGGCAAACGGTCTGGCGATGCGTTCCGAGGGAGGTCGACCTAACATGTCCGTGCCCGAGGAGGACACAGAGGAAAAGGTTGTCCGCTTGGGGACCGAGACCCTGTTTGCCATTGCCGAACAGCTTCGTCGAATGTACGACGCCGATCTTCGCACCAAGCCTTCGGAAAAGCTCGAGCGGCTGATGCGACGGATCGAACGGGGGGAGGAGGTTCCTTAGACCGGCAAAACCTAGCGCCCGGCGCGGGCGCGCCGGCCATCCATCCCATCAGTGTGCGCCGGCGGTTTCCAGGATCCGCGCGATCTGCGAATAGCCGCGGGCGCGGGCATGCTGGAGCGCCGTCATGCCGTTCCGGTCGGGGAGCGTCACGTCGGCCCCGGCCTCGACCATCGCCTCGACCGTAGCCGTATGGTTGCGGCCGCCATTGCCAAGCACCACCGCCTCCAGCAATGCGGTCCGCCCGAAATCGTTGACGTGATTGAGCGGCGCTCGCGCCGCGATGAGGGCGCGTAAGATCTCGACGTGGCCGCGATGAGCGGCGACCATCAGCGCAGTCTCATGGTGCGGGCCGATGATGGCGCGCGCATCGGCGCCGCCCGCAAGCGCGATGTTAAGCATCTCGAGGTCGTTATTCATCGCTGCGATGGTGACGATATCGTAACCCTGGGCATCGAGCGCGGTCGCATTGGCACCGAGCCGCAGCAGCGCCTGCGTTGCCGCATGGCGGCGCAGAAACGCGGCGACAAGCAGCGGCGTTCGGCTGTTGGCGTCCTGGATATTGGGCTTTTCGCCTTCGGCGATGAGCTGCTCGATCTCGGCGGCGTCGCCGCGTGCGGCGGCGTCATGCAGCCCGGCATAGATGCGCAGCTCCCGTTCAGTCGGCGGTGTTTGCGCGAGGCTCGCGCCGCCGCCGAGGTGGGCAGCGCTAACCACGAGAGCAAGGCAAAGGAGGCTTCGCATGACGGCCCGGCCGACGGCTAACCAAGCTCGACGATTCGAGAATATCACAGCTTTGCCAGCTTGGCCCGCCAGTGCCGCTGCGAGCGTCAAGTCGGCATGCGCAGAACCGGCTTAATGGTCGCGCCCAGCGAAGACTCCTGCGCTGCCCGATTGATCTGCGCGAGCGGATAGAACGTCATCATCCGCTCGACCGGCATTTTTCCTTGCATGAGGAAGTCGATGAGCTTGGGGATGAACTCCTGCGGGTGGCTTTCGCCCTGGATCACCCCGCGAACGACGCGGCCGAACTGGAGGAACGGCATCTCGAAGCTGACCTCGGTGCCGCCGCGAGCGCTGCCGAGAAGGACGCAAGTGCCGGCAGCGATCAGCGCCTCCACCGCTTCACGCAAGACCGCGGGTTGCGCGGACGTCTCGAGCGAAAAGCGCACGCCGTCGCCGGTGATCCTGCGGATGTCCGCGACCACGTCGGTGCGGCCGCCGTGATTGATCACGTGCGTGGCGCCCAGCCCCTGCGCCAGGGCCAGTCGTTCGTCGTGCACGTCGACGGCAATGATGGGGTCGCATCCGGCAATTTTCGCCGCCATCAGGGCGGACAAGCCGACCGCGCCCACGCCGAACACGGCGAACGAATCTCCCGCCCGCGGCTGCATCGAATTGAGCACAGCGCCTGCGCCGGTTTGGCCGCTGCAGGCAAACGGTCCGAGCAGCTCAAGCGGAGCGTCCTTCCGCACGCTTACCATGTACCGTTCGTTGGCGATGGCGTGGGTGGCGAAGGAGGACTGTTGGAAGAAGGCGCCATAGACCGCCGCGCCGCCCTTGCTCATGAGTGTCGAGCCATCTGGGCGCGTGCCGCGCATTTTCAATTCAGGCCCCTTCAAGCAATGGGATGGCATGTCGCGCCGACAATTGGGGCAGGCGCCGGACCAGGGGAACGAAATGACGACGTGGTCGCCCGGAGCGAATTTCGTGACGCTGGCGCCGACCGCCTCGACCACTCCGGCGCCTTCGTGGCCGTAAACCGCGGGATAGGGCGTGTTGTAATAACCGTCGCGACCGTGCAGGTCGGTCTGGCACATGCCGCTCGCCACGATGCGCACCAACGCCTCGTCGGGCCGGGGATCAGTCAATTCGAGCTGCTCGATGGCGAACGCGCCGGATTTTTCGCGCACCACGGCGGCGGTGATTTGCATGATGGAATTCGCTGGTTGGGGGCACGAACGGCGTGGCAACGCTCGGCAGGAAGAGCGCCGGGAGATCATCCGCAAGCTGCCGCTTACACCTCTGACTTGCCGGATGGACCTCCAGTCGGCAGCCCTTGCTCGGCTGTATGATACTCTCGTTTTGGCGGGTACTCGGCGGCAAAACGCGAACCCGCGCCAAGCCTTCTGGCCGGCGCCGCGAAGCTCACAGTTCTTGTTCGGTCAAGGTTGCAACGGCATGAGAAACAAAGAGAATTGCCAAGCCCGCGTTCCCGCCAGGCCGGGCCAAACGGCACCCTTCCTATCGCCGCGCTCGCCTCCGCCGATGTGCTGGGCGTGACCTTGCGGCCCTCCGGGGCGCGCGCTAGACCGCCGTCATGCCGCGCACCGCGCTTTTCCCGGGGTCATTCGATCCCGTCACCAATGGGCATCTCGACATCGTGCGCCAGGCCGCCCGGCTCGCCGATCGGCTCGTGCTCGCGATCGGGACCCATCCTGGCAAGGCGCCCTTGTTCGCCGCCGAGGACCGGCGCGCGATGGTCGAGGAGACTTGCGGCGCACTGGCGCGCGCGAGTGGTTGCGAGTTTGCCTGCATCACATTCGCCGATCTCGTCGTCGCCGCCGCGCAGCGCGAGGGCGCCACGCTCTTGATCCGCGGGCTGCGCAGCGCGACTGATTTCGACTACGAGATGGAAATGGCGGGCATGAATGCGACGATGGCGCCCGCCGTGCAGACCGTTTTTGTGCCGGCGGCGCCGAACGTTCGCCCGATCACCGCCACACTGGTACGGCAGATCGCATCCATGGGCGGGGACGTCTCGCCGTTCGTTCCGCCGCCGGTCGCCGCCCGCCTGAAAGCAAAGTTCGCCGGCAAGTCCGGCCGTTGAGCCCGGGAGATTCCATGATCCGTCTGCTCGCATGTTTTGCCCTCCTGATCGGTATGGCGCCCGCCCTCGCGCAAGTGCAGCCTGGCGCCGATCCGCAGAACACGCTTCTGATCGACACGAAATACGGCCGCATCGTCATCAAGTTGCGAAATGACATCGCCCCCAAGCACGTCGAGCGCATCAAGCTTCTCGCGCGCGAGAAATATTATGATAACGTGCCGTTTCACCGTGTGATTGCCGGCTTCATGGCGCAGACCGGCGACGGGGCGCGCGGCGACGGCACCGGCGGCTCGAAATATCCCAACCTTCCGGCCGAATTCTCCAATGTGCCGTTCAAGCGTGGCGTGGTCGGGATGGCGCGCGCCAGCGATCCGAACTCGGCCAATTCCCAGTTTTTCATCATGTATGCGGATGGCGCGTTCCTCAACGGCAAGTACACCGTCGTCGGGGAAGTGCTCTCCGGCATGGAAGTGGTCGACAAGATCAAGAAGGGCGAGCCGGTGGTCGATCCCGACCGCATGATCCGCGTGCAGGTCGCGGCCGATGCCAAGTCATGAGGAGGGTCGGTGCACACCGGCCATGCGTTGACC
>Ga0307277_10000506_pt1 | contig 14487 bp, 11 predicted proteins | sample ER_DNA_116_FD_194473 | JGI IMG/M metagenome (GOLD analysis project Ga0307277, IMG submission 194473) | Bulk soil microbial communities from the East River watershed near Crested Butte, Colorado, United States - ER_DNA_116 | ecosystem: Environmental > Terrestrial > Soil > Floodplain | place...
CCAACCCTTTATCGGCCAGGGGGCCGGCCGGCGCCCCCGCCGGCTGCCCCGCTCAGACCGCGCCATTCGGTGGTCGTTCCTGCTCCGCAATCCGATCTTCCACAGCTCGGCGACCTTCCGGGCGAGCTCCGTGGTCGAGGTTGGCGGCTACGACCCGGCCCATACCGACGTACTGGTCGACGCCGACCTGCTTCTGCGTCTCGGGCGGCGGTACCGGCTGTCGAACCTCGACGTCCCGTTGGCCGCCAAGCGGTTGCATCGCGGCCAGCACTTCGCGGCCGTCGACCGCCGTCGGCGTCTGGTCAGGCATGCGGCCTGCCGCCTCCGGGCCGCCCGCGAGCTCCGCTTCCCGGCGCTGCTGCGTCCGGCCGCGTATGCCGTGGCCGCGCTGGGTGCGGCCCGCTCTGTGGTGGTCATCGGGTTGGCCGGTCGCAACGGCGGACTACGCCGCCCCGCGCTCCGGCCACGAGGTCTCAAGGCGAGGGTGTGACAAGGCTTCCGAGTCTGGCCCACTCGGCACGCTGGGCGCCGAAGCGCTCGTTGCCGAGGTCGAAGGCGAAGCGCTTGTAGGAGCGGAGGAACGCCCCGCGCACGCCCTCCACCGACCGCACGGCCTCGAACCATTCCCGGATCTCCTCGGGCTTCCACATTGACGCCGGGTCGTTGCGCATCTTGTTGTCGTGGGCGAAGGACGTGGAGACGTAGATGGGCACGTCGGGCGTTGCCCGACGCACGATCTCGACATCTGCCCGTAGGCGCTCGGTCGTGCGGTTCGGGTTGAACGCCGTCCCGTCGAAGGGCCGTGGCGCGCTCAGATGGACGATGTCGGCCTCACCAGGTCCATAGGCGAAGTCGCCCCAGGTTCCGCCGCGACGGTGCGGACGGTTCTTGAACTGGGAGGATACCGGGCGCTGGATCAGCCCGGCGTAGTACACCGAGATCGGCGTGTTGGGGAACCACTTCTTGGTCACTTGGTACATCCGCACGCGCTCGTCGTGGTTGGCCCACTCCAGCACCTCGTGAGCCTGGAAGACCGCGTCGATTCGGCCGTCGAGGTCCGACACGCCATCCCCGTTCAGGTCGGTCGTCTTGAGGGCGGCCTCGGCCTCCTCAGTCGTGAACTCCCCGTTCCTCCGGTGGTCCAGCCAGAGCTGGCGCGGCACCGCGGTGTAGGTGACGCCGATCCCCTGGCGGTGCAGGTCGTCAAGGAAGGCGATGACGCCATGGGCCGACGAGTTGAACAGCTTGGTGATCGGGGTGTTGTTGAGCACGAAGTTGGCGTGCATCTCCCGGAGCTCGCCGATGCGCTTTCTGGTGCGTTCCTCGTCCCCGGCGCCTGGACTCCCCGGCTTACAGGAACCGTAGCAGCTGCTTGGCCGAAGCCCGGCCGAGTAGAAGCCGAAGGCGAACTCCGGGAACCGCCACGCCGAGGTCGCCGGTCCGGCTGGCCGGACGCTGCCCAGGTTGGGAGTCGAGGCCGGAGTTGGCTCCGACCGGTTGGCGAGGAAGAGCCCAGCACCGGCAAGGACCAGGACGAGGCCGATCACCAGGCCGGCGACCAGCCAGCCACGTCGTCGGCCGGGCGGTCGCGGGCCGGGCTGAAACGTCGTGTCTGGCTCGCGCGAGGCCATTTGCTTCCTCTCCTGGGCACCAGATCCGCGGCGCTATGAGCTGGGGGACACGCCGCCCACGTCCGCATTCAACCCTATCAAGGTGCTGCGGACGTAAAGCTATCGTGAAGTGCTCGCCAGCGCCCGGGCCCGAGTCGCCGATGGCGCCCCGCGTCGATTCGAACCTCGCCCCGGTCATTGGTAAACTGCTGCCCTGTCGTGTGATCGGGCCCCAGTCCCCCAAATCTCCCTCAGTCGTTCGGCCCGACCGTGCATGACGAACAACCGGAGATTCGTACGTCCCGGACGCCTGCCCCCGACGTCCTTTGGGAGTGGCATTGCAGGACCCCGACGTCACCGTCGTCATCACCACCCGGGACCGCCCTGCCGTGGTTAGCAGGGCGGTCGAGAGCGCGCTTGCCCAGACGCTACGGATCATCGAAGTGATCGTGGTCGACGACGCGTCGGTCCAGCCGCTCCGGCTCGGCCGTGCCGACACCCGGCTGCGGGTCCTGCGCCGGACCAGCTCGACAGGGGTCTGCGCGGCTCGCAACGCCGGGCTCTCCGCGGCCCGTGGCCGCTGGGTCACCTTCCTCGACGACGACGACGAGCTGGTCCCCGACATGCTTGAGACGTCGCTTCGGGCGGCTCACGCCTCGGAGCTACCGCCGCCGGTCGCCGTGCTCGCCGGGATCGAGGAGGTCGACCGCGACGGCCGCATCACCCGGATCCGGCTGCCGGTCACCTCGGCCAGAGGTGGCCACTACGCCCTCGACCGGACCATGGACGGCGAGTTCGCCACCCACAACACCTTGGTCTGCCCGACCCGGACGATGCTCGCGATCGGCGGCTGGGACGAGGCGCTCCGGGCTTGGGAGCACACCGACCTCTTCCTCCGCCTGAACCAGGTCTGCTCCATCCAGGGTGTGCCACTGGTGCTGTACCGGCGCCATGACCACCGGACGAGCAGGCTGTCGTCCAACCTCGAGGCCAGGGCCGACAGCCTGCAGCACACCTTGGACAAGCATCAGGCCGCCTTTGCCCAGCATCCCGAGCGCCATGCCCACTACCTGGGGGCGATGGGCATCACCTGGCTTCGCATGGGTCGCTGGCGTCGGGCGGTGGCGGCGACCACCCGTGCCCTGTGGCTCGCCCCTCGAAGGCCCAAGGGCGTCGTCCAGTGTCTCGCCAGCCTCGCCGGCCCGCGCATCTGGGCGCAGCTGGACCCCCAGCGTCGGCGGTTGCAGCCGCCGACCGAAGCGGGTGGTGCGCCGCTTGCTTGATCCGGAGGCGCTGGAGGTGGCCTCCCGAGTGCCCAGATCACGACCTGCCGAGGAAGGACCTGACGCTGTGCTGTCCCACCATTCACCGGCCGGCCACCGCCGATGAGCGCCGGGGCCGACATGCCGGTCGTCCCGCCGCCGGAATGGCGCTTCCGGCGCACGTTCCACCCGGCCGCCCTGTTCCATGAGCTCTGGGAGGCGCGGGCGCTGGTTTGGACCCTTGCCGAGCGTGAGATCCGTATCCGCTACAAGCAGGCCATCCTCGGCTTCGCCTGGGCGGTGGTCACCCCGCTGGTGCTCATGGTGGCGTTCACGCTGTTCCGGAAGGCCGCCAAGATCGACACCGGCCCGGTGCCGTACCCGCTGTTCACCTTCATCGCCCTGATCCCGTGGACATTCTTCTCGACCTCGGTCGCCCAAGGCGGACTCAGCCTGATCAACAACGTGCCGCTGCTGAACAAGGTGTACTGCCCCCGAGAGGTCTTCCCGACCGCGAGCGTGGTCGTGGCCGGGATTGACAGTCTCATCTCGGTGGCCGTGCTCGGACTGCTGTTCCTCCGCTACGGGTTCATGCCCAAGCCGACCAGCATCTGGATCCCGGCGATCCTTCCCATCCAGATCGTGTTCACGCTCGGCGTCACCCTGGTCGTCTCCGCCGTCATCGTCTACCTGCGCGACCTGCGGCACGCGCTTCCGCTGATCCTGCAGATGGGGCTGTTCGTCACTCCGGTGGCGTTTCCCCTGGACGTCGTCCCCCGGCAATTCCGGCACCTCTACGTCGCCCTTGACCCACTCGCGGCCGTAATCGACGGCTACCGACGCACCGTGCTGCTCGGGCGGCCGCCCAGCCTGTCCCTGCTGGCCATCGCCGCCGTCTCCTCGTCCGTGTTCCTGGCCGGGGGATACGCGGCCTTCAAGCGCCTCGAAACGGGGATCGCAGATGTTGCCTAGCGGGTCGATCTCGGCCACCCACGTGTGGAAGCGGTTCCATGCCGACCGGCGAAGGAAGCTCCTGCGCGACCAGGTCCACCACCTCTCGGCCCGGCTGCTCGGTGGGGGAGGCCGCGGCTGGCGCTGGGCCCTCCGCGACGTCGAGCTGGTCGCGGCGCCGGGGGAGTCGGTCGGCCTCATCGGCTCCAACGGCTCCGGCAAGTCGACCCTGCTCAAGATCCTGACCCGCGTGATGTACCCGCACACCGGAAGCATCCAGGTGGTGGGGCGGGTCGGGGCGCTGATCGAGGTGCGGGCCGGCATCCACCCCGACCTGACCGGACGCGAGAACATCCAGCTCTACGGGACCCTGCTGGGACTCGGCCGCCGCCGGATCCGTGAGCGCTTCGATGAGATCGTCGCCTTCGCAGAGCTCGACGACGCCATCGACCGCCAGCTCAAATTCTACTCGAGCGGCATGCAGATGCGGCTCGGCTTCGCCGTGGCCGCGTTTCTGGAACCCGACATCCTCCTGGTCGACGAGGTCCTCGCCGTCGGCGACGCCAGCTTCCAGCAGCGCTGCCTTGAGCGCATGCGTGCCGTGCTCAACCAGGGCACCACGCTGGTCTTCGTCTCCCACGACCTCGCCGCGGTCGAGGCCACCTGCAGCCGTGGCGTCTGGCTTCACCAGGGCGTCCTCCAGTCCGAAGGGCCGGTACGCGACGTGGTCAACGCCTACCGTCAATCGATCGAGGCGGCCGCGGAGTCGACAACGGAGGTGACAGGCGAGCTTCGGCTGATCAAGACCGAGGTGAGCGGACCCGGCGGGAGCACACCCAGGACCCAGGAGGTCCTGAACGTCCAGCTCGTGGTCGAAAGTCCTGGTGTGCGCTCGGGTCGCCTCTACATTGGCGTCAGCGAGGGGCCCGCCACACCCATCTTCGTCCTCCGTCGCGATATTCAGCTTGCCGTGGGCGAGACCAAGGCGCGCTGCGCAATCCGCAGTCTGCCCCTGCCCCGTGGCCGCTTCTACCTCTGGGTAGGGATCTTCGAGGGCGGCAAGCGTGATCCGTTGCCCTGGCATCCGGCTAGTCGCTTCGAGGTTGCTGGCCCCAACCTGGATGCTGCCCCGCGGGGCATCGTGCGGCTCGCGCCTGTCCATGTCGACGCCGCCTGGGAGGTGGAGCGGTGAGCCGGCGGCCGGTGCTGCCGAACTTCCTGGTCATCGGCGCGGCCAAATCCGGCACCACCAGCCTGGCCCACTACCTCCGGGCCCACCCGCAGGCCTACATGCCTCGCTTCGAGCCGCACTACTTCACCGCCGAACGGTGCTGGAAGCTCGGTCAGGCCTGGTACGAGAGCCAGTTCAAGGAGGCCGGCAGCGCCGTCGCCGTCGGCGAGAAGTCCGCCAGCTATTCGCGCTACCCCCTCTACCAGGGGGTGCCGGATCGCATCGCCACCCTGGTCCCCGGCATTCGCATCGTCTACCTCGTTCGCCACCCCCTCCACCGCATGCGCTCGGAGTACCTCCACCGCCTGCTCAACGGCAAGGAGAGCAGATCACTCGACGAGGCCGTCCGGGCCGACCCTTCCTATCTTGACACCAGCCGGTACGCCCTTCAGATCGACCGCTATCTCGAACATTTCCCCCGCGAGCAGCTGCTGGTCCTCACCGCAGAGCAGCTGCGGCACGCCAGACGCGCCAGCCTGGACCGAGTGCAGGCGTTCCTCGGGCTGGACCGCGGCTGGCAGCCACCGGAGCTTGGCCGCGAGTACAACCGCACGGCGCACAAGCAGGCCAGGCAGCCGATCCCAAGTCCCCTCAAGCGGCTGCTCGACGCCAGCCTGCATGTCGGCGTGTCACCCAGGGCGGTGGAGCGGCTGTCCTACCGGTCGGTGGCCACCAAGGTGGACCAGACGCGGATCGTATTCTCCGATCAGGCCCGGACCCGGCTCGAGGACGAGCTCCGCGACGATGTCCGCCGGCTTCGCAGCCACCTCGACCCCGAGTTCGACGGGTGGGGGATCGGGTAGCCGTGCTACCCAACTTCCTCATCATCGGCGCGGCCAAGTCGGGCACGACCAGCCTCTACCGCTACCTGCGCGACCATCCGCAGGTGTGCATGGCGCAGAGCAAGGAGCTGAAGTTCTTCACCTCCAGGACCCGCTGGGGGTTCGGCCCAGGCTGGTATGCACGGCAGTTCTCGGACGCCGCCGGTGCGGTCGCGATCGGCGAAGCGTCGCCCAGCTACACACGTTACCCGCAGCACCGCGGGGTCCCGGAGCGCGTCGCCCAGGTGCTCCCCGACGCCCGCCTCGTGTACTTGATCCGCCACCCGATCGAGCGGATGCGTTCGCACTACCTGCACCGTGTCCTGCAGGGAAAGGAGCGGGCACCGCTCGACGAGGCTGTGCTCAGCGACCCGAGCTATCTCGACACCAGCCGTTACGCGATGCAGATTGAGCAGTACCTGGAGTGGTTCGCCCGCGCGCAGCTCCTGGTGATCACCGCCGAGGCGCTCCGTCGTGACCGGCTGGACACCTTACGGCGGGTTTGCGAGTTCCTGGGTGTCGATGTCGGTTGGCGGCCGCCGGAACTCGAGCGTGAGTACAACCGCACTGGTGAACTTCGCCCCCAGCTCCTAGCCCCCCGCCCCGTGGTGGTGACCGTTCGCCTGGCGGTGCGGTTGGGGCTCCCGCCGCGGACGGCGCGCCGGCTCAGCTACCGATCGTCCCACGCCGTGGTGCCTGACCAGATCGCCTTCTCGGAGTCCGTGCGGCAACGGCTGGAAGCGGAACTGTGCGAGGACGTGATGCGGCTGCGTGGCCACCTCGGTCCCGACTTCGACGGTTGGGGCATCGCCTAGCCGGCGGCCACCAGGTGGTCTGGATCGTGTCAGGGAAACAAACGAACACCGGCGATGGCGTCGAGGCGTCGCATCTCGTCGGCGAGGACCGCCTGCAGCTCGGCAGCGAGATCCTTCGGGATCCGCACATCCGGTGCGGTCCGGGATCGCTGTCGGGTGAGGGTCCGCACCACCTCCTTGGCCCATTGGGGGACGTGGCGATAGACATCGGCCCGGACCGCCAGGCCGATCCCACGGCGTACGACCACGGGAAGCTGGAACCGCTGCCCGGTCTCGTTGTCACGCCGGCCGGGGCTGCGCGGCTCAAACGACGGGTCGACGCCGATGAAGCCGTAGACCGTCGGCAGGACCAGCGATGGATCCCGGAAGAGGTCCTCGGCACGCACGACCAGGAGCTGTTCACGGGGAAAGTGGTCGAGGTAGCGCTCGAGCTGGGTGGCGTAGCGGCTGAGGTCGAGATAGATGTGGTTCTCGCGCAGCGCCTGCTCGACCGGTCGCCGCTCGCGTAGGGCGGCCACCTCGTGCAGGTAGTGGGACCGCATCCGGGCGATGGGGTCGCGGACCACGTACAGCAGGCGCACGTCCGGGATGACCGAGGCGATCCGGCTCGGGCACTCCGGGCCGTCCGGGTAGCTCGCGTAGCGAACCGAGGCCTCGCCGCGGGCTCGGGTTGCGGCCGCCCCGGCGAACAGCCGCTCGTACCAACCCACCCCGCGGTGCCAGTGGTCGTTGAAGAAGTTGGGCTCCTTTGGGGAGGCCATGAACACGTCCGGGTGCTCTCGCAGGTACCAGTACAAGGTCGTGGTCCCCGACTTCATGGCGCCGATCAGCAGAAAGCTCGGAAGCATCTTCCCCATCAGCCTCAGGAGACCGTGGACCGGGTGGCGGCGGCCAGGAGCAGCACGCCAGCGACGAGCAGATAGGCGCCGAGGATGTCTGTGGCCCAATGCTTGTGAGCGGCAACCCTGGCCCAGGCGTGGAGCCCCAGCGCGACCGCAGCCGCCACGAGCAGCACCGGACGCCATCGAGGGCGGAGGTCCGAGATCACGACCACACCGATCGCCCAGCCAAGGCCAACGAGCAGAGCCGCCCCAGATGGGTAGGCGCCCTGCGCACCCTCTGACCAGAGGGGAACGTTGGGCCCGGCTCGGCCGAAGCTCACCCGCAGGAGGTGCTGGATCGGCACCGCCACCACCAGCAGCGCCAGCCATCGCCACCTGGCCAGGCGCACGCCTTGCCGACGCGTCCATCCGTCGTAAGCGAGCACGGCTCCCGCCAGAACCAGCGGAAGCAGGGCGGTCAGGTAGGAGGCATGCGGCCAGCCCGTCTCGGTCGCCAGGATCCGTACCGCTATCCGGTACGGGCGTTCATCCAGCGGCTCGCGCAGCACCCGCCTCACGTCTCGATCCGGGTCGGTGGAACGCGACCCGACGGCAAATCCAAGCAGCAGCACGAGCGTCAAGAGCGCAAGCCCGGCAATCACCGACCCCGCCCGCCGCCGCATCCACCCCTCGACCCCGGTCCGCCGCCTGACGGCCGTGCCGGTCCGTTCGTCGCCAGACAACAATCCTGCCTCGCATTCTCTGTACGGTGCGGCACCTTATCAGGCGCACATACCGGTTCCCACCTCCGAAGATGCGCTGTCAGCGCCGGACGGGCAGTGAAGGGGTAAGCTACCCGTCGTGCCCCCGGTCCCTTGACTCGAGGCGTGATGGCCCGCGTCGCTCAGCAACGAACATCCCACACAGCGCCCAGCCTTGGCGAGTACGTCCGCGTCGTCTGGCGGCGCAAGGTTCTTGTCATCCTCGGCCTGGTCACCGGCCTGGCGCTTGGCATGTTCGTGCTGCCCGGCGTGCTGACCAGCCAGGGCAGCTACCAGGCAACCCAACGCCTCAAGGTCGCTGAGCTGGTCTCGGACACGATCGTGCGCGAGCAACCTCAATTCCAGACGGAGAATGCCAAAGGCGGAGGCAATGCGCTGCAGGACATCGTCCTCGCCGACGCGGTGCTCGGCAAGCTTGGTTCCAAGGCGGCCGGTCTCACCGCGAAGGATGTCGTGAGCAACCTTGCGGCCAGTCCGATCCCCGGCAGCTCCTCCGTTGACCTCTCCTACACCGACAAGGTCGAAGCTCGGGCCAGCCTGATCGTTCAAACGTACGCGCGGGCCTGGGCCCGTTCGCGCAACGCCGTGGACGCCAAGCGGCTCAAGGCGGCCGCCGGCACCCTCGACCGGCAGATCAACGAGCTGAAGCAGCGGGTCGAGGAGCTCAGCGCGGTCGCATCCCCGACCCAGGCGCAGAGCGGTGAGCTCGGCCAGGCCCAGACTCGGCTGGGCGCCCTGACCAGGCTTCGTGACCAGATCCTCAAGCAGCAGCTCTTCCTCGGCCCTCCGACGGCTGTGCTCGGGACGCCGGTGGTCGTCCAGTTGAGCGCCCCCACCTCCCGGGCCCTCATCCTTACACTCGGCCTGCTTATCGGCCTCCTGGTCGGCATCGGACTCGCCCTGCTGGTCGAAGCGGCCCGGCCCAAGGTGCTCGCCGCCGCAGATGTCGAGCAGGCAACCCAGCTGCCGGTGGTCGCAACCGTGCCGAAGTCCGGCATGCGTGGCGGCCTGCCGGTGCTGAAGCGGTCATTCAGCCCGGCCGCCGAGGGGTACCGGCGGGTGGCCGGGGCGCTGGAGCGACGCGGCCTCGGGCGTGACGTCCGGATCCTGGCCATCGCCTCGGCTGATCCGGGAGAAGGCAAGAGCCTGCTCGCCGCGAACTTGGCCCACCTGCTATCTCGTCAGGGCCACTCCGTACTCCTCGTATCGGCCGACCTCCGAAAGCCCCGCCTGGACAAGATCATGGGCCTTGCTGGCCAGCCAGGCGTCGCGGACTGGCTTCAGCACCAGAGTTCTAACCCCAGCCGCTGGCTGCGAACCATCTCCAGGAACCTGGTGATGCTGCCGGCCGGCAGCACCGAGGACAATCCTGGCGAGCTGATCACCATGCGACAGCTGCGTCGGGGTCTCGACCCAATGGCAGACGCCGGATGGATCGTTTTGATCGACACCCCACCCGCTCTCTGGTCGGCCGAGGCCATGACCTTGGCCGCCGCAGCCGATGCGACGCTGCTGGTAAGCCGCGTCCGGAACAGCCGCTGGTCGGCCATGGAGTACATGGCCGAGGCGATGCGTCGCGACGGCGTGCATGCGATTGGGGTGGTCCTGGTCGGCACGCGCCGCAAGTTGTCCTCGCTCAGCCTCCGAAATGGCTACGGCTACGGCACGGGACGCAATGACGGTCACCAGACTGGTCGCCGCACGGTAGCGGCGGTACCGTCTCGTGCCCAACGCCTGCAAGGCGCGGTCGACCAGGGCAACAGCGCCGAGCCGGTCGGGAACGGCCATCCGCTCGAGCCACGAGGCAGTTCCCGTGATCCGTCCATGCCGTCCGGGCCGCCACCTGACCGGACCCTACCGTCCTCGTCACCCTCGCCGTCCCGGCGGGGAAGGGCTTGAGGGACGGTCCAGGACAGCTGACCGGCCTGTGCAGGGCGATCGCCTCGGAAGTCGGTGGCCGCCCGACCGGGCCAGAGGCTGCTGGTCGACAAGCAATGCTACGGCCAGTTCGAGGGAGTCTCAGCCGAGCTGGGTGTGCGGCCGCTAGCGCCTACGAGACCACCGACTCTGAAATCGATCGTCTGGCTCTGGCGTCCAGGCCTCGTCGCCAAGGAGCTGACAGGTCGCTTGCGGATACGACACAGGCAGGATACGAGCTATCCAGTATTCCGATTCCTCCCTCCCTTCTCTAGTATTCCGGTCGAGTTGATGCGATCCAAAGGTCGAGGCCGGAGGCCGTCGCTTGCAGATCGACCCGTACGTCGCCGCCGCTGGGCTGCTGGTCGGGTTCACGGTCGGCCTGACCGGGATGGGCGGCGGGGCGCTCATGACCCCGCTGCTGGTGCTGCTGTTCAAGGTCCAGCCGCTGACCGCGGTGTCCAGCGACCTGGTCGCGGCGGTGATCATGAAACCGGTCGGCGGCGGGGTCCACCTGCGCCGCGGCACCGTCAACTTCGGGCTGGTGCGCTGGCTGATGGTCGGCTCGGTGCCGGCCGCCTTCGCCGGCGTGCTGGTGCTGCGCCAGCTCGGCGACGGCGCCGTGGTCCAGGCCCGGATCAAGCAGGTCCTCGGGGTGGCGCTGCTGCTGGCCGCCGCCTCCATCGCCGCCAAGGGGCTGCTCCAGGTCCGGAGGACCCGCCGGGCGACCGGAGCGGCGGGCGGTGCGTCGCCGGCCGTCCGGCCCTTCCAGCTGCGGCCGCTGCCCACCGTGCTCATCGGCGTGGTCGGCGGACTGGTGGTCGGCATGACCTCGGTCGGCTCGGGCTCGCTGATGATCGTGATGCTGCTGCTGCTGTACCCGATGCTGCGCTCCTCGGAGCTGGTCGGTACCGACCTGGTCCAGGCGATCCCGCTGGTCGCCTCGGCCGCCGCCGGCCACCTGCTGTTCGGCGACTTCAGGCTCGACCTTACGGCGTCGCTGCTGATCGGCAGCCTGCCCGGCGTCTACCTGGGCGCCAGGCTGTCCTCGCGGGCGAATGATGCGGTGATCCGGCCCGTCCTGGCGCTGGTCCTGGTCGCCTCGGGACTGAAGCTGCTCGGGGCCGGCAACCTCCAGCTCGGGCTGCTGGTGTTCGCCCTGATCCTGCTGAGCGTGCCGGTGTGGGGGGCGCTGGACGCCACCCTGCATCCGGCGCCGGCCTGGGCCGCCGCCCCGGTCGGCCGGCGCATGGCGGTCGGTGCACAGCTGGTCGGCGCGCCGCTCGGGCTCGGCTTCCTGGCCGCGCTGGCCTACTTCGGGCTGCTGCGACCGAGGTTGATCGAGGTGGTGCAGGCCGCGCCCAAGTTGAGCGAACCGGCAGGCCCGACCCGGCTCATGCGCTGAGCTCCGGCGACCTGCTCCATGCGAGTGATGCAGGGGCGCGGCCGGGGCTTCGGGGCGGACCGACGGTCGCGCCACGTCGGCCGGCAAGCTCAGCGGGCCTGGGTAGCGTTCAGAGCTGCGCCATTCCGGCAGCAGGTCCACGGCTGCTCGCAACCCGCGGTGTAAGCGAGGCCGCCCGTAACGAGGGCGGCTGTCGCATCGTTTTCGTACGTGCTGGCGCTCACCAGTATCTGCTCCCGAGGCCGCCGTGACCGCTTGACTGTCAAATCCCAGCCTCTTTTGCCATGATCCACCGAGGAGCTGCTGACCGATCAGGAACCGTACGGGCAGCCGATGTTCTCATCGGCCTTCCAGGACCAGTCGACATGACGGCCGCGGTGTTCGACACTTGCAGAACCGCTCACCCGAACTGCCTAACCATGGCACCTCTCGGGGCGGGCCGGAACCCAAGGCAGGTCCTTGCCATGAGGACGTACAGGCGGGCTCGCCCGGCTAGATGAGAGGACCGCATGATCTGATGCTCCTATTTCGCCCCCGATCCATACGCCGGACGACGTCCGTCGCGCTCGTTGGTGGTGTGCTCCTCGCCGCACTGTCCCCTCTGGCCACCCCCATGCAGACGGCCTGGGCCGACAGCGGCGACGTCTTCAACCCAGTGGCCTGGAAGAGCTACCCGACCTCCGATTCGGTCGAGATGGGCGACCACGCGCTGAACCTGAACCTCAACTTCGGCAGTCCGAACAACACCGTCTCATCGGCCGCCCACAACCTCAAGAACGGCGCCACCGGCACCCCGTCGGGCTATACCGTGCTGCTTCGGACCTCCAGCGATGGCGCCACTCAGAAGCTGCCACCCACCCCGACTAGCATCACCCGGCTCAGCTCGGTACGAGTCGGTCTCACCCCGACATCCACAGTCGTCCAGGGCGCCCACGCCTCATTGCGGTTGGATGCCCAAGTGACCAAGCCGTACCTGCCGTCCGCCAGCATCGGCGAGCTGAACTCGCGGATCAGCAACAGTCCATTCATGTACCTGCGGATGCAGGTGACCAACACCTCGACGTCAACCAAGCCGGCCTCAGCGGTGTACGTCGGCTTCGGCTCGGCCTGCGGAACGGTCATGGACAACTACCCCATGTCGGGCTGGCGGACGCTGCGGCTGTGCAACACGGGGGACCGCGGCGGCTTCCGTTACCTGTCCGCCCCCAAGACCTCCGGGTCGAGCTGGGGGATCGGCAGTGACACCGTGGCCGACTTCGCTGCCGATGGCACTCTCGGCGGCGGCGGTAGTAGCGGCAAGGCCGCCGTGGCCCTGCCCGTCCCGGCCCTGGCCGGCGGTGCCCGCTATTCGGTGACGCTCGCCTACGGTGCCTGGAACGACCAGACCGGCATCACCTCCATCAGCGGCAGCCGCTACCACTTCTACTACCGCACCTGGCACGCCGGCCCGGGCGCCATGCTGCAGTTTGCGATCGAGAACCAGACAGGCGCCTTCGACGGCTCGGCAGCCTTCGACGCCCGAGTCAGGGCTGTTTCCTCCGATGCCAGCGCCCGATTCGCTGCCGTCCACGGCTTCCGCGGCTGGCGCCATGCCAACTGGCTGGTCGAGAAGCCCGACGGCGGCCCCTTCTATGCGGTGACCGAGGGCGCCTTTAACTACCTATCCACCCTGGACGTCGGTTATGAGTACCACCTCCTTCAGACCCGCTATGAGCCGTGGAAATCCAAGCTCGAGCTCGACCAGTGGGCCGCCCATTACGAGCTGGACGATGCGGGCCGCAAATTCATGCTCCACGACCTCGGCAAGGACGAGCAGCTTACGATCGGGCCGGCCTACGACCAGAAGGTCGGCCACAAGCACATGCCAGTCGAGCACAACCTGGACATGGTCGCGATGATCTTCGCCTGGGAGGAGCGGACTGGAAGCACCTACAACACCTCGTTGGTCCGCCAGCTCCTGGACGCGGCCGAGTCCCATGACAGCAACCAGAACGGCACCATCGACGTCACCTCGATGCACGCCTGTGTGGTAGGCGGGAGTTGCGGCACCTGGCAGCTTGGGACCACCTACGACGGCGCCACCTCAGAGGCCAGCCGGGTTCAGGCCGGCAACACCATCCTCACCACCAAGTTCGGCGTCATCGAGTCGTTCGCCGCTGCCCGCGGCTACGGCTACGGCACCCAGGCCGAGCGTCACCTGGGCGCCGCCCAGCCCTACGCCGGCGATCTGTCCTCAGACACCAGCCTGACCGGGCATGGATACACCCCTGGGTACCTGCCGGACGCGCTGCTGTACGGCACCATCCTCGGCTCGAACCCGACCCTCACCGGCGAGCTGTCAGCCTGGCTGCATGATGCGCTGGCCAGCAACCAACAGGCCGCCCTGCGAGCCAGCAGTATCGCGGTGACCCCGAACTCGAGCGGGGAGACGATTACCTGGATCTCCAAGGCACTCGACGCGGATGCCGTGGCTGCCTGGATTCACCGCACATGGCCGACCTGGTCGACGACCACGCCGGACGCCGGCAAGCTCTGGAACGTCTGGAACCGGCGCAGCGGCGGAACCTTGCAGGGCACCTTCGACTTCGCCACCTTCCCCGATGACAGTTACTACAACGCTGGCTGGTATCCCCGTGCGGCCTCACTTTGGGGTGCCGTGCCCACCTTTCCATGAGACTCATTAGCGCACAGCGCAGGCTGATCGATCGCCGCCTCTGACCACCTGCTGATCATCGGCTGCCGGCATCGTGTTGGCGCGCTGCCGGTCTTGTGGAGGACGACCGCCACCGTCCGCACCGGAGCCTTGGTCATATGGCGCTCGTGCGTCAGTGCCTGGGGAACCGAGGAGCGGACCGGTCCTGGCAGTTGCGCC
>Ga0307277_10000507_pt1 | contig 14476 bp, 13 predicted proteins | sample ER_DNA_116_FD_194473 | JGI IMG/M metagenome (GOLD analysis project Ga0307277, IMG submission 194473) | Bulk soil microbial communities from the East River watershed near Crested Butte, Colorado, United States - ER_DNA_116 | ecosystem: Environmental > Terrestrial > Soil > Floodplain | place...
TGGTGTTCTTGCTTTGCGTTGTCCGCCCATGGGCTCCTCACTGTAATGACATCTCATTCGTCACCCGCGGGCTTGACCCGCGGGTCTATCTTTCTTCGCAAAGACGTTTTTACGAAGCGGGATGGATTGCCGGATCAAGTCCGGCAATGACGAGGATACGGTCCGCATCGCTGGGCTTGGCGCGGGCAATCCACGTCTTTTGTGCGTCAAAGGAAACGTGGATGGGCCCGCAACTCGGGCTTGTCCGAGTTGCGCACTATTAAGTGCCCGCAAGTTGGGTAAACCCGCCTTGCGGTGACAAGCCCGGCCATGACGAAGTGCGGCAAGTCGTCCCAGTGCGCCCGGGACGGCAATGCTTTGCTCTTTGATATAAGTGGAACGCTTGGTTTCTGCGAATCGCGAGGATAGACCGCGCGCTGAGCCGGTCCGATCGATGCTCCGTGCACGACTGCCACCGAGGAGCCCCGTGTCATGCCAGTCTATACCTACAACACATTCAACGATCCCTTCGACCGTGGCGGCACCACCTACGCATTCGGGGTCAATGATACCAACCAGATCGTCGGGATTTTCCAGGGTACGGACGGCGGGCTCCACGGCTTTCTCGAAAGCGGAGGCACGTTCACCACCCTTGCCCCTCCCTTGGCCGTCGTCAGCAACGGTGCGAGTGCCATCAACGACCTGGGCCAGATCGTCGGGGTTTTCCAGGACGCCAGTTTCACCTCTCACGGCTTCCTCTACAGCAACGGCAGCTACACCACCCTCGACCATCCGTCGGCTGTCGGCGGCGTTAACGGCGGCACGTCTCTGCACGGCATGAATGACGCGGGCCAGATCGTCGGGGAGTACGGCGGTAGCGACCTTAGGCGTCACTCATTCCTGTACAGTGCTGGCACTTTCACCCCCGTCGACGATCCCATGGCCATCCCGGGGGGGACGTTTGCACGGGGCATCAACGACGCGGGCCAGATCGTCGGGACTTACAGCGACGGCAGCGCCGGGCACGGCTTTCTCTACGACCCCAACAGCGGCATTTACACCACGCTCGACGATCCCCTAGCCACCGCGCGCAACACCATTGCCTACGGCATCAACGATTTTGGCCAAATCGTCGGGACCTACGACGTCTCCACTCCCAACAACACTTCAATCGTCACCCATTCCTTCCTGTATTACGCCGGCGTGTTCACCACCATCGACGCTCCCGGTGCGCAAATCCGTACCTTTGCACACGGCATCAATAACAACAGCCAAATCGTCGGGACCCTGAGCGACAGTACGGGCGACCACGGCTTCCTTCTCACGATCACACCGAACCCGCCGCCGCCCGCAGGCACGACAGCTGACATGGTCCTGCGCGGCGCGAACGCATCCCCCGCCGTGGCGGGGCAGTACGAGATCTACGATATCGGCAACAACGCGATCCTCGCCGCCTATTCCCTAGGTCCGGTCGGGACCGATTGGGCCTTCGTCACGCTCGGCGGCTTCTATAATGGCGACACCAGCGACATGCTGCTGCGCAACTCCAATACCGGCGGCTTCCAGGTCTACGACATCAGCAACAACAACATCACCGGCTCCGCGTTCCTCGGCGCCGCCGGCCTGGATTGGCAGGTCATGGGCTTCGGCAATTTCAGTAGCCTCGGCGAATACGACATGATCCTGCGCAACAGCAGCACCGGAGGAATGCAGGTTTACGACATCAGCAACAACCAGATCACCGGCACCGCCTTCCTGGGCGCGGTCGGCTTGAACTGGCAGATGGCAGGCGTCAGCAACCACGGCCCGCAAAGCGACCTGGTCCTGCGCGACAGCGGCTCCGGCGGACTCATAATCTACAACATCAACAACAATGCGATCACCGGCGCTTCGTTTCTCGGCGCCGTCGGGCTGGACTGGCAGCCGTCGGGCTTCGGCGATTTTTCCAGCCGCAACGAAGGCGACATGTTGTTGCGCAACGTCAATACCGGCGGGCTCCTGCTCTACGACATCGCCAACAACCAGATCACCGGCGCATTCTTCCTCGGCAACGTCGGCCTCGACTGGCAGTACGCGGGCATCGCCCCGATTCACGCACCCGGCGCATCCGACTTGGTCCTGCGCAACGTCAACACCGGCGCGTTCCAGGTCTACAACATCGCCAACAATCAGCTGACTGGATCGGCGAGCCTGGGTGCCGCCGGCTTGGACTGGCAGCTCGGCGGCTTCGCCGCCAATTCGCCGGGTGCGTCGAGCGCAGCCATGGGCAGCTCCGGCACTTCGACCCCTCAGCTCGTGCAAGCGATGGCCGGCTTCGGCGGCGGCAGCGGCGCCGCCGACGGATCGAATGCCGGCCTCAATACCGACACGTCACAGCAGCCGTTCTTGACCACGCCGCAGCACGCGTGAGCGCTGCGCGACGATAGCCCGCAGCTATCGCGATTCTGAACGCTCGCCGACGTCAACGTCAGCAGTTACAATTTCACATTTTGCTCGCGTTAATTGGCAGGCGGACAGCGTGAGAAGAAGCCGGAAGCGATGCAGCCCGAAGCGTTCTCGCCGTTGACATCTCCTAATAGTGCCTGCAAACCATGTCGCGTTCCGCTCGATGCGGCCTAGCGCAGCCAAGTTCGATCGCGGCTGAGTTCCTGATCGACGTTTAATCCGCAATCGATTCGATCACCGAGCACCCCGTCACATGCCAACCTATGCCTACACCACCCTCGATGACCCTTCGGCCAATGTAGGAACCTTCCCATACGGCATTAATGATGCGGGCCAGATCGTCGGCTACTACATCGTCCAGACGCTAGAACCGCACATTCCCGTGTTCCACTATCACGGCTTCCTTGATGCCGGAGGCACGTACACCACGCTCGACTATCCCGGGGCCATATACACCTACGCATATGGCATCAACGCCTCGGGTCAGATCGTCGGCACTTATACCAACGGTCCCTATCATGGCTTCGTCTACAGCGGGGGCACTTACACCCTCACGCTCGACGATCCCTCAGCGACCAGCATCACCTTCGCACAGGGCATCAACGCCTCGGGCGAGATCGTCGGGTATTACCAGAACAGCAGCACCGGTTATCACGGCTTCCTCTACAGCGGCGGCAGCTATACCACCCTTGACGATTTGTCAGGCACCGCGGGGTCCACGCTGGCGCACGGCATCAATGCATCGGGCCAGATCGTGGGAGAGTACGTCGATAGCGGCGGGACATCCCACGGTTTCCTCTATAGCGGCGGCACCTACACCACGCTCACCGATCCCTTCGCCATCAGTGGCGATCCCAACCACACCAACGGCACCGTTGCATTGGGCATCAACGATGCGGGCCAGATCGTCGGCTATTATTATGGTAGCCCGGCCCAGGCCGGCGACAGCCCACCCCGACACGGCTTCATCTATAGCGGCGGCATCTACACCACCATCGACAATCCGTCGGCCAACTTCCTAGGGACCTCTGTAACGGGCATCAACAACCTGGGCCAGGTCGTCGGGTATTACCAAAACAACAGCAGTGGGGAGCATGGGTTCCTGGCGACGCTCGGACCGAACCCGCCTGCACCTGCCGGCACGAGCGCGGACATGATCCTGCGCCATGGATCCGACGGCTTGTACGAGATCTACGACATCGGCAATAGCGCGATCCTGGCCGCCTACTCCCTCGGTCAAGTCGGAACCGATTGGCAATTTGTCGGCCTCGGCGGCTTCTTTGGCACCGATACGAGCGACATGCTGCTGCGCAATTCCAATACCGGCGGTTTTGAAGTCTACGACATTAGCAACAACAACATCACCAATGCCGCCTTCCTGGGCACGGTGGGCCTGGAATGGCAGGTCCTGGGTTTCGGCAACTTCAGCAGCCGTGGCGAAACCGACATGATGATGCGGAACCCAAGCACGGGTGACGTCGAGATTTTGGACATCAAGAACAACCAAGTCACAGGCGGAACAGAAGACGCCTTCTTGGGGGCGTGGGGTCCGGGTTGGCAGTTTGCCGGTTTCAACAATCGTGGTGCCGAAACCGACATGATTCTGCGCAACATCAGCACCGGTGGAATTGAGGTCTACGATATCACCTATGATTTCCCCGCCAGGATTGTTTTCTTGGGAACCGTCGGCACGGAGTGGCAAATCGTTGGTTTTGGTAATTTCAGCAGCCTTCCCGGCGAAGGCGACATGATGATGCGGAATACCAACACCGGCGCGTTCAGGGTCTACGACATCAGCAATGATCAGATCACCTCGTCCTCCCTCCTGGGCACGGTCGGGCTGGAGTGGCAGGTCGCTGGCTTCGGCCCAATGAATGGAGCCGGCACGAGCGACATGGTGTTGCGCAACGTCAACACCGGCGCGTTCCAGGTCTACAACATCGCCAACAATCAGCTCACCGGATCCGCCAGCCTGGGTGCGGTCGGCTTGGACTGGCAGCTCGGCGGCTTTGCCGCCAATGCGCCAACCGGATCGAGCGCATCCATGGGCAGCTCCGACACTTCAACCTCTCAACTCGTGCAGGCGATGGCCGGGCTCGGCGGCGGGAGCGGCGCAGGCGACGGATCGAATGCCGGCCTCAATACCGACACGTCACAGCAGCCGTTCCTGACGAGCCCGCAGCACGCGTGATTCTCGCCATAGCGGGTGGTCACGCTGACGAGTGACGAGAAGCGGACCAGCAGAGAGACGACGGATCGGCGGGACTTACTACGACGCCCGTGGCAGCGCCGGGAACCACAACGCAGCAAGCGGAGGGGAAGCTAAGCCATGTCGGTCTATTCCTTCACTACCTTCGACGAGCCGCTTACAAACACCGGTGGTACCGTCGCCTGGGGCATCAATGACTTGGACCAGATCGTCGGGAATTACTCGCAGACCGCCCAGTTCCACGGTTTCGTGAAAAAGGCCGGCACCTACAGTACCCTCGACGATCCCCTTGCCGGCCGCGACGGCGGCACAGTTGCAACCGGCATCAACACCTCAGGCCAAATCGTTGGGTATTACTACGTTCCCACTGCCAGCAACATCGAACATCACGGCTTTCTCTATGAGGATGGCACTTACACCACGCTCGACCATCCTTCGGCCGTCTCTCAGACCTTTGCAACCGGCATCAATGCCTCGGGCCAAATCGTCGGGTATTACACCAGTAATACCGGCAATCATGGTTTCCTCTACGATCCCAACGGCGGTGCCTACACCACGCTCGATGATCCGCTGGCCACCATGGGGACCGTTGCCTACGGCATCAACGCCTCAGGCCTGATCGTCGGAGATTACGTCAACGACACTGGCACTCACGGCTTCATCTACAATCCCAACGGCGGCGCCTACACCACGATCGATGATCCATCAGCGATTGGCGGCGGCTTCATACATGGCACCATCGCTTACGGCATCAACGATGCGGGCCAAATTGTCGGAATCTACGACACGGGCGCCGACTTCCATATACGTGGCTTTCTCTATAGTGGCGGTTTCTTCACCACTATCGAGGACCCGGCGGCTAGTCACACAGTTGCAGGCCATACGTTTGCATATGGCATCAACAACAAAGGTCTCATCGTCGGAAGCTTAATGGACGCTACCGGATACCACGGCCTCCTCATCAGCGCCGTATCGAACCCGCCGCCGCCCGCTGGCACGACCGCCGACATGATTTTGCGCGCGTCTCGCGCGGTGAGCCAATACGAGATCTACGACATCGGCAACAACGCGATCGTCGCCAGCTATTCGCTCGGCCAGATTGGAAACGATTGGACGTTTGTGACGCTCGGGGGCTTCTTTGGCAGCGACACCAGCGACATGCTGTTGCGCAATTCCAATACCGGCGGCTTCCAGGTCTACGACATCACCAACGACATCACCGGGTCTGCATTCCTCGGCACCGTCGGCCTGAATTGGCAGGTCATGGGCTTCGGCAATTTCTCGAGCCGCGGCGAGAACGACATGATCCTGCGCAACAGCGGCCACGGAGGAATGCAGGTTTACGATATCCGCAACAACCGGATCACCGGCTCCGCCCTCGTGGGCACGGTCGGCTTGAACTGGCAGATGGCAGGCGTCAGCAACCACGGCACCCAAAGCGACCTGGTGCTGCGCGACAACGCCACCGGCGGACTGGAGATCTACAACATCAGCAACAATCAGCTCACCGGCGCTTCGTTCTTGGGCATGGTCGGCCTCGATTGGCAGGTGTCTGGCTTCGGCGATTTCAGTAGCCGCAACGAAGGCGACATGCTGTTGCGCAACGTCAACACCGGCGGTCTCGAGCTCTACGACATCAGCAACAATCAGATCACAGCTGCGTTTTTCCTGGGCAACGTCGGGCTCGACTGGCAGTTCGCGGGCGTTGCGCCGGTCCATGCGCCCGGCGCCTCCGACTTGGTCTTGCGCAATGTCAACACCGGCGCGTTCCAGGTCTACAACATCGCCAACAATCAGCTGACCGGATCCGCGAGCCTGGGTGCGGTCGGCCTGGACTGGCAGCTCGGCGGCTTTGCCGCCAATTCGCCGACCGGATCGAGCGCATCCATGGGCAGCTCCGACACGTCGACCGCGCAGCTCGTGCAAGCGATGGCCGGCTTCGGCGGCAGCAGCGGCGCAGGCGACGGATCGAATGCCGGCATCAATGCCGACACGTCGCAGCAGACATTGCTGACGACGCCGCAGCACGCGTGAGGCGGCTTTTCTACGCCAGCGTTTTCTCCAGCAGCAGGCGCGTGACACGGTAATCCTTGAGCAGCTTGCCCCAGCCGCGGCGGCCGTAGACGCGCATCGCGGCGCAGCCTTCCGCCTTGGCGTGGCTTTCGAGCCCATCGAGCAAGTGCAGCCACTGCCCGCGATCATGGCCGCCGCAGGCGACGATGGTGCAGAACTTCTCGCCGTTGGCGTCGGAGACTTCGGTGACCGCCGCCGCCTTGATGCTCTCGTCCTCCCAGGCGAGCCAGAGGAGCGCGGCGCCGCTGCGCACCGCATGCTCGACCTCGGCATAGTTGGAGAGCCGTCCCTTCTCCATCGCCGCCTTGACGAGCGCGGCGACGTGCGGCCAAACCACATCCGCATCGGCGGGCGGAATTGCGACGAGGCGGCACTTGCCTTGCTTGGCGCTTATGCTTGAACGCATAGTGTCTCCATGCTTTGATCTCCGGCATGCCGGCACAAAATCCCTGCGTGCTGATCGCGACGCCGACGCGCGGATCGCCGAAGATGCAGTACATGCATTCCATCATCGGCACGATCAAAGACCTCGCCCGCCGCCACATTCCCAGCGATTTCGATACCGAATCCGGTAGCGACATTGCCATCCAGCGCAGCAAACTCGCCATGCGCTTTTACGAGCGGACTGAGTTCACGCACATGCTCATGGCGGATGACGACATGTCATTCCCAGAGGATCTTGCCGCCCGCCTGCTCCACGCCAACAAAAGCGTCGTTGGCGTGATTGCCAGCATGCGGGAGATAGACCTTAAGAGCGCCGAAGCGGCGGTGTCGAAAGGCCGTTCTCTAAAAGAGGCTCTCCTATTGGCGCAGCGATGGTTTGTTTACCCGCCGACGCGACCGTCAGGCCCACTGATCGAGAGTGAAGCAATTGGCTTTGGCATCACGCTGATCCGCCGTGATGCAATCGAGGCAATGATCGAAAAGGCCGCGGTGCGCGGGTATTCGCTGGGCGACAGTAAGTTCTATGGCTTTTTCGTCACGCGCCCTCAAGACGCCAGTGCAGGGATGCCGGGGGCTGAGGATATGTCCTTCTATCGTCGTTGGCGCTTGGACTGCGGCGGTAAGCTGTGGGCGTTAACAGATGTTCCGATATTTCACATCGGCGACTTTGCGTATGGCGGTCGCTATAGCGACCTGCCCCATTAAGCTCCGTTTGGCACGCGATAGGATCGCGCCGTGATCGTCGCAGCGGGTCCGCTGCCGTTGAGGACTTGGTGATGGTAGTAGAACTGTTGCGACACGTTAGGAAAGGTGATGTCGCCGGTTGACAGTCGCGTTGCGGTACTGGGTGAAACGGCAAAGTCCGTCACAAGCTGATGCGTGTCCGTGCCTGACAAATAACCGAGATGCAAAACAGAGATAGCTGCGCCCGTACCATCCGCAGTCACACCCCAGCTTTCGATGTTGATATCGAAGTCTATCGCGCATGACGGAACTAACGTGTTGACGCTTACCGCCGTATCAGCAGTCGCGGCCCCACCATTCAGCGCGACTTGACGACTATCATAGCTGACTCGGTCGTCCAACTGATGGATGCGCACGAAGTGGTTTGAGGCATCCCAATAAATGCTCGTCAGATACGCCGCATGCGTGTAGCCAGCCGGGAGCGTCGGAGCAATAGGCAAAATGTCAGGACCGTTTGTTGAAACAATCCCCGCACTGGGCTGACCGTGTCCGTAGATCGCGTAGAGATGGAGCCATTGGCTCGCGGAGAATGCCCCCGCTTGATCTCGGCCGTTAGCAACCGGCCCTGCCAGTCCGGCGTCTATTGTGTACCCGAACGACTGGTAAAGCCCCGCGGTTTCGCCGCTGGCATTGATGTACTGAGTCCATCCGCCGCCCCCGGCAATCGCCACGGTGATCTTTGTATTTGGCGTCGTTAGGTCGTTCTGAATTAGCACCCCATGAACGGAGGGAATTCCGGGGTTGGGCACAATCCGCAGGATCTTGAGCAGCCCGTTGGAAGTGGAGTTGTCAGTCAATTCCAAAATGACTTTTTCGACAGTCCCGGTGGGCATGGCTCCCCCAACCGTAGTGAGCTTAGTCACTCCGTCTTGGTAGTAAATGTCGTAGGAGTACACCCCAGTGTTCTCGAGAATTAACGGGACGCCAATTGGTACTGAGTTTGGTGCGTTCATCACAGGCAAGACAACTTTTTTGCCTGGTACAGAAAACGCAATGGTTTGCCACAACGCCATCGGGTTGGTCAGCGTCAGATCGGCATTGAGGCTGGTCTGCGAGTTCGCGCCTGCCGCATTGGACCGGTAAGCCACCTTATTCAGATGCGTCCGCAGATTCGCGTCGGTATCGATGATGCTCGCGCCCTGCATGACGGCGGTCGCCACGTAGGAGCCAAAGGCGAGACCGGTCAGGTCGACGTGCGTGCCGTCGATCACGGTGATCTGTTGCGCACCGTTTCCCGCGAAATAGAAGAATTGCCCAGTCGCGAAGTTGGCTGAACTTTCCACCCTCAGCCGCGTCTTGCCCGAGCCGTTGTCGGCCGCACCGCTGATCGTGACGCTGCTGCCGAGATTGCTCGCCGCGCCGAAGTTCGCGTCAGCAAGCCATGTCAGAAACGTCGCCGCGTTGTTGTTCATGTAGGCATTCGATGCGGTCGAATAGACCTTCGTCGTCTTATTCGTATCGTTGACGATCCAATACCAGTCGGACCAGCGCGGGCTGATGAGGATCGTCATTGGTAGAGCCCCAGGTTGCCCACCGTGCCCGCCGCGTTGCCGGGGATGTAGTTCTCGCCGCCGCCGCCGGTGTTGATGCTGGCGATGCTATCGACATTGAAGCGCTTGCCGGTGGCCGGGCCCGAGAACGCGAGGCCAGAGATGTAAATTTGCGCGATGGTCGAGGAATACACCGTGTAGGCAAATGCGCGCGTGCCGCTGCCGCCCATCGTGCCGACGACGCTCGGCTGGCTCGCCGTCCCGCCCGAGGAGACCGTGATCGAGCCGTAGAACGATGCCAGCATGTGGAAGACGGCATCGCCGGTCACCGTGTAGCTGGCGAGCAGCGAAATCCCGCCAAACGTGGTCGAATACATGTGCGCGGTCGTACACGCGCCCCATTCCATCTTGGCGTTGATGGTGACGATCGCGCCCGAGTTGACCTGCAGCCCGAAGCTGGACGACGTGATCTTGAAGCCGCCTAGCGCCAGTTTGGCGCCGTTCGACACCGTAAGGCCGCCATTGATCACGACATTGGCTGGCGTGGCCGTATCGCCGGTCAGCGACACCGTCCCGGCGGTCAGAAACGGCGAGCCAACCGCCAGGTTCTCGTTATAGGTCCCGGCCGCAACCGATATCGTGATGTTGAAATTCTGCCCGTCGATGCTCAGCGCCGTATTGATGGCCTTCTGGATCGTTGCGAACGGATTGGTCGCGGACAGTCCGTCGTTGGTGTCGCTGCCGGTTGTCGCGACGTAGTACGTCCGCGCCGCCGTCAGCACCTCGCGGCCCATGGTGATCCTTGCCAATAGCCAGCGGATGACCGAGACGATCTTGAAAGTGTCGGCCTCGGCCGGGGCGAGCGAGGGACCGCGCATCAGCGCAAGCCTTCCGGCTTGAAGTAGGGCTCGACCCCGTTGGCGAAGGTCCATGCCGTCGACGCCGGGATGCGCAAGCGGGCGCGAGCAAGCCGCGTCGATACGTTGGCCGGGCAGCGGCCGGAGCTGGTCACGAGCTGCTCGTCGCTATAGCTCGCGGCCGTCCGCGTCGTCTCGCGCGCGCCGATTGAGCCGTAGACGGTGCCGGCGTCGGTCAACGGCCGGAAGCCGCGCACGCGAACGCGCCGGCCGGCCTCGAGCTCCTGCTCGGCGGTGTCGACCGTCGCCTCGAGCGCCGTGCCGGAAAAGAAGCTCAGCGCACGGTTCGCCGCGTTGATGATGGACATTTTCGGTAGCGCCGACAGCGCTACGTCGTCGAGCGAGAAGGTCAGCGCGTCGATGCTGGTCGAGATCGTATCGAGCGCTTCCAGCGTGAGCCCCGGCGCCGAGAGGCTCGCCAGATACTCGCCGGCAACAGCGGTGCACAGCGACGCGCGGTCGAGCGCGTAGTCGTAGCAGATGATGCGGTCGAACGCGCCGGTGGGGCCGCCCTGGGACTTGAACGCGAAGTAGCAGCGCGGCGCCTCGGGATCGGACGCGCCGATGACGAGCTGCAGCGCGGCGGAGTCGTAGTTGGCGAAGAAATAGCGATCGAACTTCTCTTTGCCGATCGGCGCCGGCACGCCGGTCACGCCCATGGCATGGAAGCCCTGCTGCGCCAGGAACAGGATCTGCGTGCCGGCCTTGACGATCGAGTACGGCGCAAGCAGGCCCTTGTCCTCGGTCACCTTCTCGATGATGAAGACGCGCGGATCGCCGGGCTGGTAGATCATGCGGCGGATGACGGAATCCTGGAAGATCACGCCGTATTCGCCGCCGGCGGCGCCGCGCACCACGCCGCCATCGGGAAAATCCTGCAGGTCGCTCGCGTTGACGCCCGGCGTCCAGGTCGTGACCGAGCCGAGCCCGGACCACTGGATGCGGAACGGATTGGATGTGAGCCCGGAGAGCACCACGAAGCGGTTGACGATCGAGACGTAGGCCGCGTTCGGCGGCGAGCCGCCGAGCGCGGCAAACGCGCTCGAGGAGGAGAGATCGAACACCTGGGGCACGACGTTCGGCTGCACGGCGATGACGAGATTGCCGAATTGCGCGAACTGCCAGTGGTACGACGTCGGCACCGGCGCATAGTCGCTGCCGGAAATGTCGGTCCAGTCCAAATCGGTGGGGCGCAGCGCAAACAGGCGGGTGGCGCTGGCGGCAAACACCGCAATGCTGCCGTCGGTCTTGCGGGCGTAGAAATAGCCGCGGCACGCACTCGCATCGTAGGCCTTGCCGGGAGCGATGAAGGCGGCCGTCCAGCGCGCCACACCGACGGAGAGCCGGAACTCGTCGATCCAGCCGCTCCAAGTGTTGCCCGCGACTTCGCCGCCGGCGCCCACCCGCAGATTATTGGCGGAATCGAAGACCGCGGCGGAAAAACCGGCGGATGCTTCCACCGCGCCGTTGACATAGAGCATGATGGTGTTGCCGTTGCGCACCACGGCGACGTGCCACCAGGCGCCCGAGGTGATCTGCGTCGTTCCTCCAGTGATGGTCGTAAACGCGCTGCCGTTGGAAATCAGCAGCTCGAGGAAATTTCCCGCGGTGCGGCGCAAGACCCAGGCGCTCAGCGTCGTGGCTTGCGTCGGATCCGCCTGCCCGGCGATGTAATAGAGGACGCCGTTTGCCGCCGGCCGCACCCAGCAGTCGATGGTGAAGTTGCCGGAACCGAATGTGAAATCTGAGCTATCCGAAGTCGTCACCCAATCGCCCGCGCCGTCGTAGAGGCTCGAGGCGAAGCCGAGCTTCGATTGCGCCGTGCTGATTTGGGCGTTGCCGGCGACCGACCACGCGTGCGCCGAGCCGCCGGCATTGCTGTCGGCGATGGTCATCGATCCGTTTGCACCGTCGAAATGCAGCAGGATCCTGGTGAAGCTGTCGTTGCCGGCCGCGAGCGGCGCGGAGAACGTGTTGGGTCCCTTCCACGGCCCATAGCCGTCGGCGCGCGGCAGCACGTTGGTCGCGACCTTCGTGTGCTCGCCGTTGATGGCGTCGAGGTCGGGACGCCAAGGAGGAAACGGTAATAAGGTCATGTCTCACGGTCTCGTTGTTGCGACGACGCCGCTGCTTACGGCGTGACGCCCATCACCCGCGCGGCGCCGGGGTCGCCGCCGCGCGTTTTGTTGTTGAGCTTGTCGATCTCGTCGAAGATCTCGTCGCGGCGCGCCTTCCATATGGGCGCGCGGTCATCGTCGACGCCGAACATGCAGGCCTCGACCAGCGCGCCGAAGAGGTAAAGATCGGGATGCGCGGTGAGCAGCCAATTCGGGTCGTTGATCGCGAGCGGAGGAATCTTCTGGAAGTAATTGAACTCGAGGGCGGTGGAATCGAGCGGCCGCACCTTCAAGATCGAGCCCTCGATGGTGAAGATGCGCGGCACGTCGGCCGGTGCCGACGGATAGGCCGCCTGCAGATAGGACGGATGAACGTATTGCAGCTCGACCCGCGGCGAGCCGGTCCAGGTCACGCGCCGGTGGGACAGATAATCGGCCGGCAGCGTGGCATTGCCGCTGGCGTCCGGCGTCAGATTGGCCGTCGTCTCCTGCTGGCGCACACGCAGCCGCCGGTTGGCGCAGGCCTCGAACAGGGCGATGAACTCGGGAATGCGCGCGGCGAACAGGCTATGGTCGAGCCAGTTGCCGACCGCGGTCTGCAGTTCGGCATAAGTCTTGATAGACATGGGTCATTCGTCCAACGCGAAGATGAGCGCCACGGCGCCCGCCCACATGGCGAACACCGAAAGCAGGATCAGGATCGGCATTAGGCAGCCTTTAAATAGGCCCAATCCGGGTCGGCGAGCTTGCGGGCGACGAGCTCGTCGAATTCGCGCGTGAATAGGCGTAGGCCGGTGTTGCCGCGTGCGTGCTCCTCGTTGAGCCACTTCACCAGGATCACGTTGGGGATCGAGGCGACGTGGCGGGCCCAATCGCGACGCTGCGGCTCTCGGCGCAGGCGCGCATTGCGCGCGAGGATCGGCTCGACATCCTGCGTCGTGCTGGCGATCACCGCACCGCCGTGATCGAGGAGAACGATGGTTTGCATCAGACTTTCGGCAGCGGCTCGGGCTCGCCCTGCTCTGACACGCGTTCGATCAACGGCGCGCGCGAGACCGGGTTGCCGGCGTCGTCGTACCGGCGATCGCGCTTGAGCGGGTCTTTCCCCATGCTGCTTGCGCCTTCTTCGACGTGGCGTTGCTTGCGTTGGTTATCGGGTTGTTTGCGCATCAGCTCATCTCCGTCACCCACAGCGTGCCGTCGGTGGCGGTGACGAGCCCGCCGGTCGATGCCCGAATCGCAGCGATGCGCTGGCCGGGCGTGACGGCGAAATACGACTCCCAGTTCGCCGGCAGGAAGGGGTCGGCCGTCGTCGCCGTCTGCGCCCCGTCGCCGATGCGCACGTGACAGGCGGAATTGGCGACGAGACGCACCAAGTACGTCTCGCTCCCGAACGGATTTGCCGCCGACGCCGAGCCCACCGTATAAGCGACGGTCTGGGTCGTCGTCGGACGGCGTGGAAAATCATACATCGCCATGCGGGTCTCCTTAGAGCGAGCGCTCGTCGACGGTCACGGTGTAATAGACCGGGACCGAGGATGCGTTCGCCGCGCCGCCGTCGGAGGTGAGCGTGATCACGTCGCCGACGTCGACGATGTTGAGGCCGTTGGGCTGCAGCGAGGCCGCGACCGTGTTGGCGCTTGCGCCGGCCGGGATCGACATCGTCGTGTTCGATCCGTTGAGCTGCATTTGCGTGCCGGTGATCTTGGGCGTGATCACCGTCGGATTGGTGGTCGGGCTCAGCGTGCAGTCGACGCGGATGTCGACCACGCGGCCGCGGCCGGCGACGCCGAACGAGGGACTGTCGGCGGCGGCGAGGCTCTTGGCAAACACGCTGTAGTATTTGTGGAAGAGCCGCTGTTGGGTGGGCAGTGCCATTTGCTTTTCCTTTCTGTCGGTGAACAGCGAACCGCGGACTCCGTCTGCTCCCCTCCCCCTTGTGGGAGGGGTTGGGGGTGGGGGTCCATCAGCGGATCGCCGCACGACCCCCACCCCGCCCGCCTTCGCTACGCTTCGGCGGTCGACCCTCCCCAGCCGGCTGCGGGCTTGCCCGCTTCC
>Ga0307277_10000508_pt1 | contig 14463 bp, 13 predicted proteins | sample ER_DNA_116_FD_194473 | JGI IMG/M metagenome (GOLD analysis project Ga0307277, IMG submission 194473) | Bulk soil microbial communities from the East River watershed near Crested Butte, Colorado, United States - ER_DNA_116 | ecosystem: Environmental > Terrestrial > Soil > Floodplain | place...
CGGTCACCGACAACTTAGCGACCCAGGAATCGGCACGTCCTCGCGCCGGGCCGGACGGTCGTGCTCACCCACCTAGCAATAGCGGCGTACAGGCGTGCGCGAGCGTCCACTCCCTCGACCTAGTCAGGCATTACCGCTACTCGGTAGTCAAGCGCACGTCACCCGTAGCCGCCAGACTCTGCGAGCCGAAGGGGGCCCCAAGCCGCATGGTGCTCCGGACATCTACGCTCGTCATGCAGGGCTCGCCGGCGCGGCGCGAGCTCCCGTCGTGACCGGATCGGAGCCACGGACATTCTCGGCCTGGTATGAGGCGAGAAGCTCCTGCTCGCGTTCGAGCCTGGGAAAGAACACCGCCACGACCGCCGCACCGACGAGCACGGCGCCGATCCCAGCCAGGTAGGCGCACTGGTCTCCCTGCAGGAACGAGGTCTTCGCGCCCGCGGTGATCTGGCTCGCGTACTGCGGGTACTGCTGCGCGATCGCCTCGGCGCCGTCGAACGACTTCGTCAGCTCATTGGAGACACTGTCAGAAACCTAATTTCGTCGATGCCGTCGAGCCCGAGGAGTTGATGCGCGTACTCGCTGAGTTCCACGGCACGATCGGCGGACTCGTCGGCCGGTTCGACGCCACGGTCGGCTTCATCGAAGGGGACGGCGTCCAGCTCTTCTTCAACGATCCGATCGAGGTGCCCGATCCGGCGTTGCGGGCAGTTCGCCTGGGGTGTGCGCTCAGGGAAGAGATGGCCGAGCTGACGGCCCTCTGGCAGAAGCGTGGGTACGATCTCGCCTTAGGCGCCGGCATCGCGTTCGGCTATGCGACCTGCGGGGAGGTCGGCTTCGAGAGTCGCTCCGATTACGCGGCCATCGGAGCCGTGACGAATCTCGCGTCACGCCTGGCCGATGAGGCGACCGCCGGCCAGATCCTGATCTCACAGCTCCTCTACGCGGAGGTCGAAGACGACGTGGAAGTCGAGCCGGTCGGGGATTTCACGCTCAAAGGGTTCCAGCGACCTGTCGCGGCCTTCAACGTTGTCGCCGTCCGCGAGCCGGCGACGATGGTTCCCTCATTGCATAACGCCTGAGGCGAAGACGGATTTACCGAGCTCGGTCAGGCGCCGAAAGGCCGCCCCACACCGAGACGGCACCCGTCCGCGTGTGGACCCCGAGCTTCTCGTAGGCGTTCTCGAGGAGCTTGCGCACGGTTCCGGCTGTTCGTCATCTCGAACCGCCATTACCGGGTCCCGACTCGCCTGGCGCACGGAGACCTAGCGGTCGACGGCGACGAGATCGCCTTCTTCAATGCCGCCATCTGCGGTTTGACCCTGCCCGACGGCGTCGGCCGCTATCGCTGGAAGGTGAAGGGCAGGAAGCTCCACTTCCAGGTCATTGGGAAGGAGCCCTGCGGCGGCCGCAGCGACATCCTCGACGACTCGACGTATACGAAGGCCGGCTAAGCGCTCAAGGCAGGCTGGGCGAGAACGGGCGAAGCTCGTCCTCACCCGGCTGCACGATCCCGACGTGCGACTCGGGCACCTCGTTCCAGGCGCCGGGCAGGTCTCCGAGAGGCTCAGAGACGATCACTCTGGTCTCGTCGGAGAGGGCCGCGAGCTCGGCAAGCTCGGGGTGGAGAGCCTTCAAGTTGTCCAGTCGAGTGCTGAAATGGAGCGACCGTGAGTCACCCTCGCTCGAGTAGCGAAAGGCCCAGATGCAGCCCCCCTCAGTCGTCGCGACCGTCATCTGGATCGGAAGCTCGACGCCGTGGGCGCGCCCGGTGTGCTCGACGAAGCCGATCATCTTTTCTACCGCGCCGACGGGGTCGTCCTCGAGCCCGAAGGTGAGCGCGAGGTAGAACATGATCTCGGAGTCCGTCGTTCCCTCGATCGACGTGAAGAGCGAGTCGTCGATCGCAAGCACGAGCTCCCGCTTCACGCTCGGGAACTCGCGGATCAGCCCATTGTGCATCCAGAGCCAGTTCCCGAACCGGAAGGGGTGCGTGTTCGTCTCCTGGATCGCAGTACCCGTCGAGGCGCGGATGTGCGCGAAGAAGAGGGGCGAGGAGACTCCGGCTGCGAGCTCACGGAGGTTGCGGTCGTTCCAGGCGGGGTGCGTGCTCCGGTACACACGCGGCGGCTCGCCCTCCTCGTACCAGCCGACGCCGAAGCCGTCTCCGTTCGTCGTCGTCGCCCCTTGTCGGGCGTGAAGGCTCTGGTCGATCAACGAGCGGTCGCGCTTGACGAGGAGCTCCTCGAGCCGGATCGGTGAGCCGGAATATGCGAGCCAGCGGCACATCGCTACGTGGACGCTGCCGGAGCCTGCGCCTGAGCTCGCGGTATGCGCTGGGCGATGAAGAGCGCGATGAGTGTCAGCAGCGCGAGGATCGCGAGCGCGCTCCTCAAGCCATCCAGGCGAGCGTCCGCGTAGGCGTCGAGCGCGGCCTGGGTCGAGGTCGTGCTGGCGCCCGCCTTCTCGAGGGCGGCCTCGAGATCGGCGTCCGAGACGAACGGAACGCCGCCGGCGAGCTCGACGGAGGCCTGGGACTTCGCCTCCGCCGGGATCGCAGGGCTCTGCTGGATGTTGGCGAGGAAGGACGCCGAGACCGCCGCGATCATGATGGAGCCCGCGATAGCGGTTCCGAGCGACGCCCCGAGATTCGTCGCCGTGTTCTGAATGCCTCCGACCTCGGTGCTCTGCTCGTCGGGAACGGCGCCGACCGTGACCGCTCCCAGCTGTGAAGCCAGCGCGCCGATCCCGAGGCCGATCAGAAGCATGGGCACGAAGACGACCTCGGGGCCCGCGTCGGGGTCGAGCCCTGCCATCAGGACCACGGTTCCTGTGATCAGCCCGAGCAGTCCCGCGCGGACGACCAGTCGGGGCGACGCCCTCGGGAACAAACGAGGAATCCCGATCGCCGCCGCGAGCAACGTCAGGGAGAGGGGCAGCAAGCGCGCACCCGTGCCGATGGCGGAGAGCCCGAGGCACACCGAGAGATAGAGCGGGACGACGAAGAAGAGCCCGGCCTGCGCAAGAAACTGGAAGAAGAACATGGACAACCCTCCGCTGAGCTGCCGGTTTCCCCTCATGTCGGAGCGGACGAGCGGCTCGCGGCCGCGCGACTCGACCCGCTCGTTCCAGCGGAAGAAGAGCCAGAGCACGATCACGCCCGCGATGACGAGCCAGACCGACGGAGAGAGTCCGGCCCAGGAGGGACCGTTCGCCTTTGGCTGGATCCAGCCCCACTCGCCGGTCCGCAGCACGCCGAACACGAGTAGCCCGAGGCCCGAGGCCGAGAGCACGGCGCCCACGTAGTCGAGGGTGGGACGCCGCTCGGACGGCGCGTCCGCGATGCGGCGGGTGAGGAAGAGGATCGCGATCACGACGATGACCTCGCCTGCGAAGACCCATCTCCACGAGAAATAGGTCGTGCAGAACCCTCCGATGAGCGGGCCCACGGCCACCGCGATGGCTCCGGCAGCCGCGACCGCCCCATACGCCGCCGGGCGCTTCTCGGCCGGGAAATTGCCGGCGACCAGCGCGACAATCGCGGGCATGATCAGCGCGGCGCCCACACCCTCGAGAAACGACCAGCCGAGAAGCAAGACGGGGAGGCTCGGCGCGATCGAGGTCGTGAACGAGCCGCAGCCGTAGATCACGCACCCGATCGAGAAAGCGCGCTTGCGACCGATGATCGCCCCGACCTTCGCGCCCGTGATCATCAGGGCAGCCATCACGAGCGTGTAGGCGGTGATCGCGCCCTGGATGCCGGTGACCGTCGTACCGACGTCCTTCGCCACGGTCGCGATGGAGACGTTCATGACCGAGCTGTCCAGGGTCATGAGGAATTGCCCGGCCGCGAGCGTCAGCAGTACTACGCCGGCCCCGGTTGCGGCAGCCGGCTTCGTCGCGACCGCGGTCACGAGGTTCCTTCCTCCGCCCAGGTGGCAGGTACGTCGCCACCCCCCTCCTGCGCGATCCTGGGCCCGAAACGCACGAACGCGGGGTGAGAAGCGATCTTTCCCACCACGAGCGCTTCGCCGAGGCCGAACGAGGTTGCGCGCTCGAGCAGAGACGCGGGCGCATAGGACAGCCGCGCCGAGACATAGGCCAGATCCGCGGTCGAGGCCACGCGCATGAGCACGAGATTGTCACACTGGGACACGACGAGCTCGTTCACACGCTGCGGCCTCTGGGTCGAAACGAGCAGGTACAGCCCGAACTTGCGTCCTTCGGCGGCGAACGGGCCGCGTGCTCGGTCGCGAGCTCGGTCACGGGGTCACCGGGATCCCGCGGGCACACGTTGTGGGCCTCGTCGATGACGACCAGCGTCGGTTTCCGTGCTTCCCGCCGCCGCCAGAGGGCCGCGAGGACACTCTCGGCGGCCACCGCCTTCTCCCCGGGCGTCTCGAGCGAGCCGAGGTCGACGACGAGGCCGCGCGGCCCATCCGGCGCCACGAGATCCTGAACTGAGCCCCGTCTCCCGTCGACCAGACCTCCCAGCGGTGAATGCCGAGGTTCCGCACCCGGGCCCCCAGCGCTCGAACCTCCGCATCGCTCGATGCCAGCAGGCGCTCCGCCAGCTCGCCGGTGCTCTCCGCGCTCTGCTCGAACCTTTGCTCCAGAAGGTCGACGAGGGCGCCGTACTCGCCGCGGTCCCGGATCGGATCGAGCCGCAAGACCGCACCTTGCTCCTCGGCGTCGCAGTCTGTGAAGCGGACGTGGAGCCGGTCCTGGCCGGTCGCTCCCGCGCGCCGAACGACGATTTCGGCTGCAACCTCTCGGTAGCGAGATGCGTCGGCTTCTGGAATGCCCTCGCGGGGCACGTTCAGGCGGACGAAGTCGGAGTTCGGATCGAGTACGACGATCCGGAGGTTGGTTCGCAGCAGCAGCTGCTCGAGCACGGTCCCGAGGGAGTAGGTCTTCCCCGAACCGGACTGGCCGCAGAAGAAGGTATGGCGGTCGAACCCGCCCGCATCGAGCAGGAAGCGCACCGACGGCTCGACGACGAGCTCTCCGACGTCCAGCGCCGCTCGCGTTGGCCGGACGGCGGTGAGCCAGCGCTCTACCTCCGGCGTGTCGGCGCGCTCGACCGGCAGCGCCCCAAAAGGTCCGACCCCCTCTTCGAGCAAGACGCCTTCGCCCTGGGCGAAGGAACCGCCGGAAGCCAACTCGAGCGACTGGACCTGACCGAGGTGTCCGCCGACGGATGCGTAGCCGCCGATCTCCAGCTCGAGACCGTCCACAGGCGAACGAAATGTGAACCTGCGTCCGTCGATCGACGAGGCGCCCGCGGCGACGATCTCTTCGGGGGGCTGTCCCAGCGCCTAGATGCCCAGGAGCTGAGCCTTCTTCGCGGCAAATTCCTCTTCGCTGACGATGCCCTGCGCCTTGAGCTGGGCAAGCCGTTCCAGCTCGGCGACGTAGTCCGGTTCCGCCGCGGGCGGCGGCGGCGCCGCTTGTTGCTGCTCGTATACCTGCTGGTCGTACGCGGCCTGGTCCTGAGCCGCGTACTTCTGATCCTGACGGTGCCTGATGGCCCCCGCGGTGCCCGCGACGACGGCGGTGGTCGCCGCCGCGCGAACGAGCCCAGGACCTCTTCGTCGCATCATCATTTCGACTCCCTTCCTAGGCCTTGACCTGCTCGAGCGCCCATTCGCGGGCGGCCTGGACGACCTCGTGCGGAAGTCGCTCGAAGGCAACCACGACGCCGCCGGCAGCGCGCATCGCGTTCGTGACCTTGCGCGCCCAAACGTTCTCCCAGACGAGAACGGCCGCCGAGCTGTTCGGCTCGAGCTCCTCTGCAGCCTTCTGCAGGTCCTCGTCGTTCAGGAGTCCCTGAACCTCGATGCCTGCGGATTCGAGAGCTTCCTGGACGTCGGGATCGAGCTCGGTGAGCTCCATCGCGACCACGTCGCCCTCCTCGCTCTTGCCGATGAACGCAATGTCGATGATGCGGATGACCTCGCGCTCGACCAGATCGGCCAGGGCGGGCGCGATCTCTCCGCGAAACTTGTTGCCAGGAAACGCAACGATTGCGTAGTCGACGGGCCCGATCTCTTCCATCGGTTCCTCCCTCGTGGATGTGCCAGCGTTAAGCCAACGACTTTTTGCCGCCGCTGTCAAACACTGTGCACGTGCTTTTCTGCACGCTTTCCAGCGACTTCGCCCGCTTCTCTCAGGCCACCTTCTCGATCGCCGGCGTCCGCTCCTCCTCCAGCAGGTCGAGCACCGCTTCCTCGACGGCTCCCTGGAACGACGGTTGACCGAGGTCGACATCCTCGCCGAGACTTTCGAGCGCCCCTCCGATCGTGTAGCCGTCCTGGTAGCGATCGAAGACCCGTGGATCGATGTAGGAGGCACGACAGACCGCAGGGGTGTTCCCGAGGTAGAACGCGACCTCCTGGATCGCCCGCGCGATCGCGCGCTTGCGGGCCGTCTTCGTCTCCGCCGCACGCCCTGACACGGCGAGCGCCACGGCGGCGATCACGGTCGCGGTCCACGTCCGGAAGTCCTTGGCCGAGAAGTCCTCGCCGGCGATCTCCTTGATGTAGACGTTGATCTCGTCGGAGCGAACGTCGACCCAGCCTCGGCCGTTCTTGTAGGCGAGGAGCTCCTCGCCGCTGCGCCGCCGCTTCAGCACCTCGACGAGCTTGTAGACCTCGGGGTCCACGATCGACTGGATGCGCCGCTTCCCTCCTTTCGCCACGTAGTCGAACCGCAGGACGCCCCCCTCCTCCAGCGTGACGTGGCGCTTCTCCATCGTCGCGAGCCCGTAGGTCTGGTTTTGCTCCGCGTATCCCTCGGTGCCGATGCGGAAGAAGCCCCGGTCGAGCAGGCGTACCGCTCCCGCGAGAACGCGGTCGCGCGTGACCCCTTTCTGCGCCAGATGACGCGCGGTCACCTGCCGTACACGCGGGAGTGCGCGGGCGAAGCGAATCATCTCGTCGAACTTCTCCTGGTCGCGCCGCTCGCGCCAGCGCTCGTGGTAGATGTACTGGCGCCTGCCCGCGGCATCGGTGCCCACCGCCTGGATGTGACCCAGCGGGTAGGGGCAGATCCAGACGTTCTCCCACGCGGGCGGGATGACCAGCTCGCGGATTCGCTCGAGCACCTCAGGATCCTCGACGCGCTCGCCGTCAGCGAGGTACTCGAAGCCTCGCCCCCGCCGGCGGCGCTCGATTCCGGGCCCCGAGCAGTCGGACCGTCTCAGTCGCGGCACGAACGCGTCTTTCCCTCCACGCCGATGGTCCAGTCACACTTAGATGCGGCCCGATGCGCGCAATCGTCCTGCTCGACAGCGAACCACGGTTCCGCCCGTTCCCTTTCGCCCTCCCGTCCGACCCTGCTCTCGGTCAGGCGGTCCGAAGCGCCGAGCGCCTGCTTTCCCGCACGCAGGGCCGTTTCGACGGGCCGATCGCCTTCTGCCACGGTGTCTCGCCCGACGGCGCGATTCTGCGCCGGGCCGGTCGCTACGCGGAGGCGATGGTCGTCTTCGAGGAACCGACGCTCGCGTTCCGGCTGGGCTTCGCCCTGGGCGTGCAGCTCTTCGTCGAACGGACCGAGGGGCCGGTTCTCTTTCAGCTTCGCGGCCGCTCGATCGGCCGTGACCCTCTCCTCTGGACGGCGTCGGCCTCAGGGGGCCTGATGCCGAGGGAAGAACCCCTGGAGGCGATCCTCGCCGACGCCGCCGAGGAGATCGCGCTCGGGGAAGACGATCTCGAAGCCCTACGGGCCGTCGCCGTCTGCATCAACGACGACTCCGGCTCGGCGCTGATCGTCTACCACGCGCGTCTGCGCGCGGGAGCCGAGCCCTCCCCGGACGAGGCAAAGGTGGCCGAGCTGCACTGGGCGACGAGCCTCGAGGAGCTCGGGGCTCAGATCTCGGGTGACACGGTCGCGTGCTGGGAAGCGCTCGAGCGCTGGCGGGAAGCTACGAGAGAGGGCCCCGCCGCCTAAGGTTTGTGCCTGGGCGTCTGGGACGCCGCCGAGCAGACGTTCAGGCGGCTTCTTCGTCGCCGTCGTCGCCGGTGACCTTGTTCCACCAGGTCGAGTCGGAACCGCGGTCGTTCAGCTGGCTCTGGATCTGCTGGACGTAGGAAGCGAGCTCGCTCTCCTTGTTGGCGAGCCGCACCTCGAGGTCCGCCAGCTCCTTCTCGCGCCGCTCGAGCTTGTCCTCGCGGATGTCGTGATCGGCCTCGACGCCGGCCTCGCGGTGTTCGACCTGCTCCTCGCGGTCGTCCAGCTCGCGTAGCCGATCGCGGATCGTCTCCTCCATCTCGGCGAGGCGCTTCTCCTTGCGCTCGAGACGGGTCTTCTGCGAATCCGTCAGCTGCTCGCTGTTGGTGAGCTCGGCCTCCTGCTCGGCGAGCTCACGCTCACGCTCCTTGAGGCGCTGCTCGTACTCCTCCAGGTCGCGGCCCTTGAGCGTGTCCTTCTCAACGCGGCCGAGATGCGCCTCACGCCGGCCGACCTCGGCCTCGCGAGCGGCGAGCTCGAGCTCGCGCGCTTCCATCTCCTTGAGCCGAGCAACGGCGTCCTGGGCCGCCTTGCCCTGCCCGGAAAGCTCGGCCTCGAGCCGGGTCGCATCGTTGCGCAGGCGCTCATGCTTCTTGAGCACGTCTGCTTCGCGCTCCTCGAGAGCCTCCTGCTTGGCGGTCAGCGCCGCCAGTTGCTTGGCCAGCTCGCGCTCGCGGTGGGCGATCTTGGCCTCTGCGCTCGAGTATCCCTTCTCCTGCTCCTTGACGGCAGCTTCGCGAGCGGCGAGCGAGCGCTCGCGTGCGTCCTGGCGAGCTGTGACCTCGGCTTCACGGGCCTCCACCGCGGTCTCGCGCTTGGCGAGCTTGGCCTCCTGCGCGCCGAGCGAGGACGACTGCTTCTGCAGCTGATTCGAGAGCCGTTCGTGCTCGCGCTCCGCATCTTTCAGCTGGCGGACCTTCGCCTCGACCTGGGCCTCGCGCTCGGAGCTGAGCGCGTCCTGGGCGACGACCCGGTTCTCGATCTCCGAAAGGCGCTCCTTCTCGGTCCGAACCATGGCGACTTGCTCGGAGATGCGTCGTTCGCGCTCCTGGAGCTCGGTCTCCGCCGCAGCCAGCCTGGCCGCACGCCCGTCGAGCTCGGCGGAACGGGTCTTCAGCTCGGCCTCGAGGGGGCTCAGGTCGGCGCTCGGCATGAGCGGCTGCGCGGCCACGGCCAGCTCGGTCCGCAGGTCGCGCTCACGCGCAAGTGCGGCGGCGAGCTCCGCCCGCAGGGCCTCGACGTCGCCGTGCCCAGCGCCGTTCGACTCGGCGGCCTCGCCGGGCTCGGCCTCCGCCGTCGCGACGGGAGCCGCTTCGGGCTCGTCCTGGTCCGGCCGGCCCTCGAGCTTCGCTCGCAGGCCGGTGCCGAAACCGGTCTCGGTGTCGCTGCGCTTTTCTTCCGACATCGCCGAGTCCTCGGCCTAGAAGAAGATGCCCTTGAAGTTGAGGAACGCCGGTCCGAGGATGATCAGGAACATGGCCGGGAAGATGAAGAGCGCCGTCGGGAAGAGCATCTTGATCGGCGCCTTCATGGCCTTTTCCTCGGCTGCGGCCTGACGCTTGTTGCGGGTATCGGTCGCCTGCACGCGCAGGATGCGGCCCAGCGAGATACCGAGCTCGTCCGCCTGGATGATGGCGCGGACGAAGGAAGCGATTTCAGGAGCCTGAACCCGCTGCACCATCTTCTCCAGGGCGGCGCGGCGCGTCTCGCCGATGCGCATCTCACCGAGTGAGAGCGCGAACTCTTCGATGAGCGGGCCTTCCATGTGCTCCGTCAGCTTCGAGATGGCGGCATCGAATCCGAGGCCCGCTTCGACGCTCACGGCCAGCAGGTCGAGCGCGTCCGGGAGCTCGGCGCGGATCTCCTCACGCCGGCCCCGGGCCTTGAAGGAGACGAAGATGTCCGGAAGGACGAACCCGATCAAGGCGAACAGGAGCGCCAGCAGGATTCCGAGAGAGCCCTTGCCGGTGACTCCGCCCAGGAAGGTGCCCCCGACGAAGCCGCCGACGGCGAAGAGCGCCTTGCTGGCGAGGAATGTCGTAGGCGTGAGCGTCCGCCCCACACCGGCGCCCATCAGGCGGCGGCTGACCTTGTCCACGCTCATGCGCGGGCTCAACTTGAGGACGGCGTGCGCGAGCCCCATCTTCAGCGGCTCGACGGCGCGCTCGCGGAACCCTTCCTGCCCCTGCCCGGAGGTCGGCCGGCGCCGGTGCCCGTAGGTCGAGGCGCGGCGGAGGCTGCCCTCGCGCTGGCGCGCAGGGAGGGTGGCGACCTCGCCGATCAGAAAGGCGGCGAGACCGAGGGATGCCAGACCGAATACGAGTAGGAAGATCATGAGCTCCTAGCCTTTGAACGAGACGATCTTCTTGAGCATCAGGGAGCCGATTCCCATCATCACGAACATGAGGATCAGCAGCTTGTGCCCGGTGGAGGTGGTCAGAAGAGGCTTCATGTAGTCACGGTTGACGACGTAGATCGCGAGGCCGACCACGAACGGCAGGCCCACCAGCGTGTAGGCGGACATGCGTCCCATGGCAGTGAGCCCGCGGATCTTGCGGTGGAACTGCTGCCGCTGGCGCACGGTGTCGGCGACCATGTCGAAGAGCCCGGCAAGCGAGCCGCCTACCTGGCGCTGAATCGTCACGGCGCTCATGACGAACTCGAAGTTCTTCGAGCCGATCCGCTCCGCCATGTCGCCGAGCGCGTCGTCCATGGGCCGACCAAGGCGAGTCTCGTTCAAGACGCGTTTGAACTCCTTGGCGGCGGGGTCGACTCCCTCGTCGACCACACTCTGGATGCCCTGCCGGAAGCTGTGGCCGGCCTTCAGCGAGGCGGCCATCGTCACGAGCATGTCCGGCAGCTGCTCGTCGAACGCCTTCAAGCGCCCGCGCGCCTTGAAGGAGAGGAAGGCATAAGGAAGGAACGCGCCGATGCCGAACCCGATCACCAGCCCGAAGGCCGAGCGCACGAGGGCCGTGCTCAGGAAGGCGAAGAGCAGGCCGAAGCCGACCATGATGTAGGCGAACTCGGGAGTCTTGAGCGGCCAGTCAGCCCGCTGGAGCAGCGTGTCGATCCGCTTCCACTGCTTCAGGTTCCCGAAGACGCTCTCGGTGGCCTTGAAGAGGCCGGTGAACATCGCGAAGCGCTTCCCTTCGCGCTCCCGCTTGAGAGCCTTCGTCCGCGTCGACGCGACGTGGGGGTCGAGCCGGCCGCGGAGCCAGGTTCCCTTTGGCGAAGCGAAGACGAACGCGAACGCGATCAGCGCGAGCAGGCCGACGACGCCGGCGAGCACAGGGAGGCCCCAGTCACTCGTGTAGAAGAAGTCGGGCAGAAGCGGCGAGGGCTTGCTGACGACGTTCGGGGCATCGCCCGGGGCGGTCAACTGAGCAGTGGCCTCGCCCCCGCCGGGGAACGACACCACCAGATCGAGACGGTCCCCCGGCCGAGCGGCGGTGACGTACTCGAGGTGCCACGTGCGGCGCAAGTCCGCCGCGATCGAGCTGTAGACGTCGGAGAGGGCAGCAGTCGTCGCTGCCCCGTAGTAGTTCCCGTTCGTCGCAGCCGCGAGGCTCTTGAGCGGCTCAGGGTTGAAGTCGTTACCTTCGATCCCGATTGCGTACACGGCGACGCCGGCTGTCTTGGCAGCCTTGATCGCGTCGTCGAGGCTGGCGCCGCCCTCGGCGAGGTCCGCCCCGTCGGTGAGCAGGATGAGCACGCGGGCTTCGTTCTGCTCGCTGCCGAGGAGATTCGCCGACTGGACGACGGCGTTGTAGAGCGCGGTACCGCTAACGGTGTCCACGCCCATCGTTCGCAGGACGGCGTCCGCGTCGATCGTCGCAGTCGAGAAGCGGGTCAGCGATTCCGCCTGGCTCCCGAACGCGCAGACCGAGATGCGATCCGCCGGGGATTTGCCGGCGACGAACTCGCGGGCGCCGCTCGCCGCGTCCGCGAGCGCCTGCCCCGCCATCGACTTCGAGCGATCGATGCAGACGACGACGCTCTTGGACGAGCCCAGGTTCCTCGCCTGGAGCCCTGCGACCGGACGCCCGTTCTCGCGCAGAATCGGAGGCGTCTGGATGGACGACGGCGCGACGGCGGTCACCTCGATGTGCGGGAAGCCCGTCGCGCTCGCGTGCTTGACCTCACCGGCGCCGAACGCGCCCGCGGGAAGGACCAGCGCAGCGCAGAGAACTGCGAGTACGACCCGTCTCACTGGAAGCCGCCGTAGCTCGCAGCGGTGAAGCTCGGCCGGAAGCTCGGATCCTCCTGCTGGAAGAACGTGGGCGGCAGGCTGACTCCGTTCGCGGCCATCTTCTCGAGGAAGTGCGGCTTGAGGCCGGTGCAGCTGAGCGGCGAGAGTAGGCGCGTGACCTGCGCCGCGGCGGTCTCCTCGTCCGGAGGCCGGGCAAGGAAGATGTCCTGCAGCGTGATGACGTCCGACTCCATGCGGAGCACCTCGGTCACGTGGCTGAGACGACGCGACCCGTCGACGAGACGCGTGATCTGGACGAGCAGGTCGAAAGCGCTCGCCACCTGCTCGCGGATGGCCCGGAGAGGCAGGTCGACCCCGGCCGTGAGGACAAGCGTCTCGAGCCTCGCCAGAGCGTCCCGCGGCGAGTTGGCGTGAATCGTCGTCAGCGAGCCCTCGTGGCCCGTGTTCATCGCCTGGAGCATGTCCAGGGTCTCGGCCCCGCGGACCTCTCCTACGATGATCCGGTCGGGGCGCATGCGCAGGGCGTTGCGGACCAGCTCGCGGATCTTGACCTCGCCCTGGCCCTCGATGTTGGCCGGCCGTGCTTCCAGCGTGATCACGTGCTCCTGCTGGAGCTGAAGCTCCGCTGCGTCCTCGATCGTGACGATGCGCTCGTCGCCGGGGACGTAGGCCGAGAGGGCGTTCAGGGTCGTCGTCTTACCGGTACCCGTACCTCCCGAGATCAGCACGTTGAGCTTTCCCTGCACGCACGCGGCCAGGAAGTGCGCGGCCTTGGGCGTCACGGTGCCGAAGTTGATCAGGTCGTCCATCGTGTAGGGGTCGCGCGAGAACTTCCGGATGGTGAGCGTCGGGCCCCGCAGCGAGAGCGGCGGGATGATCGCGTTGACACGGCTGCCGTCCGGCAGGCGCGCGTCCACCATCGGCGAGGCCTCGTCGACCCGGCGGCCGACCTGGGAGACGATCTTGTCGATGATGCGAAGCAGGTGAGCGTCGTCGACGAACGTGACGCCGGCGCGCTCGATCTTGCCGCTGCGCTCCACGTAGATCCGGTCGGCTCCGTTGACCATGACCTCCGTGATCGAGTCGTCGCGAAGGAGCGGCTCGAGGGGGCCGTAGCCGAGGATGTCGTCGGTGATCTCCCGGACGAGCTGGCGGCGCTCGTCACGCGTCAGCGGCGTCCGGTCGAGCGCGAGCTGCTCGGTGACGGCCCGGAGCACGCGCTCCGAGAGGTCACCGGTGGTCTCGGCCGCGAAGAGCTCGGGGCCGAGCTTGGCGATGCAGGCGTGATGGACGCGGGTCTTGAGCTCCGCGTAGGGGTCGACTGCGGTGCGTTCGGCCTGCTGCTGAGCGACGGCAGCGTCGTTTCGCTGCGCGAGCGTCTCGTCGAGGCCGATGGCGTCCCCGTTGGTCGACCCGCCTTTGAGGCGATCGTGGAGTCCCATGGCTAGGCCCTACCGAAGAGCTTTCGCTTCTGGCCGGCCTTGACCGCTTCCTCCGGGAGGAGAGACTTGGCCATCTGCCGCACTGAGCGGGAGAACTCGGCCTTGTCGTCGGCGAGGACCAGCGGCGTGCCCCGGTTGACGGCGAGGGGGACCTTGCCGTCGCTCGGAAGCTCGAAGCGAACCTTCACGTCCAGGGCGCCTTCGACCTCGCCCGGCTTCATCCCGACCTTCGAGTTCGCGCGGTTCAAGACGACGCGAATCCGGTTCTGCGGGAAAGCGAGCAGCTCGAGCGTTTGCAGGCTCAGGCGCACGTTTTTCAGAGTCGGCACGTCCAGGCCGCAGACGAGCAGGAGCTCGTCGGTGCGGTCGAGCGTGGCGAGCATCGGCCCGTGGAAGAACGGCGATGTGTCCACGACGATGACGTCGTAGGACTCGCGGCCGACTTCCAGGAGCCTGGCGAGCTTCGCCTCGGTCACGAGCTCGGCGTCCTCGGGGCGCAGCGGCGCCGGGAGGATGTCGAGGCCGGAGGTGTGCCGAGTCGTGTAGCCGGCGAGCTTCTCGGAATCGAGCTCGCCCGGCGCGACGACCAGGTCGTAGATGGTCTTCTCCGGCTCGAGGCCGAGCATGATCGCCGCGTCCCCGAACTGGAGGTCGAGATCGAGCAGGAGGGCCTTCTTGCCTTCGTACTTCGCGAAGGCCGAGGCCAGGTTCGTCGCGGTCACCGTCTTGCCCGTGCCGCCCTTGGGCGAGAACACGGTCACGACGCGGCCGCGGCGGCCATGGCCACCCGCCGCCTTG
>Ga0307277_10000509_pt1 | contig 14457 bp, 17 predicted proteins | sample ER_DNA_116_FD_194473 | JGI IMG/M metagenome (GOLD analysis project Ga0307277, IMG submission 194473) | Bulk soil microbial communities from the East River watershed near Crested Butte, Colorado, United States - ER_DNA_116 | ecosystem: Environmental > Terrestrial > Soil > Floodplain | place...
GCTCGTCTTCGAAGGCGGAGCGCGGCTCGTGCTGACGGAGGCCGGCGCCAAGAAGCGGGCGGGTGTATGGCTGCTGACTCCTGAGGAAGCGGAGCAGGAGCTCGCCTACCTCGGGCCCGAAGCCCTCGGGATCGGCGCGGAGCGGCTCGCCGAGATCTGTGCATCCGAATCGAGGCGGTTGCACTCGATGCTCCGAGACCAGCGCGTGATCGCGGGCATCGGGCGAGCCTGGGCGAACGAGATCCTCCATCACGCGAAGCTCTCGCCCTACGAGCTGACGCGCGACGTCACCCCGCAACAGGTCGAGCAGCTCGCAGACGCGATCGATGTTGAACTCGAGCGCGGACTCGAGCTCCGCGAGCGCGGCGCGAACGACAAGCGCACCTACCGCGTGCACAGAAAGCTCGGCGAGCCCTGTTACGTCTGCGGCACGCCGATCGCGCAGGTCGACTTCGAGGAGCACACGATCTTCTATTGCCCCGAGTGTCAGACCGGCGGGCGCGTCCTGAAGGACCGCCGCCTGTCACGATTGCTGCGCTGATGTCGGACTTGCTCCAGGCTCTCTACGCGGGCGATCGAGACAGAGTCGATGAGCTCCTCGCGGCCGATCCGGAGCTCGACGTTTTCGAGGCGGCCGCCTTCGGACGTGACGACCGGCTCCGCGAGCTGCTGGACGAGGATCCCTCGCGCGCGAACGAATTCGCAGACGACGGGTTTCACCCGCTCGGGCTCGCCTGTTTCTTCGGCCACCTCGACGCCGCGCGGCTACTGCTCGATCGCGGCGCAGACGTCAATGCGCTCTCGACGAACGAGCACGTGCAGACGGCGGCCATTCACGCGGCCGCTGCGGCGGCCGGCGACGAGGCGATGCGCTACGAGCTCGTGAAGCTGGCGCTCGAGCACGGAGCGGACCCGAACCTTCCCCAAGGTGGCGGCTTCCGCCCGATCGACGCGGCTCGGCAGAACGGCGACTCACGTGTCGAGCAACTGCTGCTCGAGCGCGGTGCGGAGGGCTAGCGGCCTTGCTCCCACGCGTCGAGTAGCGACTCGACATGACGGCGTTGCGCTTCGGTGAAGGGCACGCCGGCGAGCAGCCGCCGCACCTCCGAAGGGTCGTCGTTCTCGACCGCAGCCTCGAGATGCTCGCGCGCGGGCGTCGGCTGTTGGAGCTGGCGGCGCAGCCAGCGCAGGAGACTGACCTGCGCTGCGCGGCTCACTCCGGGAGCTTGACCGCCAGCGTGTCGCCGTTCACCGACACCGAGCCGCGATTCGCGCGGATGACGATCACCGCGACGGCTGCGCCGAGATCTCGCAGCTCTTCCCCGAGCAGGACAGGTCCCGAAGAGGGAGTGACAGGCGAGATCGTGAGCGTCGCACCGTCGACGCGTAGCTCGACCTGCTCGAGCCCGCCGTGACGTAGCGCTGCCTGCGCCAGCGCGGAGATTCCGCGCGGGACGGCATCTGCGTCGACTCGAGCTTCTGCGCCCTCCCCAGTGACGACCACGCGCTCCTCTCCCAGGTGCTCGGCCACGCCGCGCGCCAGCTCGAGGGTGTCGGTTGGTTGGAGCGCAGGCTCGTAGCGTCCGCTTTCGATCCGCGCGGCGACGCCGAGCTCGTCGAGGAGCTCGGCGAGCTGAAGAGCTGCGCTGTCGATCATCTCCATGTAGCGCTGCTTGGGCTCGCCGAGATCGCCCATCCGGACGAGCGTCTGTGCGAAGCCGTGAATCGTCGCCAGCGGGGTGCGCAGGTCGTGAGCGGCAAGCGAGACGAGCCGCGGGAAGCTGGCGTTTGGATCCCCCACTGCGCGGCCTGACACTAACCTGTCACGCATGACGGAGTCACGCGAGCTCCTCGACGATCTCCAGGCCTCGATACCCGAGGTGAGGCTCGGCCTGTCCCGGGCGGGCGTCCAGGGCGTGGCCAAGGCGATCCGCCTCAGGTGGGGCGGCGCCGAGAAGCTCATCTCCGCGGAGATCGACTGCTTCGTCGACCTCGAACCGAGCCAGAAGGGCGTGCACATGTCCCGCTTCCCCGAGCTGTTCGAGGAGGCGATCGACGAGGTCGTGATCGGCGAGGCCTTCCTCGTCGAGGAGCTGGCGGAGCACATCGCACAACACATCGTCGGTCGTCAGAAAGCGGGCCGCGCCGAGGTGCGAATCGCCGCGCGGTATCCGCTGGAGCGGCGGACGCCCGTGACGGGCCGGCCGACGCAGGAGATGATCTCAATCGTCGGCATCGCGGCCGCGACCGAGTCGCGCGTGCGGCGGATCGTCGGCGTCGAGGCGACAGGGATCAACGCCTGCCCGTGCGCGCAGGGGCTCGTGCGTGGCAAGTCGTCGGAGCGGTTGCTGGAAGCCGGGTTCGAGGCAATGGATGTCGAGCGGATCCTCGAGCTCGTGCCGCTCGCCACACACAACCAGCGCGGCCGCGGCACGCTCTACATCGGCAGCGACCATCCGGTCAACGCCGAGCAACTCGCGGGCATCGTCGAAGGCTCCATGAGCTCGCCGATCTATGAGCTGCTAAAACGGCCGGACGAATTGTTCGTGGTCGAGCACGCTCACCTCCAGCCGCGTTTCGTCGAGGACTCCGTCCGAATCTCGCTGCAATCGACACTCGAGCTCTATCCCGATCTGAAGGACGAGGACTTCGTGCTGGCGCGCCAGCTCAACTTCGAGACGATCCATTCGCACGACGTGCTGGCAGAGCGTTACGGAACCGTCGGCGAGCTGCGGGGCGAGCTGGACGACGGTGAGCCGGCCGCACGGCACACCGAGCTACGCCAGTGGCTCGCGGGTTCCTAGTCGCCGGAACCTGAACCGGTTTTCCGTGCCCGCACGCAGCCGGGCGATGTTCTGGCGGTGCAGTACCAGCACCGCGGCCGCCGCACCGGCGGCGAAGGCGATCACCGGCCACGGCTCGTCCAGAACGACGGCTGCAACCGGCAGCGAGAGCGCTCCGACGATCGAGGCCAGGGAGGCGTAGCGGAAGATGAGGAAGACGGCGACCCAAACGCCTGCGCCCACTGCGCCTATGACCGGCGCAATGCCGAGGAAAGCGCCGCCGCACGTTGCCACCACCTTGCCGCCGCGCCGCCAGCGCAGGAACATCGGGCGCCAGTGCCCGAGCATCGCCGCGGCGCCCGCAAGCACACCGGCGAGATGCGACACCATGAGCGTGGCGACGAGAGCCGGCACGAAGCCCTTCGCGGTGTCCAGCAGCACGACGGGCAATCCCAACCGCCAGCGGTAGACACGCCAGACGTTCGTCCCGCCGATGTTGCCGCTGCCGTGGCGGCGGATGTCGTCGCGCTTGACGAGCCGGGGGAGCCAGTATCCCCACGGCATCGAGCCGAGTACGTAGCCCGCGGCGACTAGGAGCGCGGTTTTCATCTGGCGTTACGTCTGGATCTGGTACTTCGAAACCCAGTCGTTGATTGTCGACCAGTCGAGGTTGTCGAAGAACGCATCGATGTACGAGGCGCGGTCGGTCTGGTAGTCGAGGAAGTACGCGTGCTCGTACACGTCGAGCGCGACCAGCGGCGTTGCGTTCCAGACCGGATATGTGTTCTGCGCGTCGCCGATGTAGTTGAAGAGGTGGCCCTCGTCCCAGTCGTACGCCGTCCAGGCCCAACCGCGGCCGGCCATCCCGGTGGCCTTCAAGTCGGTGCGCCAGTTCTCCACCGAGCCGAAATCGCGTTGGATCAGGTCGCCGATCAGCCCCGTCGGGTCGCCCCCACCGCCCCCGAGATGCTCGAAGTAGATCTCGTGGTTCTTGATCCCGCCGATCGCGAAGGTGAGGTCGACCTTGAGCGCGCGGAGGTCCGAGTACACCTGGTTCGCACCGGCGGCATCCACCGCGTCGAGCTTCCCGAGGATCTCGTTCCGCTTGTTCACGTACCCCTGGTAGAGCTTGTAATGAGCCTCGATCGTGGCACGCGAGATGCCCTCGAGCTCGTAGAGCTCCGGCTTCAGCTCCCGGGCGGTGATCTCCTCGAATTTGAACGCGAGCGACGTCATCTCTCCCTCTCCTCGACTGGACCGGCGCGCGGAGCATATCCTCGGTGCAGAAGCCACAGAAGGAGCCACCGATGCCCTACGAGGTCCCGCCTCTCCCGTACGACTACAGCGCGCTCGAGCCGCATATCGACGAGCCGACGATGCATCTCCACCACGACAAGCATCACCAGGCCTACGTCGACAACGCCAACAAGGCGCTCGCCGGCACTGAGTGGGAGGACCGCCCCGTCGAGGCGGTGCTCGCGAACCTCGAGATCCTGCCGGAGGAAATCCGAACCGCCGTTCGCAACAACGCCGGCGGCCATGCGAACCACAGCCTCTTCTGGGAGATCATGAGCCCGGACGGCGGCGGGGACCCGAGCGGCCCGCTCGCGGACGCGATCAACGACACCTTCGACAGCCTCGACGAGCTGAAGAAGCTCATGAACGACACCGGCGTCAAGCGCTTCGGCTCGGGCTGGAGCTGGCTCGTCTACGACGGCACGGGTCTAGCCGTCTACTCCACCGCGAATCAGGATTCGCCGATCAGCAATTCGGACGTGCCGCTCCTCGGCATCGACGTGTGGGAGCACGCGTATTACCTGAAGTACCAGAACCGCAGGCCCGAGTACCTCGAGACCTGGTGGAACGTCGTCAACTGGGATGCCGTGCAGAAGAACTACGAGAGCGCGGACAAGTAGTCCGCGCTCTCGGAGGCAATCAGCTGCGACTCGTCGTGCTCGCGGACGCGGCGTAGCAGCCGCCAACCTGTGCCTGCGTCAGGTATGCCCGGACGCGCAGTCGCGCCTTGACCTTCGCGCGGAAGGTCGCCGTCGAGATCCTGGTCGGGTTGATCGGTGTGATCACGGTCGAACCGGCGCGTAGAACGACAGAGCGGATCGTGATCCAGCGGCGTTTCACCACGCTGTATCGCTGGAACAGGACGAACTTGCCGGCGTAGGAATCCGCGGCCAGCACGGTGACGCGGAACTTACGTGGGGCAAGCTTGCGCAGTGTTATCCGGGGCCGGACCTTTTCGAGCGCCTGCGGGCTCGACGAGGACCGGAACCTGGCCTGGTAAGTCGTGTTCCTGCGCGGCTGCACGCTGAGCGTATAAGCACCGCCCGCTGCCGTCGTCAGGGTCGTGAGCTTTGTGAGCGCGGACGCGCCGCACTCCTGCGTGAAGATGTCGACCTTCTGATTCGCCTGAGCCGAGGCCAGTTGGCCGGTCAGCGTGGCAGTGCGGCCGTAGAGCGCAACCTTCGGAGTCGCCGTCAGTGAGAGCGTGCTGCCGGGCGCTGCCTTGACCGTGATCGATCCCTTGAACGCTGAACCGTTCTTGTTCGGATCGCTCACCGTGTACTTCGTGGCCGCGTGGAACACGCAGGTCGCGCTCTGGGCCGGCTGGAGCGTGAGGCTCCCGGTGCACGTGTAGCCGGTGGTTGGCTTGAGCACGACCTGGTGGGCAGCGCTGTCCTGATTCGCGAACACCACCGAGTCACCGATTGCGACCGTCAACGTCTTCGGCACGTAGCCGTCATGGGTGATTGCCAACGTCGTCGTCGCTGCCGGTGCGGACGCGGCGACCGCGGCGCCCAGAACCAGCCCTAACAAGAGAATTCGCTTCATAACTTTCAAGACCCCCTGAGGTGAGTTGCGTCTCCTAGAAGATGCAACTCACCCCGCGAACTTGCGCTCTCCCTACCGTTTGACGACCGGCTGCGTCCCGCTCCACGCGTCGATGTAACCCGCCGGCATGTCCGTCGCCGCCATGTAGATCCGGATCGACCAGCGCCCGCGCGGGATCACCGAGCGCACGAACTTCATCCCCATGATCCGACCGGACTGCTGCCCCAGCTGCAGCCGGCGGATGTTGATCCACGTATGGGCCAGCGTGAAGCGCTGCAGATAGACGAAGCGGCCCGCGAACGACTGGCCGGTGGTGACGTAGAAGTGGAAATATCCAGACCGTGAAACAAACGGCAGCTTGATCACCGGCTGCACCTGCACGCTGGCCGAGCTCTCCGCGCCCTTCCACTGGGCCTGGTAGGCCGTGTTGAGCTGCGGCGTGACGTTGAAGGTGAACGCGCCGCCGCTCGTCGTCTGCAATGTCGCAACTACCTGCTTGGTGGTCTGACCGAACGGGAGCGACGTCAACGTGACGGTCTCGCCGGTCCGCTTGTTGGACACGACGCCGCTGAGCGTCACCTGCGTCCCGAACTTCACGACCGGCACCGAAACGGCCAGCGTCACCGCTGGCGGCGCGCCGCGAACGGTGATCGTTCCTTTCAGCGTGGGATGAAGGCCGTCGTGGTAGCGGAACGTCCCCCCACCACCAAACACGTGGCTATAGGTCTTGGTGGGCTTCAGGATCGGCGACGCGAACGAACCGCCGTTGGCCACGACCTGATGATCCTTCGTGTCCGTGTTCGTCCAGGTGACGGTGTCGTCCTGGTTGATCGTCACGGTGGCCGGCACGAACCCCGTGGCCTTGATCTGAACCGTGCTCGTCGCCGTCGACGCGGGTGCGGCCAGCACCAGTGCCATCCCTGCCACGGCGATCGAAATGAACCTGCGCATCGTGGAACCCCCTGGTGTTGGAACCCCTCGGTGTCTCCTTTTGGCTTCTTCCCTAGAGACGTTCGTTCCCCGTAAGGGGTTTTTAAGCGTTCGGTATGGGTCCTGGTTGTGGAGGAGACCCTTTGTCTGCTGCAATCCACCAGACGTGGAATCCCGTAGAGACCCCGAGGAGATGGGCATCAGTGTTGCCTTGCCTGCTGCCATGCCCCATGGCGGCCGCCGGGAAACGACCGGCGAGGACCCGCGCGAAGAGCGCGGGCTGACCGACGGCGACCTGATCAGCCGGGTTGCGCGGCGCGACGCGAACGCCTTCGAACTGCTGTACCGGCGCTACGCCCGCCCGGTCTTCGGTCTCGCCCTCAGGCGTCTCGGCGACCGGATGCGCGCCGAGGACGCCGTGCAGGAGACGTTCGCCGCGGTTTGGCGCTCCGCGCGCACGTATCGTCCCGATCGCGGCGCCGGGGCACCGTGGCTCTACGCCGTCGCGCGCAACGCGATCGTCGACCGAAGCCGGAACCGCAACGAGCCGCCGGCCGAGGCGCCTGACACCCCGTCTCTCGAGCCGACTCCGGCCGAACGCGCCGAGGCCTCCTACGTCTCCTGGCGGGTGCACCGTGCACTCGAAGAGCTCTCTGCGAAAGAGCGCGACGTGATCGAGCTCGCCTACTACGGAGAGCTCTCTCAGAGCGAGATCGCCGACTTCCTCGGCATCCCGCTCGGCACGGTCAAGACGCGCACGCGCGCCGGGCTCAGCCGTCTCGCCGACCTGCTCGAAGGGGAGTTGCAATGACGCGGGCGCCGGACTTCGACGATCTGATCGGCAGAGAGGTGCCGGACGAGGAGCGCGCGCGCCTGCTGCGTGCACACCAGTTGCTCATCGAGGCCGGGCCTCCGCCCGAGCTCTCGCCCGAACTGGACGCGGTGCCCTGGCCCGAGGACTCTCAAATGCCGCTGCTCAAGCCCAAGCAGCGCCGTCCCCTCCTGCTCGCGGCTGCCATCGTCACGGCGCTCGGGATCGGCTTCGTGCTCGGGGAGTCCACGGGCCCGAGCTCGAGCTCCATGGAAACGGTCCGTGTCGTGAAGCTCGCCGGAACGAGTCTCGACAGCGACGCGCGGGCCACTCTCGAGCTCGGCAAGGCGGACGCGCACGGCAACTGGCCGATGATCCTCCACACTCGCGGCCTGCAACAGCTTCCCGAGGGGGGCTACTACGATCTCTACCTGACCAAGGGCGGGAAGCCAGTTGTGCTCTGCGGGACCTTCAACGTGAAGGGCGACGACGTCGTCGTGCACTTCAGCGCGGCCTACGACCTCAACCACTTCGACAAGGACGGCTGGGTGATCACGCGTCAGCTGCCACAGAACCACGAACCGACCGAAGTCGTTCTGAAGCCGACCGCGATCTAGGGCGCGATGCGGTCCGCCGCGACGAAGGCGGCGTGCGTGACCGGCATCTTCGCCGCGAAGAACTGCTCCACGGCATCTGCGTAGCGGCGGATCTCGCGCTGGGCCGTCTCGGCGGCACGGAGCGAGACGAAGTTCATCAGGGCCCGCGCGTTCACAGTCCAGAAGAACTCCGTGTACGCGCCGACCGGTATGACCGAGCGAGCCAGCTCGCGGGCGACACCGGCCTCTACGAGTCGCTCGTACGTCTCGAACGCGTGCTCGTAGACGTCCCGGAGCTCCTCGCGCGTTCGCTCGGCGAGCTCGTCATCGACAGGCTCGAATGAGTAGGCGCCCGGCTTGCCGACCTGACTGCGCACGTCTTCGAGCGCCGGGATATAGAAGTCGTCGGTCGCCTTTGCGTAGCGCATCGAAAACTCGTTGAACGAGCCGACGCGGTGGCGAAACCACTCGCGGGCGACGAAGATCGGCGCCCGGATGTGGAAGCGGAACGAATTGTGTTCGAATGGCGTCCCGTGCCTATCGCGCATGAGAAAGCGGATCAGACCGGCGTCAGACTCGTCCATCTCGTCCTTGCGGCGGGCGAAGCTGACGCGCGCGGCGTTCACCACGGAGAGGTCCGTCGCCATCGCGTCGTCCAGCCTGACGAAGCCGTGATCGAGGACACGGATGGCGTCTTCGGCTATCACTCTGTCTGTCGTGGCCACCGGTGAATCGAGTTTAGCCGGGGTGCATGTCGGCACCTCTGGCTGGTCCTATCCCTCCTGGAAGCCGGGGTTCTACCCGGCGGGCACCGATGCGAAGGAGTTCCTCCGCTTCTACGCGGAGCGCTTCTCCACGGTCGAGCTCAACACCACGGGCTACCGGCTTCCGAGCGAGGAGCAGTTCGCGCGCTGGGCTGAGCAGACGCCGCCGGGTTTCCGCTTCGCGCCCAAGCTCGCGGGTAACCGGCCGCGCATGCTCGCCGAGTTCGGGCCTCGCGTGCGTTCGCTCGGCGACCGGCTCGGGCCGATCCGCGTCCAGCTGATCAGCGCCCGCGACGAGGGGATGATCGAGCTGATCCTCGGCTCGCTCGACCCCGATCTGCAGCTGGCGTTCGATCTCGCGCATCCTTCGTGGGACGGGATCGAGCCCCGGCTTGCGCAGGCGGGCGCGGTGCGGATCAACGATCTCGACCACGAGGCGCCGTTCCGCTACGTGCGGTTTCGCGATCCGCCGTATGACGACGAGATGCTGCGGGAGTGGGCCGACCGGCTCCGAGCCGTAGATGTGCCGCTCTACGCGTACTTCCGGCACGAGGACGAGCCGACGGCGCCGGCGTACGCCCTACGGTTGCTGGAGCTGCTCGGTCAATGAACGTGGCACTTCTTGTCTGCTCCGGCGACCGAGTCCTGCAGGGCGTTCTGCTGCTGCTCGTACGCAACGTCTTCGGAGCTGTTCGGATTGAAGTCGTGTAAGCCGGAGACCGTGGTGCTCACGTCGGGCGTGACACCGGGGCCGATCGCGGTCAGGCGGTACTTCGCACCGTTGCCCGGGCCGCGCGGGCTGAATTTGTAGAAGCCGTAACAGAAGACTCCGGTCGGCTGGTGGGCCAGAAAAGCGTTCTCGCGCCGCCAGCCCTTCCCGTAACGCGAGTCGAGCGTGTCGATGTAGACGTTGCGGCCGTACCCGTCGAGCGGCGAGCCGACGCGTGTTGCGGAGAAGCCGTACACGGGCTTGCCGTCGTAGGTGAGCCGCCCGAACAGGTGGTGGAAGCGGCCGCCGTAGACCCAGTCGGTCCAGGCGTCCAGCGACGCGGTCGCGCCCGACCAGTGGGAGAGGTGGAGCTCCCAGGTACCGAGCCCGCTGTGCGAGCGCGCGTCGAAGTTCGGCAGCGTTCTGCGCCAGGATTGGAGCGCCCAGTACGAGCCGTCCGGCGCCGCGCAGGCGGCTACCTGGAAGGCGAGCTTCGGCCCGTCATAGGCGCGGCACTGATTCCTGAAGGAGGTCCAGTACCGGCCCGAGTAGTCCTTCCGGAACCTGACTTGCGGCCGGCTGGTCGTCGGCTGCCGCGCATCGATCGCTCCCCAGGCGCGGACGTGCATCGCGCGGCCGCCGGCCTTGTTGTAGGTGACCAGAGCCTGACCGTTCGCATTGACGCCGAGCCTGACGGCATGTGCGTTCCGGTCGATGATCTCCGAAGCGGACGAGGTCGGCGCGGACAACAGCAAGAAAGCAGCCGACAACGGCAGCAGGAGGAGGCGTCCCACATACTAGAAATCGACGTCAAAATCATAGGCCCGTCACTCGTTCGAGGGATCTCCGCTACCGTCTTCCGCCCAGAGGAGCGTGGGCCGCCGTCTAGCCATCGTCACTGTCTCGGGCCTGTTTGCCGTGTGCGCGCAGACGGCGCACGCATCCGAAAGGCTGGACGTGAACGCATCGGGCGTCCACCTTGCCGTGAACGGCGGCACCGCACTCGTGAGCTATCGAGCACGAGGTCGCGCCGTCCATGCGTTGGTCTGGGGCGCGGTCAACGCTCGGCCGCCAAGCCGAACAGAGAAGCAGGTGCGTTTCCGGTTCGACTGGAGCGGAGGCTGGAAGACGAGACACCGGCTTGTCTGGAAGACGTTCCGCAACCGCTGCGGGCCTTACGACGGGCCTGCACTCGCATATTTGGTGACCGCCTGCAAGGCGCCAGATGGCTCGTACTGGGCCGTCCAGACGTGGCAGCCGTATCTCCCTCACCGCGGCTATGCGCCGTACGAACCGCGACAGACGCAGTGGGAGCTCCACGTTTCGCACTGGAAGGGGCCTCCGGCGATCCTCGAGGTTCACACCGACTGGGCCTTCAAGGGCCAGGCCCACGACCTCTTCGGACGTCTGACGTATCTGGGACAGCCCGTCTACGGCTTCAAGGCCGGCCGCGACGGAGCGCCGGGCGACAAGTACGGACGCAGCCTGTACATCGACACGTTCGACTCGGCGTACGGTGCGGGTTGGAAGCGCGAGACGTCGATCATGTTCCGGACCGGGAGTGGCGCGTTCTGTTACAGCTTCTGGCCCACGCACGACAACACGTTGCCGGGCTACCCGAACAATCCGCGCCCGGCAGGCAACGGCAAGCGCTATCGCATCTCGGTCGAAGGCCCTGGGGTGACGCCGGATCTGGTGTGGGAAGGTCCCGGGCTCCACGACTTCAATCCGGCAAGCCAGGCAGACGTGGCCTACGAACGCAACATGGATGCATTGTTCATGCAGTTCCTCGCGAACGACAAGTTCTGCCCGACGCAGCGCTAGATCAGAAGCGGGCAGTGGCGCCGAGGTGCCGCTCGTACGCGCGACTCGCGACGATCTCTGCAATCTGCTCGACCGTGTAGCGAAGCTCTTCGTCGGTGTTGTAGTAGTGCGGGCCGACCCGCAGCCCGGCATCGGGGCGAAAGTCGCAGATGATCTGCCGCTCGCCGAGCTCCTTGTGCACCGCTTCGAACTCCGGGGTGCGCACGGTGACGGTGCCACCCCGTCGCGCCGGGTCGCGCGGGCTGCTGACGTCGAAGCCGGCTTCGTCGAGCAGTTCGATGAGCAGCTGGGTCTGGCGAACCGAGTTCTCGCGGATGCGGTCAACGCCGATCTCTTCGATCAGGTCATAGCCTGCGGTCGCGGCGTAGAGGGCCGGGACGTTTGGCGTCCCGGTGAGAAAACGCGCCGCACCGTCGGCGAAATCGAGCTCTGGCTCGAAGCTGAAGGGACGCGCGTGCGCCTGCCAGCCGACCAAGGTGGGCTCCAGCACCTCGGCGAGATCCGGGCGAGCGTAGAGCCAGCCGTTACCCGGCCCGCCGCAAAGCCACTTGACACTCCCGCCGACTGCGAAGTCGACGTTCAGCGCGGCGACGTCGAGCGGAACGATTCCCGCCGACTGGTACGCGTCGAGCACGACGTGCGCACCGACCTCGTGCGCACGACGGACGATCGCGGCGACGTCCTGGATCTCCCCCGTCTTGAAGAGGACGTGCGTGATCGGGACGAGCAGCGTGCGTTCGTCGATGGCGTCGACGATGGCCCGGTCGTCGTCGACGACCACGACGTCGAGCTCCGGCTGCGCCTGGTACAGGTAGCGGACGCTCGGAAAGTTGCCTTCCTCGTAGACGACGCGGTTGCGGCGCGGATCGACCGGGCGGAAGCAGGACACGATGATCGCCTCGGCGATTGCGACGTTCTGGTGCATGACGGTCGATCCGGTCGGCGCGCCGATGATGCGGCCGACCTGGTCGCCGACGGTCATCGGCATCTCCCACCAGCCCTCGCCCCAGGCGCGGATGCCGCGTTCCCTCCACATCCGCGTGAACTCGAGCAGGCGTTCCTCGGCGGCGGCAGGCATCGCGCCGAGGGAGTGGTTGATGAGGTACGTCGTGTCGGCGAGGATCGGGAACCGGTCGCGGTACTCGGTCAGCTCCATGCCGAGCAGCCTAGTCCCGAAGCGGGGCGACCCGTCAACGGCTTGGTGTCAGACACCGTGCCGTCGGATGCGCCCCGAGGTGACGAAGCACGCTCGATCCTCGGTTCGAGCCGCTTTCCCGTAGGCCAAGTAGGCCACGGCTTGGGGTCAGGCACTGTGACGAGAGTGTGACTTAGCTGAGAGTGCGCTCGGCCGGGCCGACGTAACGCGCAGCCGGACGGAAGAGCCGGCCCGTTTTCTTCTGCTCGAGAATGTGCGCGGACCAGCCGGCGACGCGCGAGCAGGCGAACATCGCAGGCGCGAGGGGCGGCGGGATCTCGGCGATGTCGAGGACGACCGCCGAGTAGTACTCGACGTTCGTGGCTAGCACACGATCGGGTGACCGCTTTTGGAGTCCCGCGAGCGCAGCGCTTTCGAGTTGCTCCGCCACCTCGAAATATGGCGACCCGAGCTCCCTCGCCGTCCGCTTGAGGATGCGTGAACGCGGATCCTCTGCACGGTAGACGCGATGCCCGAAGCCCATGATGCGCTTGCCCTGCGCGAGTGTGTCCTCGACCCACTGCGCTGCATCGCCCGAGCTCTTGACCTCGTCGAGCATTGGCTTGACGTAGGCGGGGGCGCCGCCGTGCAATGGGCCCGAGAGTGCACCCACGGCTGAGGAGAGGGCGGCGCCGCAATCGGCGCCGGTCGACGCGACGACACGAGCAGTGAACGTCGAAGCGTTCAAGCCGTGCTCGGCCGTGCAGATCCAGTAGGTGTCGATCGCCTGCACGTGACGCGGGTCGGCTTCGCCACGCCACCTGAGGAGGAATTTCTCGGCCGCGGTCTTCCCGCGGGCAACGACATCGTCGGGGACAACGTCGGTCTGCCCGTCGGCGAGGCGCGCAGAGCGCGCGACGATCGACATCATCTGCGACGAAAGCCGGCCGAGGTCCTCGCGTGCCTGCTCGTCGGAGATCTCGTTCAGCTTCCCGAGCTTCCATTCACCGGAGAGGCGCGCAGTCTCGGCCTGAAGATCCGCGGGCGCATTTCCCGTGAGCCGCGCCGGCTCGTATGGCTCCGGTTCCGGCATCTTCGACTCGAGGTCGTTGTCGACGAGCAGCCCCCAGACGTTCTCGTAGGGAACCTTCCCGACGAGCGGTTCGACGTCGACACCGCGGTACCGCAGCGACCCGCCCTCGCGGTCGGGCTCCATGATCTCCGTCTCGACGGCGACGACGCCCTCGAGCCCCGGTTTGAAGTTGTCGTTGCTGTTGTTGCTCATTTCGATTCCCCTAGCTCGATCTCGTGCCCAACCGACCGCTCTCGCGCAGCCGCCAGCACGAGTGCGGCTGCCGCTGCGTCCTGGACGGCGACGCCGACTGACTTATACAGGGTGATCTGATCCGGGGAGGTTCGCCCCGGTTTCCTGCCGGAGACCAGCTCTCCGAGCTCGACGACGTCGCCATGGTCCCCCTCGAGGAACTCCGGTGCACCGGCGGGAGGCGGAGCGAGCGTCGACTCCCTGGACTCCACCGCCACCAGAGCTTCCGCGATCGTTGCCGCGTCTACCTCCCCGCGACCTGATGGGTTCGCCCCGACGGAGTTGACGTGGACACCCGGAGACAGCCACTCGCGCCGCACGATCGGCTCCGCGGAGTGCGTCGTCGCGGCGACGACGTCGGCTCCACGCAATGCCTCCTCCCACGACGCCACAGCCTTCCCACCGATCTCCTGTGCGAGCTGCTCGGCATTCGCTCGATCGCGGCTCGCAACGCGGATCTCCGCGAACTCCCGCACCCGCCCGAGCGCCTTCGCATGTGCATGCGCCTGCACCCCTGCGCCGAGAATGGCGAGCACGCGGGCGTCCTCACGCGCGAGCAGCCGCGTCGCAAGCGCGGAGCCTGCGGCCGTGCGCGTCGCGGTGATGTACGTGCCGTCCATCAACGCGACCGGCGTCCCATTCTCCTCGTCGAACAGACAGATCAATGCCTGATGCGTGTGGCGATCACGATTCCGGGGAAAGAGCGTGACGAGCTTGCAGGCGAGTCCGGCCGACGG
>Ga0307277_10000510_pt1 | contig 14420 bp, 10 predicted proteins | sample ER_DNA_116_FD_194473 | JGI IMG/M metagenome (GOLD analysis project Ga0307277, IMG submission 194473) | Bulk soil microbial communities from the East River watershed near Crested Butte, Colorado, United States - ER_DNA_116 | ecosystem: Environmental > Terrestrial > Soil > Floodplain | place...
GCCGCCGCACCTCCGGCCGGGCGTAGAGGCCTGACGTCCCCGAGAACCGCCACGGGATCCCGGCCGCATCGAGGCCGCGAAGGATGGCATCGGCATGCCCGTTCGCCCGGACGAGGATCGCGATGTCACGCGGCCGGGTTCCTACGGTGATGCGTTCGCCGATCTCGGCGGCGATCCGATCGGCTTCGTCCGCGCCGGACGGATGCGTCTCGAGGCGGACGGTCCTCGCGGCCGTGGCGGTCGCCCGTTCCGCGACCAGGGTCTTGGAGATGCCCGCCCGGACCTCGAGGCGGTCTGGATCGTTGAACCGGATCAGACGATGCGATGCCTCGAGGATCGCCGGTCGCGATCGATAGTTGCGACGGAGGACCACGGTCCGGGCCGACCGGTATCGATCGCGGAACCCGAGGATGTTGCTGATCGCGGCCCCGCGGAATCGGTAGATGGACTGGTCGTCGTCGCCGACCACGGTCAGGTTCCGGTGTGGCTCCGCGACGATGGAGACGAGCTCGGACTGAGCTCGGTTCGTGTCCTGGAACTCGTCCACGAGGACGTACCGGAACCGGGCCTGGATCTCCGCCCGGGCCGCCGCCGATGTCCGAACGAGATGCAGGGCAAGAGCAACCTGGTCACCGAAGTCGATGAACCCGCTCTCGGTCAGCAGTTCCTGGTACCGAACAAAGGCGCGGGCCAGCTCGGACTGGCGACGCGCGTCCTCGGCCAAGGCGGTGTCGGCCGGGTCGGCCGCCGACCGCTCCGCCAGCGATGCGGCATGAGCCAGGTAGGCCTCCGGGGCGACGTCCTCGTCCTTGCACCGGCTGAACAGGCCAGCCAGCGACCCGAGGAAGCGGGTGGGATCGCCGAGCGGCCGGTACTCGTCGAGATCGAACGCGAACAGCCGCTCTCTGAGGAAGATCACGACCTCTGGCCGGCTGAGGACCCGGACATCGCCAGGCAGCCCCAGCTCGAGGGCGTACTCCCGGATCAGGCGATCGCCGAACGCGTGGAACGTCCCGATCGTCGTATCCGTGTAGCCATAAGGCACGAGCTGGTCGACCCGGACCTGCATCTCCGCGGCCGCCTTCTCCGTGAAGGTGAGACCCAGGATCTCCGACGGCCGGGCCCGTCGGGTGGCGATCAGCCAGGCGATCCGACGGGTGATGACCTGCGTCTTGCCGGTTCCCGCTCCGGCGACGACGAGGAGGGGTCCGTCGCCGTGGGTCACCGCCCGCAGCTGCTCCGGATTCAGGCCACCGAGGAGGGCGTCGAGCCCGGCCGGCGGGTCGCCCTCGATCGCGAGCGGACCGTCCGCGACGAAGCCGTCCCACACGGGGATCTGTTCGAGCGGGACCGGCTCGCGACGGGTCCGGGAACGGGTCATGGGGATGTCGAGGGAGACGGGATCCGGGGCCATGATCCGATCATTGCCGGGCCCATTGACAGCTTGCCTGTCAGACCGCGCCCGAGGCGCGGTCGCGCCCTGGAGCCGCTCCGGGCGTCGCGGCCGGCGTCGACATCGCCCGCCGGAGCGCCTCGGTCTCCTCCTCCGACAGGGCTCCGTCCGAACGGCCGTCGGCGATCGCCTTCGCATACACGCGCGTTCCCGTCCGGGAGTGGAGGCTGCTCACGACGAAGCCGTTGCCCGCCGCGTCGGTGAGCGCCAGGGCGAAGCTCTGGTTGCCACCGGTGTCTTCGAACGGGTTGAACCGGACGAGCCCGACGCGCTGGATCGCCCGGCGACCGTTCGCCTCCAGGACCGCCGAACGCGCCGACAGCTCGTCGACCTCGCGACCGACCGCATAGACCTTGTCGACATGGGCGTCGAGGACGGCATCGAGGCCCTTGCCCTCCGCTCCCCGGGTCAGGCCATCGAGCCGGCGGCGCAGCCGCCGCACCTGCCGCCCCTGGACGATGACGAGAACCAGCAGGACGAGGAGGGCGACGCCGAAGCCGATGACGACCGCGCCGAGGACCGGCTCGACGGCGGCGTTCAGGTCGATCGGTCGATCCTCCCGGCGGGTCGTGAAGGGCAAACAGGAAGGCGTCGCGGGCGGGCCGAGTCTAGCAGGTGGCCCTCATCGCTCGATCACCGGACAGGCGCCCGATGCTATCCTCCGCCCGACCCATCGAACCCGCTCCGGAGCCCACCCACCTGATGGCCAAACGTTCACGCGTCGCCGCCCGACCGGGCCAGCGACGGCCGCTCCAGCGCACCACGCCGAGGATCGACAGCCCCGCACGGCCACGGCCCGAGGGCTCGGTCACGGCGGAGGAGGAGGCGCGCGCGGCCGAGCTCGAGGCGGCGATCCTGGCCGAGGAGGAGGTCGCCGAGGAGGCACGCAGACGACGGGATCGGGCTCGCCGGCCGCAGCCGGTCCCCGAGGAAGGCGCACGCGTCGGCTACTCGTCGGTTCCGCTGGGGGTCCGGGCGGCCGAGGAATACGGCTACGTCCGCCGCGACATCCGCCGAATCACGATCGTCGGCGGGTCGCTACTCCTCGTCCTTGCGGTCCTCGAGGTCCTCGTGAACGGGTTGCACCTCTTCACGCTCTGACGATCGGCCGGGTCGCCGGCCTGTCCGGGGCCGGCCGCGTACCATCGGCCTCGTGCCGAGCCGACGCCCTCCTGCCGCCCGCGCCGGCGGCGCGCGACCCGAGGCGCTCTTCCAGCCGCCGCCGGAGCGTCAGCCGCTCGCGGCCCGAATGCGTCCGCGCTCATTGGAGGAGTTCGTCGGCCAGGAGCACCTCGTCGGCGAACGTGGGCCGCTGCGCCGAAGCGTGGCCCGCGGCCATCTCTCGTCCCTCCTCCTGTGGGGACCACCCGGCACCGGCAAGACGAGCCTGGCGCGGCTCCTCGCCCAGGAGGTGGGTGCCCATTTCGTGACAATGTCGGCGGTGATGAGCGGCGTCGCCGAGGTCCGGGCGACGATCGCCGAGGCCCAAGATCGGCTCGCCCTCAACCAGACCCAGACCGTCCTGTTCCTCGACGAGATCCACCGTTTCAACAAGGCCCAGCAGGACGCCCTGTTGCCGCACGTCGAGGACGGGACGATCACCCTGATCGGTGCCACAACGGAGAATCCGTATTTCGAAGTCAACGCCGCCCTCCTGTCGCGGATGCGGGTCTGGCGTCTCGAAACGCTGGCGGACGAGGATGTCGCCACGGTCGTGCGGCGAGCGCTGGCCGATGCGGAGCGGGGCCTCGCCGGCGATCTCGGCCCGACCGGCGGCGTGGCGGTCGCCGATGACGCCTTCGAGCACCTGGTCTCGCTGGCCGGAGGCGATGCTCGCACGGCGATGAACGTCCTCGAGGGCGCCGTCGCCCTGGCCGAATCCGAGGGCGTCCGAGACGCCGAGGGTCACGTCTCGCCGCGCCTCGACGACGTCGAGATCGCCGCCCAGCAGCGAATTCTCGCGTACGACCGGGCCGGGGATGGCCACTACGACACGGTCTCGGCCTTTATCAAGAGCCTTCGCGGCAACGACCCCGATGCCGCGCTCTACTGGCTCGCGGCGATGATCGCCGCCGGCGAGGACCCGCGGTTCATCGTCCGGCGGCTGATCATCAGCGCGTCGGAGGACGTCGGCAACGCCGATCCGCGCGCGCTCCAGGTCGCGGTCGCCGCTGCCCAGGCGCTCGACCACGTCGGGTTGCCCGAGGCTCAGTACGCCCTCGCCCAGGCGACGAGCTACATCGCGACGGCCCCGAAGTCGAACCGGGCCGGGCTGGCGTTCTTTGCCGCGGTCGGTGACGTCGAGGGCCGCGGATCGCTGCCGGTGCCGCTCCATCTCCGGAACGCCGCCCACCGGGCGATGAAGCAGCACGGGATCGGCGTCGGCTACCGCTATCCGCACGAATACGAGGGCGCCGACATCGATCAGCAGTACCTGCCCGACGAGCTCGCCGATCGCCGCTACTACCTGCCGACCGACCAGGGCTACGAGGCGACGATCGCGTCCCGCCAGGCCGCCCGGACCGAGGCACGGGCGACGGCAAAGAAGGCGGGCAAGACCCCGCGCAACCACAACCCGGTCCCCGAGGCGTCGCACCACGCCGGCGACGGCCTGCTCAAGACGCGCGAGGCGAACCGCAAGAAGCTCGCCGACCAGGAGAAGCGCGACGCCGCCGACTGACGCGGGACGCCCGCACCAATCGCGGCGACGTCGGCGTCTCTGAAACCGATCCCACCAGCCTGAGGACGTCCGGCCCGCGATGCCCACCCTGATCGCGCTCGTCCGCCGCCTGATCGACCGTGTCTTCCCACGCGGCGCGCTGATCCTGTCCGTGCTCTCGCTCGGCTATTTCGCGATGGGCGTGATCCGGAATCGAGCCCTCGCCAACACCTTCGGCGCCGGAGCGGAGCTCGACGCCTACAACGCCGCGTTCAAGATCCCCGAGGTCGCGCTCGACGTGCTCGTTGCCGGCGGCCTCACGGCACCGTTCGTGCCGATCTTCAACAGCCTGCGCCAGCGAGACGAGCGCACGGCCCACGACTTCGGCCGGACCGTGCTGACCGTCGCGGTCCTGGTCATGTCGGTCGTGATCCTCGTCCTGTTCCTCGTCGCGCCGGCGACGGTCGAGCTCGTCGCCCCGTCCTTCGACCCTGCGACTCGCGCGTTGTATGTCGACCTGTTCCGCCTGATGTGCGTGACGCCGATCCTGTTCGCGGCCTCGATCGCGATCGGCGAGGTCCTCGTCGCGCACCAGCGCTTCCTGTTCTACGCCCTCGCACCGATCCTCTACACGGGCGGGATCGTCCTGGGAACGGTCCTGTTCGGGCACCGCTACGGCATCTACGCGACCGCGGTCGGCGCCCTCGCGGGGGCCGTCGCTCACCTGGCCATCCGAACCGTCGGATTGCTCCGGACGCCATTCCGGATCCGCCCCCGGCTCGCGATCCGGACCTCGGCCTTCCGCGAATTCGTCGGGCTGATGCTGCCGCGGATGATCAGCCAGCCGATCGACCCCCTGATCCTGACGTTCTTCACGAACCTCGCGTCGTCCGTCGGAATCGGCGCCGTGACGTCGTTCAACTTCGCGTCGGACTACCAGGTCGTGCCGGTAAGCCTGATCGGTGCGTCTTTCTCGCTCGCGGTCTTCCCGACCCTGGCTGCCGCCTACGCTGCTGGTGATGCCCTGACGTTCCGCCAGATCCTGCGCCGCAACGTGGTGACGATCGGCCTGTTGACGGTGCTGGCGGCGATCGCCCTCGCGATCCTTGCCCATCCGCTCGTGGCGATCCTCCTCGGCGGTGGCGCCTTCGGACCATCGGACGTCGACCGGACCGCGACGGTCCTGACCGCGTACGCCCTCTCGATTCCTCTCGATTCCCTGTCATATCCCCTGTCGCGGGCGCTCTACGCGACCCACAACACGATCCTCCAGGTGATCGCGTCGATCTTCGGCGTCGCCACGATCGTGGTGGTGGGCCTCACCCTCTCCGGCCCGGTCGGGATCGTTGCGATCCCGCTCGCGGCGGCGGCCGGCGGTGTCGTCAAGGTCGGGCTGCTGACGCTCTTCCTCATTCCGAGGCTCCGCCGGATCGGAACCGAGGGGCCGGCCCGCGCGGCGGCAGAGACCGAGCCGCCGGCATAGCCTGCGTGGACTAGCCTGCCGGGATCGTCGGCATCACGACGATGAACTTGCCGTCTCGATCCGGGTAGTGGCCCTCGGGTCGCTTCCAGGGCAGGAAGTTGCGGACCATCTCGGCGGCGTTCTGGAACGCGCCCGGCGGGTCGGACTGGCCCCAGATCGACGAGTTCCACGGGTACCAGGGGTCGAGGATGTAGGCGCCGCTGACCCGCGCGTCCTTGAAGACCGTCGGGTCGGCGTCGGCCCGGTACCCACTCATCACCCAGGTGTGGGCGCCCCGCCAGGCGAGGAGGATGACCGGTGAGTGGGTCAGCGAGATCGCCCTGGCCGACTCGCGGAGGGCCGTGGCGCGAGACTCGTAGGCGCGGATCTGGTAGCCCTTCGCCCCATACGCGTCAAGGGCGCCGACCATCGCCCCGGGTCCCCATTCGTAGTTGTGGCTGTCGGCGTACGTCTCCCACTCGTGGATCCGCCCGGCGATCTCCCGCTCGCGGGCATCGGTGGCACCGCCGTGGCCGAGGATGGCGAGCACGATCGTGATGCCCGCCGGCGCGCACCAGTCGTCGCGCAGCTCGTGGGCGAAGACCGCCTTGTGGTTCTGCACGATATCGACGTCGACGCCGACCCGCGGGATTGGCGTTGGCGTCGGCGCGGCTGTGGCCGACGGTCCGCCGCTCGCGGGCGGCGTCAGGCTGGCCGTGGGTTCGGGTGTCGTCGGCGGTTCGGTCACTGTGATGGTGGCGACCGTCGCGCGGTCAGGCGGTGGCGGGCCGGTCATGAACCGGTCGATCTTCGAGAGGAGCCGTTCGTAGAGGGTGCCGGCGCCGAAGGCGTTCGTGTAAACGGAGCCGAACCCGGCGACGCTGCCGACGATCGCCGCCGCGAGGAACATCCGAAGGAGGCGCGATCGTCGGCCGGTCTCGGTGCGGCGACGGCGAAGACGCGGGGAATCGCGATCGATCCGGACACGTTCGAAGGACAACCGATGGTCTCCAGGCGGCTCGGGGGCGGCTCATGGACGAACGGGGGCTCCGACGTGCGACGGACGCCCGATCGAGAGCCGGTGGTCGGCGGACATCGTAGCCGTGCTCGGCCGGGGTGCGAACGAGGCGCGCCGGTGACTCACGAACTCGTCCATGACCCGAGGCCGGTGGCGAGAACCGGGCGGTTCTGCGACCATCGTCGGGCCCGCCACGACCACGCCACCACCCCGAGGAGATCCCCGTGGACCGCTTCGAGCCCAACCTCCGGATCCCGGGTCCGACCGCCCTCCCACCCTCCGTCCGGGAGGCCGGCGGCCGCCAGATGATCAACCATCGCGGACCCGAGTTCGCGGCGATGCTCGCGCGGATCCTCGATGGCATGAAGCCGTTCTTCGGCACGACAAGCGACGTCGCGATGCTCACGTGCGCCGGTTCCGGCGGGCTCGAGGCGGCGATCGTCAACACCCTGTCCCCAGGCGACCGGGTCCTCGCAGTGTCCATCGGGTCGTTCGGCGATCGGTTCGCGAAGATCGCGGCGATCTACGGCGCCGATGTCACGAAGATCGAGGTCGAATGGGGCCGGGCCGCGGATCCGGGCACCGTCGCCGACGCGCTCCGCGCGTCGCCCGGCTATCGGGCAGTGCTCCTGACCCACAACGAGACATCGACCGGCGTCATGAATCCGATTGCCAAGCTCGCGGCGGCGATCCGCGATGCCTCGCCCGAGAGCCTGATCCTCGTCGACAGCGTGTCGGGGCTCGGCGCCGTCCCGTTCGAGATGGATGCGTGGGGTGTCGATCTCGTCGTCACCGGCTCACAGAAGGCCTGGATGTCCGCACCGGGTCTCGCGATGATCGCCGCGTCGGAGCGGGGCTGGGCCGCGACCGAGACCGCGACGATGCCCCGGTTCTACCTCGACCTGCGATCCCATCGCGAATCGGCAGCGGCCGGCCAGACGCCCTTCACCCCCGCGATCGCCGTCGTGTACCAGGTCGATGAGGGCCTCCGCCTGATGGCCGCCGAAGGCAGGGACGGGATCTTTGCCCGGCACGAGGCCTGTGCCGCCGCGTCGCGGGCGGGTCTCCGGGCGCTCGGGTTCGAGCTCCTGGCAGACGATCGTGTCGCGTCGAAGACTGTGACCGCGGCGAAGATGCCAGACGGCCACGAATGGAAGCCGTTCAACGCGGCGATCAAGTCCCACGGGGTCGTCCTGGCGGGCGGCCAGGGCAAGCTGACCGGCAAGATCTTCCGTCTGGGGCACCTAGGGTCGGTCACGGTCGACGAGATCCTCGGTGCGATCGCCGTCCTCGAGCGGGTCTCGATCGAGCAGGGCCGTCGGATCGAGCCGGGCCTGGCGGTCGCCGCCGCCCAGGCGGCCGCCCTGGCGATCCAGACGGGCGGCTCGAGCGTGACCGGCGCGTCTGGCAAAGGAGCGACCTCCGGCATGCCATCGGAGACGGCGGCCGCCGTTCCCGCGTGAGGATCCTCGTCGCCGAGCCGATCGCCGCCGAGGGCGTCGCCAGGCTCCGGGCCGAGCACGAGGTCGACGAGCGGCCGAACCTGGCCCGGGACGAGCTCTGCGCGATCCTGCCCGGCTACGACGCACTCGTCGTCCGGAGCCAGGTCCAGGTCGACGCTGACGTCATCGCCGCCGCGGGCAACCGGCTCCAGGTCGTCGGGCGGGCAGGGGTCGGGGTGGACAACGTCGATCTCGATGCCGCGACGGCGGCCGGGATCACGGTCGTCAACGCTCCCACCGGGAACACGATCGCGGCGGCCGAGCACACGCTCGCTCTCCTGTACGGCGTCGCCCGCCGGATCGCGGCCGCCGACGCGTCGGTCCGGCGCGGCGAGTGGACGCGGGCCCAGTTCACGGGTCTCGAGCTGCGCGGCCGGACGCTCGGCATCGTCGGCCTCGGCAAGATCGGCCAGGCGATCGCGGCCCGGGCCCGGGCGATGGAGATGACGGTCCTCGCCGCGGACCCATTCGTGACCGACGAGCAGGCGGCACACCACGGCGTCGAGCTCGTTTCGTTCGATCGGCTCCTCGAACGATCCGATGTGATCTCGGTCCACGTGCCGCTGACCAGGACGACCCGCGGCCTGATCGGGCGCGAGCAGCTGGCGCGAATGAAGCCCGGAGCGATCCTACTCAACGTGGCCCGCGGTGGCGTCATCGACGAGGGTGCCGTGGCCGAGGCGCTGCACGGCGGGCAGCTGGGCGGTGCCGGCGTCGACGTGTTCGAGACCGAGCCACCGACCGGCTCGCCCCTCCTCGAGGCCCCGAACACGCTCCTGACTCCGCATCTCGGGGCGTCGACGGCCGAGGCCCAGGTCCTCGTCGCCGAGGAGGTCGCCGACCAGGTCCTCGACGTCCTCGCCGGGCGGAGCGCCCGGTACGCGGTCAACGCCCCGCTCCTGACCCCCGAGACCGCCGAGGCGATTGCCCCCTACCTGCCGCTCGCCGAGATGCTCGGCCGGTTCTATGCCCAGTTCGCCCGGACCGGCGTCCGGACCCTGACCCTCGAGATCGCCGGCGACCTCGCGGCGTTCGACGCGTCGCCGCTGACGGCCGCCGTCCTCCGCGGCCTGATCGAGACGTCGACCACCCAGCGGGTCAACCTCGTCAACGCCGCGTCTCTTGCGAAGGCCCGCGGGATCACTGTCGTCGAGCGCAAGACACCCGACGCCGGCGGCTACGCATCGGCCATCAGCCTGTCGGGCGAGAGCCGCGGCCGGTCCACGACCGTTGGCGGAACCGTGGCTGGCGGCGAGACCCGCCTCACGCGGCTCAATGACTATCGCCTCGACATCGAGCCGACCGAGGTGATGCTGATCACCAACCACCGCGACCGGCCGGGGATGATCGGTCGGATCGGCCAGACCCTGGGCGAGGCGGACGTGAACATCAGCGCAATGCATGTCGGCCGCAATGCGCCACGGGCCGATGCGCTGATGGTCCTCGCCCTCGACGACGACGTGCCGCCCGAAGTGGCGGACACGATCCGCGGCCAGGACTCGGTGCTCGAGCTGTGGACGATCCGGCTGGGGCGCGACCACTGACCGGATCCTCGGGCGAACTTCCGGCGGCATCGGCCGGCGCCGCGACGAGCGGAGCCGACCGGCTCGCGATTCCGGACGACCTCGAGGCGACGATCGTCCTCGTCCGGCACGCTGAATCGGAGTTGATCGTCCAGCGCCGCTTCCAGGGCCGGCTCGAGACCCCGCTGTCGTCAATCGGGCGGCGCCAGGCGGACCTCGTCGCGCGACGCCTCGCCCGGCCGCATGAGCCGCCGGCCCTGCCGCTCCCCGTCGGCCCGCCGATCGCGATCCTCCACTCCCCCCTCGGCCGGGCGACCGAGACTGCCGTTGCCATCGAAACCGCGATGGGCGCAGCGGACGGCTTCGGCCAAAGGATTCCGCGGCGGCCCGATCCGCAGCTCGTCGAGATCGCCCAGGGCGACTGGGAGGGTCGGCCGGCCTCGGAGATCGAGGCGACCGATGGCGAGCGCCTCGCGACCTGGCGGCGCCGTCCGACCGAGGCGTGGGCGCCAGGCGGCGAACGGCTGCAGGACGTCCAGAGCCGCGTCGCGCCGGCATTGGCCGATCTTCTGGCCGAGCTCGCCACGGCCGGTACCCCGGGGTCGATCCACAGCCCCCAGGTGGCCGGCTACCGCGATCGCGCCGGCGAGCAGCCGTGGTCGGTCGTCGTCGGCCACGATGGCGTCTTCAAGGTCCTCCTCCTGACCCTGTTCGACTTGCCGCTGGACCGCTTCTGGATGTGGTCGTCCGACCTGTGCGGGATCTCAGTCGTCGACATCCGGGCCGGCCGGCCGGTCGTCCGGGCGATGAACCTGACCGAGCACCTGGCCAGCCTCCAGGACGAGGCGGCCCAGGCCGAGACCGAGGAACGAGCCCGCTCCGGGGCGCTCTGAGGCTTCTGGCGCTCTGAAGATTCGAGGCCGCCCTGGGAACCGGCCTCAGCGCATGCGCTTCCGGTCGCGGCGCCGGAGCGCGAGCCGGAGCAGCTGGACCCGCAACCGCCGATAGGAGTCGCGGAGCGCCAGCAGGCGGTCCTCGCCCAGCTCACGACGGCCGTATGCGACCTCGACCTTGGCGGTCGCCACCGTGTGGAGCTCGGGTCGGACCGTCGGCAGGATGTCGCCGAGCGCAGTCGCGTACTCGTAGGCTGTCTGCGTGGGCCGCGGCCCGAAGCCGAAGCGCCGGGCCAGCGCGGCGATCGACGCATAGACACCGTCGGGCGTCGACGCGCTCCGCGGGCCCCGCCGCCAGGCGAGGAAGGCAATGAGCAGGACGGCGACGACGAGGATGGCCGCGATGACCATCAGCGCCGGACCATTGGAACCATCGGAGGTCGACCCGCCGGCGCTGCCCGGACGGCGACTCGGCCCTTCCTGGTCCTCCGGCGGTCGGCTGCCGAGGCCCGCCGACGGCAGCGGGGCCTGCGTCCGGAGCGGCACGATCGATCCCTCGGGCAGCGGCTCGTCCTGGGCGCGTCCGCCACCGGTCGGATCGAACATCTGCCAGCCGTAGCCCGGGAAGTAGACCTCGACCCAGGCGTGGGCAGCGCTCGTCAGGATCTCCTCCTGTCCGGTCCTGGTGTTGAGGGTCCCCGGCAGGAAGCCCTCGACGAGACGGGTCGGGATGTGCGCGTGCCGCAGCAGGATCGCCATCGTGCTGGCAAAGTGCTCGCAGTAGCCGCGCTTGTACTGGGCGAAGCACTCGACCGTGCTCGGCGAGTGGTCGCAGACGCCGAGGACGTTCGTCTCGTAGCTGTAGCGGCTGCTGTGGAACTCGGTGACGATCGCCTGGGCCAGGTCGAACGGGGTCGCGTGCCCGGCAGCCTTCGCCTTCGCCGTGATGTCTTCGATGAGCTTCGTCGCCTCCGGCCCCATCGCCCCGTCGGGCACCCGCGTGTAGCGAGCGACGACCCCCGGTGGATACGCCGTCCCCGCGGCCCGCAGGCGGTTCTCCGTGAGGCCGCCGGGCACGTCCTTCCTGGTCGGGACGGCGGCCGTCACCGAATACGGGTCGCGTCCCACCTCGATCGACTGGAAATAGCCGTCGAGGCCGGCCAGGTCGACCGTGACCGGCCGGTCGATCGAGAGCGGATCGATCGGACTGAAGGCGACCTTGAAGAAGCTGCTCTGGGGCGCGATCTGGAACGTGACGTTCGTGCGGGCGGCCCCCTCCGGGACCCGGTCGAGGGTGCCATCGAGGATGTTGGCCCCGGCGTCGCGCGGGGACTGCGTCAGCGTCGCCGAGGTCCACCCGTTCAGGGTGAACGTGTCGTAGGCCGTCGCGCGCCAGTAGTAGTGCGTCTCATCACCCGGGATCCGGCGGATCTCGAGCGCCGGGTCGGTCGAGGTCGACCAGATCCCACCGATCGTGACCTGCGCCCCGAACGACGGCACGCCCAGCGACTTGCTGTCCGGCGCCGCCGGGATGATCCGCTGCAGCCACTGGCTGATGTCCACGAGCATCGGCTTCGCGTCGTCCCAGAAGCCGGCCAACGGCGCGGATCGGGCGCTGGCCGTGAGCGTCAGGGCGCCGAACACCGCGATCAGGATGAAGACCGTCCCGCCGCGGATGTAGAGCGAACCGACGGTCGCGGGATCGCCGATCCGCCGTCGCAGCCAGGTCGCCCGCTCGTCGAGCGCGTGGAGGCGGGTCAGCAGGAACAGCGACGCCAGCGAGAACAGGACGAGGAACCACAGCTGGTCGTGGGCCGTGGCCGACATGTTCGCGACCAGGATGGCGCCGAGGACGATGATCGGCCCGATCGGCCGGCCGTGGCGGAAGACGGCGGCGGCAGCGAACTGGCCGTTGGCCCAGCAGATGAGCCCGAGGACGAGCATGTAGTGGCCGGTCTCCCGGGTCACCTGCAGGCCGCGCACGACCAGGTCGACCACGGCGTTCATGCTGGCAATGGCGGTTGCCTCGTAGCGTGCCGTCCACGAGCCATTGGGCAGCAGGACGCTACCGACCATCAGCGGAACGATCAGCGCGGCGATCACGGCCCCGAGGAGATGGGCCAGCGGACGGCTCCAGCCCGCACGAGCCCCGACGAAGCCGACGACGACCCCGCCGAGGGCCGCCCACGCGAGGAAGTCGGTCGAATCGCGCTGGCCGAGGACGAGCGCCGCGTCGTCGAGCGACCAGGCGACTGTGACGGCCATGATCGAGACGAGGACGAGGCTGATCCAGCCCTCGGCCGGGGCACGGAGCAGGCGGGCGCGCGTCGCTTCGATCACGTGAGCGCCTCCGCCAGCGATGCGCCCGGCGTCACCGCGTGGACGCGCAGCTCGTACTCGGAAAGGGCGTGGCGCAGGGCCCGGGAACGCTGTGCCCGCTGCTCGTCGGCCGCGGCGTCGAGCGGGGAGACCCGCTCGCCGTGTCTTCCGCGCTCCGCGCGATCGATCCGGTCGGCGGCCGCCGCGTCGAGCGTCACGACCACCGATCCGATTCCGCGCGTCCGGAGGGCCGCGATCGGCCGGATCCACGACGGGTCGAGGGACGGGGTGATGACGATCGCGGTCATCCCGCGGCGGAGGCGGCCGGCCGCGGCGACCAGGCTCTCGGCGAGGGGCGTCGAACCGTCGCCTTCGACGGCCGCGAGGAGCTGCATGATCTTGAGGTGCTGGCGGCTGCCGCGGTCGGCCGGCAGGATCGCCATGCGGTGGGCGTTGACGGTCATTCCGACGGCCCGGTTCTCGAGGAGCGCCTTGTCGGCGATCGATGCGGCGACGCGAACCGCGACCTCGACCGTCGAGTCCTCCCCGCGACCGGCCTGTGCGCTCCGATCGAGGTCGAGGAAGATCCACGCGTCGGCCGTCTGCTCGAGCTCGAACTCCTTGACCTGGATCTCGCCGTGGCGGGCGGTGGACCGCCAGTGGATCCGGTTGAACGCGTCGCCGGGGGCGTACGGCCGGACGGTCGTCGCGAGCGGCGTCGCCTGGAGCGTCCGTTCGGGCGCGGAGTGGCTGCCCTCGATGCTGGCCGCCGGCAGGCGCCACATCGGCAGCTTCTCGATCCGGGGATAGATGACGACCGCGATCCCCTGCCCGACCGAGGCGGAGGCCTCGAAGAACCCGAACGGGTCGCCCGTCCGGATCTGGAGCGGCTCGATGCGGAAGTGGCCGCGCCGGATCAGGGGCGCCCGGACGAGCCACGACCGCTCGCTGCGCGAGCCAAGGGTGATCGCTCGGCCCGGCAGGCCCCCCGGGAGGGTCGTCGGATTGTGGATCTCCAGCCACGGCTTCGGCATCCGGCTCGTGTTCCGGAGCGTGTAGGTCACCTGGAGCCGGTCGCCGACATGCCCCGTGAGCTGGCTGACGGCATACCCGGCCTCGAGATCGGCGAGGCCCAGCCGGGTCAGGATGTATGACCCGCCGATCACGAGGGTCGCGAGGTAGACGAGGTAGAAGAGGAACCCCTCCTCCGTCGAGAAGGCGGCCACGACGAGGATCGCAGCGATGACGAAGAGCTGGAAGCGTCGGATCATCGGGATCGATCGACCTTGACGGGGTGCTGGGGTGCCTTTTGCTACGCGGTCGCCGCGCCCTGGCTCGTCGGCTGGATCGACTTGGGGCCGTTCGGGCCGCCGGTCGGCCGGATGCCCTCGATCGCCGTCGAGTCGAGCAGCTCGCGGATCACGTTGCCGGACTGGACATCGTGGATCGACGAGCTCGTCTTGATGATCAGGCGGTGGGCGAGCGCCGGCTCGGCGAGGGCCTTGACGTCGTCCGGGATCACGTAGTCACGCCCGAGCAGCCCCGCGAGGGCCTGGCCGGCCCGATAGAGGGCGATCGATCCGCGGGGCGA
>Ga0307277_10000511_pt1 | contig 14415 bp, 14 predicted proteins | sample ER_DNA_116_FD_194473 | JGI IMG/M metagenome (GOLD analysis project Ga0307277, IMG submission 194473) | Bulk soil microbial communities from the East River watershed near Crested Butte, Colorado, United States - ER_DNA_116 | ecosystem: Environmental > Terrestrial > Soil > Floodplain | place...
GACCCTTCGGTTCAATCCGCCTGCGCATCACATCAGCTTCAGCGCCTTCAGACTCGCGTGCCCGTCCTTGCCAACGATGAGATGGTCGTGCACGGCAATGCCGAGCGGCCGCGCGACCTCGATAATCGCCCGCGTCATGTCGATGTCGGCGCGCGAGGGCGTAGGATCGCCGGAAGGATGGTTGTGCACCAGGATGACCGCGGTGGCGGAAAGCTCGAGCGCGCGCTTGACCACCTCGCGCGGATAAACCGGAGTGTGATCGACGGTGCCGGTCTGCTGCTGCTCGTCGGCGATGAGGTGGTTGCCCTTGTCGAGAAACAGAATGCGGAAGTGCTCCTTGCTTTCGAAGGCCATTGCCGTGCGGCAATAGTCGAGCACGCTGGACCATGACGAGAGCACGTGGCGCTTTTTAATTTCCCCGCGCAGGAGGCGTTTGGCGGCCGCCTGCACGATCTTGAGATCGGTGATGGCGGCTTCGCCCAGTCCTCCGACTTCCTTGAGCCGCTCAATGGGCGCCGCGATCACCTCGGCGAAGGAGCCGAACCTTTCGATGAGCTCCTTTGCCAAAGGCTTCACGTCGCGCCGCGGTATGGCGCGAAACAGGATCAGCTCAAGCATCTCGTAGTCGTGCAGCGCGTCGCTGCCGGCTTGCACGAACCGTTGCCGCAAACGGTCGCGATGCCCGTAATAATGCGGCACGGCGCCGGCCGGCGTTGAGGATTTTCTCGTTCTGTCGCTGCCGGCCATCGGACCATCATCTGCGCCGCGGGCAAGGATGCCCGCTTCGCCCGATTTTGCAATGGCGCGGAAACGCGTTAGGCGTGCGGAGCGGCGGAGGGTCCGGGCCGGTCGAGGCCTTGCGGCGACAGCGTGAAGATTTCGACGCCGTCCTCGGTCACCGCCACCGTGTGTTCGAACTGGGCGGAGAGCGAGCGGTCGCGCGTCACCGCGGTCCAGCCGTCGGAGAGCACCTTCACGTGCGGTCGGCCGAGATTGATCATCGGCTCGACGGTGAAGAACATGCCCGGACGCAGCACGATGCCCTCGCCTGGCCGGCCGACGTGCACGATGTTCGGCTCGTCATGAAACAGACGGCCGACGCCGTGGCCGCAGAAGTCGCGCACCACGCTCATGTGCTGGGCCTCGACGTAGGATTGGATGGCGGCCCCGATGTCGCCGGTGGTCGCACCCGGGCGGATGACCGAAACGCCGCGCATCATCGCTTCGTAGGTCACCTCGATCAGGCGCTCGGCGCGGCGCGGGATCGCGCCCACGGCAAACATGCGGCTGGAGTCGCCATGCCAGCCGTCGAGGATGAGGGTGACGTCAACGTTGACGATGTCGCCCTCCTTGAGCGGCTTCTCGCCCGGGATGCCGTGGCAGACCACGTGATTGACCGAGGTGCAGGTGGCCTTGCGATAGCCGCGATACATGAGCGTCGCCGGCACCGCCTTGTGCGCCAGCGCGAAATCGAGCACCAGCCGGTCGATCGTCTCGGTCGGCACGCCGGGCCCAATCTCGCCGGTGAGCATGTCGAGGCATTCGGCCACGAGCCGTCCCGCCTTGCGCATGCCTTCGAAGGCGGCCGGCCCGTGAAGCTTGATCTGTCCGGTTTTGCGTTGCGGCGCGAGTGCCGCGTCGACGTAACTCATCAAAGCATCGCGGCCGCGCCGCCTCCTCGCGGCTCATCCATTGCCGCCGCTCAAGCGAAATGTAAGCAAGGCTGCAGCGGACGCAAGCCGGGGGCCTTGCCTCGGCCGCAGCGGAGCGCGGGCCGCCGGTATCCGGAGATGTACCTACTCCGCGATCGGCACCGGCTCGGCCACCTCGATCCCTTCGCAGGTGATTCCGCAGCGGTAGGCGAGGGTTTCGACCCCCATGGCGCGCGCCGCATCGAATGCCACGCCATAGGCGGGGTCGATGTCGCGGGCGAGCTTAAAGCGCCGCGCCGAGCCGATCTGGATCAGGAACAGCATCACAGCGCGGGCGCCAGCTGCCGCCATGACGCCGAGATCGGCCAGGTGCTTGGCCCCGCGTTTGGTCACCGCGTCGGGAAATTCCGCCAACCCTGCCTCGCGCATGAGGTGCACATTCTTGATCTCGACATAGCACGGCGGGCGAGCCGGCGTTTCGAGCACGAAGTCGACGCGCGAATTCTTTCCGTACTTCACCTCGCGCCGGAGCGAGGCGTAGCCGCCCAGCTCGGGGATGGCGCCGGCGGCGATCGCCTCGGCGGCAAGGGCATTCGGATGGGCGGTATTGATGCCCACGAGCTCGGCGCCGCCGCCGAGATCGACCTCGATGAGCTCCCAGCTGTGGGCGAGCTTGCGCTTCGGATTTGCCGATTTCGACAACCACACGCGCGCGCCCGCTGCATTGAGACCGATCATCGATCCCGGATTGGCGCAGTGTACCGTCACCGTCTCGCCCGAGGGCAGGACGACGTCGGCGAGGAAGCGCTTGTAGCGCCGAACCAGCGTTGCAGGAAAGAGCGGAACGGGAAAACGCATGTTATGGAAGATTTTTAGCGGCGTCAGGGCGCATGCGGGTTACTGAACTCCCGCGGCTTGCAGGTATTGCAGATCGACGAAGCGCTCGGCGCGGGGAAGCGGGGCTTTGAGGATCCCGCCCTCGCCCATCAGGGCAATCGCCTGTTCCATTCCGCCGAGATTGATCTCGCCCAATTTAGGCAAGACGCGACGATCGGGCTCAAAGTAAAGCGCGAGGGTAAGCTTGGCATTCGCCTCGGCAAATCCGGTCGTGTCGACGATGGTCCTGATCAGTTGGTCGCGCTTGGCGGGGTCGCGAATGAATTTGAAGGCGGAAGATAGCGCGCGAACGTAACGCACGATGGCTTCTTTGTTGGCCCCAGCCCACGAGCGCCGGGCGGCGGTGACCGTATAGAGATATTCGGGGACGGCCTCGGTGGAAAGTCCGAGCAGGCGAAAACCCCGCCGCAATGCCACGAAGTCCTGTGGCTGGCCGAGCGGAACAGCATCGCAATCTCCCGCGATCAGGCAGGAGAGACGATCCGGCGTTCCATCGACGAACCTGGTGCGAAAATCATCTCTGCCAAGGCCATTGAGCGCCAGAAGCTTGCGGATGGCGATCGTGATCGAACCGGTTTCCGCCGCCACGCCGATCAGTTTTCCCTTGAGATCGGCATAAGTCTTGTTCTCCGGCTTGGCGACGAGACTGTAAATCGGGTTGTTGAACTCGGCGGCAATGGCGACCGCGTCGGAACCCGCAAGCGCGGCCTGAATCAAGAACGGCGTCGCGACGTGGCTGATGTCGGCCGTTCCGTCGTGCAGCGCGGCGATCAGCTTCTCGCCTCCACCCGGGACGGGAAGCATGCTGAAATCCAAGCCTTCGCGGACAAAATAGCCTTCGCGTTCCGCAACCAATAGCGGCAGCGCAAAGATACTGCGAAGCGCCGAATAGGCTTGGCCGTAGCGGAGCGGGATGGCCTCTGCCGCGGCGCTCTGACAGGCGCACAAGCACAGCAGCGCCGCGAGGATGGCACGCATGAATTCTCACTCCATCGCGGCAGTTATGCAGGCTCGCGTCGTCGCCCTAGGGGCGATCCAGCGCGCCTATGGCTTTGGCGCAAATTCCTGGTCTGGGAACGAAGATGCGTCGGGCACCTTGATGACGACAAAGGCGTGGTCGGTCGTGGCATGGCAGGCATTGCATCCTTTCGTCAGGCCTTCATAGGCCTCATCGAACTGACGCCGGTACTTGAGTTTGATGGCATAGTCGAGCAGCGTCAGCGGCTGGGATACGGCTGCATCGACCAAATCGGGTACCGGCAAGCCCTTCCAGCGAGGGACCGCCTTCGCTACGACTGCAAAGCCCTGCCTGAGTTCCTTAAGCATGTAGCCCGCGAGCGGCCAGTTCTCGGCGTTCCCAGCCAGTCCAAGCTTGGTGTGGCGCGGCTGGATCAGCATACTCATGAGGGCGCCCATCTGCGGATTGAACGGTGACGGCTCGGCGTTGGGATCCCCGAACGGGCTTTGCGCAGCCGTGCGGTCCGACAATACGGCTACCGACGCCATAATGACGACACCAACCATGCCTGCGATGACGGGACCGCGCATGTCGTTCGCCTCCTCGTTTGCTCGCCGATCCCGCGTCGCTCTAGATACGCTGCAGCGTGCATTCCGTCTCGATCGGGATCTTCGGATCGCTGCTCGGCGAGGAGCGTCGGACGACGCGCAGTTGCTTGTAGCCCGGCTTGTCGCAGGAGACCTCGACGTCTTTGGGATCGACCTCCTTGCCGAATCCTGGAACTTTGTAGGTGCCGAGAAGGTCGGTGCGCGTAACGACGCCGCCGCGATTTTTTACTCCCACGGTCACCTTGGCATCGGAGACGGTGGCGCCGCTCGCGTCCCGGACGAAACCGAAATAGGAAGGCCCTTCCTCTTCGCTATTATCGTCATCATCGCCGAAGCCCGCACCTCCAGCCCACGCGGCGAGCGAAACGGCACAGGTTATCGCGAGGATCGCGCCTGCCATCCGTCCAACACGCCGAATCGGGGAACTCATTCAACTCTCCACGAATTGCATCGCCCATCCCGGGCGCCGGGAGGCGTCGCGATATTCTAGCGGGTAAAAAACGGCGTCAGATAGTAGGCCAAGACGGCAAGCGCCCCGATTGGAACGAGCCATGCCCATCCCGGCCACAACCGCTGTTGCCATCTCGTGGGCGCAAAAAAGCTGATACCGGCGGCCGCGAACAGCGCCGCCACCACCGCCAGGGAGCGGGATTTCAGGAATTCCAGTTCAACAGTCGCCTTGTCGTAAATGAAGAGTGCGACCGTGTAGAAGATCAAATAGCCGACCGCGGCGACACAGCCGAAAAAGATCGCCCGCTGTACCCACTGCTCCGGAACGACGCCGGCTAGCCAGGCGAGGGCGAGCGCGCCGATGAGAGAAGTCAGCATCCAGCCGTACCAATACATCGCCGGGCCGCGCCGCTCTGGCGTCCACAGCACGTCAACTTCTCCGATCACAGGATGGTAGGTGACGAGCGGGAGGTTGATTTCCGTGCAGATCACGTAGATGACTGCGTAGGCAACGCCAAACACGATCGTAAAGACGACAACTTTGCTCGACGCCGTCACGAGCCAAATCCCCGCGCGTTATTGGCGATATGGCCGATGAGGAAATTTGCCCACACGATGATGGCCAGGAGCAGGGTCACGCTCTTGCGAGCGGCGGCACAATCCTCGGACAACGGCTGCCGCCAGAAGGCCCAGTACGCCGGCAGCACGATGAGTCCGATCGTCGCAACGTGCTCCTTCATCTCGAACACGCCGACGGTCTTGAAAAATCGAAGTTGTTCCAGCGCGAGGCGGGAAGTGAAACGGTACTGCGTGTATATCCATGCTCCCATGACGAAGGTGGCGAGGTAGAGAACGATGATCGCCGCCACGTAGGACGTGCTCGGAACGGCGCGGAATCGCGTCACGAAATTACCCGCCTTCGCGCGCACCGGCATCCAAACCGCTACCGCCTGATGCGTGATCGCCCCAAGCAACGCTACCGCCAAAAGCCCATGGATGATGAGGAGTGTCGTCCAGAAGGTCATGGGGCTGCCCCACTCAACGGCTTAGGGAGGGCAAGTTGCGAGACGGTGATTTGCTTTGGTGCGGCAAAGCCCAGGCATGGTGACGCACGCACGAGCGGCTAGTTGCCCGCCATATCATCCAGAGTCGGGCAGGGGCGCTTTTCCATCGGGGTTTCGTAGTCCCGGTAATTCGTCTTATCCATCACGACGGCCTTCAGGCTTACTTCTTTCGGCGTCGGCTGCTTGCGTAAATTGCGGATGGCGATCTGAGTGCCGAGACAGCCTTGAACGAAACCATTGTAGTCGCCGCTACCCAAAATGTCACCGGACTTGACGAAGTCGATCACTTCCTTGCTGGCATTGATGCCGACGACCAGCGCCTTCCTGTTTGCCGCTTTCAGCGCTTCGACCGCGCCGATCGCCATCGGATCATTGGCCGCGAGCACGCCGTCGATCTGTGGATAGAGCCGCAGGAAGCTCTTCATCACCTCGACCGCCGGCGTGCGGGCATAATTCGCCGATTTCGAAGCGAGGAGCTTCACGTCGGGAAACTCCTTGACCGCGTCCTTGTAGGCCTTCACCCGTTCAACGCTGGTCGGAAGGTTGTCTGGACCTTCAAGGATGACGACGTTCCCCTTCTTGCCCATCGCGTTGATGAGGTAGCGCGCAGTCGCGAGGGCGAGCTGATAGTCGTCGGTTCCCACATAAGCGACGACACTGCCGCCGGCGAGCCGCTCGTTCACGTTGGTCACCGGAATCCCTGCCGCATTGAGCTTGTCGACCGCCGGCACCATGACCCCGGGATCGAACGGGGCGAGCACGACTGCATCGGGCTTGGCGCGCACGAGCTCGTCGACAAGGCCGAGTTGCTCGGCAGGCGTTTCGTTTCTCGGAATGAAATGAATGATCTGGGCGTCGAGGGATCTGGCCGCCGTCTCTCCGCCGATGCGCACACCGCGAAGAATGGGATTGGAGGGATTACGGGTGAAGGTTGCAATGGTCTCGCCTTTGGCCGGCAAGAGTGCGCTCACGTTGAGGACAGCGATCGCGGCTGCGAAGCAGGCGGCATGACGTCTCTCCGAAACTTTCTGCTTGGGTAGGACAGCCATCATGCCCTCCGTAAGCACGTCAGTGGAAAAGGATGAGGGGGCGGCGCGGGCGCCGCCCCCTGCAATCTCGTGAGCACCGCGGCAGTCACTTCGCGAGCGGATCCGGGCGCAGCTGGAAATGCACGGCCATGGGTTTCATGCCCTTGCCGCCTTCGATCAGCCAGGGCGTCCGATCGCCGCTCGACGTCCACAAGCCGCGGCCCTTCCAGCCGGCATTTGGATCGTCGATACGGCCGTCGAATCCCTTGGCATAAAAGCCGAGCGGATAGGGCACCCGCAGGGAGATCATCTTGCCGTCTTTGAGCGCTACCAGTCCGTCCATGAGATTGGCGGTCGACATCGGCACGTCCTTGCCTAGGCCGAATGTGTCGTGCTGATCGACCCAGCTGTAGTAGCTCGACTCCGCGCTGTTCTCGCCGATGCCTTCGAAGCCGGGTCCCGGATACTCGTAGAACGACCAGCCCTCGGGGCACTGATCACCGGTCGCCTTGGGCCCGTTGAGCGGACCCTTGCACTTGCGGCGGTCGAAGCTGCCGATATGGCCGCTCGCGAGCGATACCCAGACTACGCCCTGGCTGTCGATGTCGCCGCCGCGCGGACCGAATCCGGGCAACGGCACATTGTAGATTTCCGCGAGCGCCGACTCCGGCGGGTTGGAGCCCGGATCGAGCCGTACGACCGAGCCGGGATTCGCTCGCAGCGTGCCACAGACCGAGCCATCGACCGGGCTCGGCATTACCGCGTAGAACACTTGGGCGATGCGCTTGTCCTTGGTTGGATCGACCGGCTGGTTGGGCTCCACATAGTCATCCCGCTTGCCGTTGCCGTTGGTGTCGAGGATGAGCGCGGTCCAGCCTTGCGATTTCGCCGCGTCGCCGGTCTCCTCGAACAGTTTGGTGTTGACCCAGCCCACGACACCGCCGCCGCCACCGCTCGACGTCCATAGCGTCTCGTTGGCGTCGTGGCCGAATTGCAGGTGATGCGTTTGGAAGCAGGTGTCGACGAAGGTGTACTTCATCGTCTTGGGGTCGAGAATCGAGACCGCACGATGCGTCTGCTCGAGCGGGAACAGCTTGGCCGAGGGATGTTCGGAGCCTTTCTTGCAGAAGTCCGGGTTCTTGGGGCCGCGCACCGCCGCTGCCATCCACACCCGACCTTGCCTGTCGAACATGGAATTGTGGTTGTTAACCTTGGTGTCGTAGAGCTTCTCCTCGCCCCAATACGGCGAAGGCCCGAGCGGCTTGTCCATGGCCGCGTGTCCCTGTCCGAGCCCTTCCGGGGTGTCCGCATCGCGCACCGGAGCCTTGAAGTTGGTGACGGTGTGGGTCTTCGGATCCAAGATCGGGATGACGTCGGTCGAATATTCGGGCGAGCCGAACACCGGACCGTAGGCATTGACGGTCGGATAACGGCGGTCCGAGGCGATCAGATCGTGCAAATACTTCTTCGGGTCGCCCCAATCCCACGTGGTGACCACGACGTTGCGCTCGAGCCCTTGCGGCCGCGTCGGCTTGTGCTTGGGTAACTCGCCGTTGGCGATCCGTTGGGTCCAGTCCGCGAAGTACTTGATCGGCGCGCCGGCTAGTTGGCCCGCCGCGATGTTGACCATCAGCGCCCCGGACTGCCCGGCCTGGATGCGGCGCATCCACGCCTCCGCGTGGTTCGAGAATTTCCCCAGCCCCGGCGGCAGCGTCCGCGTCGACAATTGGCCCAGCTGATGGCAGCCGACGCAGCCGTTATTCTTCATCAGGTTGAGCCAGTCGGTCTGCTTGATCTTGTCGGGAATCTCGCCGTCCTTCTTGCCGAACTCGTCCGCGTCCGGGATCTTGAGCATCGCGTACCAGTAGATCGCCGGGTAGTACTGCGCCGCCGCCGCTTCGTTCGGCGCCGGCACCGCGCGCAGCTCGAGCTGTTGACCCGGCTGGCCGTCGACCTTAGGGGAATCGACGAGACCGTAGCCGCGCACCCACACCTTGTATTTGGCTTTGGGGAGATCAGGCACGACGTACCGGCCCTGGTCGTCAGTCACGACCATCTTCGCGAAGCGGGTGGGAAGATCGGTGGTTTCCGCGATCACCCAGACGCCGGCCTCCGGGCCGTTCGCGCCGGTCACGACGCCACCGATATCGTCCTCGTCGATGGCCACCGCTCGCGGTTGCTGCGCGGCAAGTTCGATCGCCGAGCCCGCCAACGCCGCCGCGACAGCAATCGCTGCCACGCCGAGATAGAGGCTGCTTCTGGTTGTCATGGTCACTCCCTCCTTGGCTTCCCGCTTCCAGGCCCGCTATGTATCAGGCTCGATGGCGGAATATCTCGTCGGATTGTCGGCCGAAATGGCGAGGCTGTCCATCACCTCCGCCGCAAATCGCGCATGCCTTAGCGGGGGCGCTGCGTGCGTGCGTTTGGCGCCGCCTCAGTTCACGAACGAGCCGCCGCGGTCTTCCTCGATATGGATGCGCACGATCTCGTCGAACAAACTCTCGGCTTTGAAGCCGAGCTCGCGCGCGCGGCGCGCCTCAATGCGCTGCGGCCAACCCGCGACGATGCGCGCGACCAACGGGTCCTCGGCGCGGCGAATGCGCGCGGCAACACGATCGCCGGCGATGCGGCGCAGCGACGCGATCTGCTCGGCGACGGTGCAGCACACGCCCGGCATGGAGAGATTGACGCGCGGAGCGATCGCGTCGCGCGGCAGCGCCGCCGCGTGGATGAGGAAGCCGACCGCGGCGCGCGGGCTCGCATGGGTGTGCACGACCGTCTCCGCAACCGGCAGCACGGCGTCCTCCCCGGCGAGCGGCTCGCGGATGATCCCGGAGAAGAAGCCCGAAGCGGCTTTGTTGGGCTTGCCCGGCCGCACAACGATGGTCGGCAGGCGAATGCCAATGCCGTCGCAGAAGCCGCGCCGGCTATAGTCGGCAAGCAGCGCCTCCCCCATCGCCTTCTGAGTCCCGTAGGAGGTGAGCGGCGTGAGATGAAAATCGTCGGGGATCGTGGGCGGGAACGGTGCGCCGAACACCGCAATCGACGAGGTGTAGACGAGCCGCGGCCGGTAGCCGTCGCCGCCGGCGCGGATCGCCTCGAACAGCGCGCGCGTGCCGTCGAGATTGACGCGATACCCCTTGTCGAAATCGAGTTCGGCTTCGCCCGAGACGACCCCGGCGAGGTGAAAGACGACATCGGGGCGGCCGGCGATCGTTTTGGCGCCCTCGCCGGGCGCCGCCAGGTCGGCGGCGACGGTCTCGACTTTTCCCGTGAACGCTTCTGGCTTGGGTGGGGAAATCACGTCGAGCAGGGTCAGCTTGTCGATCGGCTTGTCGGCGAGCGCGCCGTCTTTGCCGAGGCGCTCGGTGAGCTTTCTGCCGATCATGCCGGCCGCGCCAGTGATGAGGATATGCACGCGCCTCTGCTCCCTGAAGCGTCGTGACCGTCGAGTCTTCGCGCCGCTTTTGCCGGCGCCTCCGGTCAACGCGCTCTAACCCACCGCGTTCAATTCGCGCACGCGGTTCAACTCGCTCAAGCTTGTGCGCTGCCGTCCCTGCGCATCGAAGTTCTCGGGTGCGAGCCAGCGCTCGAAGGCCGCCTTGCGCGCCGGCCATTCGCTATCCAGCATCGAGTAATACGCCGTGTCGCGGCTGCGCTCCTTGGTGATCATGTGGAAGCGCAGAATGCCCTCGAACACGAATCCGTAGCGCACGGCGGCCCGGCGCGAGGCGGCGTTGAGCGCATTGCACTTCCATTCGTAGCGCCGGTAACCGAGCGTCTCCAAGGCGTAGCGCGCGAGCAGATATTGCGCTTCCGTTCCGAGCGGCGTGCGCTGCAACGCCGGCGAATAGAGAATATTGCCGACCTCGATCACGCGCATGGCGGGGCGAATCTCCATCAGCGTGGCGATGCCGAGCGCTTGACCGGATCGATCGATGATCGCGTAGGAATAGGGATCCTCGAGCTTCACGCGGCCGGCAAGCCATGCGGAGAACGAAGCGGAGTCTGCGAGCGGGCCATAGGACATGTACGTCCAGATGTGGTCCTGGCCCTGGACGGCCTTCCACAAGCCGGCGTCGTGACGCTGCGCCAGCCTCTCCACGCCGCCATAGCGGCCCTCGAGCGTCACCGGGGAGGGACGTTGCGCCGGCGTCGCGTCGACCGGCAACCCGACCGGCTGCCCGGTGATGGGATGCGGCTCGGATGCACTCGTCATCGCTTCTTCACATCCTCGCGGAAGAAGGCGTTGAGTTCGGGATTGCTCATGGTGCCGGCCAAGCTGTCGAATTTGCCGTTCTCGGCGATATCGCGCGCCACGCGAATGACGGCGGTCCAGGCGACGCGCGCGAGCGTGCCGCCGAGGCTGATGCGGCGAACGCCGAGCGCAGCGAGATCGTTCACCGTGAGCTCGGTTGCGGCCGACATCAGAAAGTTCACCGGTTTCGGCGCCACCGCTTTGACCACCGCCGCAATCTCGTCGCGAGTTTTGATGCCGGGCGCATAGAGGCAATCGGCGCCGGCCGCCGCGAATGCCTTGAGGCGGCGCACTGTCTCCTCGAGATCAGGTCGGCCACGGATGAAGCCTTCGCTGCGGGCGGTAAACATCACATCGCCGCCGGCCGCGTCGATTGCGGCGCGCGCGGCGCGCACACGCGCCAGCGCCAGCTCGAAGTCGTAGAGCGGGACCGCGGGATCGGAAGTCGAGTCCTCGATCGAAAGCCCCGCGACGCCCGTTTCGACGCAGAGCTTCACGCTCTCCGCCACGCCCTCGGGCGCATCGGCAAAGCCGCCTTCGAAGTCGGCATTCAGGGGAACGTCAGTCGCCGCCGCGATTTCGCGGAAATGGGCAAGCATCATGGCGCGGGGCACGGCCCCGTCGGCAAGGCCTTGGGTGAAGGCAAATCCCGCGCTGGTGCTAGCGAGCGCCTTGAATCCCAGCCCTTGCAGATAGCGCGCGGAGCCCACGTCCCAGGGATTGGGGATGACGAAGCATCCTTGCGCGTGGAGCTTGCGGAACGTTGCGCGTTTTTCAGCGGGGCTGGGCATGAGCGAGGCGCTTTCTCGGAGTTGGACAGGGCAATTGTGTGTTGACTTCGGCGATGTGAACAGAGCAGGGCGTTTTCTCGACTGAGTGCATTATGTCGCCGGCGCGGTCGCGGGATATTGCGGCGGCGCCTGCACAGTGGGCGCTGCGGCCGCGAGGATCTCCTGCGCTGTACCGTGTCGCGGAGGATAGATGCGCTTGCGATTGATCATCTCTTTTATCGCTTTCGCCTCGTGTCCGGTCGAGAATACGCGGCGGTCCCATCCCATAGTATAGAGTGCGCCCCAGCCACCGAGATCGAGCACGGTCACGTACCAGTCGATCCGCAGGGGAAGCATGGGTTCACTGAACAGGTCGGCGACCACATTGTGGCCGGCGAAACGCCCCATGGGCCGCGCGAACTGACACGACATGACGGTGGAGTGCACGCCATCGACGAGGCTCGAAGCAACGTCGCCCGCAGCGAAGACGTTCGCCAGCCCGGCAACTCGCATGAAGGGATCCACGGCGACGCGGCCCAGGGCGTCGCGCGTGCCAGGCAGGGCTGCCGTCAACGGGTTTGCCCGCATGCCCCCGCACCACACCACCGTTTGCGCAGGAATGATCTCGCCGGAGGCAAGCGTGACGGCGCCGGCGTCAATGGCGCTCACCTTCGCGCCAAGGCGCGTCTCGATACCGAGCGACGTGAGCGCATCACAAATCACCGGCCGCGCATGATCGCCGATCGTCGCTCCGACGAGAGGATTGGGATCGAGGAGGATCACGCGCCCTGCGCCATTCGCCAGCGCGCGGCGAAGTTTCGCCGGCATCTCAGTTGCAACTTCAATCCCGGTAAAACCCGCACCAACGACCACGACGGTCGAGCGCCCTTGCGATGGCGGGCGAGTGCCCAGCGACGCAATATGGGCGTTGAGCCGAACCCCGGCCGCGTAGGTATCAACGTCAAAGCCGTACGCCGCGAGACCGGGAATCGGGGGGCGCACCAATTGGCTGCCCAGGGCTAGCACGAGCCTTTCGTAGGCCAAGTATTCCCGGCCGCGCGGCCCGGCGACGATGACCTGCTGCCTGGCAATGTCGATCGCCTCAACCTCGGCGGTGAGATGTTTGACGCCGATCGGATCGAACACCTCAGGGAGCGGAATGGCGAGGTTGCCGAGGTCCGGCTCGTAATTCCGCACGCGGATGCCGTGATAGGGATTGCGCTCGACGACGAGGATCTCGACCTGTCCCCGCGGAATGCCGAGTTCGGCAAGCTTGCGCGCCGCGCCCACCGCGGCCCACAAACCGGCGAACCCAGAACCGAGCACAAGAATGCGCGCCATGCTCAACGATAGCACGGCGTCGCCTTACCGCACTACTCGGCCTCGCAGTTCACGCGAGTTGCGGAGTCCCAGACAAAATTGACAATCGTAAGTTAGCGCGATTGAACACGTAGAATCGCAACGCGCATGCCGATAGGATGGATCGCCCGCCGCGTCCATACCCGCCGAAAGAGTTGGGTGAAGCGGCGCCATTGCGCTCGAGGGAGGGCTCGCCATGCCGTCGTTCGCCGAACACGCCGCCAGCCGGCGTAAATTCCTGCGCTTCCTGGCAGGGAGTCCGCTCTTCGCCGCGGGCGCGGCGTTTGCCGGCGAAGGGCTCATGCCGCGCACCAGACTTCCCGATCCGTTGATGTGGGCGCCCATGCAGGCGGGTGAGTTGATCAAGTCTCCCAAGGAGGCGATCAACGTCTTCGACTTCGAGCCGGTGTGCCGGCAGAATGTTCCGCCCGCGCATTTCGGCTACATGGCCTCCGGCATCGACGACGAGGTCACGCTGCGCGCCAACCGCGAGGGCTTCTTGAAATTCCAGCTCCGCCCGCGCCGGCTCGTCGACGTCAGCAAGGTCGACATGTCGACCGACATCCTCGGCGTGAAATATGCGAGCCCGATCGTGCTCGCGCCGATCGGCGGCCAAAGATCCTTTCACGACGAAGGCGAGGTCGCTTCCGCGCGTGCCGCCAAGGCCGGCGACCATCTGCAAATTTTGTCGACCGCCACCAGCCTCGGGGTCGAGGACGTGGCCAGTGCGCGCGGCCAACCGATCTGGTACCAGCTTTACGCCACCAACAAATGGGAGGTGGCGCAGGCCATGGTGAAGCGTGCGGAGAAGGCGGGCTGCCTTGCGGTGGCGGTAACGGTCGACCGCTCCGGCGGCCGCAACCAGGAGACTCTGTTCCGCCTGCGCCCCACCGACACGCGCGACTGCAACGCCTGCCACGATCGCTCCAGCCTCCAGGCGAGCATGCGAACCCGCGCGATGTATCAAGGACTCGATCTTTCCGGGCTCACCAATACGCAATCCTCCGCGATGACCTGGGATTTCCTCAAGCGGCTGCGCGATACCACCAAGATGAAGATCGCGATCAAGGGCATTCTCGCCTGGGAGGACGCGGTGATCGCCGCCGACAACGGCATCGATGCTATCATCGTGTCCAATCATGGCGCCCGCAGCGAGGATTCCGGGCGTTCGACCATCGACGCGCTGCCGGAAATCGTCGAGGCAGTGCACGGACGCATTCCGATCGTCGTCGACAGCGGCTTCCGCCGCGGCTCTGATATCGTCAAGGCGCTGTGCATCGGCGCCAATGCGGTATGCGTCGGCCGGCCTTACATCTGGGGCCTGGGCGCCTTCGGCCAAAGCGGTGTCGAGCGCGTGCTCGAGCTTTACGC
>Ga0307277_10000512_pt1 | contig 14413 bp, 10 predicted proteins | sample ER_DNA_116_FD_194473 | JGI IMG/M metagenome (GOLD analysis project Ga0307277, IMG submission 194473) | Bulk soil microbial communities from the East River watershed near Crested Butte, Colorado, United States - ER_DNA_116 | ecosystem: Environmental > Terrestrial > Soil > Floodplain | place...
GGCTGGCGGCCGACGTTGGCGGAACGTTCACTGACGTCGCTGCTTTCGACGAGACGACTGGAGAGCTACGCCTCGGAAAAACGCTCACCACCCCGAACCGGCTGGTCAGCGGCGTGGAGGCGGGGGTAACGAAGGCCGGAACGCAATTCTCCTGCGCGCGCCTCTTCCTTCACGGTACGACCGTCGCGATCAACACCATTTTGGAGCGGACCGGAGCGCTGTGCGCGTTGCTGACCACTCAAGGCTTCCGCGATATCTACGAAATCGGCCGCGTCAATCGGCCGGAATCCTACAATCTCTTCTTCCGGCGCCACAAGCCGTTGATCGAGCGCGACCTGCGCTACGAGGTCCGCGAACGCATGGATGCGCAAGGCAAGGTGCTCATTGCGCTCGACGAGGAGCAAGTACGCGCGGCGGTTGCCGATGCTGCCGGCCAGGGAGTGCAGGCGATCGCGATTCTATTCCTGCACTCCTACCGCAATCCCGCCCACGAGCAGCGGGTGAAGGAAATCATCGAGGAAACCCATCCGCATCTCTTCGTCACCGCCTCGCACGAGCTTTCGCAGGAATATCGCGAATTCGAGCGCACCTCCACGGCGGCGGCGAACGCCTATATCGGACCGCGTGTGCGCAGCTATCTCGGCGAGATGGGCGAGCATCTTGAGGCCGCCGGTTTTGCCGGTGACTTTCTGATCGTGCAGTCGACCGGCGGCCTGTTCGGCGTCGAGGAGGCGCAAAGCGCATGCATCCGCATGCTGGAATCCGGGCCCGCGGCCGGCGTCATCGGCACCAAGGCGCTGTGTGACGGCATCGGGCTCAAGAACGCGATCGCGTTCGACATGGGCGGCACCACCGCGAAAGCGGGGGTCATCCATGACGGCAGCGTGCTGATGACGGGGAACTCCCTCGTCGGCGGTTATGCCACCGGGCTGCCGGTGCAGATTCCGATGATCGATATCCAGGAGGTCGGCACCGGCGGCGGGTCTATCGCTCGCGCCGAGATGGGTGCGCTTACCGTCGGGCCGGAAAGCGCCGGCGCCCAGCCCGGTCCCGTGTGCTACGGATTGGGCGGGGCCGAGCCCACCATCACCGATGCCAATCTCGTCCTGGGACGGCTGAGCGCCGAGCGCTTTCTTGGCGGCGAGATCAAGCTCGACGTCGACGGCGCAAGGCGCGCGCTCGCTACACGCGTCGCCGCGCCGCTCGGCCTCGATCTCACCGCGGCGGCCGACGGCATTCTGCGCATCGCCACCACCAAAATGTCGCACATGGTGCGCTGGGTCACCACCGAGCGTGGCTTAGACGCCGCCGATTTCACCCTCGTCGCTTATGGTGGCGCCGGACCCCTGCACGCGGCGATGGTTGCGCGGGAACTGCGCATCGCCAAGGTCGTCATCCCGCGCGCTCCCGGGCATTTTTCCGCCTATGGCATGCTGGTTGCGGAACTGCGGCGCGATTTCGTCAAGACCTGGTTCATGCCGCTCGCCGACGCGTCGTTCGCGGCCGTGGAGGCGATCTACGCAGAGATGGAGCGCCGCGGCCGCGAGGCCGTCCGCCGCAGCGAGGTTTCCGTCGCCGGAATCGCCGTAGAGCGTTCGGCGGACATGCGCTACGTCGGGCAGGAGCACGCGGTCACTGTCGAGTTGCCGCTCGAGCTGTTCCAGGCCGAGGATCGCGATGGAATCAAGGCGCGCTTCGACGCCGTGCACGCAACGCGCTACGGCTATTCGGCCCCCGGGGAGAGGGCCGAGATCGTCAGTCTGCGCAGCGCGGTCACGGGCTTGCTGCGCAAGCCGGCATTCGAACCGATCGCCGCAGGCAATACCGCGCCTCCGGCGGTCGCTTTTCGCGGCGCACGTCCTGTCTATTTTGCCGAGGCGGGCTGCTGGGTCGATACCCCAAGTTATGATCGCGCAGCGCTGCTCGCCAAAAACCGCATCACCGGCCCGGCATTGGTTGAGGAATATGCGTCCACCACCGTCGTGCATCCCGGCGATGCCGTCGCGGTCGACGCTTTCGGCGATCTGGTGATCGAGGTTTTGCGGAGCTGAGCATGGATGCCGCGCTGAAACCCAAGGTCTCGTCTGCCGGCTACCGGCCGGATCCGGTGACGACGGAAATCGTGCGCAATGGTCTCATCGCCGCAACCGAAGAGATGAAGACCAATCTGATGCGCACCGCCTACAACATGATCATCTACGAGGCGCTCGATTTCACCGTCGGCCTGTTCGATGCAGAGGGCAATACCGTTTCGATCGGGCTCGGACTGCCGATGTTCATTCGCGGCATGAGCGACACGGTCAAAACCAAGCTCGCGCATTACGGCGTCGAGAACCTCGACCCCGGCGACATCCTCCTGACCAACGATGCCTATATCACCGGCAGCCACCTCAACCACATGACCTTCACCGTGCCGATCTTTCACGATGGCGAGGTGGTGGGATTCTCCTGCTGCATGGCGCACTGGCCCGACGTCGGCGGCACGCTCGACGGCGCCACGACCGACATCTTTTCCGAAGGCCTGCAGATGCCGATCGTGAAGATCTACCGCAAGGGCGTGCCGAACGAGGAACTCATCTCCATCATCCGGACCAACGTGCGTCTGCCCGAGCGGGCGATGGGAGACTTTCGCGCTCAGATCGCCGCGGTCAAGACTGGCGAGCGGCGCTTCCTCGAAATGATCGACAAATACGGCCACGACGCCGTGGTCGGCGGCATCGAAGCCATCATGCAGCACAGCGAGGCCGCCACGCGCGCGCGCCTGCGCGAGATTCCCGACGGCATCTACGAGGCGGAATCCTTCATGGATGACGACGGCGTACGGCTGGGCGAGCGGGTGCCAATCCGCGTGCGGGTCGAGATCGCGGGCGAACGGATGAAGGTCGACCTCACCGACGTGGCGAAGCAGGTGGCGGGCTTCTACAACTCCGGCGAGACGGCGGGCCGATCCTGCTGCCAAGTCGCATTCAAATGTCTGACCTCGCCGCTCGATCTTCCCATCAACGACGGACAGTTCCGGGCGCTGGAAATCGTGCTGCCGCCCGGACGTGTGGTCAGTGCGCTCAAACCCGCCGCGATGCGCATGTGGATGACCTATCCGATGACCATCATCGACACGATCTTCAAGGCGCTCGCACCTGCGATCCCCGAGCGCATCATCGCCGGCCACCACGCCGATCTTGTCGTCGGGCGCGTCAATGGCCGCCGGCCGCGGGACGACAGCTTCTACATCTATCTCGGCGGCCTGATCGGCGGCGGTTGGGGCGCCAAGCACAACGGCGACGGCCGCAACGCCACCATCGCGATGAACGACGGCGACACCCATAACGGGCCTTCCGAACAGGTCGAGGCGAAATATCCGCTGCTGGTCGAGCGCTATGCGCTACGCCCGGATTCGGGCGGGCCTGGCCGTTTCCGCGGCGGGCTGGGCTGCGAGCAGGTGGTGCAGGCGCGCCATGAGCTTCGTTTCAACTCGCAGATGGATCGCGTGAAGTGCAAACCGTGGGGTCTCGCAGGCGGGCTGTGCGCCGCCGGCAATTCGGTCGCGATCCACCGTTTCGCAGCGGTGCAGGAACAGCGTTTCCACAACGGCAAGGCACTCAACCAGGTCCTGCACGCGGGCGATGCCTACATCCTGCGCTCCGGCGGCGGCGGCGGCTTCGGATCGCCGCTCGATCGCGACCTCGAGAGCCTCGCGCGCGACGTGCGCTGCGGCTATGTGAGCAGACAGGCGGCCGAGACATATTACGGCGCGGTGTTCGCGCCCGGTTCGAATACGATCGACTCGGCGGCGACCACCGCGCGGCGCGCCGAGATGCAGCGGCAGGGATTACCGCATGACGAACCGATTGCGGATACCGGCGTGCCGCCGCCCGCTCCATCCCACGCCCATGCACATGACCACGCGCACGAGAAACTCAGTGAGGAGGAGCGAGTGGCGTTGGCGATGACGGGCCGGTGTTGCTCGTAGAAGCTGCGTGGCATTGGCCCCGCAACGGCAGCGGCTGCTCGTCGAGCATGGCTTGGATCGCGGCCCGCGTCGTCGTCATGTCGAGCCCGTGCTGCGCGATGAGGTCCTGGCAGTCGGCCGCGATCGCCTCGACATCCTGCATCAGCTTGAGCCGCTTGAAACGGTCGTCGTAGTGCAGACCCATGCTCTCGCCGACGATCTCCAGCACGTTGATGATGCGGAAGGGATAATCCCGTTCATGCGCGCACAGCTCGCGGTGATCGGCATGGTAGACCGCGACCAGCGCATCGACCCCGGCCCGCTCCGCGGCGTCGAGTTCGTTCCTCTGCAACTCGCGCCGATAGGCCGGAAGCGCGCGGAAATAGTTGCTCATTAGTCCGACCGCCGGTTGTCCGAGATCGATGAACTCGACGCCTGGCACCGCCCGCAGGATATCCTCGGCGGCCTCGACCACGCCCTTGATCCCGGGGTGACGATGCAAGGCAACGCGCATATCCACCCGCCGGGTGAGCAGCGGCCGCAGCCGGTCGAGATTCCCGCGCAGGAATAGCATGAACGGCGTCATCTCGAACGGGCGCGCCGCGCGGGTCTTTTCGATGGTGGGCAAGGTCGTCTCGGTGAACTGCACGTGACAACTCGGGCACCAGGACACCACTTGTCCGGACTTGCTGCGCGCGAGCTTGTCCATCGTGCTCTCGGCGAAGCGGCCGGAGGTGGCGATATCGCCCGTTCGCATTTGCACGATGCCGCAGCAATGCGCCGGGCCGCCGAGCACCTGATAGGTGACGCCGAGCGCGTCCATGATATCGAGCGCCAGCAGCGCAATGTGCGGGGTCTTGAGCACGTTGCAGCCAGTGTAGAACACGAAATCCGGCGGCGTGTCGGGCTGCGGATTGCCTTTCTGGCCGAGGCGCGCCAGCAGCGTGTCGCTGAGTTGCATCTGTGAGATATGGGTGACCTCGCGCGCCACCTTGCGGAAGCCTTCGACGCCCTGGCGGCGCTGCTCGCCGGGCTCTTCCCTGCGCCGCGCCATCGCCACCCGGGCCATACCGAGCAGAAAGCGCGGGTTGACACCGTAGTCGCAGGCCTTGATGCACTCGCCGCTGAGGACGCAAGCGGTCGCCCATTTGCGCGAGGCATCCGGGCCGTCGCCGGTCCGCAGAATGTCGATGATGCCGGCGATCACCGCGGGTGGCTCGGCATCGACTCCACCGGGACCCGTGACCGGGCAGACCTCAACGCATTTGCCGCAGCGCGTGCAAGCATCGGCCATCGCCGTAACGCGTGCGGAGAGCGCGCTTTCGAAGGTTTCGGTCATGCATCCTCGCAGTATCTGCCGCGAGACTACAGCGCCGGCGCGGGGAGTTGAAGCCGGTTGTGCGCGTGACTGTTTGTCGTGCAACGGAGCCGCTAGGACGTCACCGCGATGCCCTGCACCTCGATCATCATCTCCGGCTGGGCGAAGCCCTGCACGGTAATCGCGGCGCTCGCCGGGAAGTCCTTGCCGAACAATTCCGTGCGCAGCTCGGTCATGCGGGTGGTATAGCGCGCGTCGATCAGGAACACGGTCATGGTCACCATGTCGCTGAGCTTCGCGCCGGCCTCGGCGAGTGTCTTCTCGATATTGCGGAAGGTCTGCTTGAACTGCGCGTCAAAATCGCCGACGAGCGATTTGCCGGTGTCGTCCGTTTGCCCGGTGTGCCCGGCGATATAGATGGTCCGACCGGTGCCTTCAGTGATTACGCAAGGCGAGAACGCGCGTTTGACCTGCCAAGTGCCGCGAACGAACGATTTTTTCATGGTTGCTCCGATTGTAGTGGTGCACTCCGCAGTCAACCCGAGTTGACGTCGCGCATCGTGCGCCAGATCCGCTCCGGCGTCGCCGGCATCTCGACGTGGCGTACGCCGAGATGCGAGAGCGCGTCCACCAGCGCGTTGGCAACGGCGGGCATGGCGCCGACGCAGCCCGCCTCGCCTGCGCCCTTGACCCCCAGCGGGTTCGTCCTAGTCGGCACCGGATTGCTCTTGACGTCGACCGCGCTGATGTCGGTCGCACGCGGCATGGCGTAATCCATGAACGATCCGGCGAGATTTTGCCCGTCGCCGTCGAACTTGATGTCCTCCATCAAAATTTGGCCGATGCCTTGTGCCACCCCGCCGACGATTTGCCCCTTCAGCAGCAACGGGTTGATGACCGTGCCCACGTCATCCACCACGCTGTAGCGTACGATCTCCACTTCACCGGTCTCCTCGTCGATCTCGAGCTCGCAGATGTGGCAACCGTTGGGAAAGTTCTGCACCGGCGCAAAGTAAGTCGCGGTTGCGATGAGCCCGACATCCATGCCTTTGGGCAGCTTGCTCGGCTCCATCGCCTCCTTCGCCACATCCTTGATGGTGAGGGTGCGGTTGGTCTTGGGGCTGGAGAACACGCCATCGGCAAAGTTGACATCCGCGGCGTCGACCTCGAGGAGATGGGCGGCGATCGTTTTGGCCTTGGCGATGATCCGCTCGGCGGCTGCGTCGACCGCCGAGCCGCCGATGGTGGCCGAGCGCGAGCCGCCGGTGCCTTCGCCGACGAAGACTTGATCGGTGTCGCCTTGCACGTAGTGCACCTCGTCCGGGTCCAGCCCGAGACGGTCGCACATGATCTGCTTGAAAATCGTTTCGTGGCCCTGGCCGTGGGTAATGCTGCCGGCCAGCAGCGTGGCCGCCCCCGACTTGTCGAACCGTATCTCGGCGCCTTCGAAGCCTTGTGCGGCCGCGCGCTCGATGGTGTTGGAGAGGCCGACGCCGCGCAGCTTGCCTCGCTTGCGCGCCTCGGCGCGCCGACGCTCGAATCCGCCGAGATCGGCGAGCGCCAGCGCCATATCCATGCTCTTCTCGAACTCGCCGCTGTCGTAGGTGAAGGTGAGGCCGGTCTTGAACGGCATGGCATCCGGCGCGATGTAGTTCTTGCGTCGCAGTTCCGCGGGATCGATGCCGAGCTCGTCGGCGGCGAGATCGACCATGCGCTCGATCACATAGGCGGCTTCCGGCCGGCCGTTGCCGCGATACGGCCGCACCGGATTGGTGTGCGTGAACACGGCGGTGACGTCGGCATGGATGGCAGGCGTGCGATAGACGCCGGCGAGTGTGCCGATGTTGCCGGTGAAGGCCGGCATGCCGGTTTGCAGATATGCGCCGATGCTGGCGATCGTGTGCACTCGCAGGCCGAGAAAGATACCGTCGCGGTCTAGCGCAAGCTCGGCATGGGTGACATTGTCGCGCGCCTGCGCGTCGCTCAAGAACGATTCTGAGCGTGTAGAGATCCATTTGACCGGCCGGCCCAGGACCTTCGAGGCCAGCAGCACCAGCGCAACTTCGTTGTAGACCGCCGATTTCATTCCGAAGCTGCCGCCGATGTCCCCTGCCACCACCCGGATCTTGCTCTCCGGCACTTTGAGGATCGGCGCCAACTCGGCGCGGAAGGGATGGGCGCGCTGCAGCGTGGTGTAGATCGTGTAGCGGCCGTCGGCCGCATTGTAGTCGCCGATCGAACCACGCGGCTCCATGCTCGCGGCAGTGATGCGGTTGATCACGAAGCGATGCTTGACGATGTGATCGGCCCTGGCGAAGGCGGCGTCGGTCGCGGCCTTGTCGCCGAAGAGTTGCACGAAGCCGATATTGTCGGGGCACTCCTCCCAGACCCGGGGCGCGCCCTCGGCGGCGGCCTGCGCGGTCGACACGACCGCGGGAAGCGACTCGTAATCGACCACGATCAATTCGGTCGCGTCCTGGGCTTGAACGAGCGTCTCCGCCACGACGAAGGCGACGTAGTCACCGGCCCAGCGCACGTGATCTTTGACAAGGGCGGCATAGGGAGGGCGAAAGCTGCCGCCGTCGCGGCGCTTGAGCCCATTGGGGACCGGCAAGTCCCCCCATCCCGAGGCCTGCCAGTCCCCTCCGGTGAGCACCGCGAGCACGCCCGGCGCCCCCTTCGCCCTGCTTGTATCGATCGAGCGAATGCGCGCATGGGCGTGCGGCGAGCGCAGCACGTAGCCGAACGCCATGCCCGGCAGCACGATATCGCCCACATAGCGGCCCCCGCCCCTGAGGAGGCGCGGATCCTCGAATCGGGACACGCTTTGGCCGATCGCGAATTCACCCATCTTGCTTCCTCGGAGGTTTCAAAGGGGCTCGCAGCTTATCACAAAGCCGCGGCATGCTGGCTACCCGCTTCGCGCGCAGGGTGCAGCGCGCATCCAAAACGATGTGTCTTACGGACGGCTGCCGTGGCGGCGATTGCGAGTGGGCCAAACACACGCGCGCGACCTTACGCGGCCGGACTCGGCGCTAGGCCCGCTCAAGCACGGTGTTGAAGAGCTGCACCTTCTGCTCTTGCAGATTGCGTAGCGTGTTTTTGGTGACAGTTGGAAAAGCTTCGCCGATCAGGATGTGGAGACCGAGCGGCGGCAGCGATCCGCTGTCGAGGGCTTTGGCGCGCGCCGTCTGTTGTTCCAGTGCCTCCTGCGTTGTGTCCTGCCAAGCGACGACACGGAAACCGACACGCTCGAGCGCGGCCCGCGTCGACTGCGGCGCAAACAGAAAGCTGATGCTCTTGTCGCTCGCCCACGGCGTCGGGTAGTACGGCTCGCCTCCGGGACCGGCGGCGACGTCCTGCAGCGCGAGGCGTCCACCGGGCCTCAGCACGCGATGCATCTCGCCATAGAGGCGATCGCGATCGGCAATGTTCATCGCCGCGTTCTGCGACCACACGACGTCGAAGTTCGCGTCGGGAAACGGCAAGTCGAGAGCGTTTCCCTGTCGGTAGGTGACCTTCTCGGCGAGCCGGGTGCGCTGCGCAAGCATTCCGGCAAGCGCGACGAATTCCGGAGTCAGATCGAGGCCGGTGACTTGGCAGCCGAACTTGCTGGCGAGATAGCGTGAGGGTCCGCCGATACCGCACCCGACGTCGAGCACGCGCTGGGAGCCGTCGATCTGGGCAAGCTGCGCCAGCCGTACAGTGGCATTGCGCCCGCCCGAATGGAACTCATCGACGGGCGCGAGGTCGTCCGGCGTCAGGTGCTCGACATCTTTTCCCGCTTCTTTAAGCGCCCTCAGGATGACATCGCCGAGGGCGCGTCGCCGGTAGTGGTCGGCAACGACCTGTGCTGACTGGGACATGCCGAGCCTCCCCGCCGTTCAACATGGTTTGCGGTTGGAGCGCCCCCCGCTGCGTCGGGTCGCTGCCGCGCATCTCACATGTTCGCGGCGAGCCGCGGCTTCGGTGCCGGCGCAGCCGTTCCCTTTGGCAGGTCGAACATGCCGTTGGGAAGGCTGTCGAAGAAGGCGAGCACCTCAGACGTCTTCACCACGTCGGCGTATTTGGCATTCATGTCGCAGAGGTTGATGGCGTGACTTGCCTGGGAACGGTCGAAGCACCCCTCTTCGGCGAGCGCGATGCGATAATTGAGACTGAACGCATCGAGCACCGTGGCGCGCACGCAGCCCGACGTGGTCGTGCCCGTGACGATCACGCTATCGCAGCCGAGCAGCGTGAGATAGCTCGCCATGTTGGTGCCGAAGAAGCCGGACGGCTTCTGCTTCAATACCACGATGTCCTGCGGCGCCGGCGCGATCTCGGCGACGATGTCGTTGCCGTCGACGTTGGTCGCGGGCCTGCTGGAGCGGTCCTCGTCGGAGCGGTCATTCTTCCAGATCCAGCTTCCGCTATCCCAATTGTCCTCGCGCCGCACCCCGGTGGTGTAAATGACCGGGATGCCCTTGGCACGCGCCTTGTCGATCAGCGCCTTGAGATAAGGCATGGCGACCCAGGCGTCCTCGCCGCAGGAATTGCGCCAACGCTTGATCGATTCGAGGATCGGGGTGGGGCGCTCGTCACAGAAAGCGTAGTTCACGTCGATGATCAAGAGCGCGGGGCGCTTGCCGAATCCGCCGCGTGCGCCATAGCCGGACGTCGCGAATACCGCTTTGTCACGCTCGGTGAGGAACTTGTTCCAAATGGGCTCTGACATGGTCGTGTTTCCCGGTTGTCGTTTGGTTCGATTGCTCGATTGATCGTTCACAGGCTCGCGCGCACGCTTTCGACGAAGCTCATGTCGATGATCTCCTCGTATTTCACGTCAGTCTTGAGAATGCCGGCTTCGCGTACGACCGCGCTGCCGGTAGCCCACGCTTCCTTGCTGATCATGCCGTCCTTGCTCCACATCTGATCGCTGAACGAGCGGTCAAGCGTCGCTTTGAGGTCATCGAGCGCCATCGTGGGAAATTGTTTCTTGGCGATCTCCGCAGCTTCAGAGGGATTGGCGTAAAGGAATTTGAGTCCTTTGACCATTCCTCTGACGAACCCGCGAACCACCTCGGGCTCCTTCTGGATCGAATCCAGACGCACGTTGATGGTGGAATAGGCGTAAGGGCCGAGTTCCTTGGGCACGTTGAAGAACGGTTCGCCCCAGAGGTTCTGGCGGATTCCCTGCGTGACCATGGGCTCCGTGGTGTTGCCGACGACGGCTTGGCCAGCCCGCACCGCGGCTGGCACCGCCGAGTTTGCCACCTCGATCAGCGTGACATCGCGTTTGGCGTCGAGTTTCCACTTGGCCAGCAGATAGCGCATGATCGAGTTCGGCGTGCCGCCATAGGCGCCCACCGCAATCGACTTGCCTTTGAAATAATTCGGCCAATCCCTGTCTTTGGGGTCGTGGCCCTTGGCGGCGCAGAGATAGACATTGCCGCGGTCGACGCAATGCACGACCGCGCGCAACTCCGCCCCCTTGGCTTTGGCAAAGGCGTTGTGCTCGGGGCCGCCGATGAAGGCGAAGGCCTGACCTGAAAGCACGGCGTTGGTGTGACCGCCGCCGGTCTCGATGGTCACGATCTTCACCACGATGTCGGATTCGGCGAAGTAGCCATTCGCCATCGCGATGTACATGGGCAAATAGCCGGTCGAGTGCACCGGTTCGGCGACCAGCAGCTCCTTGCTGGCGGCGCGTGCGACGAAGGGTGAGGCCGCAACGGCCAGGCCGAGGCCGGTGCCGAGCTTTGCGGTCGACTGCAGGAATTTTCGCCTGTTCATGACGTCCTCGCCGTTGGAGTGTTGCATTCGGGTTATTGCCGCACGCCCTTGCGCAGCAAGCTTTCGACCCAGGACACCGCGGCGTACATGACGATCGCCAAGGTGGAGAGCACCAGCACCGCCACCCAGACCAGCGCGATGTCATAGGTCTGACCGGCATAGAGGATCGCCCGGCCGAGGCCATGCTGGGAGGCAATGAACTCGCCGACGATGGCGCCGGTCAAGGCCAGGCCGATATTCACCCGCAGCACCGAGATGATCCAGGGCAGGCAGAACGGGACGACGAGCTTGCGGAACACCTGCAGGCGCGAGGCGCCAAGCGAATAGAACAGCTTCTCTCCGTCGGGATCGAGCGCCTTCACGCCGGCATAGGCGGTCAACGTCGAGACCACCAGCGTCAGCGCGGTCGCGACGGCGACCTTGGAGACGAGACCGATGCCGAACACCAGGATGATGAGCGGCGCCAGCGCCAGTTTCGGAATGGACTCCAGGCAGATCACGTACGGCTGGACGACCGCTGCGTAGTTGCGCGACCACCAGAACGAGAGCCCGAGCAGCGAGCCTGCCGCAGTGCCGATGAGAAAGCCGATGATGGTCGAGCGGAAGGTGAAGCTGATGTCAGTCCAGGCGTCGCCGGTGGTGAAAAACACTGTCATGGTCTCGGCGATGGCGCTCGGCTGCGACCAGAAGAAGGCGTCGATCCAGCCGGTGCGGGCGCCGATTTCCCACAGCGAAAGCGCGCCGACCAGAATCCCGATCTGCGCGGCGACGAGCGCCCAGGTCGGCCAATCCTTCTGCACGGGCAGGCGCCGCACCGGCTTGCCTGCTGGGGTGTCGGTTTGATGTCGTGCCTGCGTCCGATGGAGGCTCGCCATGGCGCGGGCGCGGAGCGCGGGAGTGGTGTCCTGAGCCGTCATCGCCTGCCGCTGTCTAGGCTGCTTCGTTGACGGCATCGGATGCCGTCGGGTCAAGGTGGAGCAATTCGAGGCAGCGTTCCTTGATGGCGAGGAATTCGCCGCTGAGCACGCTTCCCCGAATGCGCGGACGAGCAAGAGGGACCGGGATCGTCGTGATGATGCGGCCCGGCCGCGTGCCCATCACGTGGACCTTGTCGGAGAGATAGATCGCCTCCTCGACGTCATGGGTGACGAACAGCACGGTCTTGCCGAAGTCGCTCCACAGTTGCATCAGCCATTCCTGCATCTTGAGCTTGGTTTGGGCGTCGAGCGCGCCGAACGGCTCGTCCAGCAGAATGAGATCGGTGTCGAACAACAGCGTTCGCAACAGCGCCGCGCGCTGGCGCATGCCGCCGGAGAGCGCGCTCGGGTAGAGATATTCGAAACCGGCCAGGCCATAGCGATGAAGCAGCGGCAGCGCTCGCTCACGCGCCGCCCGCAACGGCACGTGTTGAATCTCCATGCCGAGGATGACGTTGTCCAGCACCGTGCGCCAAGGCAGCAGTAGGTCCTTCTGCAGCATGTAGCCGACACGGCCAATCGTGCCCGTGGCGTCGATGCCGTCGATGAGAACTCGGCCGCCGGTCGGCTCCAGCAATCCGGCGATGATATTGAATATGGTGCTTTTGCCGCAGCCCGAGGGGCCGATCAGACTGACAAACCGGCCTTGCGGAATCGAAAGCGTCACCGGCGCGAGCGCGTGGAACGCGCCGGCCGGCGTCTTGAACGTCATGCTGACGTCGGCAACGCAAAGCTTCGGGGCCGAGGACGACATGCGTACTCCGCGCGACGGTGTCGCGGATCCCTTCAGCGACTATATCGCAAAAACCGTGCCAGCCGCCATGGCCTTCACCTCAGGGAGACTCTTCGCGAGCGGAACTTCACTCTGCCGCTACCTTGTGCACGGCGGATACGCCGCGCGCCTTCACCACGACCTTGATGGCGTCCTCGATGCGGTCCTTGGCATAACGGATCGCGGTCGGCAGGTCCTCCAGGGGGAAGGTGTGCGTGTGGATCTTCGTGGCTTCGAACCGCCGCTGACTCATGAATGCTTCGGCGCGGTGGGTGGCGCTTTTGCCTTCGCCGCGGATGCCGTAGACGTAGATATTGTTGCGCACGATCTCGGCGATATCGACCGGCGTCTGTTGGTGCGGGAAGGCGGCGAGGCAAATCTTGCCGCCGCGGTTGACCATACGGACCGCCTCGTTCACGGCATTGGGCGCGCCCGAGCACTCGAGCACGTAGTCGACGCCCTTGCCGCCGTTGAGCCGGCGCACCGCGGCGACCGCGTCCTCGCTTCGCACGTTGACCACGTGGTCGGCGCCAAGCTCGCGGCCGATGGCGAGCCGGTTGTCGCGGGTGCCGGTGAGAATGACGGGCTGCGCGCCGAGCGCCTTGGCGACGGCGACTCCGAGAAGCCCGATCGGACCGGGCCCGGTCACCACCACGCTCTCGCCCGCAACCAGCCCGCCCAGTTCGGTGAGCCCATACATGGCTGTGCCGGCGGTGACAACCAGCGTCGCCTCCTCGTCCGACATCGTATCGGGAATGGCAACGAGCGTGTTGATGTTGTTGACCTGGTATTCGCAGAAGCCGCCGTCGGTGGTGAAGCCATTGGCACGGTGGCCTTTATCCACCTCGCCGTAATTGAGCCCATAGTTGTGGCAGGCGGTGTACATGCCCTCGCGGCAGCGCTTGCATTGGCCGCAGCCGGCATGGATTTCGACGGTGACGCGCTGGCCGATCCGGTATTCGTCGACGCCCGGCCCGACCGCGACCACGGTACCCATATATTCGTGCCCGGGGGTGAAGTTCTTGTTGTGCGGCAGGCCACCGCGAATTAACGCCGGCGGGCCATGGTAGATGATCTCGAGATCGGTCGCGCAGATGGCGACGGCGTCGATGCGCACCAGGACTTCCGCCTTTTTCGGCAGTGGGACGGGCTTTTCACGCAACGAAAGCTGCCCGGGATCGCCGAGCACCCACGCCTTCATGGCGTCCGGGATCGGGTAATCCGTGCTCGTCTTGACTCCGGCTGGTGCGTACATTTCGAGTTCTCCCGGGCCGTGCCGTATCCCGCTGCTAGCGGACGCAGATGCAACCGATCCGGCGGCAGATTAGTGCATATGTTCTCGATATTCGAGGGGTGCAATGACCGCATCCACCGGCGCAGATCCGCACGAGGTCAAGTGCAGATCGATCAGTCGATCTTCACGCCTGAGGCCTTGACGACCTCGCCCCACCGCACGCGCTCGGCCGCCGTGTAGGCGGTGAATTCATCGGGGGAGGACGCCGCGGGCTCGGCACCGACGTTTTTCAGCGCCGTGACGACCTCGGGCAGCGCCCAGACGCCTCTCACCTCCGCGGCGATCTTGTCGAGAATCGGTCGCGGTGTGCCGGCGGGCGCAAACAGCC
>Ga0307277_10000513_pt1 | contig 14405 bp, 10 predicted proteins | sample ER_DNA_116_FD_194473 | JGI IMG/M metagenome (GOLD analysis project Ga0307277, IMG submission 194473) | Bulk soil microbial communities from the East River watershed near Crested Butte, Colorado, United States - ER_DNA_116 | ecosystem: Environmental > Terrestrial > Soil > Floodplain | place...
ATGCGAGGCGATTCGCACCGCGATCGCCACAGGCCGGCGCATCTGCGTCCACGGCGACTACGACGCCGACGGGATCTGCGCGACGGCTCTTGCCATCCTGATCCTGCGCGAGCTCGGTGCCGACGTCGAGTGGCACCTGCCGAGCCGCTTCGACGAAGGCTACGGCCTCCGCAGCGAGACGCTGTCCCGGCTTGCCGCAGAGGGCTGCGGTCTCGTCCTCACCGTCGACTGCGGGATCACCGCGACGGCCGAGGTGGCGGCGGCGAAAGAGCTCGGTCTCGAGCTCGTGGTCAGCGACCACCACCGGCCTGCGGAAGAGCTGCCGGAGTGCCCTCTCGTCGGGCCGTATCGCGGCTGCCGGTACCCGTTCGGCGAGCTCTGTGGGACGGGAGTCGTCTTCAAGCTCGGGCAGGCACTGCTTGGGCCGGACTCGGAGGCCTTGCTACGCCACCTCGATCTGGTCGCGGTCGCAACGATCGCCGATGTCGTCCCGCTCGTGGACGAGAACCGGGGTCTGGCGATCGCCGGCCTGCGCGCGCTTGCCAGCACCCAGAAGCCGGGACTGCGTGAGCTGATGAAGGTCGCCCGGGTCGATCCGGCCGCCGCCGACGCGGCCTCAGTCGGTTTTCGCCTGGCGCCGAGGCTGAACGCGGCCGGGCGTCTCGGCCATCCCGAGTCCGCGCTCGAGCTGCTGCTGACCGAGGACGCGGCCGAGGCTGCCCGGCTGGCCCACCGGCTCGACGAGCTCAACCGCGACCGGCAGACGGTCGAGGAGCGGATCCTCCGCGAGGCGGTCGAAGAAATCGAGTCCTGGCCGGAGGTGAAGCAGCGGCAGCGTGGCTACGTGCTCGCGCGCGAGGAGTGGCACGAAGGCGTGATCGGGATCGTGGCTTCGCGCCTCGTCGAGCGTTACCACCGGCCGGTGGTCTTGATCGCCGGTGGGGAACGCGAGTGGAAAGGGTCGGGCCGTTCGACCGGGAGCTTCGACCTCCACGGCGGCCTCGCCGCGTGCTCTGATCTTTTGGTCCGCTTCGGGGGCCACCGCGCCGCGGCCGGGCTCTCGATCGAGCCGGCGAAGGTCGAGTCATTCTCGGCGGCGTTCGCCTCGCACGCGGGCTCCCACCTCTCCGAAGTCGAGCTGCTTCCGGTGACGGTGATCGACGCGCTCGTACACGGCTCGGAGCTGACGCTCGACCTCTGCGCGGAGCTGGCGCGCCTCGCGCCGTTCGGGCTTGGGAACCCGGGGGTGACCCTGCTCGCAGCGGGCTGCGAGCTCAGCGACATCGCTACGGTCGGCGACGGCAAGCATCTTCGCTTCCGGGTCAAGGACGGCCCGCGGGACGCCGGCAGCGCGATCGCATTCGGCTTTGGCCGGCAGCTCGATCGGTTCAGGCAGGAGCTGCGGTTCGACATCGCCTTCCGGCTCGAGGAGAACCACTGGAACGGGACGGTCGCGCCGCAGCTCGTGGTCAGGCGCGTCTTCGACGGCGAGCCACGCTACCGCGAGCTGCGCGACTGGCTCGGCCGGCTCTGGCGTGAGGGGACCGGGGCTTGGCCACGCGAGGCGGCGGCGATCTTCGCCGAGCTCGAGCTGGGCGAGGACGAGTCGGGCCGTCGCCATCTGCTGGAATCGCCGACGTTCCGCCGGCTGCTCGGGGAGCCGGCGCCGCTCGCCGAAGCGGCCTAACCCCAAAGGAGGGCACCCAAGAGCCCCGGAGTACACTTTTTCTATGACGGTCCTCGAAGCGGGCGAAAAGCACCAGCAGCTGCTCGACGAGCTGCTTTCGGACGTCGAGGCCTATAACCCTGACCTCGATCGCGAATTGCTTGCGCGTGCGTTCCGCTTCGCCGCGGCGGCCCACGAGGGGCAGCAGCGGCGCTCCGGCGAGGCGTTCATCCGGCATCCATGGGGTGCTGCCATGATCCTCGCCGAGCTGCGGCAGGACGAGCAGACGATCGCCGCCGCGCTCCTCCACGACGTCGTCGAGGACACCGAGACCGAGATCGACGAGGTGCGGTCGGAATTCGGCGACGAGATCACGCAGCTCGTCGAGGGCGTCACGAAGCTGACGCGGATTCATTTCCAGAGTCGGGAACAGGCCGAGGCCGAGAACTACCGGAAGATGATCGCCGCGATGGTCGGCGACGAGCGAGTGATCCTGATCAAGCTCGCCGACCGGCTTCACAACATGCGGACGATCGAGTACCTCGGCAAGCAGAAGCAGCTCCAGAAAGCGCGGGAGACACTCGAGGTCTATGCACCGCTCGCCCACCGCCTCGGTATCCACAAGCTCAAGTGGGAGTTGGAGGACCTCGCCTTCGAGACGTTGCATCCGCGCAAGTACGAGGAGATCAAGACCATGGTTGCCGAGCGGCGAACCGACCGCGAGGAGCATGTCTCCGAGGCGTCGAGAGTTCTGCAGCTCGAGCTCGACAAGGTGGACATCCCGGCCGAGATCTCCGGGCGTGCGAAGCACTTCTTCTCGATCTACGACAAGATGGCCAAGAAGGGCCGCGAGTTCAACGAGATCTACGACCTGACCGCAATGCGCGTCATCGTCGAGCGCTCGGGCGACGAAGGGACGCGCGACTGTTACGGGGCGCTCGGGCTGATCCATTCGCTCTGGAAGCCGATGCCGGGCCGGTTCAAGGACTACATCGCGATGCCCAAGTTCAACGCGTATCGGTCGCTGCACACGACCGTGATCGGGCCGGAGGGCCGGCCGCTCGAGATTCAGGTGCGAACGCGCGACATGCACGAGATCGCCGAGCTCGGCGTCGCGGCGCACTGGCTCTACAAGCGCGGCAAGCGCGACCCGCAGTGGACGGCCTGGGCGAAGCAGCTGATGGAGTCCCAGGTCGACGAAGCCGACCCGCGCGAGTTCATGAAGACGTTCCGCACAGATCTCTTCGACGAGGAGGTGTACGTCTTCACCCCGCAGGGCGAGGTGAAGAGCCTGCCCGCCGAGGCCACTCCGATCGACTTCGCCTACGCGGTGCACACGGATCTCGGGCACCGCACGGTGGGCGCCAAGATCAACGGGCGCATCGTGCCGCTGCACTACCGGCTGAAGAGCGGCGACGTGGTCGAGATCCTGACCACGAAGACGGGACGCGGCCCTTCCCGCGACTGGATGGCGCTCGCGGCCTCCTCGCGCGCTCGCAACAAGATCCGCCAGTGGTTCTCGCGCGAGACGCGTGATGAGACCGAGCGGAAGGGGCGCGACGCGCTCGAGCAGGGGCTCAAGAAGCAGAGCCTTCCCTACAAGAAGCTCGTCGGGTCCGCCGTTCTGGCGCAGGTGATCCGCGAGACCGGCTTCAAAAAGGCCGACGACTTCTACGTCGCGCTTGGCTCGGGCAAGGTGCCGGTGGGGCAGATCGTCAACAAGGTCCTGAACCGGCTGAAGACGGAAGAGGTCGCCCAGGAAGAGGCGGTCCCGCTCAAGGCTCCCAAGGGGGGCCGCGCGATCGCCGGCGACGATCTCGGGATCAGGGTGAAGGGCGTCGAGGACGTGCTCGTCCGGCTGGCCAAGTGCTGCACGCCCGTCCCGGGTGATGACATCGTCGGCTACATCTCGATGGGCAAGGGCATCACCATTCATCGAGCCGACTGCTCGAACGTGAAGGCTCTGCGTCGGAACCCGGAGCGCTTCACGCCGGTCGACTGGGACGGCGGCGCTACCCGAAGCTTCCTCGTCCAGATCGCGGTCGACTCGTGGGACCGCCCGCGTCTGCTCGAGGACGTCGCGCGAACCTTCGCGGAGCATGCCGCGAACATCGTCGAATACGGCGGCCACGTCGAGGATCAGCTCGCGAAGAACTGGTACGTCGTCGAGGTCGGCGACGTCAAGGCTCTCCGCGGTCTCCTGACCGCGCTCCGAAACGTTGACGCGGTCTTCGACGCGTATCGCGTCACGCCGTCGTAGCCTCGGCGCTTCGGCAGAGTCCATTCCGAGCACCAAACGAGGGACATGGCCTCAGCGGGCATCCGCGCAGGGGCACCCCTAACCCACCACCCACCTGCGATCCTATCGAGAAAAATGTGCCGTATTTGCAGCGCAAGTGTGTCGATTCAGACTCACCGGCGGCAAATCCCTCGAATGAGGGATCGTCCCTCGAACAAGCGGGGTACCTCGATGAGGGGATAGCGGGTCCGGCCGATCCGACTACAACGAGAGTGGGGAGAGGGTCCAGCGCATCAACCCGTGGCGCCCGCCGCTTCGAGGACGGCGAGCGGGCGCCCGGCGCGCTCCGCCGCCGAAAGTGCTGCGCACTTTCGGCGGGGTTCGTTTGACCCATCGCGTCGCTCGGGTACCCGAGCTATCGGCCGCTGGTCTCTCGGCGAACCACGTACGGCGAGATCAGGATGGCCACACGCTCGACAAACGCGGCATCGCTCACGGCGAGCTCGAGTGAGCCGATCTCTCCCTCGCCGAAAACGACTGGTGAGACGATTCCGTCGCCCTCGCCGACGGAAGGGCCGTCCACCAGCCCCGCGAACCGCACTCTCCCGAACGCAACGCCGCGCGCGCGGAGCACCTCGAGGACTCCCTGCAGAACCTCGTCGGCCTCCCCGCCGCGGTTGAGGATGCGCTCGACCGCCTCGAGAGCCCCGCGGTAGTCGATCGAGGCGCCCTGACTCACGCGGCAGCGATCTCGCAGTCGCCGTCCTCGAACTCGCGAATCGCCTCCCGGTACCAGCCGGGAATCGTCCGCGCGCGCCGCTCGGCCAGGTCGATCAGCACGAGCGTCTGCGTCGCCGTCACCATCAGGACGTCGTCCTCAACGCGGTAGGCGGCGCACTCGTAGGTTGCGCTCGTTCGGCCGATCTTCCGCATTCGGATGAAGATCTCGATCAGATCGTCGAACTGCGCGGGGGCGAAGTACTCGACCGTTGACGCTCGCATGACGAACTGTTCCTCGCCCATCGCCTCGCCGAGCAGGTCGAGATGGCGGTGGTATTCGACCCGGGCCTGGTCGAAGTACGGCAGGTAGCGGCCGTAATAAACGATGCCTTGAGCGTCGGTGTCCGAAAAGCCGACGCGCGTGAAGGCCGCGTACTTGAACGGCGGCTTGCGATCGGTCGCGTGGCCGAGCTCGATGCTCACGAGCGGATGGCCGCGAGAACCTCGTCCCGCTTGCGCTCCATCAGCTCGGGCGTCCGCGCCTCGAGGTTCAGTCGCAGCAGCGGCTCCGTGTTCGACGGGCGCACGTTCATGTGCCAGTCGTCCGCGTCGACCGAGACACCGTCGAGGTGGCTCACCTCGCCCTCGCTCCCGAAGCGTTCCTCCAGCTCCTGCAGCTTCAGCGCCACATCGGGCACGGGCGTGTTGAGCTCCCCGGTCAGGAAGTAGCGGCCGCGGTAGGCGGCGAGGATCTCCGACAGCTTGCGCCCCTGCTTCGAGACCAGCTCGAGCATGAGCAGGAACGGGACGACGCCCGAGTCGGCCTGCGAGAAGCCGCGAAAGTAGTAGTGGCCAGACACCTCGCCTCCGAAGGCCGCGCCCTCCTCGCGCATCCGGTGCTTGATGAAGGCGTGGCCGACGCGATTGACCAGCGGGACGCCGCCGGCGCGCTCGACCGTCTCCGGCACCGCCCAGCTGGCGCGGAGGTCGTAGATGATCTTCGCGCCGGGCTCCTTCTCGAGCACCAATGCCGCGAGCAGGGCGGTGACGAAGTCGCCGGGCACGAATTCGCCGGTGTCGTCGACGAAGAAGCAACGGTCGGCGTCGCCGTCGAACGCGACGCCGAAGTCGGCGCGCTTTTCCAGCGTCATCGCGACGATGAACTCGCGGTTTTCGGGCAGCAGCGGGTTCGGCTCGTGATTCGGAAACGTCCCGTCGGGCTCGAAGAAGCAGCGGACGGCCTCGATCGGCAGTCGCTCGAGCACGGGCGGCAGCATCGCGCCGGCCATTCCGTTCGCCGCGTCGATCACGACGCGCAACGGCTTGATCGCATCGATGTCGACGAACGAGAGCACCCGCTCGACGTAGGCGGGCCAGATGTCGTACGGCTCGACCCGCCCCCGACTCCCGGCTGCCGAGCGGCCGGAGACGTTCAGTGCCCGGTCGCGGATATCCAGCAGCCCCGATTCCCCGCCGACGGGCAAGGCGCCGCGGCGGACGATCTTCATCCCGGTGTACTCCTTTGGGTTATGGGAGGCGGTCACGGCGACGCCCCCGTCGAGCTCGAGGTCGCCGACCGCGAAATACACCATCTCGGTGCCGACGAGTCCGAGCTGGAGGACGTCAGCGCCGGCGTCGGCCGCTCCGTCGGTCAGCGCCTCGGCCATGCCCGGGCTCGACACGCGCATGTCGTGGCCAACGGCGATCCTGCCCGGCTCGAACAGCTCGGCGTAGGCGCGGCCGATCGCGTAGGCCCCTTCCTCGTCGAGCTCGGTGGGGTAGAGGCCCCGGACGTCGTACGCCTTGAAGACCTTTGGATCGAGCACCGCCCGGATGCTAACGGCGCTAACCGAACGGCGTTTTTTGGCTTGAAATCTGGAATTCCAGGACTTTTCGCGCCCGTCTGGTCGTTCGTACACTTAGGCCATGGAACGAAAGCTGGCAACCGTTCTTTTCGTCGATCTGGTCGATTCGACGTCACTCGTCGCCGGAGCAGATCCGGAAGTCGCCCGTCGGCGGGTGACGCAGTTCTTCGAGCGGGTCTCGCATTGCGTGACGACGCACGGCGGCATCGTCGAGAAGTTCGCGGGCGATGCAGTCCTGGCCGCTTTCGGGGTTCCCCAGGCGCATGAGGACGACGCGGAGCGCGCCGTCCGCGCCGCGCTTGCGATGCTCGACTCGGTCCGCGAGCTAGGGCTCGAGGCCCGGGTCGGCGTCGAGTCGGGAGAGGTCGTCGTCGACGAGAGCGATTCGACCTTTGCCACCGGCGAGGCGGTCACCCTGGCCGCGCGCCTGCAGCAGGCCGCCGGAGCGGGGGAGGTGCTGATCGGCCCACATGCGTACCGGCTGACGAGCGACCGCGTGCAGGCAGACGATGTCGGCCCGCTCGAGGTCAAGGGCTTCGGCGAGCGAATCTGGACCTGGCGCGCCACCGCGGTGCTTGACGGGACGCCGAGTAGGGGCGGGATCGCCGCGCCGCTCGTCGGGCGCGACACCGAGCTCGAATTGCTCCAAAACACCTACGAGCGCGCCGTCCGGAACCGTCGTGCCCACATGTTCACGATCTACGGCGACCCGGGCGTCGGCAAGAGCCGCCTCGCGCGCGAGTTCGTCGAGGGGCTCGAAGGCGCGACCGTTCTCGTCGGCCGTTCGCTGCCCTACGGCGAGAGCGTCACGTACTGGCCGCTCGCGGAGATGGTCAAGTCCGCCGCCGGGATCACCGACGACGATCCGCTCGAGGTGGCGGTCGAGAAGCTGCGCGAGTCGTGCGAGAACGAGGCAATCGCGGATCTGCTCGGTCTCGCCTCCGGCGTGCTCGAGGCGGTCAAGGGCGAGCGCAGCCAGCAGGAGATCGCATGGGCGGCGCGCGAGTGGGTCGAGCGCATGGCCCACGACCAGCCGCTCGTCCTCGCCTTCGAGGACATTCACTGGGCCGAGGATGCGTTGCTCGACTTGATCGAGCACCTGGCCGAATGGGTCCGAGACGCGCCGCTTTTGATCATCGGCCTCGCCCGCGCGGAGCTGCTCGACGTTCGCCCCGGGTGGGGCGGCGGCAGGCTGCGCGCCACGGCGATCGAGCTCGAGCCGCTGGGTCGGGAAGAGAGCGAGGAGCTGATCGACGCGCTCGTGGCGAACGACGCGCTCGACGGCGATGCCCGCGAGGCGCTGCTGGCGAAGACCGAAGGCAACCCGCTCTTCGTCGAGGAAACGGTGCGCATGCTCGCCGAATGCGAGGGGCGGCCGCTGAACGAGTTCGCCGAGCGGATTCCGGACACCCTCCAGGCGCTGATCGCCGCCCGTATCGACCGGCTGCCGCCGGAAGAGAAGATGGTGCTCCAGCGCGCCTCGGTGATCGGCAGGACGTTCTGGGGCGGTGCGATCAAGGAGCTCGCCGCGGAGCTCGACGAGCTTCAGCCGGTGCTCGAGACGCTCCTGTTGCGCGAGTTTCTCGTCCCCGAGGTCCGCTCGTCGATCTCCGGCGAGACCGCCTATCGCTTCAAGCACGTGCTGATCCGCGAAGTGGCGTACTCGGGTCTCTCGAAGTCCGCCCGCGCCGATCTGCATGAGCGTTTCGCGCGCTGGCTACGGGAGCGCGCGGGCGAGGAACTCCTCGAGATCCGCGCGTACCATCTCGACCAGGCCGCGGCGCTGCTGGCCGAGCTCGACGGCAGTCCCCCGGCCGAGCTGGCGCGCGAGGCCGCGGAGGCACTCGAGACGGCCGGGCGGCGGTCGCTCGCCCGCGAGGCGAATCGCTCCGCCCGCAAGCAGCTTCTGCGCGCGCTCGAGCTCGAGCCGACGCTGGAGCGCCGCTACCAGGCGGCGCGGGCGGCCTGGCGTCTCGGCGATATGCCGGTCGTCTCGAAGGAGATGGAGCGGGTTCGCGCGGAGGCCGCCGAAGAGGGGGATCGCTGGTGCGAAGCCCGCGCGCTGGCCGCGCTGTCTGAGGTCGCTCTCAATCGTGAAGCCGACGTCGACGAGGCGAATCGCCTCGCGGCGCTCGCGCTCGATGTCGCGGATGCCAACGACTACGAGCCGCGCTTCGATGCCCTGCACGTCCTCAATACGGGTGCGTGGTGGCGTGGCCGGCTCACCGACGCCGAACGCTATGCCCGCGACCAGCTCGCCCTCGCGCAGGAGTCTGGGCGCGAGGATTTCGAGAGCCGCGCTGCCGTCGATCTGGCCCGTGTCCACATCGCGCGCACGGAATACGACCTTGCTGCGCCTCTGTTCGCACGTGCGCTGGAGCTGGCCGAGCAGAGCGGCTCGATCGTCGCGCGAGCGCAGGCCCTTGCATCCTCGGGAGATTTTGCGATCTACCGCGAGGATTACGACGAGGCCCAGCGTCAGCTCGAAGAGGCGCGGCCCCTGTACGAGGAGGCGGGAGTTGCATCGTCTCTCGGCCGCGCGCTCTACCGCCTCGCGGTCGTGGCCTGGCATCAGGGAGACCTCGACCGCGCCGAGCGGCTGAGCCGCGACTCGATCCGGACGCTCGCGCCGCTCGAGGACCGAGGCACGCTCTGCGAGGCGCAGCGGTGGCTTGCCGAAGTCCTGCTCGCGAAGGGCAAGGTCGACGAGGCGGAGCGTTACGCAGAAGCCGCTCTCGACACGGTCGGGCCGCAGGACATGAGCTCACGAGCCTCGACACGATTCACGCTCGCACATGTCCGCAGCGCGCAGGGCCGCCTCGACGATGCCGAGAAGCTGCTGCGCGAGGCGGCGGACATTCTCGAGCAGACGGAGTACTGCGCGTTCGGCACCGAGTCTCTCCAGGCGCTCGTTCAGCTGCTGCGAGACCGCGGCCGGGACGACGAGGCGGAAGCCTTCGAGCGGCGTCTCGACGAGGCGAGCGCCGACTCCAGCGCCGCCCGAATCGCCTGATGTGACCTCTCGTCCGGCGACTCGCTGATCACGGTCGCGGGGCGCTCGAAGCGCGAGAGGGCCTCGCCGAGCGGCTCGGCGCGCAGCGTCCCCTCGCCGTAGGGCAGGTGCTTCGTCTCGTTGCGGTTCGCGTAGGCGATGTCCGAGAAATGGACATGGAACGGCGCGCCGTTCTCGAGCACCCCGTCGGCCGCCTCGAGGATCTCGACGAAGACCTCCGTCTCGGTGAAGCCGCCGTCCGTGACCGCGTGCAGGTGGGCGAAGTCGACGACGGGGCGGACCCAGCCGGTGCGGGCGGCGATCGCGAAGACGTCCTCGGCCGTACCAAGCTCGCGCACCCGGCCCATGACCTCGACCCCGAACGGCACCGCCCGGTCCTTGCCCTCGAGCCGCTCGCGCAGCTCGCCGAGCTGCTCGACGACCGAGTCGATCGCGTCAGCCCGCTCGCGGCCGAGCAGGAAGCCTGGGTGAAAGACGACGAGCTCCGCGCCGGCAGTCTTGGCGATCCCGGCCGAATGGTCGAGCATTCCGACGGCCATTCGCTGCTTCTTGTCGCGCTCGACGTGCCCCATGAACCCGGCGATCGGTGCGTGGACGGAGAGCACGATCCCGGCCTCCCGAGCGAGCTCGCCGAAGCGCTCTGCCCAGGGGTAGTCCATCCAGAACTTACCCTCGAAGTCGATCTCGCAGGCCGTGTAACCGCGCTCCTGAAGCAACTTGATAGCCGCAGCAGGGCTCTCGCGTGAAGGAACCCGGGCCGGTCCAAACCGAAGCTCGCCCATGGAAAGGCAGCGTATCGCCGGCGGAGCCGGGCTTGCCCCGGCGGGAGCCGAAGCGACGCCTGCATTGCCTCGGCAAGAAGAAGGGGGCTCACGGGGGAAACCTGGTTTCCCCCGTGTGTCGTCCGACCGCCTTTCTACGCTTTTCCCATGGCAAAGCGCCCCACCCGAATCGATCTGCTGGAGCTCGACATCGACCTTCGCCTTGCCGATCTCTGGCGCGAGGCGGGCGAGATCGAGGACTGGAACATCGAGGTCGTCGCTGCCTTCATGCGCGCCGCTTACGGTAAGGGCTACTGCGACGCGCTCACGGAAGATTCCCCCGGCAGCCTCTGCGAAGAGCACGGCTACCGGGTGCCGGCACGCCGGGCCACAGCGACACCCGAAGTCTGATCCACGCTCGCCACTAGTGCGCCCGTCCGTAAGTTTGGTGCGTGATCCGCCGGATGGATCGTCGTTCGTGGCAAGGACGCAGGGAGTCCCGATAGTGGTTCTATCGGGGCGACCGAGGACGCAGCCACGGGCGGCGAGACGCCGCCGGGCGCGTGCCTGAACTTGCGGATGGGTGCACTAGCATTCGGCCTGTGAGCCTCTGGCTTTCGCTCGGCGTCCTGCTCGCCGTGGCCTGCGTCTTCGTCGTGGCGCTGCCGTTCCTGCGGCGACCCGGGCTTCCGGTGGCAGAGGACCGGCTCGGCGAGCCCGATGCGCTCGAGCGGCGCAGGCTCGAGCTCGCAGAGGAGCGCGACCGCGCGCTTGCCGCCCTGAAAGAGCTCGAGTTCGATCACCGCACGGGCAAGGTCTCGGACGAGGACTATCGCGCCCTGGTCGGACCGTTGCGAAGGCGGGCCGCCGAAGCCCTCCGTGCGCTGGAACCCCGTTCGCGAGAGACCAAAGCTGAGTCCGAGGCAAGGGTCCGTGCCGGCCGCTAGCTGTAGCAACTGCGGCGCGCGACTGCCGAAGGACAGCCGCTTCTGTCCTGAGTGTGGCGTCCGCATCTCTGCAGCGAACGACGTCACGGCCGTCGAAGAGGTCCCGCCCGAGGAGACCGGGCGTGTGCCGGTGCACAAGGTGGCCGTCGCGCCGCGATATTTTGGCGTCGCGCCGCCCCTCGCGCTGTTCGCGCTTGCGGTCGCGGCGCTCGCGCTCGGGATCGCCGTCTTCGTCGCCGGAAACGCGATCGAAGGCGCGCTCCTGCTCGCCGCCGCCGCTCTCTTCTCGGCCTTCTTCGTCGCCGCGTCGAGGCGGCTGCCGGAGAACGCGGTTGCGCGTCTCGGGCGTCGCGCTTTCGGAACGGTCCGCGACCAGACCGGTTTCGCCGTCGAGGCCGTCAGCGTCCACTCGAGCGCGCGAGTGGAGCTGTTCCGTCTTCGGCGCGAGTTCTCGGAGCTTGTCGCGCAGCGCGCCGAAGCCGCGCGGGCGCTCGGCGAAGCCGTATACCGTGGCGCCGAAGACGAGGTCGAAGATGCCCGCAACCGGATGAGCGAGGTCGATCAGGCGCTCGCGGACAAGGAGAGGGAGATGACCACGGTGACCGCAGCAGCAAACGAGCGAATCCAGCGCGCCCAGCTCCAGGTTCAACCGACGGCGATCGTCGAGCCGCCGCAGGTTCCCGAGCCGATGCCCGCTCCGTCAGAGCCGCCGCAGCCCGTGACGGTGCCGGAGCCGAGCCCGGTGCCTTCGGAGCCGCCGATGCCCGCGCCCTCCCCGGAGCCGACGCCGGAGCCGTCGCCGCCGCAGCCGGAGCAGCCCACCTAGGACGGCTGGAAGGCAGGGACGCCTCGCCGTCCCTCGAAAGTCGCGCAGATGAAGCGGATAGCTCTCGCCGCGATCGCCGCGCTGGTGGTCGCCACGCCGGCGGCGGGCGACGTTTACAGTCGCAAGCACTCGGTCGACTCGCGGATCTCGACGCTTCACACGAAGATCGCGGAGGCACAGCAGCGCGCCCAGGAGCTGTCGGCCGAGATCGATTCGGTCACCGCGCGAATCCACACCCTCCAGGGCCGGGTCGGTGATGTCTCGGCGCGCCTGGCAACGCTCGAGAACGACCTGGCGCTGCACCGGCGAAAACTCCACAAGCTGACGGCGCTCTTCCGGATCGAGACGCAGCGGTACTTCTTTCTCCGCCGCGAATATTCGCTCGCGCTTGCACGCTTGAACTCACGGCTCGTCGAGGCGTACCGGCAAGGCGGCGTCGACACGGTCGACGTGATCCTCGCTGCCCGGAACCTCTCCGACCTGATCGATGGTCTGCAATACGTGAACGAGATCGGCCGGGCAGACGACCGGATCGCGACGAGCGTCGGTCGTGCAGAGGGCGCCGCACGCGAGGCACGCGAGAGAACACGCAAGCTCCGCGGAGTCGTCGCCGCCGAGACGCGGGCCGTTCAGGCCCGAACCGAGCAAGTGCGTGCTGTCCGCGACCAGCTCGTCGCCAACCGCGGTGAGCTCGTTGGGGCACGGTCGACAAAACGAGTCAGGCTCGAGAAGGTCAGGGCGAGCGAGCGGGAAGCTGTCAGCGAAGCTCAAGCTCTGGAGCAGGTAAGCGCCTCGCTGGGGGCGCAGATCCAGGCGGCCCAGGCGGCCTCGTCGTACAGCCCGCCGGCTTCGACGCCCTCCGCAAGCGGGTTCATCTGGCCGGTGAACGGGCCGGTGACGAGCCCCTTCGGGATGCGCTGGGGCCGGATGCACACCGGCATCGACATCGGGGTTGCCTACGGGACGCCGATTCACGCTGCGGCGTCCGGCCGCGTCATCTACGCGGGCTGGATGGACGGTTACGGCAACCTCGTCTTCATCGACCACGGCCGCGGTCTCTCGACGGGCTACGCGCATCAGTCCAGCATCGGCGTCTCGAACGGCCAGGCCGTTACCCAGGGGCAGGTGATCGGCTACGTCGGCTGCACGGGGCACTGCTTCGGGCCTCACCTGCACTTCGAGGTGCGTGTGAACGGGACGCCGGTCGACCCGCTCGGCTACCTGTAGCCGTAACCATCTTCTCGCGTCATACGTTTATCGCTTAGAACGCGTAAGCCAGACGGGGGGAACGACAATCCGGTTTGCGCGCATACGTCTCCCGACGGCACCGGCCATCTCCCCCGGGGCGGCCGGTGTTTTTAACACGGGTGAAACCATGTTTCCCCCGTGGGCCCCCTTCTTCTCGGTCTGGGCAACGCGGACGGTTGCTGCGGCTCCCGCCGGGCTGAGCCCGGCTCCGCCGCCACGCGCGGCTGATCCGTCAGCGTCAAGACGTCGGTGTCTACGTCAACGTCTGGTAGAGCAGGAAGATGTTCAGCGCTGTGATGACGGTCGCGACCACGCTGGCTGTGATCGTCGTCGCCTTGTGATTGACGAGGGCGCCCATGATCTCGCGCTTGGCGGTGAAGATCACGAGCGGGATCAGCGCGAACGGAATGCCGAACGAGAGCACGACCTGGCTGAGCACGAGGGTCCGCGACGGGTCGGCTCCGATCCCGATCACGATCAGCGCGGGCAGCATCGTCACGAGCCTGCGCACCCAGACGGGGATCCGGCGGCGAATAAAGCCCTGCATCACGACCTGCCCGGCGAGCGTGCCGACCGTCGAGCTCGACAGGCCGGAACCGAGCAGCGCGAGCGCGAAGAGGGTGCTCGAGTGGCCGCCGAGGAGCCCGGAAAGCGTCTTGTGCGCGGTCTCGAGCGACTCGACGTTCGTGAGCCCGCTCTTGTAGAAGGTGCTCGCCGCGACGACCAGCATCGCCACGTTGATCAGACCGGCGATCGACATCGCGATCACGACGTCGATGCGAGTGAATCGGTAGAGGCGCCTGGCCTGGTCCTCGGATTTCGGCAGAACCCGCTCCTGGAGCAGCGCCGAGTGAAGGTAGATCACGTGCGGCATTACCGTCGCGCCGAGGATCCCGACCGCCAGCAGGACCGACTCGCTGCCTGCGAACTGCGGCAAGAAGGCGTGCTCGCCGACGGTGCCCAGCGGTGGCTTCGCGTAGAAGAGCTCGCCCAGGTAGCAAACGCCGATCACACCCACGATCGCTGCGATCACGGCCTCGAAGGGCCGGAAGCCGAAGCGCTGCAGGCCGAGGATCGCAATGGCGGTGACGCCCGTGAGCAGCGCTGCCGGAAAGAGCGC